>Ga0075520_1000133_pt1 | contig 26785 bp, 18 predicted proteins | sample NGEPerB_FD_75100 | JGI IMG/M metagenome (GOLD analysis project Ga0075520, IMG submission 75100) | Arctic peat soil microbial communities from the Barrow Environmental Observatory site, Barrow, Alaska, USA - NGEE PermafrostAB12-B | ecosystem: Environmental > Terrestrial > Soil > Wetlands > Peat ... | reverse complement strand
GGTTACCGTCCGCTCCGCAAAGAGGTTGCGGGACATTTGCAGAACCGACAGCGGAAACGAAGATGACCAGAGCTGCGAGGGCAAATTTCATAAGGGCAGTTTAGCCGATCAGGCCCGCCCGGTCGACACGGGTCAAATTAGGCCCGGTTTCGTGCTCGTATGGCGGGTCGCACTATCGGGGCTGAGTAGCCTCAGGATTCGCTAGCGCGGACTTAGACTCGCCAGCACGTCGCGCACGCGCACGACACTTCGTACTAACCCGCGGGCGTAGATTTCGCGCCGTCGAGGCTCCGTCAAGTCGCCCTTGCGATCGGCCATCGCCGCGCACAGCAGAATTGCCGTCGACACGCTCATATTTAGGCTTTCCACAAAACCGCGCATCGGGATGCGTACTGTGTGGACTGCGGCTTGCATGAACGCCCCACTGACGCCATCGCGTTCATTACCCATTATGAGGGCAAATCTCTCGAGTCGCGCTAAATCCCCCGGAATGAGCTCACCGTTGGCACAAGCCGCCACCAGTTTGTGCCCCGTGCTTGCCAGGCGGGCGATGGCCGCTTGGTGCGTGGCGTGACGATGTACGTCAACCCAACGCTCAGTGCCTAATGACACTTTTCGAACCAGTAAGAACGGTTCGACAACCTCCACCACGTGTACCTGCTGAACCCCAAACGCGTCGCACGTCCGCAACACAGCAGCCCCATTGTGCGGATCATGAGGCGCATCCATCGCTACCGTAACGTTGTCCGTGCGCCCCGCGATCACTTCCAGAATGCGTGCGCGCCTCCCCTCCACTACCAGAGGTTCCAGAACTTCAATCAGGCCCTCCGCACTCCAGCCTGGCGCTAAGAAGCTGTCGTCCCGTTGGGCGGCCGAAATATCGGCAACTCCATCACTTTCCCGGCGCACTTGGCCGACGTAGCATGGCTCCGCGCACAAAGGGGGCTTGCTCGATTGCTCCGCCGCGTTATGTTGGCCAAATCTCTGGAAACGAGGCAACCCACATGGCTTCTGCCAATGTACGCGTGTTCAACGACGACAATTTCGATCAGGAAGTCCTAAAGTCAGACGTTCCTGTGCTTGTTGACTTCACGGCCACTTGGTGCGGGCCGTGTAAAGCCCTGGCGCCAATCATTGAGCAATTGGCCAATGAACTCGGAGTCAAAGCCCGCGTTGGAAAACTCGACGTCGACGAGGCTCCCGCCACTGCGGGCAAATATGGCATCCGCGGCGTTCCGACGGTGATGGTATTCAAGCAAGGTCAGCGCGCCGCACAGCACGTCGGGTTGACCACCAAGCAAAAGTTGGTCGAACTCATCGGTCAGTGACGGACGATTTGGGCTGTCGAGCCTCGAGCGAAGGCCGTCGCTCCTGCAGTAGCACTAGAACCTGTTTAGTTCTTATTGTTTTGGGCGCCACTGGGACAAGCTGCGGTCCAGGGCCCGCGCCAAAACTGCCTGCTGCTAAACTTGAGGTTGAAACTCAAACCAAGTCACAGATCTTGCCGCCGGTCTGGGCGGCGCGCTTTTCAAGTCCCACGCAACTTACCAGCTGCGTCGAGTTGGATGAGAAATCAAGACTCTGCGTTGGCGAGCTCGGTGAGCGCTGGCTTGATACGCCGGGCGCAACGCGAGCTTCCCCACATCTTGCCCCCGAAGCCTTGGTGGCGGCAATACCTGCGGCTGCGGGTCATTGGGATTTCGTCGGACGCCACGGCACCCGTTACCGTGCAGAAACGCCAATCGGGCCATTTACGTCGATGCAGCGATCGCACCAGCGATACACTCGATTCGCGGTCGTTGCGGGGCGCTGGTATGGACTGACTGACAACGGCGAGCTCTGGCGTGGGCTCTGGGGCGACAAAATAGGCGCACGAGTACAATTGACCGAGCCGTTGTTTGACTTCGCGGTATCTCCCGCGGGGCAGGGCGTCGCGCTCGCCTTGCCGGAGCGCATTTGGACTTCACAAGATCAAGGTGCTCATTGGAATGCACTCGACACGGATCCCGTCGGAGCCAGCTCGGTTTCCGTAGACGCTGAGGGTCGCCTTAGCCTAACGGCCCTCCTGCCCAAAAAGGGTAGCCCGCCTCAAGATTACACCATTAGTGACGCTAAGACCGCCCACGGAATGGCAATAAAGCTGCGCCATGCACCAGCGGAATTCGTCGAGGTCCAGGCTTTCACCGAAGGTCGCGCCGCGCATTTGGGTTCCGAGCTCGTAGAGCTCAGAAAATCAGGTGACTTGTGGCGCGTGGCCGGCGGCCGAATCGACGCGCCCTTTGAATTTACTCAAACACAAGGTCTTGAAGGTTGTGCCGCACTCCGACTGTCGGTGAGTTCTGGAACCACAGCTGTAATTTGCCGCAATGACGACGGAAAAGGTAAGTCTATCGCCTTGTCCCTTCGCGTGTCCGATAGCAGGGCACTAAACTTCACTCGACTAACTGGTCCAATTTTTGGACGATTCAACGAAGTGCGCGTTGCGGCTTTGGATGACCGACACATTCTTGCGACCGGCCTCTGCGCTCCAGACAATTCTAGCTTGAACGTCGAACCCAGCAAAAGCCAATCCTTGGTGAATGCCAAACATCTTCTCGAGTGCGTTCCCAAATCCGCAGTGCTGATTGAATTGACGTACAATATGCCGGGCAAGCCCCGCGCCTTTTCGTTGAAATCGGTGGCTGCGCCAGGGGCTTACATTACGGCGCCTCCGATTGCCGTGTCGCGCGACGGGCAGCTAGCCGCCTTCGTTGCGCGCCCTGCCACTATTGGGCCTTGGCAGCTCTATCTCTCCGTTGACGCAGGAAAGACCTTTGCTCCGCATCCGATCGACACGTTGCCAATTACTGGTGCTGCGCCGAGCCCAAAACAGGGCCGTGAAGGCAGCCAGCACGAGCAGCGCTCCGTTCAGTCATTGCACTTCGCAGATGATCGCAGTTTGTCCCTGGTCCTAAAGCAGGGCGATACTCCAGTTGCCTTCAATTTCGACGATCGGGGTCACTTGATTGCCGCAGCGATGCCTCCCCCCGAGACTTCCCGCATGGATGCAGTCGGGTCGCGAATCTTGGCGGTGTCATTGACGCGACGCGATGTATACGAAAGCATGGATCGCGGGGCATCTTTCGAAATCGTCGGCCATTTGCCGGCGGCGGCTTGTTTGACGCTGCTCGGTTGCCCCGTGGTTTGCAGCTCGTCGGGCTGTCTAATCGGCGAGCGATTCACCCGCTTGAGTTGGGGTGGAAGCGGCGCGGTGCCCCTTGATATTGCGGGAAATCCTGAGACCGGTCAACCTGACTTCGAGCCTCAGTCGGAGCGTGTCGCGTTTCGCGCGACCCTAATGTGCAAGCCCGACGGGGCGTCGATACACAATCTGTTCAGCGTGCAGCGCGCACCGATGCCCGAACAGGTGAGCCTACACGACACGCTTTGGTACAGTCCCTGGCAAGACTTCGTTAAAGGCAGCGCCGGCGTATATCGCGTACAGCGTGGTCGCCGACACGTTGATCAATTGCCAGCCTTTGCGCCGATTGTGCCGGCGCAGGTCGCGGGTCTTGCGAGCAGTTTCAATGATACGGGGCTAACGTTCCTGCGTTCACAGCGGGTGCCTAAGGTTGGCGATGACCTGGGGGAGCTGGAGATTTATTGGTTGAATTTTCAGCGACCCGCCTGGTTGCACGCGCGTTTCCGTGACGCCTTGCCCATCAAGATGAACGACACATATCTCTACGGTGCGGGGCGCGCGCGGCGATTGCTACCGGCGCTGCTCTCGGTGTCCGGCGATGGTGTATTCGTTCAGCCTCATGCCGATGACGAGCATCAGTTGGGTGCCTATTTCGCCACTGCCCATGGGGTCGTTCCGATCGAGAAGGTTCCTTGGCCGCTCGAGCGCATCCGCGATCAACATTTGACAAAAGGTCCCGAGTTTTGGCAGATCCATGCCTTTGACGAAACGGGGGCCGTACTGCTGCGGGGTCAAAAGGCGCTAGGCGCCAGCGTTAACCACAATGCCTGGGAGTTCGTGGCGCAAACGGTGGCAAACCCCCGGGGCTCAAGCTTCGATATCCACGAACGAGTGTATCCCTACTGGGGTGGCAATCGATCGGTTTTGTTTTTGGGCACGGCGGCACGTGGCCGCGAATTGCAATCACTCAGCATTCACGCATTGACTTCCGGGGCGCAACCCCTGGGCCCCGCAATTAGCATTACACCGCCGGCGTCCTTGAGCGATCCGCCACCTGCCTGCGATGCCCGCGACAGGCGCGAGTTTACACGCGTCGTCGTCCCACTTTTACCCGGCGCGACGCGTGCCGTGGGCATTGAGGGTGCCGACGCGCAACCTAGCTGGCTCTTGGCACAGCAGGCGGTCCTCTACGCAGGGACATCGCGGTCCTGCGTTGACGTTCTCTGGGCGGAAAGTTTGCCGGGGACAAGTCCCGTAACTGCGGTGATTACCCTCAATGATTTGCGAGAGGGTTGGTTGTTTCGCACCCGCCGCGTCAATGGTGAAGACAAACTGGAGGCCCAGCCCATGAAATGCCAATATGACGTGACAGGGAATAGACCGCCCCCCGAGCTCGAGACCCGCGCTCAGGTCCGGTGGAATCTGGATAATTTGCAGAAACGGCCCGCGACTTTCTAGCGTCGTTTTGCAGCCACGCTTGCGAAGGATCTACGATTAGGCCACTGGGTCGGTGTCATGGGCTTTTTGTGAACAGGTTCAATGCGCCGCGATGCTATGCTGGCCGGCTCGGGAGCATTCACTTGGGCTTTCCTTTAAGGCTGACATCGCGAGCGGCCATTGTCGGTTTGGCGACCGTGTGCGCGGGCGCATCGCTGTGCTGTAGCTTTCCCGATCATCGGTTTGGTGATGAGAATTGTCTTAATGGAGTAGACGACGACGGCAATGGTTTCGCTGATTGCGATGATCCGGCTTGCAATTCGCAAGTCGCCTGCGTGCCGCCTGTGCCGAGTGGTTGGCAGGGTCCGGTTGCAATTTGGAAGGGGGCTGGCAGTGAATTACCCCCCAAGTGCAGTGATTCCGGATATTCCTTAGCCCAATACCAGCAATTGTTCGACGATCCCGAATCAGCACCGGAAATCTGCCCGATCTGTGATTGCACTGGGACCCCAACGAGTGGTGCAAGCCATTGTTTTACACGCGTGCAGTTGTCTGATGTGTCTCAATGCGGCGGCTCTAGGCAGCTTATGACTGGCCCCGATGGTGCGGCAGGATTTGTAGTTGGCGATAACTGCACGCCCGTGCCGGTGAGCAATCAGTTCAGCCCCCAAAGTGCATTTTTTGCCGCAACCTATGCGGTGGACGACATTTGCACGCCCCATTCAACCAATCAGGCGGTTATACCTGCGCCGACCTATGATTCGTCATTGCGCGCCTGTGAACTGTCGCCATCCGATACAAGGCCCGCCGGTTGTTCATCGTCTCAACAGATGTGCGTGCCGCGGCCTCAGGGTGGGTACAGTTCCGCAGTTTGCATCTTTCAGGAAAGCGGTTCAGTAAGCTGCCCGGGTCCTTTTGACGAAAAGTACGTGTTCAGCCTTTACGACGATAAACGTCAATGTTCCGAGTGTGGTTGCACCGCAACCGGTATCAGCTGCCAATCGGTGTCAACTGCCAATCAAATGTACGTGGGCTCTTACGATGATTCATTGTGTTCGTCGACCCCACTTCAAATTGTCTCACAAGATACGGGATGTGTTACCCACCCCTTTGCAACTGGGGTAAGTGTTTACATGAAACTCATCAATGCGACCCCTCAAGCAACAACAGGAACGCCCTCTTGCCAATCCATTGCCAGCAAGATTACTGGCAGCGTGACCCCCCGACAGTCCGTCACATTTTGTTGCTTGAACTTGTGATCTGCCGGAATATCGCAGAGCGCGTTTGATTGGGATTGACAGCGCCCTAGCTGAATGGAAGGACTCGCGCCAATTCATGCCAAACGTTCCCGGTCAGTTCGTCAAACGAACCAGCTCTTGGCGCACGGTGGCCCCCTTGGTGTGGGCAGGCCCGAGTGACCCGACCATCTACGGCATCATTGATGTTGAGGTATCGAAGGCCCTGATATTCCTCGAACGCCGCGGTCTCGAAACTGGAACGAAACTCACGCTGACTCATCTTGTCACCCGTGCCGTCGCGGTAGCGCTAAGGCGTCACCCCGAATGCAATGCGTACGTCAGGTGGGGGCGCATCTATCAGCGGCGTGACGTCGATGTATTCGTGCTGGTTGCACGTCCTCCAAGTGCTTCGGACGGTGAGCGCGACCAAAGAGCCGATCTTAGCGGTGTGCGGTTACCGTGTGCCGACACGCTCAGTGTAGAAGAAATTGCCGCTGAGTTGCGGTGTCAGGTTGCTCGTCTTAGGACGGGGGAGGATCGCGCTATTGGACCATTGAAAAACGCGATGGGGACTTTCCCGAGCTCACTTGCTCGACTGGGTCTTCAAATCGTCACATTGTTGCAGTACGGGTTTAACCTTGATCTATCTAGGTTTGGTGTGCCACGCGACACTTTCGGGGGTGCAATCGTTTCGAGCATGGGCATGTTCGGAATTCGTTATGGATTCGCCCCTCTCGTGCCTGCCATGCGCCTAAGTTGTCTTTTGGGCGTCGGCCGCGTCGAAGACCGGGCCATAGTGGTGGACGGCAACATCGTCATTCGCCCAATCCTGCCGATAACGGCGACGCTCGATCACCGAATTATCGACGGATATCAAGCCGGCCGACTTGCGGCCACGCTTACCGCGTTGCTTAGCGACCCTGAAGGCAATGGGTTGTGAATCGTTCTGCGGTCTGCCTGCTCGGCGCATCTTTGCTAGTCGGTCCCAGAATAGAGGCTGCCTCAATCAGCGTTTTTGCAAAACGTGTTGAGGATGGCACGATTGACGTGGACGGCGTTGCCACCGAGGCCGCTTGGAATTCCGCGACTTGGTACGACAACTTCGTGCAACGCGATCCCAAGGAAGGTGCGGCACCGAGCGAACGCACCCGAGTAGCTGTCGTCTATGATTCTCGAGCCATTTACGTCTTCGTCCGCGCTGAAGACACTCAGGCAGATCGCATTTTTGCGTCACTGACGCGACGTGATCGCGGTAGCGCCTCCGATTGGATCGAGGTCTGGTTGGCGCCGCAACGCGATCGTCGTTCCGGTTATCGTTTTGCCGTCAATGCGCGGGGCGTGCAGCTAGACGCAAGGCTCGGGGAAGGTGGTGAGACCCAAGACATCGACTGGAACGGCGTCTGGACATCGGCGGTGTCGCGTGACGACAAGGGCTGGAGCGCCGAGATTGAGGTTCCTTTTTCCGAGTTGCGGCTGGATGCTGGATCGCATTGGGGCGTCAATGTATCGCGCCGCCTCCAACGTCTGAACGAAGAAAGTGTTCTAAGTCCAACCCCAAAGATGTCGCCGCGCACGTTGGGTCACGTCGCTGAGCTCAAGGGCGTTGAGGGGATTTCGAGTCGTACGCCGATCTCGATTACTCCCTACGGACTTGTTGCGTGGCAACAGCAAGGCCAAAGTGGGTCCCTCGAGTTGCGAGCGGGGGGAGATTTGCGCCTCGGCCTTTCCCCCTCTTCCACGCTTGAGGCAACCGTACTGCCGGATTTCGGCCAAGTCGAGTCCGACCCGAGTCAGCTCAACTTGACCGCATTTGAGGTGTTTTTGCCCGAGCGCAGGCCGTTTTTTCTTGAAGGGCGCGACACGTTCCGTTTTCCCCTCGCCCTCAGAAACTGGGACAATGAGACACTCTATTATTCACGACGTATTGGTCAACAACCGACGCGCGATCTGGGGCTCGACGACACAGCGACCGTTGATTATCCGAAACAATCTCGCATCATCGCGGCGAGCAAATGGTTAGGTCGCAGTTCGGCTGGTTTGAACTACGGCCTACTCAGCGCTGTGACGGAGGCCGAGCGTGCCACCGTAGTCCAAAACGGAGCCACATCGCGTCCTCTGGTTGCACCTCCGACCAGTTACACGGTGGCCCGTGCTCGCCAGGATTTCGATGGAGGCAAGAGCGCTGTTGGTGTAATGGCGACACATGTGGAGCGAGTCGCTAACGGCGACGACCGTCGCTACTTCATTGATCGCGCCACGGCAGCGGCCGCTGATTTCGACTGGAGGCACGGCAGCACTGGATTGACCGGGCACGTGCTGGGCACGCGTATGGAAGGCATGAACGAGGCAATTGATGCAGTCCAGCGTTCCTCGACACATTACATGCAGCGGCCTGACGCGTTTCATCTGCACTACGATCCCACGCGCAGCACTCTGGATGGTTGGGGTGCCGAGCTGGCCGGTGGTAAGTTCGACGGTACGCCGCTGCGCGGTGGTGTGGCCGTGCGAGCGCGCAGCCCGGGACTAAATCCCAATGATCTAGGATATATGCGTCGAGCTGACACCCAACAAGCCGAGACGTGGCTCGAATGGCACCTGGATCACCCAACGCCCATTTATCGCAGTGTGTCTATTGGTTCAGCGGTATGGTTTTCCAAGACCTTTGGTCCCGAAGTGACCGGCAATGGCGTGGCACTCGGGGTCTTCACACGCCTGCACAACAACATGGTGGCGTCGTTCGGTGCAGCACGATCGCGGGAAACTCTGGATGTATCCCTGCTGCGCGGGGGACCGGCATTTCTCGTGCCAGGAACCTGGAACGGCTACTGGGGATTCCAAAGTGACGACCGTGGCCGCACTGACGTGAATTTCTCAGGCAACTGGGACTGGCGCGACCGGCAAAGCTTCAAACGATTTGCTGCCACACTCACCTTGCGTGCCCGCCCTGCAAGTGCAGTCTCAATATCCCTGGCACCCCGATACGACCGATCCCTGGATGACCTACAGTACGTCAATGGCGACGATCCTAATCGGATTATCCTCGGACACCTATTGCGCACGACCGGCTCATTGACGCTGCGTGCAGACTGGGCCCTGTCGCCGGCCTTGACAGTTGAAACCTACGCTATGCCGTACATAAGTGCCGGAACTTACGCACGTTTTTATCGGGTGGTGGCGCCGCGCGCCGAAGAATACTCACAACGCATAGTGCCGACGCAATATGGCGGCGACGACCGTTTCGTTGTGGGCCAAGTGCGCTCGAATATCGTGCTGCGATGGGACTACGCTCCAGGGTCGTCCCTATACCTAGTTTGGGCACATGAACAAACCAGCGACCGCAATGATATCGGCCGATTCTCCCCCTTCATGGACAGTTACAACTTATTGCGAGCTACAAGTTACGACACGTTTATGGTCAAGATGACAATTTTGGAACGACTGTAGACGTGGAGGGAGTCCTAGCGTACGCTGAGACGTCGGCATGAGCAGTCACCTGGCGTTGTCCGGCGGCACATCGACATTGATGCGCACTTTACGCAGGATTGCATCGGGTTCTAGCGGAACTAGGGACGCGGCGCGAATGATACAGCGTTCTGTACCGGGATCGCGGGGCACCGTAGTGGCGGTTGCACCCAGCAATTGACCCGCTTTGACTGCCACGCACAAGTGTACGCGCACCGCGTGCGGTCCGCGGCAAGGCCTTGTCCAGTTTCTTGTGTCGAGCAATGACCCAAATGGCGAGCGCGACAGGTCGACGGGAAGGGGATCGATCGGGTCAGCTTCAGTCCTGTCCGGGTCGGTCACGGCCTCACATGCGGGCAATGTGCTCGGATCTACTTCTTTTGGCTGAACCGCACGGGCGGGCGGCGCTGGCGTGGTTGAAGCCGTAACCGGTACGGACTGACGCTGCGAATTGATCGATGCCTGGACGCCGATTGACACTGAACGGGGCAACTCGCGTACCGAGGCCGGCGGTGTCGAAGACTTCACCGCAAACATCGGAAGCCAACCGTACACGATTCCATGCCCGACAATGACCGCTAATAACCAAGCCACAATGGCATAGGGCAGCCAGCTGTGCGCGCGGGCTAATTTGGGCTCGGGGAATTCCCCCGAAGGCAGCCGCAACCGGGGCTTAGGATCAATTGTGACCGCCATTACCCACAGCGTACCAGGGCCCAAGGTTAGCGCAAACGGCTCGCAAATGCCGTAGCAGGCGCTGTTGCGAAAGAGATCCTTCGTTGACGATTGCTAGGATTTTATGCAAAGACCCCTCCAGTGAAGCGAGTCCTTTCATTTTTGCTGTGGGTCGCCGTAGCCGCCGTTGGCGCCCTTTCGTATCTGGTCGTGGCTGTACATCGGGGAGAGCCGTTGAGCGCAACCTGGATTCTGATGGCGGCACTCTGCACGTACGCTTTCGGTTATCGGGTTTACTCGAAGTGGATTGCGGCCAAGCTGCTAACCCTCGACGATCGCAGGGCCACTCCTTGCGTGATACACGACGATGGTCGCGATTTTGTTCCTACGAATCGTTGGATCGTATTCGGGCATCACTTTGCGGCTATTAGTGGCCCGGGGCCCCTTGTAGGTCCCGTGCTCGCAGCGCAATTCGGCTATTTGCCAGCTACCGTTTGGTTACTCGTTGGGGTCGTGCTGGGTGGGGCCGTTCAAGACTTCGTCATTTTGGTCGCCTCAATGCGACGCGACGGAAAATCCCTGGGCGAGATGGTCAAAGACGAGGTTGGCACTGCTGCAGGTCTGCTGTCCCTGGTCGCCATCGTTAGCATTTTGGTTATATTGATTGCCGTGCTGGGTCTAGTGATTGTCAAGGCCTTAGCGCACAGCCCCTGGGGTACATTTACGATTGCCGCGACTTTGCCAATTGCTGTGTTCATGGGGATCTACTTGAGGTTTCTGCGGCCCGGTCGCGTGTTGGAAGTCACTGCCATTGGGATCTCACTGCTGCTACTCAGTGTCTGGTCCGGTCGATATTTTCACGAGATCCCAAGCCTGGCGCGGTGGCTTACCTTTGAGGGCACAACGCTCGCTTGGGCCCTAATCATTTACGGCCTTTGCGCATCTATTTTGCCAGTGTGGTTGCTCTTGGCCCCACGTGACTACCTTTCCACGTTTATGAAATTGGGAACCATCGCCGCCCTGGCCTTGGGAATTTTGATTGTGCTGCCCCCACTGAAAATGCCGGCGCTCACGCGATTTACCGACGGCACGGGGCCAGTGTTTTCCGGCAATATATTCCCGTTTTGCTTCGTTACTATTGCCTGCGGTGCCATCAGCGGCTTTCACTCCCTAATCGCGTCGGGGACGACCCCAAAGCTTATAACTCGCGAGTCCCACGCGCGTGCAATTGGGTATGGCAGCATGCTCCTGGAATCGAGCGTTGCCGTTATGGCACTTATAGCGGCTTGTACCCTCGACCCCGGCGTATACTTTGCGATGAACAGCCCCGCGGCAATTGTATCTAGCAACGCGGACAAGGCAGCGAATATCATATCCGGTTGGGGGTTTCCGGTAACGGCGTCCAACATGACGGTCTTGGCTCGTGATTTGGGCGAAAACACGCTGCTCGGGCGCGCCGGTGGGGCTCCGACTCTCGCGGTTGGGATGGCGCAGGTGTTCTCCTCCGTGATCGGTGGTCGTCAATTGATGGCCGTTTGGTACCATTTTGCCATCATGTTTGAAGCGTTGTTCATATTGACCACCGTTGACGCTGGTACGCGCGTTGGTCGGTTTCTCGTTCAAGCAGCGCTCAAACAGGTTCACCCCGCGCTGGGGGACACCCGGTCGTGGACTGCTAATCTCCTGTCAAGCGTTCTTCTGGTTGGGGGCTGGGGTTACTTTCTGTATCAAGGTGTCATCGACCCGCTTGGCGGCATCAACAGCCTGTGGCCTCTATTCGGCATTGCAAACCAACTGCTTTCAGTGATTGCCTTGTGCTTTGCGACGACCGTGCTCCTCAAAATGGGCAAATTTCGCAGTTGTTTGGCAACCCTTGTCCCACTAGCCTGGGTGGCCAGCGTCACATTTACTGCTGCCTGGCAGAAAATCTTCAGTTCCAATCCAAAGATTGGCTTCTTGTCCGCCGCCAGAAGTCTCGGTCCACAATTGGACACAACGCCCGCATCTCTACCAGGCGCCGCAGTGCTGCTTCGCACACAGCTCAACTTACGAATTGACGCTGCTGTAGCCTCATTCTTCCTATTGCTCGTCGCTGCGACTGTAATTCTATCCGTTTGGCATTGGTTTGGCATTGTTACAGGACAAAGGCCCCGCGTGCTCAAAGAGTCACCGATTGTCTGGTTGTCCCCGGCTCAATTGTTGGAGAATCCTGTGCACCACTTTGCCCGATCGATTCAAGGGTTAGGTTGGTTCATTTTGGCTCTTGCTCGCCACGTCGTAGGTGAATCCGCCGACGTGAATGGCAGCGATCAATGCTGCCATTCCGAGCTGAGGACTTCAAATTCAATGAAGTACACTGGGCGGGCTTGGGTCAATCGCGTCACTCGACGGAGCAATCAACCGCGGTGCTGCTGAAAACCGTGAATTTGACGTGACCCTTGTCCACGTGCCGGCAAGTCCACCAAAAACTTGGAAATAGTGGCTGCTGGTATCTCTCGCGCTGGGCGCCGGGCCGATGCGCGGATCTCGTCAAAAATCCTTTAAGTTCCCGCCGTTCAGTCTTTGATGTCGGGCCTACATGACTGAAGGCGTCCTTCTCAGGTAAGCTCCCTAATTCGTGCATGACCAACCCTAAACCACCCTCAATGCTTCCAATCGCAGTTCCCGTTGAGGCTTTGTTGCGGAGGTCGACTAGCGATGCAGCTTGATTTTACCGCTCGCGAGCTGACCATAAAGCTTGTCTATTACGGCCCGGCCCTCAGTGGCAAAACAACGAATCTCCAGGCGTTGCACGCTGCGAGTTCGCCAGAGGCCACCGGCCGACTCATGACCCTCGAGACCCGCGATGACAGGACGCTGTTCTTCGATCTGTTGCCACTGACTTTTGGATCGGAAAATGGGCTTAGCGTTCGTCTCAAAGTGTTTACCGTCCCGGGGCAGGTCATCCATGCTTCTACTCGACGGCTGGTATTGCAGGGAGCCGACGGCGTAGCCTTCATAGCGGACTCGCGTGAGGCGGAAACGGAACACAACGCCGAATCTTTCCGCGATTTGCGCGAGAACTTGAAGCAAAACGGCCTGAATACCAAACAGCTCCCGTTGGTTCTTCAGTTCAACAAACGTGACATGCCCAATGTACGATCCGTTGCTGAGCTGACAGATCTTGCTACCCAAGGCAAAGAGCCGGTATACCTGGCGGTGGCTACCAAGAGGCTAGGCATTGTCGATACGTTTATTGGGCTATTGCACCTAACTTGGCAAACATTGGACGCTCGCCACGAGTTCAACGAAAAGTTTGGGTTTAAGACAGCGGCGTTCTTTGCTGATGTCCTGGTTAAGCTTAATGATAGTCGGAACTTAGCGGAAGTCTTGAGTAGTTGTGTGGGCGGGCACAGCGCGAGCAAGGAGGAGTCACCATGAAAAGTGCGCGGCCTCCCCGGAGCCTTGATGAATTGACCCTCGACTCCAAGTTCAATATTCAGGAGCTCATCAGTCGTGAGTCCTTGGAGGAGCTTCTGCGCAGCTTGCACGAGCTGTTTGGCGTGTCGCTGCGCGTCTTCGCAACAGACGGCGCGCTTTTCGCGGAAGCGGGGCCACCGTCACCGCTGCAGGCATATTTGAGCTCGCTCCCAGGGGGTCGCCGCATCGTGCGGGAGACCGTCGAAATCGTGAAAGCGGCCGTGCCCGATTCCAGCGGCGACTTGCGGCTGCAAGGCAGCACCGGTGAGCAATATGGGATGGTTGCGCTAACGTACGATGGTCGTACGCTCGGGCGTGCAGTGATTGGCCCGTATTGGCTCGCCTCGGACAAGTCGTTGCCCGCTAGTTTAGTAAAATGCGACCCGTTGATAGATGCCGCTCGTTTGGAACAAGCGTGGAGTGAGTTGCCGCGCAGCGACGCGGCCAGTATTGCGCGTCTGTTGCAGCATGGGCGCTCAACCCTTGACTTGGTCTTGTTCAGTGGACACCGTGCCCTCTTGGCCAGCAACATGCACGTGGCGAGCGTTCAAGAGAGCTATCGGGAATTAAGCGAGAAGTCAGCTACTCTCCAAACCGCTTACGAGCGTCTCAAAGAGCTGGATCGGCTTAAGAGCAACTTTTTGGCAACGGTGTCGCACGAGCTCAGAACGCCATTGACATCAATTATTGGCTACAGTGAAATGCTGGTGGCCGGAATTGCCGGGGATATCAACGATGAACAAAGGGATTTTATAGGCACCATCCACGACAAGGGCGAGCAATTGCTCGAGCTCATAAAAGGGCTCCTCGATTTGACAAAGCTTGAAAGCGGCACCCTCAATTTACATAAGCAGGATGCGCTCGTATTGCCGATTCTCAAGGATATCGTACACACGTTGACGCCAACGGCGCGCAACAAGGGGGTCATCCTGTCGGCCACTGGCGACGCCGCAATACCGACACTTTGGGGTGACGCTGCCCGGCTTCGTCAAGTGTTCTTAAACCTGACGGAGAACGCCATCAAGTTTACCCCCGAAGGCGGGAACGTAACACTCTCTGCGCAAATGGCGCACGTCGAGTTGCCGCCCGATGAAGAAGGGCCCGCAATTGTGCTGCGCGGCATCAAGCGGCCAATGGTCGAGGTTCGCGTGTCAGACACCGGGATAGGCATTCCGGAAACCGAGCGCCCACGAGTGTTCGACGCTTTCTACCAAGTGGACTCAAGTTCTACCCGTGAGCAAGGGGGTACCGGGCTTGGTCTATCAATCGTCAAGCGCTTGGTGGATGCGCACGACGGAACGGTCAGCATTGAAGAAAACCTGCCGAGTGGCACTGTTTTCATTGTAAGGATCCCCTGTAAGCGGCTGAGCTTTATTGGATCAGTGTAAAGCGAGGGGGGGTATCGACCGTGAATCGTCGGAAACCGCACAATCGACCTGACGATACCAAGGACGAATTTGAGCGAATCGCTTGGTTATCCAAGGTTTTCGCCCAGAGACGGACTCGGGCGGGTGTCGACCTTGGCATCGGTGACGATGCAGCCATCCTTTCTTCAAGTCGCCAACGGTGGGTGTGGACGGTCGACGCCTGCGTAGAGCACGTGCATTTCGATTGGAATTGGCTTTCCCCAGAGGACGTTGGCTGGCGAAGTTTCCAAGCGGCCGTGAGTGATATTGCCGCCATGGGCGCAGAGCCAGTGGCTGCACTTTCTTCGATGGCCCTGCCCGACAGCGTGAATACGGCGTTGTGGCGCGGGATCGTACGAGGTCAGTCGCGCGCTGCAACATCCCTCGAATGCCCTGTAATTGGCGGCAATCTATCGCGCGCCGCGGAAGTGTCCCTCCACACGACGGTGCTGGGCCGTACCAACAAACCTATACTGCGCAGCGGGGCCTTGCCGGGTGATGAATTGTGGCTCGTGGGCGTTGTCGGAGCGGCCGCGGCGGGCCTTTCCGTATTGCGTCGAGTGCCTGAGCGCGATCGAAGCCCCGCAATGCGGGCCTGCTTGCGCGCCTGGCGACGGCCGACGGCTTTGATCAAAGAAGGCCTGCAACTTCGTGGACGCGCGCATGCCGCGATTGATGTATCGGACGGTATTGCGGGGGATGCGGGACATATCAGTGAGTCAAGCGGGGTTCGACTTGTATTGGAAAGGCAGGCATTGGAACAAGCGGCGGGGCCAAGGGTAAGGCAAGTAGCCACGGAAATGGGGCGCGCTGTTCTGGACTGGGTTCTACTGGGTGGGGAAGACTATGCGTTGCTTGCCGCTGGACCTGCTAGTAGGCGGCCTACATTTGCGACCCGCATAGGCTGCGTTGAACGCGGCAAAGGCGTTTGGCTGGATTCAGTGGGGGCCAAACGAGTGCCAATTGGGCCAGGCTTCGATCATTTCAGGGGAAATGTCGCATCCACATGATCGGCCAAGGCGGCACCGTAGTCGTCAAAGCTCATGGCAAAGTAGCCCTTGTTGCCCCATTTACTACCCCAAGAATTCGCAAACCAAACAAGCTTCTTTTTGACGTCGATTCCAACCAACTCGATTTCGTGTCCTCCGCGCACAAAGCCCGTGTAGCGTACGACACCGCGGGCGTCGGGCGAATCGCAACCTGTCCGCCAGTGAATCCCGGTAATGCCCGGCCGCAACACTAGGGCGCGCAGCGCAAAATTCAGGCCAAATGTGTGGGTGTAGCCGCTAATCCAGCCCTTTTGCTTCAGGGCTTTCATTACGGCCAAACCCGAGCTACCGGTGTCGTCGGGCGGGTAAGGCACCAGGGATGTTATCAAGCTTGGTTGCTGCCTTGTAAATTTCAACAGCGTCACTTTCTTTCCCTTTTCGCTTAAAGGGGGCGGTACTGACGCAGCCAACCGCGGCGTTGCCGGTACAACTGCCAAGGCTGCCCTGATTGAATATTGGAACCAGTCGTTTGTGCCGGACCGATACGATTTCCGCAGCCATAGGTGCCGGAAAGCCCCAAGACCGTGGGTCGTGTGAAACGTGACGTCCCAGGCGCTTGCCGGCGATTTCATGCTCTTTTATTTGAAACGTCTCGATGATTAAAGGTGTCATTGTCCCTCAGGTTCTACCGCACCCGGCACACAATCCATACAGTACTAATTCATGCGCCTCCAGACTAAAACTACATGGAACGAGCTTCTGATGGCTGAGAGCGCTAAGGAAACGGAAGCTCGCATTTTACGACAATGGCGCCCAAAAAGTTAGAGAGATCCGGTCAAATGGCCAGTTTCCGGGCGGCTTTTCCAGTTGCCTCCGGCAGTTACGATCCGGTTTCCCTCGAATTGGCTCGACGGGATTTAGCCGCCGATGCTGCCCGACAGTGACAGGAACAGCATGCGAGGAGCGCCCGCCGTGAACACTCGAGCCGGGGTTAGCGTTGGCACAGATTGCGTATGAAAGTCAGAGACCAGTGTAAACTCGCTCAATCGATATTTTCTGTCAAATAGGTTCGTTCCAACGAGCCCGAGCTCCAGCGCTCGCCAGTTCAACTTTAGCGCGGCGTCGACGAGCAGGTACGGATCACTCATTTGAGCATACGGGAGCGTACGATTCCCCACGTAAGTGAAGGAAGGTCCGAATGCGGCGCGCACCGAACGAGCGTCGATCGTCCAAGGGAGATCGAAAAAGAGCGCCGTCTCCGATCGAGCCATGACATGCGGAATGTAGGGAATCGCCTCACCAGTCTCGTTGACGATGCCGCGGACCGCCGACGCATTCAGCGAGGCGTCGAAAAACCGCCCCGTGAAGCGCCCCGCACCGGTCCATCCGGTACGCGTGGTAGCTCCCGTCTCGACCGTTCGCCCGACGCTGGGGTCGAAGATTTCGTCACGATTGACGTGCGTTCCGTAGAAGACGGAGCTCGCCGATAGAGTGCCGACCGATGAACTGTTCGTGTACGAGACGCCCCCCTCGTACGAGGTAATCTTGGCGAGCGACGCCGCGGGCTCGACGACCTCCTCAATCGCAAGCGACCGAACCCCCTGCCCGCCACTACCCACGAACCTAAAGCCGCTAAAGCTACCGAACAGTAGCGAAACGCGCGGCAATAGTACGCTGGTGGCAACGCTTTTCTGCGGATTGCCGGCAGGCGTCGGATCCTCGTTGCAGTTGGCAATCTCCGGACATTGGTCACGTACCACGTAAGTAAACAACTCCTCGCGCAATCCTCCGCGCAACGTGATCCACGAAAGCGGCTTCAAGCTCGCATCCCCGTAGAGCGCAAGATTACCCAGAGTTCCCGTGAGGTTCGCATCGGTTGCGTACGGGGCCTGCGTAGCGCGCGCAATAAATTGCCGCACGTTGCTCACCGCGTCGCCGCGCGCAAAGTAACCAATTTCGAGCTCCTGCGGCTCCCCAAACGCATGAAAGTGCGCACGCGCCGAACCTCGGGCGCCGAGGGACTGTCCGTTCGCCGTCAGGTCGAGCATCGTGCCACGCGGTTCCTCCGCACCCGAGTCGGTGGCGTACCCAGTGAAGTCCTCTCGAATGCGGGTAGCACGGCTGATGAGAAAGACTTGTTGGGAGAAGGTAATGTCGTGGTCGCGCGTCTCGATGTCCGCTGCGACGGAATACCGCGACGAATCCTGCCCTTGGTTGGGGTCGTAAGTGTCGTAAAAGCCGATACGCCCTGCCGCATAGTCGTCCTGGCGCACGACGCCCGCCGCCCGAGCGATCACTGAATAGCCCTGCGCTGTCACCCGCCACAAGCCTCGGCTGCCGAGCTTACCTTCGTATTGCGTGAGCGCCGAGCCCCTCTGATACGCGCGGTTCTCGCCATAACCGTTCGAGTGCGCGTACTCGAACGCAGTGAACGTATGCGTATCGTAATCTTTGGGGCCCCAGGTGAGAAGCGACCGTTCGGTGCCGAAGTTTCCAAAGGTCTGCTTTGCCGATAGACCGCGCTGAGCGAGCCCGAGCTCGTAATCGGCGCTGCCCGCGACAGCGAAATTGCCTTGCCGCGGGTCGAATGGCCCCGCCACCACGCGCAGCGAAGCGACGACCTCCGGAAGGATGAAGTGAGTATCGGCGTATCCGTTGGCGTGGAAGTTGCCAGGATCGTTGATGGGGACCCCGCCGACGGACAACGCCATCGCCTCCCCCTCACCGGCATCGAAACCACGAACGATCATCGAATCGGCGTGGCCCTCGCCGCCTTCGTTGGTTACTAGGATACCGGGCGCGAGTTTGAGCATGTCCCCGGCGTTGGTATGGGGCACAACAGCCAGTTCTCCGACAGGGATCTGAAAATCAGAGGGTCCGCGGCTAGGCGGTGAAGGACGACCCGTTACGACAACTTCTACGGATTGCGACGCCGTGGGTGGGCTCGCGGCTTGCGAGCGAGGCTCACTGGACACTGCTTCGTGCACCGGGATATCACCCGGAGTGCTAGGATTTTCGACAAGATCCGGCGCAAGTGCGGGCGGGGCGAAGTGAAATGGCATTCTGATACGACTCGCGGCTGGCTTGCCGTTTCGCATCGCCGGGACGAATATCCATTCGCGGGCGGCCACAATCGCAGCTTCGTCGAGAGCCGCACCGCCAGACTTGAAGACGTCGACCTTCGAAACGTGACCGTCGACATCCACCGTGACGGTCAGCACGACATCCCCGTGCATGCGATCAGCGAGCGCCGCTGGTGGGTACACCGCATCGACGTGCTGCAGGACAACTGGCGGCTTTATTTCAGCCGGGACATCAGCAGCGGCGGTGATTGCGTGCGATACCACCGTAGCGAGTGCCGCAGCAAACAACAAAGATCGAGACATGGTAAACCGTGCTCCAGAAAACAACGGACGTCACCGTACGCCCCGTCAATCTCGGCGTCCAGCGCACGTATGCGCTTCATATCGGCCCGACACCTCGTTCTGGATTGATGTTCGTCTTCAGGTGCGGTTCCATCTGTAGGCCGCTGCCTCATGGCGGCGAAGAAAATACCGTTGTGGGACTTCCTCTCAGCCCGGGCCCTGCGACTGTAGAACCCGTGCCCAGACCAGGACCAGCGACGGGTGTCGTGAACGCCTGCCCAAGCGTGACGAAGAAGGACATCGGAGTAACGTAATACCCCAATAGCCGTTCACTGATTCAAGATCCGCGGGCGCTGTAGCTCTGGCCGTATTCACCCGGAAGCCCGCGGTTCTCGTGCACGAGTCCCGCGAAGCAAACATCCGCCAGCAAAGAAGCCACGCAAGCGGCCACTGTTAGCTTTTGCCACAGGCGCGATTTCTGGGTCACTGCCCATGCAATCCAGTAGTAAAAGAAAGGAATTACTGCAAACCAATAGTGAAGGTAAGTTCCCAGTCGCGCTGTAAACAAAGCGACCGGCATGGCCACAAATAGCGCGATCGCGGTCAAAAGCAGCGGGTCTTTGATCGCGTCTCGCCAACAAGTGATTGCGGACCAGATGGCCGCTGCGAAGAGTGTAGTTGCGATGACGCAGGCGACGGCGATCCAAACTAAGGTCAAATTGAGCCAAAGGCTTGGCCGATGATTAAACATCCAGTCTAGGCTGGGCTCGAGGTAAAGAGTGTAGACATTGTAGGGTGTGGGAAGAGTGAGACCCATCTTCAGTGAGTCAACCCATTGGGCAATTCTAAATTCACGCGCAGCACTGCTCGCGCCCCGTGTCCCGGGTGCGCCAGAGACCATCATGACAGCCCAGGGAATAAAGGTCGCCCAACCGGCGATGGCGCCAATAATCCACGCGGCAGTTTGTTTCCAGCGTTTTGATACAACGTGTGCGGCCGTGACAGCGATGCCGCCTACAGCAGCGACAAAAACCGCCGGAAGGTACATGTGCCCGGCCATTACCAAACAGAAAGCGGCTAAACTCGCGAACGGCGCAGCCCATTTTCTGGAGCGATCAAGGCTTGCTCCCAGAAGGCCGATGCTCAGACAGACCCAAGGTGCCTGGAGATCCGGTGCCCAGATCTTACGGGAGCCAAGAATCAAAGCCATACTGGTCCCGCACATGGCAAATGTGAATAAAAAGTGCGGCGATCGTCGAAGCCACCAGAGCGGGACGACTATCGCAAAAGCATTGAATGCCGCAGTTGCAGCAACCATGGACAAAGGTTGGCCGTTGGGCACAAGGCAGTGGAGCAAGTAGCCAAACCCCGATGAGTTCACAAAGCCGGAATGGGCAGAGATCCCTGCCAGGGGCGTCCAGTGTGACAATCTAAGATTTGCGATTCCGTTTGCTGATTGTAGCTCGTCGCCTTTGAATTCCATGTCGGAGAGCCATAAGAACCGCGGAACGATCGCAGCCGCGGTTGCCGCCAGAATCCATAGATTTCTGTGTACCCGATCATTTGCCATGCACTTTCAGCAAATATTCGAAATGAAAAGTGCATGCAAGCATCCCGAAGGCCGGCCGTGCGTTTTGGATGGACGAAATGCACCCGACTCGTGGTAATTGTGAACGCCGTCACGCCTATCAACTCCATTGGGGGACGATGCGCTAACCACTTAGGACATTGTCGCATGTCATATTCAGTTCCACTTAACACTAAGCGATGGCTCGCTCTGATCTTCGGTCTTGCTTTCTTCTACTTTTACTCCGGCGGCGGGCCCAATCAAGGGTCGCGGCTCGACTTGGACCGCGCACTCTTGGAGCAAGGTCACGTCACTATTGATGGTTATCAACAGAACACGGAGGACAGAGCCTTTTACAAAGCCCATTTCTATTGCGACAAGGCACCCGGAGTGTCCTTCCTAGCGTTGCCCGCCTTGGCCTTGAGCCGCGTAGCGATGAGATTTACAGGCATTGATCCGATCGGCGTGCCAGCGGCGTTGGTCCTAATGCACGTGGCCACCTGGAGCGCATCGACAATACCTGCAGTAATTCTGTGTCTGATATTGTTCGACTGGACTTTACGCAAAGGGCACTCACGCGTGGCCGCTGCCTACGCGGCATTGGCTTTGGGCCTCGCGTCACCCATGTGGGCATACGCCACACTGTTCTGGGGTAACGCGCTCGCCGCATGTTGTGTGCTGTATGCAACTTGCAGCATTGATAAGCTCAGCCGTCAAACATCCATCAATCGCGGTATTGTGCCTGCATTTCTCGCTGGAGTTGCCACCGGAGGTGCTGTTATCACCGAATACCCGACCGCGCCGATGGCAGGAATTCTCCTCGTGTTGCTGTTAGTAAAGTTGCGCCCTTGGCGCCTCTATTGGCGTCGATTGCTTGCGTACGGTACCGGTGCCCTGATTGTGGCACTTGTCTTATGCGTGTATAACTTTTCGGCATTTGGATCGCCTTTTCACCTTGGATACGCCAGCGTTCAAGGTTGGAATGGAATGAGTCGTGGGCTATTTGGAGTAACTCGGCCCAGTATGCAGGCCATAGCGGGCGTAATCTGGGGACCTCGCGGCCTACTGCTCACGGCGCCATTGCTTGTGCTTGGCCTGCTGGGACATTTTGTTTCGATTGCTCGTCGCCAAAACACAATGATTTCCGTTATATGTCTGATATTTTCCGTCTATCCGGTTCTATTGAATGTCTCGTACGTCTATTGGGACGGCGGTTGGACCTATGGCCCTCGGCACCTAAGCGCAGCTTTGCCTTTCATGGCCTTGGGACTTGCGCCGTTGTACGATGCTCTTCAAACTTACTTTCGTCCGATGGCGATCGCAGTGCTAGCCGGCGCGGCATTCTTGACCATGATCGCGGTCAGCGTACATGGCATGACTCCGTACCAGCCGAAAAATCCTTGGCCGGACCTTTATTGGCCCTCGTTTTGGACGGGCAAATTTGCGATACATCAGATCTGGCTGGATTCAGGCGGGCCCGCAACGAATCTCGGTTTGGCGCTTGGACTTGCAAATGCCCAATCGCTGATTCCACTTTGGGTCGGGCTAGGCGTCGGGCTGACCGGACTTGGTCGCAGTCTTTATCACACGCGGGTCGAATAAATTAGTTCCGGGAATTCGTAGTCCATCGATTCCAGTGAATCGATGGACTAGCGACGTCGATTTCGCTCGGTGCGGCTCGCTACGATGCGACTGGTCTCGAGTATGATTTGTGGAATGTGACGCCAGCCAATCTTCGAACCCGGGGCATCGTGCCAATCCGATAGAGGAAACTCGACACACTGCTCGATGACATTAATATCATTTGTTGCAGCCTGCCGATGGATAAGTCGCTCGATTAGCTCGACGTCGAATGTCCAGTTGCTCCGGAAAGGCGCGGAGAAAACGCTTCGAAAGACGTCGTTGGCTCGAAATAGTTTCGCCCCACATTGGCTATCGTAGATGGGAATTCTGAGACCGACGCTGACGGCGCTCGCGAACAGGCGCCCCAGGTAGTGCCGAAGCGGGCTTCGAGCTATGCGGTGACCGAGCATTTGAACGCGCGAACCTAACACCATCTGAATCTGAGGATCGGCAAACAATGCAGCAAACTTTGTGATATAATGCAGTGGCGTAGCGAGATCGGCGTCCCAATACCCGACAAGCGCTGGGGGTGGGGATTGGTCGAATGCAAACGCCACTCCGCGACGAACCGCCTCCGCCTTGCCTCGATTGCGCTCCAAAGACAAGAGCTCCATTCTGCCGTTGCCGCGTACACACAATTCCGAGATTATGCGAGCCGTGCCGTCCGTGCTTCCGTCGTCGACAAATACGAAATCGAGCTTGGGCTCTTCCAAGGTCGCGTCCAAGAACGCCTGTGGGTCGAGCCTGGCTGACTCGTTGTAGCAGGGTACGACGATGCAGTATGGATTAGACACTCTGCGCTTGCTCCGTTTGCTTTTTCACGACAACCCAGGCACTTAGCCCGGGTATCCTAATGCCAAATCTTGACAACCCCAGCAGCAGGCGATTGTCGATGTCGAGTGCTTCCCCTAGCAGCCGCGTTACCCGGGAACTCCCTTGCCACGCCCCAATCCCAAACTCTGCGCTCTCGGAACTGACTTGTCCACGCAAGCCCTCGTAGAGCACGGCGAGCACGCGCGGTAGCAGCAATGTACCGAATAGATAGCCGAAGCGAATTGGAGGAATCCCCGCCTCTCTAAAGGTGCGCCGAAGGCTCGAAGACGCGTAGCGACGAAAGTGTCGCAGGGCTCGGTCTTGGGAGGAAAACAGCGATTGAAACGCTGGAACGGTGACGACGAGCAGGCCTCCCTCTGCAACGCGAGACCAAGCATCGCGAAGCAGCGCAACATCATCTTCTACGTGCTCGATCACGTCACAGAGAAGGACCAAGTCGGATCGATGGGATGGGTCTGGCAGCTCTTGCGCGAAGCGAATCCCACGCTCTAAGGATGACCAGGTGTCGCGTTGTTCTACCGTTAGAAATCGGTCGTAGCCAACGTAACGGTTCGCGGCAAACCGCTTGAACAATTCAAGCCCGGTAAAACCATCTCCGCAGCCGATATCCAGCACACTGTCGATGTAGACGAATTGCTCGTGAACAATGCGTGCGAGGCTGCGGACGCGCGCAGTTTCCCAGGGGTGACGCCGTGACTCAATCGAATTCGAGGGGAGCAGTTCACTCAGATCCATCCGGCGACACCGTAGCTCAAGCGATTCTGTGTTGCTGCACTGTGCATCAATTCGGCCCGCGGTACGATTCGCTGGGCGCCTGTGCAGCGCGTCCGGTACTGGCTTACTAATTCATTGCGAAATCGCGGTGGTTCGCGCTGCAGGCGCAGGTTCTGACGTAAAGGTCCGTGGTAGGCTGCTCCAACTTATGCGCCCAACGGTCCCTCTGTTTCTCGTTTTACTCGCGATACTGGGAGCGGCTGATAGTTCGCGGCCCGCTCAGTCGTTAGACTTGAGGCAGGCAGATCCGAGAAAATACGCGCCTTTTATCGTCAAAGCGCTCTACCGCGACAAGGTGGCGGGGACTTCATTGTCAGCATTGACTGAAACTGAAAAAGCCATGAACGGCGACAGCTGGTTCTGGACTGACGACAATGCAAAGGCCCTTGAGGCGCTCACTCTGCCCTCAATATTTCCAAATTTCCTCCCACAGGTGGGACAGTTAGTAAAGTTCATTCGCGCCAATTCTCCACCGCCATTCGTTTTCAGGCGTCGCGCTGATGATCGGCTGATGTTGGAGTCGGACAAGCCCGACAACTATCACCTTGCAACGGGGCTAATGAATTTCTACGCGAATCTGCGCCAAGGTGAATTTCGCCAAGGTTACCGGTTTCATGACGTTCGCATCCAAGACGCAGCCAAATACACAGGCGATTATGTGCGATTCTCCCTGAAGGGGAAAGCATATTCCACAGACGTCAAGCAGACAATCGTCGCCACGGATGTACGGCGCCAAGAGCACTCGATTACTCTGGAACACACGTCCGAGCTTCGCGCAGACACAGCCGTAGTTGGAAACGTGGCTTATGCGTACAAAATTGAGCTGTACAAGCCCTACGTGGCCCTGTCTGTCACCATCAAATCCAGTAAAGGAATTACGCTGAACGATGTTGAGGCTACGACGTCTCTCGACCAACTGGACTCACTCTCCAATGTGCGTTACTCGAAATTCTTTGCATTCCCAGGCGCCGCGCCACCCGTATCGGTCAACGCGACCAACTCAACCCAGTCCCGCGTGCTCCGGGAAGGGCCGACCAAATGGTGGTCGCTCATTCAGAATGGCAACCTGGGTGACTCGTATACAATTAACACTATACTCGGCGCTCCTTCGTTGTTGCGAAGCATCGTGTCGACCGAAGAACACAACGGAACATTTCACCACATTTACGCCCGTTACGGTGTTGGCAATGTTTCCGCAGACCACCCCGTGACTTTGTCAGAAAGGAAGGTCCTACTGGCAGGAGGCCTATATAATAGCATGAGCGCCTACGACGGCGTGTTTGCTCGATTGGATGACTTCCCGGGTCTTGACTTGAGTATTTCTTACGATATCGGTGCGGAAGTCAACGGCGTAGCCTGCGCCTATCTGGCGGACAAACTACGAATAGCGGCAACCCCCGGGGCTACACCTGTCGCTTACGAACCCGAAACACGTGCATGGTTTGACGCAATTCTGGACGGATACCTCTCGGATTTCCTCGTGAAAGTTGGCAGGTCTTATCCGTACATATTTAGTCGCGGGCTTGCCTTCACAATACTTGCAGTTGATACAATGCATGTAGCAACCGGTGAGCCGCGCTATCTGGACATCATGAGCCGTCTTGCGAACGTCCTTTTGCATTTCCAGGTAAAAAGCGGTCCTGTTGAGAACAATCTGATCTGCAATGGCAATGATACCTTCCTCGATTGCCATGCGGCGGACATGGTAGCTTTAGCGCGAGCAGCCGTGGCCACGGGTGATCGGCGCTATGCTGAAGCGGCGCGGCGTGGGCTACAAGCCTACCGCATTGATCCCAATGCTGACACTGGCCATGACGTGTACGTGCTGCAAAACGCGCAAGTGAGTAACCAAGACGGGTACTATTGGATCTTCAAAGCTGGTCTACTGTTGCGTTCAATGGAAGCGCTTGAAGTCTTGTCGGAGCGCGGCCTCATAAAGCTAAAGCGCGATGAGTGGTACCAGATTCAAGAGCTGCAAAGGCGATCACTTGATTATATTGCGCGAACAGTCCACGCACGCGGAAATCTCGACGAGCTGTTTACTTGCCATAAGTCCGGGGAAACCAACTCGGAAACGCAGGCTTGGGCGCTCTTGGGACTGTACCGTATCGAGCATGAACGCAGCGAGGGGCGATGAAATCAATGGCTTTCAATACTACAATTGTTCGAAGAATAGCCGAGTATGCGGTCGCCACTTTTGCATCGATTGCGTGTATCTGTGTGCTCTGGGAACTTTGGAAAACAGATTTGCGATTCCCGCTCGTGTCAATGTCGGGTGACGCCATCACCGCCCAAGCGGGGCTATTTAAGGGTCTGGTCGACAACGCATGGTGCCTCGACAACCGCTGGCTCGGTGCGCCATTCGGTGCCAATTTTCGCGACTTTCCCCTGCCGGACCTGCTCATACCTGGAGTTGTTAAGTTTCTGACGCTTTTCACCAAGAACCACATTCTGATACGCAATCTTGTCGCTATTGGGAGCTATCCACTTGTAGCGGTTACCTCGCTGTATGCGATGCGACGGCTTGGCGTGCGATATGCCATTGCGCTTGCCGGGAGCCTGCTCTTTGCATTCTTGCCCTTTCACCACGTGCGAATAAGCGCACACATAGCGCTTGGGATTGGCTACTTTACCATTCCTTTCGCAACACTTCTGAGCTTTGAGCTGTTTGACAACCAAGCCATTTTTCTCCAAGCCGGCACAATGAAGCGGCGGCTTCGATGGGTTGGCGGCCCCGACACTTGGCGCGCGATAGCTTGGTGCATCATTATGGGG
>Ga0075520_1000132_pt1 | contig 26866 bp, 23 predicted proteins | sample NGEPerB_FD_75100 | JGI IMG/M metagenome (GOLD analysis project Ga0075520, IMG submission 75100) | Arctic peat soil microbial communities from the Barrow Environmental Observatory site, Barrow, Alaska, USA - NGEE PermafrostAB12-B | ecosystem: Environmental > Terrestrial > Soil > Wetlands > Peat ... | reverse complement strand
GGGGGGTGGTCGTGCCCGGAGCTGCGTCACCTCGTGGCCGGCGCCTGCCCGGTTGCCTGCGTCGCAGCGCTGCGCTTCCTCGCCGAGTTGACGCCGGAGGAGCGCGCGCCGCTCGCCGACATGGCGAAACGCGCCGCGGGGGCGTTGATGGAGCCCGGCCTCTGGCTCGAGGGGAACGCGCCGCGGGGGTGGTGGGCGTTCGCGCATCCGAACCTGGGGCGGACGGACCTGCTCGACGCGCTCTTCGTCCTCGCCCGCAACGGCTGGCCTGCCGAACCGCCCGTGCTGCGGGCCTTGCTCGGCGTGCTCGCCCGGCAGGACGGCAGCGGCCGGTGGTCGCAGCAGCAGGCCGTGCCGTTCGGCGAGCCCGCGGGGGAGCCTTCGCGCTGGGTCACGTTGAAGGCGCTGGTGAGCGTGGCGGCGTACGGCGAGGCCCTCGCGGTGCATCGTGGGGGGGATGCATGCGGCGCGTGATCGTGACGGGGGCTTCGAGCGGGATCGGGATGGCCTGTGCGCGCGCGTTCCTTGCGGCCGGAGACGCGGTGGTGGCGCACGGCCGCACCAACCGCGCTGCGGTCGAGGAGCTGCGGCGCGAGTTCGGGGCCGAGCGCGTCGTGCCGGTCGCGGCCGACCTCGCGACCGAGGAGGGGTGCGTGCTGCTGGTGCGCGCGGCCGGGGCGTTCGACGTCCTCGTGCACTCGGCGGGAATCTGGAACGACGGCGCGATCCGCACTCTGACCGCCGAGAACCTCGAACGGATGTTCCGCACCAACACGTTTTCGGCGTACTTCCTCGCCCGCGAGGGCGCGAAGACGATCGAACACGGCAGCATGGTGTTCATCGGCTCCACCGCGGGGGAGCGGGGCGAGCCGGAGCACAGTCACTACGCCGGCTCGAAGGCCGCGCTCTGGGGGCTGGTGCAGTCGTTGGCGCAGGAGCTCGCCCCCGACGTCCGCGTCAACCTGGTCTCCCCGGGGTGGGTGAACACCCCGATGGCGAGGGACGCGCTCGCGGCCCCCGGCAAGCTGGACGCGATCGTCGGCGCGGTGCCACTGCGCCGGATCGCCGAGCCGGAGGACGTCGCGTCGGCGGTGCTGTTCCTCGCCGACGAGCGCCAGCGTCACCTCACGGGCCTCGACATTCCGGTCTCGGGCGGCGCGTTGCTGCCGATGCCGCGCGGCTGAGCGCGGCGCCGCCGCCGGCGGGTCCCGGCGGTGGCGGGGCGCCATCGGCCGGCCGGCACAGTGGCGCGGGGCGGAAATCTGCGTTAACGTTCCGGAAGAGAGTGGGGGAGTTGCCATGAGCGGCAAGGACGATTTCGGAGTGAACGAAAACACCCGTCCCGAGGAAGCGGTGCGCATCGCGATGGATCGGGAGCAAAAGGCGCGGGAGTTCTACCTCACCTGCGCCCGAATCGTCGGAGACCCCGGCGTCAAGAAAATGTTCGAGTTCCTGGCGCGCGAGGAAGGGAAGCACTTCGAACTGCTCGAGCGCGAGCACGACCGCTTCATCTCCGGGGAGAACTGACGGTGGCCGGGCGGGTCATCGTCTGCGGGGATCTGCCCGACCGGTACGAGGCGGAGCGGCTCCTTGCCGAGCGCCACCCCGGCTTGCACGTGGACAGCGTCGCGCAGGCGCGGGAGCTGGCGGAGCGCGCGCTCGGGGGCAGCTACGACGTTGCCCTGTTGCTCAAGGGGCCGATCGCGTCCCACGAGCGAAGGCTGGAAGCAATTGCCGGCCTGCGGCGCAACGGCTTCGCCGGTAAGGTCCTCGCGGCCGGCGCGTTCCTCACCGAGAAGCAGGACGCGGTGCGGGCCGGGGCCGACTACGCCTTCGACCCGGAGAAACAAGCCACCGAGGAGGTCGTGGGCGCCGCCCTGATGCGGCCGGCGGTCGCCGCCGACCACCGCTACCTGAGGAGCCTCTTCGTCGGCGAGTGGGCCAACCCTGCGCCCTACGGCGACACTCTTCCCCCGGCGGCGCCCGACCTGCTGCTGGCCGCGACCTCGTGCCACCCGGACGCGGCGTTCTGGGGCGCCCTCGCGGGGCTGGTGCGGGCCAATGCAGGGATGCGCTGCGTCCTCGTCGAGGACGACGGCAGTGAAGAGGCGCGCACCGAGGCCCTGGCGACCGGCATCCAGCCCTACGTCGAGCTGGCCGGCGAGGGGATCGGGGGGGTGCTCGCTCTCGTCCGGCGCCTGCTGCGCGAGATCTGGCTCGGCCGCGTCACGAGGGCCTAGCGTTCGGCCGGCGGCGGAACCCCGCCGGAGCCGCGAGCTTGTTCCGTTTCGTCACATTCTCCTGCTAGAATCAGGCTACGGGAGGGTCCTCGCGCTGTACTCCCGTGTCGGGACGGGAGGGGAGAATGTTCGACATCGAGGGGTCGCTCGACCGCCAGATCCTCGCGGTGGCGCGCACGCGGCCGACGGTCGTGTTCGTCGAGCCGCTCGACCCGAGAGTACTGGAGGGGGCGTGCTACCTGGCGCGGTTCATCCGGCCGGTCTTCCTCGCCCCCGAAGCCGAAGTGCGCGAGGTCGCGGCGCGAGACCTCCGGCACGTTGATCCCACCCGGATCGAGTTCACCTTCTCCGAGAGCGTCTTCATCGAACCCGCCAAGGAGGAGAAGCTGCTCGCCAGGTTTGCGAGCCACTACCTCGAGGAGCGCCGCGAGGGCGGCCAGGTTCGGTCGGCGGCCGAGGCCCGGCGGGTGGCCTCGGACCCGGCGCAGTTCGGGATCCTCGCCGTGAGGTTGGGGCACGCCGACATGGTGGTCGGCGGGGCGACGCACGAGCCCAAGGATTTCTTCCGGCCGATGGTGCGGGCGTTGACGATCCGCTACATGCCGAGCGAGGCCGGCGTCTTCGTTCTCTCGGACGCGCACCCCGAAGCGATCTTTCCCCACAACATCGTGGTGTTCGGCGACGTGGGAGTGAACGCCACCATGACCCCCGAGGCATTGGCGCATGTCGCCGTCGGAACCTGCGCGATCGCCCGCGACATCATCCCGGAGGACGTGCTGCCCGAGATCCACGGGGCGATTGTCTCCTACTCCCATCGCGGGTCCGACGAGGGACCGTCCGCCGATCTGGTGCGCCGCGCCGCCGAGCTGATTCCCGGGGTGCTGGCCGAGCGCGTGCGGCACGGCTCCCGCTACGCCTCGATCAAGATCGCGGCCGAGGTGAAGATGAGCGTGGCGCTGTCGCAGCGTTCCGCAACGTACTACGGCGGCCACGGGGGCGACGACTGGGCCGGCGGCACCAATGTGATCGTCTGCCCCAACCTCGACATGGGGAACCTCCTCTACCACCTCTACGCAACCCGCTACCCCGACGCGAAGAAATTCACCGTCATGATCGGGCTCAAGTCCCGTGGCGTCGACCTGGCGATGGACTGCACCCCCGAGGACGTGCGCCTGAGTGTGAAGGCCTCGGTGCTGCGCATGCACCGTTTCGGGGACTGGACGCAGACGCCGAAGGACACGTTCTTCCGGCGGCCCCGGGTGCTGGCGATCAACCCCGGCTCCACCTCGACGAAGATCAGTGTGTACGAGGGGGAGCAGGAGAGCTTCTCCGCCGAGCTTCAGCACACGTCCGCGGAGCTTGCACCGTTCGAGGGGAGGCGCATCACCGAGCAGTTTGCGTTCCGCAAGGAGGTCATCGCGACGGCGCTCGCCAAGCGCGGCCTCACGATGGCCGATGTGGACGCGATCGCGGCCCGCGGCGGCCTGCTGCGTCCGATCGCGCACGGCACCTACCGGATCGGGCAGGCGATGATCGCCGACCTCAAGTCGGGCGCGTTCGGCGAGCACGCCTCCAACCTCGGCGCTCTGATCGCCAACGAGCTCGCGGCGGAGAGCGGGAAACCGGCGTTCATCGTGGACCCCGTGGTCGTGGATGAGGCCCCGGAGCGCGTCAAGATCACCGGCGTCAAAGCGATCCGCCGCAAGGTCATCAGCCACGCCCTCAACCAGATTGCCAGCGCGCGCCGGTACGCCGAGGAGAAGGAGACGTTCTACGAGAAGGTCAACGTGATCGTCGCCCACATGGGCGGCGGCATCACGATCGGCGCCCACAAGCGTGGCCGCTACATCGACGTCAACAACGGCCTCGACGGTGAGGGGCCGTTCACGCCGCAGCGGTCCGGATCGCTCCCGGTCGGCCAGCTCATCGAGCTCTGCTTCTCTGGGACGCTCACCGAGGCGGAGTTGAAGGCTCTCAACAAGGGGAGCGGCGGGTTGATGGATTTGCTCGGCACCGACGATCTGCGGGAGGTCGAGCGCCGGATCGCGGGCGGCGACGGCGATGCCGCGGCGGTGTTCGAAGCGATGGCGTACCAGATCGCCAAGAACATCACGGCGCTCGTCCCAGCGTTCGACGGCGAGCCGGTGGACCGCATCCTGCTCACCGGCGGGATGGCTCGCTCGCAGGCGTTGGTCGATGCGATCACCGGGTTCGTCGCCGCCGTTGGTTGCGGAGTCACCGTGTATCCCGGTGAGAACGAGATGTTCGCCCTGGCGAAGGGGGCGCTGCGCGTGCTCAACCGCAAGGAGGCGGCGCGCGAGTATCAGCCCGAGGGATAGAGACAGGGCACAGGGCGTAGGAAGAGGGAAAAGGGGAGACGGCAAAGGGAAAACGACAGACGAGGCGCTGGATTCCGTTTTCCTTTTCCCTTTTACCGTTTACCGTCAACTCTTCACTCCGCAAGGTGGTTGGGGGAGAAACGATGGCACCGATCCGGACGCTCGAGCAGCTTGTTGAGAACGTGAAGGGCACCCCTCCGCGCCGACTCGTGGTGGCCGCCGGGCACGACGAGAACACGATCCAGGCGGCCGCGCGCGCCGCCAGGGAAATGATTGCCAAGGTCACCCTGGTCGGGGATACCGCCCGCATCGCGGCGCTGTGCGCCAGATTCAAGCTCGATCCTGATTTGCTTACCGTCATCGACGAGCGCGACGAGTACCTGGCCGGCGTCAGGGCGCGGGACATGGTCCGGGACGGCGAGGCCGACGTCCTGATGAAGGGACTTATCGGCACCGAGAAGTACATGCACCTGATCCTCGACAAGGAGAGTGGGTTGCTGCCGAAGGGCGCCGTGCTCACCCATATCACGGTCCTCGACGTGCCGGCCTACCAGGCGACGCACGGCAAGCTGCTGCTCGTCTCCGACGTGGCGGTCATCCCGGCGCCCGACCTGGCCACGAAGGTCAAGATCGTGACCTGCGCCGTGGACGCCGCGCACTCGTTCGGGATCGAGATCCCCAGGGTGGCCCTGCTCGCCGCCAGCGAGAAGGTCTCCGAGAGAATGCCCGCGACCATGGACGCTGCGATCATCGCCAAGATGGCGGAGCGCGGGCAGATCAAGGGCGCGATCGTGGACGGGCCACTTGCGCTCGATGTGGCCCTCTCGCCCGAGGCGTGCGAGATCAAGGGGCTGCGCTCCGCCGTCGAAGGCAACGCGGACGTGCTCATCTTCCCCAACATCGAGACCGGCAACGTGTTCTACAAGTCGGCCACGATCCTGGGCGGGGCGCGCCTGGCGGCGGTCGTCGTCGGGAGTTCGGCGCCGTGCGTGTTGACGAGCCGGGCGGATTCGGAGGAGTCGAAGTTCTTCTCCATCGCTCTCGGCTGCCGCCTCGCCCGCTAAGGGCGCCGCCGGCGTCGGACCTCTCGCTGCGTTGCGCTCGCCCCGCTCGCATCCTCACGTAGCCTCCGGCTACGCTCCGGTGCGGCGGGGTTCGCGCGCCTTGCGATAGGCCCAACGGCGGCGGCGCGGCTACACGCCCCAAGCTTGTGGGCCCTGCCTATCGTCGAGCTATTCGTCTTCGAGGGAGGGACTGGGGGCGGCGCGGCCTGCGGCCGGCGCGGCCGGTCGGACCACTGACCACGGACCACTGACCAGGCCTTTCTGTGCTCTGCGTCCTGCCTTTACGCCACAGTTGGGAGAAGGCGCGAGAGCGCGTGCACGAGGGCGTCGACGTCGGAGACGTCGTTGTACGCCTGGATCGAGACCCGGAGGTAGGAACCGCCGTTCCAGGAGAATGTCGGGATCTCGATCGTGAACTCGTCGAAGAGGCGGCGCTGTAGCGCCTCGTGGTCGCAGGGCGGCAGCGCGACGGTGGCCATCTGGCCGAACCACCCGTCGCCGGCCGGGGTCAGCGGCGCCAGCCTGGTGACCGCGTTGATCCGGTCGCGTCCAGCGCGGGCGAGGTCGTGGCAGTCGCGTTGCACGGCCGGCCAGTCGTGCTCGTGCATGAACTCGATCGCCGCGGGCACCGTGAGGTACGCGGCGATATCGCGCGTGCCCTGCCATTCGTACTCGTCCACGAAGCGCGACGGCCCGGGCCGGTCGCTGCGCCACCCCCAGCTCACGACGAGCGGCTCCAGGAGCGGCTGCATGGCGCGGCGCGCGTGGAGGAACGCCGAGCCCTTCGGCGCGTTCATCCACTTGTGACAGTTGCCGGCGTAGAAGTCGGCGCCGAGCGCCGCGAGGTCGAGAAGGATCTGACCGGGCGCGTGGGCGCCGTCGATCACCGTGATGATGCCGCGCTCGCGGGCGCGCCGGATGAGCTCCGCCACCGGCAGGACGACGGCCGTCGTCGAGGTGACGTGGCTCAGGAAAAGGACTCTCGTGCGGTCGTTGACGCCCGACCACACGGCGTCGACGATCCCCTCCGCCGAAGCAATCGGGAGCGGCAGCGGCCGGCGCACGTAACGCGCGCCGCGCTTCTCGCAGATGAACGTCCAGGTCCGGTCGAGGGCGCCGTACTCGTGGTCGGTCGCGAGCACCTCGTCGCCCGGCTCGAGGCGGAGGGAACGGGCGACGGCGTTGAGGCCGGTGGTGGCGTTGGGCACGAACACGAGATCGTCGGGGTCGGCGCCGACGAACGCGGCCAGTGCACCGCGGGCGCCGCGCATCAGCTCCGCGAAGCGCCGGCCGAGGAACTCGACGGGTTCGGCCTCCAGCTCGCGCTGCCACGCCTGGTAGCGATCGAACACCGGGCGCGGGCACGCCCCGAACGACCCGTGGTTCAGGTACACGACACCCGGCCGCAGAAGGAACAGGTCCCGCATCGAGGTGTTCATTCGCCTCAGTAGCCCATCGCGCAGCCGTCCTTGCGGGACTCGCTCGCGCCGAAGTAGACGCCGGTCGCAGGATCGCGCCAGACCGCCTGGTAGCCGCCGAAGACGCTGGCGCTCGCCTCGACGAGCTTGTGGCCGCGCCGCAGCAGTGCCTGGCGCACCTCCTCGGGGACGCCGAGCTCCAGGCTCAGGATCCCGCCGTTGGTCATCACCGTGCCGGTGGGCTCCGAGTCCTCGGTGTGGTAGAAGCGCGGCGCGTCCCCGGCTTCCTGCAGGTTCATGCCGAAGTCCACGACGTTGACCACGATCTGGGCGTGGCCCTGCGGCTGCATGTCGCCGCCCATGACACCGAACGCCATCTGCGGCTTCCCGTCCCTCCCGAGGAACGCCGGGATGATCGTGTGAAACGGCCGCTTGCCTGGGGCGAGGACGTTGGGGTGGCCGGCCTCGAGCGAGAACAGGGCGCCCCGGTCCTGCAGTCCGAAGCCGAGCTCGGGGACCACGTAGCCGGAGCCGAAGCCGGTGTAGTTGGACTGGATCAGCGCCACCATCATGCCGCGGTCGTCGGCGGTGACGAGGAACGTGGTGTCGCCGTGCCGGAGCGCCGGGTTGCCGGGCTCGACCGAGCGGGCCGCCCGCCGCATGTCGATGCGCGCCGCCTGCTTCGCCGCGTACCCCTTGTCCAGAAGCGCCGCGAGCGGGGCGGGGAAGAACGCGGGGTCGGCATAGCAGCGCGCCCGGTCGGCGAACGCAAGCTTCTTGGCCTCGACCATGATCTGCCAGAAGTCGGGGTTGTCGCGGCCGAGCGCCTTGAGGTCGAAGCGCTCGAGGATGTTGAGCATCTCCAGCGCCGCCAGCCCCTGGCCGTTGGGCGGCAGCTCCCAGACGGTGACGCCGCGGTACGTCGTGGAGATCGGCTCCTGCCACTCGCTTGTGTGACGGGCGAAGTCCTCCATGGCGAAGAAGCCGCCGACTCTCTTCGAGTACGCCACGATCTTCTCGGCGATTCTGCCACGGTAGTAGGCATCGCGGCCTTCCGCTGCGAGGATCTCGAGGGTGCGGGCGAGGGCGGGGTTGGCAAACGGCTCGCCCTCGGCCGGCGCGTTGCCGCCCGCGAGGAAGACCTCGGCGAACCCGGGCGTGTCCTTGAACTGGGCGACGCTGCGCGCCCACGAGCCCGCGATCACCTGCGGCACTGGGACGCCCTCCTTCGCGTACGCGATCGTCGGGGCCAGGAGGTCCTTCATCGGCAGCCGGCCGAACCGTGTGTGCAGATCGAACCAGGCGTCGGCGCAGCCCGGGACGGTCCACGAGTACGGCGAGTACGGCGGGATCGTCCCATCGGTCTGCGCCGGGACCTTGGCGGGCGTGAGCGCCAGCGGGGCGCGCCCCGAGCCGTTGAGGCCGACCAGCTTGCCTTTGGTCGGGTCCCACACCATGGCAAAGAGGTCGCCGCCGAGACCGGCGGACACCGGCTCCATGAGGCCAAGCGCGGCGTTGACCGCGATCGCGGCGTCCACGGCGCCCCCACCGCGCTTGAGCACGTCGATCCCGACCTGGACCGCGAGCGGATGCGCCGCAGCGACCATCCCGTGGCGAGCCACCGTGACCGAACGGGTCGCGAACCAGCGCCCCTCCGGCCGGTCGGCGGCGGCCGTGAAGACGACGGCAACGACTCCAATGAGGAGCAAAGAAAGCACCACCACGCGCATGCCCTCCCCTCGGGCGTGCTACCGGCAACGGCCGGGTCAGGCAACTGGCGTGATGCGCCCGCGCACCGGCCCCCCGCGTCCGCGGGCTAGAATAGCTCAGGCCGATGTCGAGCAAGAGCGCACGCCGCGCCGTGTGGGCCGTTGCTGTCGCCGGGACTGCCCTCGCGGTCGGAGCCGGATCGTTCGCCGGCGGCCGCTGGGTCGGGACCGCCGTCGAGGTTACGCAGCCCGGCCAAAAACGGGGACCCGCCGTGGCGACGCAGCGGAGGCCCGGCGAGGAGTCGCGGCCCCTGGGTCTGGGAACCGTCGCACTGCTGGCTGTGCTGGCGGCGGGGGCGGTGGTGGCGTTTGGCTCCTGGAAACGCGCCAACGCGGAACGGCAGGCCGCGGTGCGCGAGGCCCAGCGCTGGCAAGCGCTGGCCCAGCGCCGGATGCGCGAGACGCGGTGGCGCGGTCTGGCCGACCACGCCGGGTCTCCGGCGGTGTGCCTCGCGGGCCACCGGGTCGTGGGAGCAAACCTGCATGCCGCGCAAGAACTCGGCCGCGGCGACAGCGACAGCCTGGGCGGGTGCGACTTCCTGACGTTCGTGGTGGCTGCCGACCACGACCGGGTCGCCGCATACCTCGACGATCGGAGGGCCCAGGGCGGGGGGAGCGCGACGGTCGTCGCACACCTGGCAACGAGCGATGGGCGCACGTTCGCGGCGGAGGTGACCGCGACTTCGGTGCATGAGTTCGATGAGGCGGTCGTGTACGTGTCGTGGCAGGGTCTGCAGCTGCGCCACCGGGCGGAGGCGGTCGTCGAGGCGATCGCGGCCGCCGCGCCCCTCGTCCTCGTGGTCACCGACACCTCCGGGAACCTGGCCTGGGCGAACGCGGCGCTCGCGGAGCGGACCGGGTACGACCCACGCGGGTTTCAGGGGCGCCCGCTCTTGTCGATCGTCGAGGCATCACACCGGCGAGTCGTCGTGTCGGCGCTGTCGAAGGCCCGCCGTGGAACCCCCAGCAGCGGACAGGCGCGGATCCGGCGCGAGGACGGCGACGTGCTCACCGTAGAGTTCAGGGCGTTTCCCGTCCGCGCCGGCGCGGACCCGACGGGGGTCCTGTTCGTCGCCTCGGAGGTGGGAGGGCAGCGCAACGATGGGCGCGACTTCCCGGCGGCCGCGCGCGATCGCGCGCTCTCGCAGCTCGGGACCTCCCTGGCGCACAAGATCAGCAACAACTTCCAGGCACTGCTGGGGACTTTGGACGAGCTCGAGGCCGGCGCCCCGGCGCCAGGGACGCTCGAGGTGGCGCAGCGGCTGTTTGCCGGCGCGATCGAGGACCTGCGCAGGTTCGTGGCGGTGTCTCGCAGCGGGAGCGGGGCGTTGCGGCCCGTGCGGCTGGGGCCGGTCATCGAGCGCTGGCTCGAGAAGGCCGCTCCGGCGCTGCCTCCCAGGGTGCGCCTGACATCCCGCCGCGAGGTGGAGGACGACCGGGTGTTGGCGGACGCCGCCCAGATCGTTCTCTGGCTCGAGGTCAGTCTCGCGGCGGCGCTCGGCGGCGTGGAGCTGGGCGGCGCAGTGGAGGTGAGTCTGCGGGAGGGGAGCGCCCCGGGATCCGTTCGCGTGGTGTTCTCCGATACCGGGGCGACGGCCGCCGGGTCCGGCGCGGAGGGGGAGGATGACCGCGAGCACTTCGCCTCCCGTCGGACCGCGCGTGCGCTGGCGGAACTGATCGCGATGCGCCACGGCGGCCGTACCGGAGGGGGGCCGGCCGTTGGGATGGGTGGGCGGAGCTGGCTCGAGCTGCCGGTCCGGTCCACGGTGTCAGCCGCCGAGGAGGAGGCGCCGGCGCTGCGCCGCGCAGGGGCCGTCCTGGTGGCCGACGACGAGGAGATGGTGCGCACGCCCCTCGCGACCACCCTCCGCGCCGCCGGTTACGAGGTGGTGGAGGCCGCAAACGGTCTCGAGGCGGTCGAGAAGGTCCTGGCGGCCCCGGAACGGTTCGCCCTCGTCGTGCTCGACCTCGTGATGCCGGTGATGGACGGGCGCGAGGCGCTGCGCCGCCTGCGCGCGGGCGCGCCGGGGGTCCCGGTGGTCATCTGCACCGGCTACGACCCTGCTGGAGACGACGTCCTGGCGGCGGCGGGTCTTCTCATCAAGCCGTTCTCGCTCGACGAGTTCCTGGCGAAGGTGTCCGAGATGACGGGGACGGGTGGCGGGGGCGCCACGGTGGTACCATAAACCAGTGAAGGTTTACACGCGGACCGGCGATGACGGGTCGACTGGCTTGGGAGACGGTTCGAGGGTTTCGAAGGGCAGCCGGCGGGTCGGAGCGTACGGGGCCGTCGACGAGTTGAACGCCGTTGTGGGTGTCTTGCTAGCCGAGGCCCTGCCCTCGCCCGCCGCGGCCGACCTGACACGCGTCCAGGCGCTCCTTTTCGAGGTGGGAGCGTTCCTGTCGGACCCCCGGGGGCGTTTCGGCCTCTCCGGGGATGTGCTTCGTCCCGGCTGGCTTGAGCGCTGGATCGACGAGATGGAGGGCGATCTCCCCCCGCTGCGCAACTTCGTGCTCCCGTCCGGGGTACGCGCCGCAGCGCTTGCGCACCTGGCGCGCACGGTGTGCCGGCGGGCCGAGCGGGAGGTGGTCCTGCTGCGCGACGGGGGCGAGGAGATCGGCGCGGTGATCCCGCTGTTGAACCGCTTCTCCGACGCGCTCTTCGTGCTGGCGCGCTGGTTGAACCTCCGGGCCGGGGTGGCTGACGCGCTGTGGCAGGGCCGCGCCTGATCAAAGCCATGGCCGACACGGGAGCGTTTCGCAAGATGCGTGGAGACTCGAGAGCGGCATGACGACGATCACGCTACCCGAGCGGGACCTCGAGATCCTCTCCGGCACGCTCGAGGAGAACTTTAAGTACCTGGCCGAGCGCCTGCGGGTGCGGGTGGCCGCCCGGGGCGACACGGTGTCGCTGGAAGGCGAGCCCGAGGCGGTCGCCGTGGCGGGCAAGCTCGTCGAGGAACTCGGCAAGCTCGTCGCAAGCGGCTACTCGGTGGGCAAGGAGGAGTTCCGGACGGCGCTGCGGGTGATCGAGGAGGACCCCGAGACGGACCTGGTCCAGTTCTTCACCGACGCCTCGATCCCGGACTCCGTCAAGCGCCTTGTCGTGCCGCGCAACCTCAAGCAGCGACTGTTCATCCAGGCGCTCATCAAGTTCGACATCGTGTTCGCGGTGGGGCCCGCCGGTACCGGCAAGACCTACCTGGCGGTGGCGATGGCGGCGGCGGCGCTCGCCGAACACCTGGTCAAGCGCATCGTCCTCACGAGGCCGGCCGTCGAGGCCGGCGAACGTCTCGGGTTCCTGCCTGGGGACCTCGTCGAGAAGGTGAACCCGTACCTGCGGCCGGTCTACGACGCGCTTTACGACATCCTCGGGTACGACCGCGTGGCGCGCCACATCGAGCGTGGAGTGATCGAAATCGCGCCACTGGCGTTCATGCGGGGGCGAACGCTCAACGACTCGTTCATGCTCCTCGACGAGGCCCAGAACACGACCCCCGAGCAGATGAAGATGTTCCTGACCAGGCTCGGGTTCCACTCCAGGGCGGCGATCACCGGGGACGTCACGCAAATCGACTTGCCCAACGAACGGGGCTCCGGCCTGGTGCAGGCGCGCCAGATCCTCGGCAACCTCCCGGGGATCTGCTTCTTCGACTTCGCGAAGGAAGACGTCGTGCGCCACCGGCTCGTGGAGAAGGTGGTCGCGGCGTACGAGGCCTGGGACGAGGCCAAACGCGGGAACGGCTCATGAACGGCAAGGACGCCAAAGAGGCCCGCACCACAGCGGCGCGGATCGCCGTGCGGCGGGGCGAGTTCGTGCAGCTTCGCCGGCGGCTGTTCGGCAAGACATGGGCGTGGTACGGGCTCTTCCTCGTCCTCGGGTCGCTGCTCGTGGTCCCCGGCCGCTCGACCAGGATTCCGCTGCTCAAGCCGGGGGAGATCGCGCCGTCCGACGTGGTCGTGGACCGCGACGTCGTGCTCCCGGATGCCGAGTCCACCGAGGAGAAGCGGCGGCGCGCCAGCTTCGAGGTGCTGCCCGTCTACGTCTACGACCCAGCGATGGCTGGCGCGCTCGCGGATAAGCTCGACCGAGTGTTCCAGGAGGGCCGCAGGCAGCCCGGCGGCGACGACGTGGACCTCGCGCAGCGCCTCGGTGAGGTGGGCTCGCTGGTGATCCAGCCGCACGAGGCGGCGGTGCTGCGCGCCTCCCACTTCTCACAGGAGCTCTTGGGCGTGTTGCGCGAGGTGGTGCAAGGGTTGTACCGGCAAGGGGTGGTGAGCGACCGGACGGAACTGCTGCACTCGGCTGACCGTGGGATCACGGTGCGCACCGCCGGCAAGAACGAGGAACGGGTCGAGCTCGACGTCTACCGGTTCGTGGACGGCGGCGCCGGCCTCGCCGAGGTCGTCGAGCAGCGCCTCTCGGTCGAACCCTCGGTCCCGCGCGTTTGGCGGGCGCCTCTCGCCGCGATGCTGGCGCGCGCGATGGCCCCCAACGTCGTGCTCGACAGGGGGCAGACCCTGGCCAGGAGGTTGAAGGCCGCGAGCTCCGTCGAGGAGGTGTCGGTCCGTCTCCCCAGGGGCAAGATCCTGGTCCGCCGCGGCGACGAGGTGAACAGCCAGACCGCGCGCCTGCTGGCTGCGCTCGCGGAGCGCAACACGCCGACGCAGACGGTCCTGCCGCTCGGCGGCGCCGCGCTCCTGCTGGCCCTGGTCGGCGCCGCGTGGCTCTTCTACCTGCGCCGGCAGAGCCCCTCGGCCGAGGAGGCACGGGTCAGATTCGGCGCCCTGATCGCCCTCACGCTGGCGACGCTCGTGCTGGAGCGGTTCTTCGCTTTTCTCGCGCGTGGCGTCGCCGCGAGCCTCGTGCGCGACACCTTTGGGCACATCGAGCTCTACCTGCCCGCGCTGCCGCACGGCGCCGGCCCGATCATCGCGAGCCTGATGTTCGGTCTCCCGGTGGGCGTGCTGTTCGCCGTGGGCCAGAGCGTGCTCGTGGCGCTCATGCTGGGGGGCGACGCCGGGCTCGCCGTCTACGCCCTGATCGCCGGGATCGCCGCCAGCTTCGCATCCCAGCGCCTCAAGGAGCGCTACGTGTTGGCGCGGGTCGGCGCCGTGGTTGCCGGCGTGAACGCCGTCGCCGTGCTCGGGCTCGCGCTGTGGCACGGCAAGGTGGCGGACGGCTCGGTGCTCGCCGCGCAGGTGGCGTCCGCCGCGCTCGGAGGCGTGGTCGCGGCGGCGCTGGCGAGCTTCCTGCTGCCGGTCCTCGAATCCGCCACCGGGACGATCACCGACATCCGCCTGCTCGAGCTCTCGAACCCGAACCTGCCGCTCCTCAAGAGGATGTCGCTCGAGGCCCCGGGGACGTTTCAGCACTCGCTCGCGATGGCGAACTTCGCCGAGGCGGCAGCCGAGGCGATCGGGGCCAACCCGCTGCTCGCCAGGGTGTGTTGCTACTATCACGACATCGGCAAGCTCGCCAAGCCCGAGTACTTCGTTGAGAACCAGCGCGGCGAGAACCCCCACGACAACCTGACCCCGTGGATGTCGGCGCTGGTGGTGTCGAACCACGTCAAGGCGGGCCTCGAGCTGGCGCGCCAGTACAAACTGCCCGAACCGATCCGGGACGCGATCACCACCCACCACGGCACCAAGCTGATCCGGTACTTCTACTCCCAGGCCAAGGCGAAGGAGGACCCCGACCACGGCGAGGTGCAGGAGACAGAGTTCCGCTACCCGGGCCCGCGCCCCCGCAGCAAGGAGATGGGCATCCTGATGCTCGCCGACGCGGTCGAGGCGGCGAGCCGCACGCTCTCCGAGGCCACCCCGGGCCGGATCCAGTCGATGATCGACCAGATGGTCAAGAACATCCTCGAAGACGGCCAGCTGGACGAGTGCGACCTGACGCTGAAGGACATCGAGAAGATCGGGGCCGCCTTCTTCTGGGTGCTCACCAACGCGTTCCACCACCGCATCGACTATCCGGGCTTCGACTTCAACCGGAAGCGCCGTGGCTAAGCCGCGGGTCACGTTCCGGTGGCAGCTGCGGCCCCGGGGACGCCAGACCCCGGCGCTGCGGCGGATTGCGGTCGCCGCGCTCGAGCGACTCGGCGCGGGGCCGGTCGAGGTCGGCGTCCTGGTGTGCGACGACGCGACGATCCGGACCCTCAACCGGCACTTCCGCGCCAAGGACGCGCCGACCGACGTGCTCTCGTTCCCGGCGGGGTTCGCGCAGCCCGACGGCCCGACCTACCTCGGCGACATCGCGATCTCGCTCGAGACCGCCCGGCGCCAGGCCGACCAGGCGGGAGTCGACGTCGAACGCGAGCTCAAGACCTTGCTGGTGCACGCGCTCGTCCACCTGTGCGGCTTCGATCACGAGACCGACGGCGGCGAGATGGCCGCGCTTGAGGCGCGGCTGCGCCGGGAGTTGATCGGGTGAGCGCGTTGGCCCTGTGGTGGGCGAACCCGGTGACCGCGGTGCTGACCGCGCTCGCGCTGCTCGGCCTGTTGGTCCTCGCAGCCACCGGGATGCTGGCCGTTGTGCGCCTGGGCGCGATCCAACTCGGGGGCCTGCTGGTGCAACGGGGGAGGCTGCTGCCGGGCCTGCCGCGCCGGTCCGACGCCCAGGCGAGCGTGATCGTCTTCCTGCAAGCGGGTACGGGCCTCGTGCTGGTGTTGTTCTCGCTCGTCGCGGTGCGGGCGGGGCGCCTAGTCGGCGCGTCGCAGATTGTGCTGGTTGCAGTCCTCGCCGCTGGCTGGCTCGCGGCGGTCGGCATCGGCCTGCTGTTCGCCCGGGGGGCGCGCGTGGAGCGCGTGGCCGTGGCGACGCTCGTCGCCATCCGGCCCTGGACCGCATTCCTGCGCGTGCTGGCGAGGTTCGAGGAGAGCCAGGACCAGGCCGGGGCGGGCGACGAGGAGGAGGTCGACGAGCACGACGTGCAGGCGTTCATCGGTGCCGGCGAGGAAGCGGGGATCCTGGAAGAAGAGGACGCCGAGCTCGTCGCCTCGATCGTCGAACTGTCCGACACGGTCGCGCGCGAGATCATGACCCCCCGCACCGACATGGTGGCGCTCCCGGCGGCTGCGGGCTTCGCGGAGGTCGAGCGCCTCTTCGCCGACTCGATGTTCACCCGGATCCCCGTGTACCGCGAGACCCTGGACCGGATCGAAGGAGTGGTGCACGTCAAGGACGTCCTTCGGGCGGTGGCGAACGGACAGGCGGGCGCCGCCGCCGACCTGCTGCGCCCGGTGCTCATCGTGCCTGAGACGAAGCCGCTGCGCGAGCTGCTGCGCGAATTCCAGGCGGCGCGCCAGCAGATCGCGGTGGTCGTCGACGAGTACGGCGGCACCGCTGGCATCGTGACGCTCGAAGACATCCTCGAGGAGATCGTCGGGGAGATCCAGGACGAGCACCAGCGGGAAACGCCCGATGTGGCGGAGGAGGCAAGCGGCGTCTATCTCGTGGACGGCGCCGCCCACGTCGACGTGCTCGAGGACCTCTTCGGCGTGGAGGTGGGCGAGCTGGGGTTCGACTCGGTGGCGGGGCTGGTGTTGGAGCAGCTCGGCCACTTGCCCCGTGCCGGGGAGAAGACGCTCTGGCGAGGCCTCGACATCGAGGTGGTCGACGTCGACAGGCGCCGGCTGCGCCGCGTGCGCGTCCGGCGCCAGGGGGAGGGCGCGGCATGAGGCGCTCGGGCACGGTCGCGCTGCTCGGCCGCCCCAACGCCGGCAAGAGCACGCTCGTCAATGCGCTGCTCGGTGAGAAGGTGGCGATCGTCTCGGCCAAGCCGCAGACGACGCGGCACCGTATCACCGGCGTCCTCACCGAGGAGCGCGGGCAGGCCGTTCTCTTCGACCTGCCCGGAGTGCACCGGCCGCTGCACCGGCTCAACGTTCAGATGATGCACGCGCTGCGCGACACTCTGGCGGAGGTCGACCTGATCCTCGAGCTGTTCGACGCCAACGCGGACCCAGGCGGCGGCGAGGAGTTCGTCGTCGGCCTGCTGGACGGGGCCGAGGCCCCAGCCGTCCTGCTGCCCAACAAGGTGGACCTGCCGGGCGTTTCGAGCCGCCTGGCGGAGCGCACCGCGTTCTATTCGGCTCGACACGCCTATGCGGCCGTGGTGCCGATCTCGGCGCTCAACGGCGACGGGCTGGCGGAACTCCGGGACACTGTGTTCGGGCTGCTTCCGGAGGGCGAGCCGTTGCTCGACCCCTCGCTCACGACCACCCAGAGCGAGCGCTTCTTCGTGACCGAACTCATCCGCGAGGCGATGCTCGAACGGGTCGAGAAGGAACTCCCGTTCACCTCGACCGTGCACCTGCGCCAGTTCGAGGAAAAGGGAACCGGGCCGGACACGCTCCTCCGCATCTTCGCCGACATCGTCGTGGACCGCGACAGCCAAAAGGGGATCGTCGTCGGCAGGGCGGGCGCGATGATCAAGGAGATCGGCACCGCGGCCCGTGCCCGCATCGAGTCGTTGCTCGGGGTCAGGGTTTACCTCGACCTGCGGGTGAAGGCCCGGCCGGGGTGGCGCGAGGACCCCAGGTTCCTCTCCGAGTTGGAGCAGATGGAAGCCCCCTGGACCCCGCCCGCCGACGGGGGCGACGAGGATTGAGCGTCACCGTCTACGTTGCCAACGGCTGCACCGACTGTGCGGACCTGCTGGCCGACCTCGCGAGAAGGCGGGTTGCCTTCGAGGTCGTCAACCTCACTCGGGACCCGGCCCGGCTCGTGGAGCTGGCCGCGCTCACCTGGGAGCGGCGGCTGCCGGTCACGGTCGACCACGAGCGTTGCTCGATCGGGTTCGCGGGCCGATCGAGTTCGTGGAGCGAGCTTGGACTCTCGCTCCCGCGCTCCGGCTGAGACGCTCGGCTATACTTGGCCCGCGACGGGAGGGCGTTGGTGGCGACAAGCGGGAGTCCATTGCATGCAAAGGTCAAGCAGCTGATCATCGACAGGCTGCAGCTCGACGGGGTGGCGCCCGGCGACATCGACGACGCGGCGCCGCTGTTCGGCGACGGCCTGGGTCTTGACTCGATCGATGCGCTCGAACTCGTGATCGGGATCGAGAAGGTCTTCGGCGTCCGCATCCAGGACGAGGAAGTCGGCGCCAAGGCCCTGGCTTCGGTGAACGCGCTCGTCGATTTCATGCGGAGCAAAGGTGTCGTCGAGGGCGCCTGAACCCCTTCCCCACCGCTTTCCGTTCCGGCTGGTCGAGCAGGCGGACGAAGGCGGCCCCGAGAGGGTCGCGATCGTGCTCGGGACCGCGAACGGCGCCGCCACCGGGGTCGACGCATGGCCGTCGACGCTCATCGCCGAGGCGCTGGCGCAGGCGATTCTCGTCGTGGCACGCCCGGTGGGCCGCGGCCCGCTGCGCCTCGTGGGACTCGACGGGGTCGCCGTCTTCCAGCCGTTGACGCCGGGCGACCGACTCGAGGTCGAGGTCCGCGAGTTGGGGGCGTTCGGCGCCCTGCGGCGGTACCGGTGCCGGGGACTGCGTGGGGGAGGCCTCGCCGCGGTCGCGGACGTGACGGTATCGGGGTGACGGAGATGGACCAAGCGGGGGAGCCAGCCATGCGCGTCAACAGGTCGGAGGAGGGCGGGGCGACGGTCGTCGAGGTGGAGGGGACGATCAAGCTCGGCGAGTCGGCGCAGCTGTTCGCCAAGGAGCTGCAGCAGGTGTTCGACAAGACGGCGGGCGGCGTCGTGATCGACTTCGCGCGCATCGACTACGTCGATTCCACCGGCATCGGCGAGCTGGTCGGCTACCTGCAACGCTTCACGCGCGCCAACCGGAAGGTCGCGCTGTTCCGCCCGCACCACCGCCTGGAGGCGCTGCTGAAGCTGACGCGCCTGGAGACGATCTTCCCGATCTTCTGGGAGCGCGAGGACGCGCTGTGGTTCGTTCGCGGCGCCGGCGATTGACCGCGCACGCGGGGCGGGAGGCTGGCCTCTCGGCCTGCCTCGGCAGCTGCGGTGTTCGGGAAGGAACAGAAGGAACAGTCAGGTTGGATGGTGCGAAAGGGGGGATTTGAACCCCCATGAGCTTGCGCTCACAAGGTCCTGAGCCTTGCGCGTCTGCCAGTTCCGCCACTTTCGCACGCGCCGCCGGGAGTGTACCGATGGTCATGGAAAGTGTCAATGCGCGCTGCAGACCGGGCGAGAAAGGGGAGGAACGCGATGCACCGTAGGCAGATCATCGCCGAGGTGAGGTCGGCGCGGGGCGACGGCATCACGGTGGCGCAGCTCGAGCGCCGCCTCGCGGCCGCGCTGGAGCAGGACGTTGTTCACGCCGAGCTGGCGGCGTTGCTGGCCGAGGCCGAGGAGCGCGGCGAGGTCGTGCGCGCGAAGGGCCGCGTGATCGCGGTCGAGTACTCCGACTACTACGTCGGCGAGTTGCGGCTGACCTCGCGCGGGTTCGGGATCGTCCGGCAGGGCGAGCGCGACCTGCCCGACATCGTCGTCCCGGCCGACAAACTCTCCACGGCGATGGACGGCGACCAGGTCCTCGTCCACCGCGGCGCCCGCCGGAAGCGCGGGGCCCTCGTGCAGGACGCCCAGGGCGAGGTCGTCCGCGTCCTGCGCCGTCGTCGCCCCACCCTGGTCGGCCGGTTCGTCCCCGATCCGCTCCATCCGTGGGTTGACCCCTACGCGCGTCGCGTGGGGGTGCACGTCGTGCTCGACCCCGTCCCGGCCGAGCTGCCGAGACCGGGCGAGTTCGTCGAGGTCGCGGTCGACGACGTTGCGGGCGAGGGCCCGGTCCGGGGCCGGCTGCTGCGCACGCTCGGCGTCGCGGGGGAGAGCGGCGTGGACGAGGACGTGGTGCTGGCGGAGCTCGCCATCCCCGTGGAGTTCCCGCCCGAGGCCGAGCGCGCCGCCGCGGCCCTGCCCGACGGCGTGCGCCCCGAGGACCTCGAGGGCAGGGCCGATCACCGCGACCATCCGGCGGTCACGATCGACGGGGAGACCGCACGGGACTTCGACGACGCGGTCACCGCGTTCCCGGCGCGCGACGATGCCATCGAGGTCTTTGTGCACATCGCCGACGTGTCCCACTACGTTCGGCCCGGCGATGGGCTCGATGCGGCGGCGCGCGAGCGCGGGACGAGCGTGTACCTGCCCGGGCGCTGCGTGCCGATGCTGCCCGAAAAGCTCTCCAACCACCTCTGTTCGCTCGTCGCCGACGAGGACCGCCTGGCGTTCTCGGTCCGGTTCCTCGTGACTGCCGAGGGTGCGGTGGAGGGGTACCGCGCCGAGCGCAGCGTGTTTCGCTCCCGCCGGCGCTGCACCTACACCGAGGTCTTCGGCTGGCTCGAAGGCGGCGGGTTCCCCGCCAACCTGGCGGCCGGAGTGCGGCGCTCGCTGGAGCTGCTCGACCTCGCGGCCCAGCGCCTCGGCCGGCGGCGGCGGGAACGCGGCTCGATCGACTTCGACCTTCCCGAGCCGGAGATCCTGCTCGACCCCGACGGGTTCATGACCGGGGTGCAGGCCGCGCCGCGCAACCGCGCCCACCGCCTCATCGAGGAGCTGATGATCGCCGCGAACGAGTGCGTTGCCCGCATGCTGGTCTGGGGGCGGCAGCCGGGGCTGTTCCGCGTGCACGAGCGCCCCTCGGCGGGACGGTTGTCCGAGCTGCAGGCGGTGCTGGGGGAGTTCGGCGTGGCGCTCAAGGGCGACCTCGACGAGCTGCCGCCGCGCGAGCTCCAGCGCGTCCTCGACCTGATCGTGGGCAAGCCGGAGGAGCGCTTCCTGCAGGCGCTGGTGCTGCGCTCGCTGGCGCGCGCGGCGTACGCGCCGGCGTGCAAGGGCCACTACGCGCTCGCCACCGAGTTCTACCTGCATTTCACCTCGCCGATCCGGCGCTACCCGGACCTGGTCGTGCACCGCTTCCTCGGGCGGATGCTGGCCGAGGGGATGCTCCAGGGGGCGGAGCGGGCGCTCGCCGAGGCCGACCTCGAAGACCTCGCGCAGCACTGCTCGTTCACCGAGCGGCGCGCCGACGAGGCCGAGCGCGAGGTGGTCAAGTGGAAGCAGCTGGAGTTCATGCGGGCACACGTGGGCGAGGAGTTCTCGGGGCACGTGACCGGGGTCGTGGCGTTCGGGGTGTTCGTCCAGCTCGAGGAGGCGTTCGTCGAGGGCCTCGTCCACGTGGCCGACCTCAAGGACGACTACTACCGCTACGACGAGACCGGCCACCGGTTGGTGGGGCAGCGCTGGGGCCGGGTCCTGCGCCTCGGCGACGCGGTGCGCGTCCGGGTGAAGGGGATCAACGAGGAATTCATGGAGGTCAACCTCGAGCCGATCCTGCCGCCGGGGAAACCCGCCGGGGAGCGTGCGCAAAGCCCCCGTCAGGCGCCGCGGCCGCGCGCCAAGGCGCCCGCGCCTCGCCGCGGCGGCGCGCGCCCGCGGCGGCGCCAGGCCCGGCGGCCTAGCTGATCGTGGCCGAGGGCAATACGTAGCGGTCGAGGGCGCTGCCGGGGCTGCGGCTCATCCACACCGATTCTGCGAGACACCGCGCGCCCGCCTCGAGGAGGTGCTCGACGCCGGCTTCGAACGGCGCGGGGACGAGCAGGTGAACGTCGGTTTCGGCCCCGGCGGCCGCCAACTGGAGCGCCCACCCGAGGCCCGCCAGAGCGGCCTCGGGTGTGGCCGCGGCCACCGGCCCGCACTGCCCCGGCCCCCCGTACGCGTACGCGGCGATGCGCTGGCCGTCCCGCACCTTGGCCAGCCGTAATCGGCGATCGATCAGCCAGTGCTCGTGGTCCATCGGACGCGACACGCCGCGAACGAGGCGGTCGAGGCGCTCGAGGTCGGCCGATCCCGCGCGGCGCTTGATGGCGTCTTCCGTCAGCTCGCCGCCGGGGAGGAACCTGGCGAGCTCATGGCCGACGACGCGCGCCGCCTCGGCCGGGAGCGCGAGGCGGTAGACCGAGAAGCGGGCGCGCAACCCGAAGCGGATGAAGAGCCCGTGCCACGGCGCCCCGCCGTGGACGAGAGCGGCGCTCTCGCCGGCGCCCGACCGCTCGCCGTAGGCCATCGCCCGGCGGACCAACTGCTCCGCAACCTCGCCGCCCTGATGCTCGGGGAGCAACCATGGCTGGGCGATGTTGAGCTGCCGCGAGCGCACGTAACCGGGGGCGAACCCGACGACCTCGTCGCCGACGCTGACGGTTAGGAAGCCGTCGCCGTCGTGGAGGGCGAGGTGCCGGAGGTCGAGGGCGAGGTCGCTCGGCGCCTGGCCGCGGGCGATGACCGGCGCGGTATCCTCCCAGCCGGGGAGGGAGGCGCGCAGCTGCTCGGCCATCGCCACCAGCGGATCCATGCCGACGCGCGAGACCGGCTGCACCTTAACCTTCCCCGTCATCTCAAGACCTCCTGCCGGCGCCCGCGGGCGCGTTGCGCCCCCGCGTACCGAGGCCTGGATTGTAGCAGCCGGGTTCGCTGCCCTCGCCAAACGAACACTCCGATGTGGCAGAATGCAAATTGGAACGGAGGGCAGCGATGATGCCTCACCACGCAACGGCGGGCAACTTCCTTGGGGTGGCCGACACGCTCTGGTTCGTGCTGCTCACGGTGGCGGCCGTGGGCGGAGTGGTGTGGTCTCTCTCGCGCAGGTACTCCCTCATGATGGCGGGCCGGAAAGGCGTGGTGCTGGACCGCTGGGGGGAGCGGGTCCGCGGGGTGGTCGTCTACTTTCTCGGGCAGCGCCGGATGTTCCTGGAGCCGCTGCCGGGGATCATGCACGCGCTGATCTTCTGGGGCTTCCTCGTCTTCTCGGTGCGGTCGCTCTCGATGGTGGTCGAGGGTCTCACCGGAGGGTGGGAGCTGCCGTTCCTGCACACATGGTTCGGCCACGCCTTCCTCCTCACCAAGGACCTGTTCGCGGTCCTGGTCCTCGTGGGTGTCGCGATCGCCGCGTGGCGGCGCCTCGTCACCAGGCCGGCGCGGCTGGAGTACAGTCCGGACGCCTGGGTGATCCTCGGCCTGATCGCGGCCCTGATGGTGACGGACCTGCTGGTGGACGGAGCGCGGATCGCCGGAGGGTCGCCGGGCCCGTGGGCGTGGACGCCGGCCTCGGCCGCGGTGGGCGCCTGGCTCGCGGGAGTCCCTGCGGCGGCGCTGCACGGGCTCTACGTCGGGGCGTGGTGGGTGCACCTGACGGTGCTCTACGTGTTCGCCAACTACCTGCCGTACTCCAAGCACTTCCACGTCTACACCGCGCTGCCGAACGTGCTGCTCAGGCCGCTCGACGAGCCGGGCCGGCTCGGCAAGATGGACCTCGAGAACATCGTCGAAGGCACCGCTCTCGGCGCCGCCAAGGTCACCGACCTGACCTGGAAGCAGCTGCTCGACCTTTACACCTGCACCGAGTGCGGCCGCTGCACGGTGGTGTGCCCGACCACGATCACCAAGAAGCCTCTCATTCCGCGCGACCTTACCATCGCGCTCCGCGACCACCTCAAGGCCTCCTCCGGCCAGATCATCGGCGAGCCGGGGCGGTCCCCCGGCACGCCCAGCCGGGAGCTGGCCGGCGACGTGATCGACCCCGAGGTCGTGTGGGCGTGCACGACGTGCCGGTGGTGCGAGGAGGCATGCCCGCTGTTCATCTCCTACGTCGACAGGATCGTGGAGATGCGGCGGCACCTCGTGCTCGAGAAGGCCGCTTTCCCCGGCGAGGCCGAGCCCGCGTTCCGAGGAATGGAGGTCAACGGCAACCCCTGGCAGCTCCCGCCGGAGACGCGCGGCGACTGGGCAAAGGGATTGGGCGTGCCGCTGGCGTCGGATGGGGGCGAGTTCGAGTTCCTGTTCTGGGTCGGGTGCGCCGGGTCGTACGACGACGCCGGCAAGCGGACCTCGCAGGCGATGGTCAAGCTGTTGCACGCCGCGGGCGTGAAGTTCGCGATCCTTGGCTCGGAGGAGCGCTGCACCGGCGATGCGGCGCGCCGGCTCGGCAACGAGTACCTCTTCCAGACGCTGGCGGCGGCCAACGTCGAGACGCTGAACGGGCGCGGCGTCAAGAGGATCGTCACGAACTGCCCGCACTGCTTCAACACGCTGGCGCACGAGTACCCCGATTTCGGCGGGCAGTACGAGGTCAAGCACGGCACGCAGCTGATCGCGGAGCTCGTGGCGAGCGGGCGCTTGACGCTCACGAGCGAGGTGCGTCGCGAGTTGACGTTCCACGACCCGTGCTACCTGGGGCGCACCAACCACGAGTACGAGGCCCCGCGCGCGATCCTGGGGGCGATTCCGGGGCTGACGCTCAAGGAGGCGCCGCTGTCCCGCGAGAAGGCGATGTGCTGCGGCGCCGGCGGCGGGCGGATGTGGCTCGAGGAGAAACTCGGCACGCGGATCAACCAGACCCGGATGCAGCAGCTGCAGGAGTCCGGCGCCGCGGACGTCGCCGTCGCCTGCCCGTTCTGCGCCGTCATGGTGGGGAATGCTCAACAGGAGCTGGGGATGGAGGACGCGCGGACGGTGGACGTGATCACGCTCGCAGCGCAGGCGCTCGCGAAGGACAGCTCGCAGCCCGCGTCCGGAAGCTGACGCCGTGGTGTCGGGACGAGGGCGCCTGGCGATGGGAGAGCGCCGCGACCACCGAGCCAACGTCGCCAGGAGCGGGGAGGCGCTTGCGGCCCTGTTCCTGAGGCTCAAAGGGTTCAAGATCGAGGCGCGCAACTGGCGCTGTCCAGCCGGCGAGATCGACATCGTCGCCTGGGACCGCGACACGTTGGTGTTCGTCGAGGTGAAAACACGCACCGGCGGCCGCGCAGGAACTCCGGAGGAGGCCGTCACCCAAGCGAAGCAGCGGCGCCTGGTGCGGCTCGCCGAGGTCTATCTGGCCCGCGGCAGCGAGACGCCGCCGTGCCGGTTCGACGTCGTCGCGGTGTCCGTCAGCGCGTGGCGGCCCTCCGTCCGCCACCTGCGCGCCGCGTTTCGCGCCGACGGGCTCGGGTAGCGGAAGGGCCCGCGCGCGCGGGTCCCGTGTCCACAACCGGACGGCGGAACCCTCAGGGGCGCTCGAGCAGGTAGGCGAACCCCATCCCGCCGCCGATGCACATGGTGACGATGCCGCGCTTCGCGTTGCGGCGCTTCATCTCGCCGAGGATCTTGCAGGTCAGCACCGCGCCGGTCGCCCCGAGGGGATGGCCGGTCGCGATCGCGCCGCCGTTGACGTTCGTCTTCTCGGGGTCGAGACCGAGCTCGCGGGTGCAGTAGATCGACTGGCTCGCGAACGCCTCGTTGATCTCGACGAGGTCGATGTCGGCGAGGGAGAGCCCGGTCTTCTTCAAGAGCTTCGGTACCGCCTTCGCGGGACCGATCCCCATGATGTCGGGCGGGACTCCGGCGACCGCCCAGCTCTGCACGAACGCCAGCGGCTCGAGGCCCATCTCCGCTGCCTTCGTGTCCGACATCACGACGGCTGCGGCGGCGCCGTCGTTGATCTGCGAGGAGTTGCCGGCGGTCACGGTGCCGCGCGGGTCGAACGCCGGTTTGAGCTTGGCCAGCGCCGCGAGCGAGGTGTCGGCGCGCGGGCCTTCGTCGGTGTCGAAGACGAACTCGCGCCACGTCGCGTTGTCCATGGTGCGCACATTGAGGGGGACGATCTCGTCCTTGAACTTCCCGGCAGCGATCGCGGCCGCGGCGCGCTGGTGCGAGCGCAGCGCGAAGGCGTCCTGCTCCTCGCGGCCGATCCCGAACTGGCGGGCGACGACCTCGGCCGTCGTGCCCATCGAGGCGTAGGCGTTGGGCATGGCATCGACGAGCGGCGGGTCGGCGATGATCTTGTTGCCGCCCATCGGCACCATCGACATCGACTCCACGCCGCCGGCGACGATCACGTCGGCGTTGCCGGAGCGGATGACGTCGGCGGCCCACGCGATCGACTGCGAGCCCGACGAGCAGAAGCGGTTCAACGTCGTGGCGGGGACCTCGACGGGAAAGCCGGCGAGCAGCGCGATCATGCGGGCGACGTTCATGCCCTGCTCAGCCTCGGGCATCGCGCAGCCGAGCATGACGTCGTCCACCATGGAAGCTTCAAGTCCGGGCGTGCGCTTGAGGAGAGCCTGCAGCACCGGCGCGGCGAACTCCTCCGGCCGGGTGTCCTTGAGGCTGCCCTTCTTGGCGCGGCCGATTGCGGTGCGGGCGTAGGAAACGATCACGGCTTTGGGCATGGTCACCTCCGACTGCGGTTTGAAGCCTGTGGGATGAGAGTCGGGAATTGGCGGCGCATCAGTTCCTCAACGGCTTGTTGTTCATCAGCATGTACTGGATCCGTTCCAGCGTCTTGGGCTCGCCGAGCAGCGAGAGGAACGCTTCGCGTTCGAGGTCGAGGATCGCCTGCTCGGTCACGGGGTTGTTGATCGTGGTGTCGCCGCCGCACAGGATGTTGCCGACGTGCGTCGCGATCTTCTCGTCGTGCGACGAGATCCAGTGGGTGACCTTCATGTTGTGGAGCAGCGTCTGGATGGTCGCGAGCCCGTCGCGGCCGGGAAGGTAGAACGTGCGCGGCAGCGGCGGGCGGTACCCCTCCTCGGCCATGGCGATCGCCATGCGCTTCGCGGTCCACAGCTGCTGGTCGCGGTTCATCTCGACGTGGTCGAACGGCCGCAGGTACTTGAGCTCGCGGGCCTCCTCCGCCGACGTCCCGACCTTGGCCATGGCGATCGCCTCGAACGCCTTGCGCAGGAACGGCATGTTCGACAGGATCGGCTCGTCCAAACTGTCGAGCACGCGCTCGAGCATGAAGACGTGGCCTCCGCCGGCGGGGACCAGCCCGACGCCGACCTCAATGAGGCCCATGTAGGTCTCCGCCAGGGCGCAGACGCGGTCCCCCGCCATCGTGATCTCGGCGCCGCCGCCGAAAGTGAAGCCGAACGGGGCGGTGACCACCGGGACGCGCGCATGGCGGAGCCCCATCGTCATCCCCTGGAACTTCCGGACCATCGCGTCGATGGCCGTCCACTGCTGGCTCATCGCACCCTCGAGGATCATCAGCAGGTTGGCGCCGGCGCAGAACTGCTCCCCCT
>Ga0075520_1000131_pt1 | contig 26881 bp, 24 predicted proteins | sample NGEPerB_FD_75100 | JGI IMG/M metagenome (GOLD analysis project Ga0075520, IMG submission 75100) | Arctic peat soil microbial communities from the Barrow Environmental Observatory site, Barrow, Alaska, USA - NGEE PermafrostAB12-B | ecosystem: Environmental > Terrestrial > Soil > Wetlands > Peat ... | reverse complement strand
GGCTGTCGACACGACGTCTCGAATGTCTGGGCGCTCGCCGGGACAGTGATCTGCGAGGGCCGCGTGACCTACACGCGGCTCGATGGTGGAGTCCTGTCGGTGCCCTTCGTCAACGTCTTCGACATGGCCGGTCCATTGATCCGCGACTATTCGATCTACGTCGACGCCTCGGCGCTGTATTCCGCGCCGCCATCTCCGGACGTTGCCCGGTCAGGACAGGGCTTCTGACTCAACAGATGCGCGGAAGCGGATCGTCCTCGAGTTCGTCCAATACACGAAGGCCACCGAAGCCGGTTTCGAGAAGAACGTGGGCCGGACCCAGGCGAAGCTCGCCGACGAGCGCAGCCTGGGGAGCGCATGTGCGGAGCACGGCCAACGCCGATTCGGCCTCTGCCGCCGCGATGACCGCGACGATGCGGCCCTCGCATGCCAGATAGAGTGGGTCGAAGCCCAGAAGCTCGCAGACCGACTGCACCGAATCTTTCACCGGGATTTCCGATTCCGACAGGCGCACCGTCATGCCTGTGGCACGGGCGATTTCGTGGGCGACGGTGGCGAGGCCGCCGCGTGTCGGGTCACGCATGAATCGCAGGCCAGGGAGCGTCATCAGAGACTGGGCGGGTGCGAGCACACTACCGGCATCCGATGCGAGATCTCCGCGCAAGCCGAATTCCTGGCGCGCGAGCATCACCGCAGCCCCGTGCTCACCGATCGGACCACTGACGAGGATGCGATCGCCGACACGAATCTGCGACAGCGCCAAAGCCAGACCCATGGGCCGAAAGCCGATTCCCGTCGTCGCCAGGTAGATGCCGTCGCAGTCGCCGCGGCCCAGGACTTTCGTGTCGCCGGCCACGACCATGACGCCGCAGTCTCGTGCCGCGGCGGCCAACGCGTCGACGACGCGGCGGAGCAACGCGATCTCCAGCCCCTCCTCGAGAAATGTGCTGAGCGTCATGAAGCGAGGGACGGCGCCGCTGACGGCGAGGTCGTTCACGGTGCCGTGGACCGCCAAGGAGCCGATGTTGCCGCCGGGAAATTCCAATGGCTGAACGGTGAACCCATCGGTCGTCACGACGAGTTCCTGCTCCGAGGGGACGGGAAGGGGGACCGCGTCGGCCGACGTGTCCAGGTAAATATTGGCGAATGCGGGCAGGAAGATCGCGTCGATCAGCTCGCGCATCAGGCGTCCGCCATTGCCGTGCGCGAGGCTGACGTGCGTCTCTCGAAACGCCGGGCTACCGGACATGACGCCCACCTTCGCCGACCTGGAATTCATCCGTCGTTGCCGTTCGCGTCGCCGTGGCTTCGATGATCTGCCCGTAGCTGATCGCAGCGTCGTTGAAAGGAAGTCGGCGCGGCATCAGCACCTCGAAGTCTTCGGCGATCAACAGGGCCGATGCCTGCTCGCTCAGCAGCCGGTTCTGGAAGACGCCACCGCCCAGGCCGACGCGCCTGACGCCGGTGAGCCTTCGCACGGCGACCGCCTGTTCGCACAAGGCACGCGCCAGAGTCGCGTGAAACAGCGCGGCGCGTCGAGCCACGGAGCGCCCTCTATCGAGCAACACCGGCACGAGCGGCGCCCAGTCACTCCTCCAGACTCCGGAACCATCGCGCGCGAGCGGCAGCGCGACGCTGTCGGCCGGCAAGGGTGGGCCGGTGCAAAGCGCTTCCAGCCGCATCGGCCCTTCGGCCTCGTAGCTCGATTCCAGACAGGTACCGAGAAGCGCGGCAGCGGCGTCGAACAGCCGGCCGACCGATGTCGTCGCCGGCGCGTTCACGTTGCGATCGAACGCCGCGCGCAGCAGGGGGACGTCGAAGGGTGCGCCGTCCGACCACGAGTACCCGCTCTCCCAACACAGAGCAAGAGCCGATCGCCAGGGCTGACGAGCGGCGCGCTCCCCGCCGGGCAAGCGGAACGGGCGAAAGCTCGCAACGCGAATCCAGGCGCCAGGACGTCCGAGCAGAGCCTCGCCCCCCCAAAGCGTCTTGTCGGGCCCGAGGCCGACGCCGTCCCATGTGAAACACAAGAGCGGTGCTTCATCCGGAAATTCGCCGGCAACCGCCGCGGCGTGCGCATGGTGATGCCAGACACTTTGCATCGGCAGGCCCGTCGCGCGAGCCCAGCGGGTGTTGGGGAATCCAGGATGCGCGTCGTGAACGATCCGTTCGGCACGCACGCCGTAGAGTCGCTGCAGGTCCTGCGCGACTTGCGCAAAGATATCTCGCCCGCGCGCGCTCGAGAGGCTGCCGATGTGAGGAGAGACGACCACGCGCTCGTCCCATGCCAGCGCCAGCGTATTCTTCTGGAACGCGCCGACGGCGAGCGTCGGGACCGTCACGGGGCGGGACAGTGTCATCTCGAGCGGGCTGGTGCCCCGTCCCAGACGCAAGGGCCGGGCAGCGCCGGCGACGATGCGCACGACCGGATCATCCGCGGGCCTTGCAATATCGCGATCGTGATGCAAGAAGCCATCGGCCACGCCGGCGAGTCCCGCCGAAGCCTCCGCGCATTGCGTCAGCACAGGCTCGCCGCTGACATTGCCGGAGGTGGCCACGAGCGCACCTCCGAAATCATCGAGGAGGAGATGCAGCAACGGGCTGTAAGGCAGCATCAGCGCGATCTCGGTCAGTCCGGGCGCGATCGAAGCAGCGAGTACGGCATGGGCAGATCGTCGAGCGACAACGATGGGCCGCGCGGGATCGCCCAGGGCGATGGCCTCGACGGGCGACAAATCTGCCAGGCTGCGCGCGAACTCCAAGCCGTCCGGTCCGCGCCAAGGGACCAGCACCGCTAACGGCTTGGTGGGTCGCCTCTTGCGCTGCCGAAGCCTGCCCACGGCATCTTCGTCGGCGGCATCGCAAAGCAAGTGGTAGCCGCCGACGCCGCGCAGGGCAACGATTCGTCCGGCCCGCAACGTGATCAGCGCGGCGTCGAGCGCCGCCTCGTTGCCGAGTGTGGTCAGCCCGTCCTGCTTCCAGTGCAGCGAAGGGCCGCAGCTCGCGCAGGCCAGCGGCTGGGCGTGGAAGCGCCTGTCGAGCGGGTTGGCATAGTCAGCAGCACAGGCGTCGCACAGTTCGAACCGCTCCAGCGTTGTGTTGGGCCGGTCGTAGGGCATCGCCCTGATTAATGTGTAGCGGGGGCCGCACTCAGTGCAATTGATGAATGGATAGCGATAGCGTCGCGCTGATGGGTCGCGCATTTCGACCAGGCAATCGTCACACGCGAAGAGGTCCGCCGGAAGATGCACGCGTTGCTCCGCGCCCGCGGTGCTTTGCTCGATCATGAAGCCCGTGCGCGACTCCGCGGCCACGGCCGTCTCGTCGATTCGTTCGACGCGGGCCGCCGGCGGCGCCTCAGCCCGCAAGGCGATCCCGAATGAGCGAAGTTGCTCCGCCGAACCCTGCGCCTGAACAACGACCTCGCCACCGTCGTTGCGCACCCAACCGCTGAGCTCGAAACGATGGGCGAGACGATAGATGAAGGGCCGAAAGCCGACGCCCTGGACGCGACCGCCGACGCGCCAGCGCCGCGCCAGCCGCATATCTTCAGCGACTGTCGGCAACGCTTGCCGAGAGATCACCAGGCTCATTCGAGCGATGCCTCGGCTCGGGCCGCGAAGCCGACCCGGCGATGGCGCGCCAAATGCAGTGGCGTCCAGGCGAGCGGGGCGTGGTGGACGAAACGATGTCGCGCGATGTGATAGCTCGGATCGAAGCCGAAGAAGTTCAAGCGCATGCGCTCGAGCTCATCGGCGCGGTATGACGCAAGCTCGCGCAACTGCTCGTCACGCGAGCGACGAATGCGCTTGTCTCTCAAGGCTTCCTGAAAGATGCCGTCATCGGCCATTCCACGGGCGCCCGATTCAACGAATGCAAGGAACTCGGCCGCATCCGGACCGGCGACGTCATCGATCAATCCCAACGCGAGCGCCTCGGCAGCGCCGACCGGCAGGCGGGAGGCCATGATGTCGCGCGCCTGTTCGGCGCCGACCCTGCGAGGCAGCAGGTAGGTCCAGTATTCCGAGCCGTACAGATTTCCCATGTTGCGGTAGTGCGGGTTCAACACGACGGTGCTGCGTGCCATCACGCGGTCGGCGGTCAGCGCCAGGAAAACGCCGCCTGCGGCTGCGTTGCCTTGCAGGGCCGCGACCGTCAGATGCGAGTCGGTGGTCAGGATGTCGCGGGCGAGGTCATCGATGCTGTTGATGTTGGTCCACGATGCATCTGCCGGGCTGTCGGCCGCTTCGATGGCGTGCAGGTGCATCCCGTTGCACCAGAAATCTGGCCCCCCCATCAGCACGATGACGCGAGTCGGTCGGTTTCGCGCGCGGGCGTAGGCAGCGCGCAACCGGTCGCACTGCGGTGTGCTCAGCGCGCCGTTGTAGAGGCCGAAATGAAGATAGCCCACGGGGCCGGATTCTTCGTAGCGAATCTCGCCGCTTCCGACCTGCCTGGATTGAAGGAGCCCGTCTTCCGCCGGATCTTTCCCGATCTTCGGCAGTCGCTCCGCCAGCGCGCCGAGCGCCAGCACCGACGGTCGCTTGAACCCTCGCTGCGCACTCTCGAGAGGCTGCAGTTGTCCGATCCAGACGGCACCATCCGTCGTCGCCCGGCAGATGGCGCCGTCGCAGGCCGCGATCACCATTCCCGGCTGGCCGTCGATCCGCGCCGCCGGTCCGGCGTCGAACATCCGAAAGCGCTGCCCGAACAAGACGTCTTCGATCCCGGGAAAGCCGTCTGCAGAATGGATCTTGCGCAACACGGTCGCGCTGTCGTCTCGGGTCCAGTCGATTGCCCGGTCCGCTTGCTTCATCGTGGGCCGCCAACCGCGGAGCTCTTGGTCGTACGTCGCGTTGTCGATGATTTGCGGAGGCGCTCCCGCCACGATGCGGGCGATGGCCTCGCGGACGGCGCGGACGGCGCCATTCGTGACCTCGTGGCGATAGAGGCTGCTCTTGGTCGCGACGCGCATCGGAAACTGGCTGCTGGCCCAGACCGCACCGGCGTCCATCTCCGCTCCCGCCTGCAGCACCGTGACGCCCCAGTGGCTGACGCCGCGCAGGATGGCCCAGTCCAGCGCACTGGGGCCGCGGTCGCCAGGCGGACCCGGGTGCACGACGAGGCACACATGGCGCTTCCAGATCGTCGCGGGAATCGCCCGCTTGAGAAAGGGCGCCAGGATCAAGGACGGACGGAACAGCGCCGCCGCCTCTTCCGTGACCCGGTCGTGGATGTCGAGCTCCACCGAGAGCTCATGTCCGTCGCGGCCGAGCTCGACGAAGATGCGTTGCGCCAGGCTGTTGAAGGAATGCACCAGCAACAGAATGCGCATCACGCGGCCAGCGGAATCCCGCGACGATATTTGTAGTACGCTGCGCAGGCGCCCTCGGCTGAAACCATGCAGGAGCCGATGGGGCTTCGTGGCGTGCAGGCAGTCCCGAAAATGGCGCAGTCGGTCGGCTTCTTGACTCCCCGGATGATGGCCGGGCATTGGCACGCGGCGTTTTCCGTGGCCGGCTCGACGGCGATATCGAAGCGTCGTTCTGCATCGAACGCCGCATAGCTCGACTTGATGCGCAACCCGCTATAGGGCAACTCGCCGAGCCCGCGCCATTCGAAGGACTGGCGCAATTCGAAGACATCGGCGACCAGGCGTTGCGCCTTCTGGTTCCCGGCGCGCGTCACGCCTCGGGTGAACTGGTTTTCCACGCAGGCCTGGCCGGCGTTGATCTGCCGCACCAGCATTCGGACCGCTTGCATCACGTCGAGGGGTTCGAACCCGGCAATGACGACGGGGCGCCGATATTCCTCCGCAAAGTATTCGTAGGGCTGGCTGCCGATCACGGCACTCACATGCGAAGGACCGATGAACCCGTCGACGCGGACCTGGCCCCACTCGCGGACCTCCGGAGAGTCGAGGATGCTCAGGATCGCCGCCGGGGTGACGACGTGATTGCAGTAGACGCTGAGGTTCGCGAGTCCCGCACGCTTCGCCTCCCGGATCAGATGGGCCGTCGCCGGCGTCGTCGTCTCGAAGCCTATGGCGAAGAAGACGACCTGACGGTCCGGCAAGGCGATCGCGATGTCCAGGGCCTCGAGTGCCGAGTAGGCCATGCGCACGTCTGCGCCTTGTGCACGTGCCTTGAGCAGGCTGAGCCTGCGTGAAGCCGGGACGCGCAGCATGTCACCGTAGCTGACCAGCGTGACATCGGGCAACCGCGCCAACGCGATGGCCGCGTCGAGTCGCGGCACCGCCAGAACGCAGACCGGACATCCGGGTCCGTGCACAAGGCGGATGTTCTCGGGCAGCAGGTCCTCGACCCCGTAGCGAAAGATCGCGTGCGTGTGGCCGCCGCAAAACTCCATGAGGTGGTACTCGCGGTCCGGATCCACTTCCGCCGCAAGCAGTTCGGCGAGCGCCGCGGCCGCTGCGCCTTCACGAAAGCCGTTGAGGTAGCGCATCCTGCGTTCCGCGAAGGTGGGCGCTGATCTCGGCGAACAAGGCCAGGGTCAGCTCCGCTTGTTCCACGTCCAGGCGGGCGATGGCAAAGCCGGCGTGGACGATGACGTAGTCGCCGGGCGAGACGTCATCGATCAAGGCAGTGGACACGCGGCTGCGGATGCCGCCGATGTCGGTCTCGATCCACTGGTCACCCAGCAGTGCGATGACGCGCACGGGGACGGCGAGGCACATGGCTCACGCCCCGGCGGTCGCCACGACCTCGGGTGTCTCGCGCTTCGCAGGAGCTCGGTGCTGGCCTATTTCCTTGTCGATCCAATCCAGCCAAGGACCTATCGCAGGCGTGCGCCGCGCCGCCGTCTGGATCATCGGCGTGTCGCGGCCAAGCGCACGCAGCGCGGCGGCTGCGCGCGCGGGGTCGAAGTCATCCATGACGTCGAGCAGGTCGGTCTTGCTCAGCACGACCAGGTCGGACGCGCGGAAGATCACCGGGTACTTGGCGGGCTTGTCATCGCCCTCGGTTGTGGCCAGCAGCGTGACATTGCGATGCTGTCCGAGGTCGAAGCTCGCAGGGCAGACGAGGTTGCCCACGTTTTCGATGAACAGCAGGTCCAGTCCGGCAAGCGGCAGGTCGTGCAGCGCCGAATGGATCAGATGTGCGTCGAGATGGCATGCGGTACCGGTCGTGATCTGCAACGCCGGGACGCCGTGGGCGCGGATGCGAGCCGCGTCGTTATCGGTCTCCAGATCGCCCTCGATCACGGCGATCCGGTACCGCCCCCGAAGGGCGACGATGGTCGCTTCGAGGAGGGCGGTCTTGCCTGCTCCCGGAGAAGACATTAGGTTGATGGCAAAAACGCCGTGCTCGTCGAAATGTTCGCGGTTGTGCCCGGCCACCCGGTCGTTGGCGGCGAGCAGGTTTTGCAGAAGGTCGACCACCTCTGTCGTGGTTCCCGCAGGTTGACCAGGGGAGCGAGCAAGCTCCGAGGGCAGTTGGCAGCCGCAGTTCGCACACATGTTCAGATCACTCCTAAACGGCCGACAGACCCTTGGCCACCAGAATCGGTTCGGCGACGCGAAGCTCGACGCGACGCAGGCGCAACTCGTCCCCTGCGATCACGCGGACCCGATAGTCGCCGCAACTGGCGCAAATCAGGCGATTCGGGGCTGCCGGCGACCGCGCGCCGCAGAGGCCACAAAAAACAGTGACCGCGATCGGATCGATGTAAAGCACGGCGTCCGCGGCGTAACCACCGATACGCGCGATCTCAAAGGCGTCGGCAAGCAGGGTTGGGTCGACCCCAGAAAGAGGGCCGACCTCAATCGTGATCCGTTCCACCGATTGGGCGCCACGGCTCATCGCCAGTTCCGTGACCTGTGCAAGCAACGCCTGACAGATGGACAACTCGTGCAACTCGGCTTTCCTGAAGATATCGCCATCTCCGGGCGTCTGTGATGACGTCGATTAAACCCACCCACATTCTGCGTCGACGCACCAGTTCGATGAGCGTCAAGGGGGAATCTTTTTTTATGTGCGTTGCCGAACAGACGACGTGTCGAGCTGATGCGAAAACGATCGTCTATTGCGATGAAGGCGCGCGGCCATGCTTCAGCTCGGCGAGCAGGAAACGGAAGGCGACCCCCCCCGTTCAAGTGCCCGGGAGGAAACGCCCGCAAGCGCGCGGATGCCGCTGGTTCTCGGCTTCGGCAACGTGCTGTTGCGCGATGACGGCGCCGGCGTGCAACTGACAGAACGGCTCCGAGTGGACCTGGGCGCCGGGGCCGCTGTCTTCATCGATGGCGGGACGATGAGTTTCAGCCTCCTCCCATACATCGAGGCGACCGACTCGCTCCTGGTGATCGATGCAGCCGATCTGCGCGGCGTGCCAGGTGTGCTCGGCCTGTTCGAAGGCGACAAAATGGACAGCTTCCTGCGAAGCTCGCGTCGGCGGACAGTCCACGAGATCGGTCTCCTCGATCTGCTGGACATGGCTCGTCTGCGAGGCTGCCTGCCTCATCGCCGCGCGTTGCTCTGCGTTCAGCCCGATCGCATCGATTGGGGCGAGGAGCTGTCCCTCTCCGTCGCTGAGGCGTTGCCGGACGCGGCACGACAGGCCACCGAGCTGTTGCATCGTTGGAAGAACGCGTGAGCCGCCTTTCCGACATACCGATCCGCGTCCTGCCTTCTGTCGCTGCGCCAGCCGCCGGCGATGGTCTCGGTGGCGGGTTGGGCGGCGGCGTCCACGCGATCCTCGCCGAGCTGGTGACGCTGCTGGAAGGCCTTGTCGACCTGGAGCATGGCGGGATGATCGATTTGCACAGCCTGCCGATGGATCCACGGGATCGCACGGCACTGCAGCACGCACTTGGAAAAGGAGAGGTTCACGCGACGTTGGACGCGCAGGGGCTCTCCCAGTTCCAGGAGACCTCCGTGCCGGGCATCTGGTGGATCGAGCACCGTGATCCATCTGGCGAACTCGTCGCGGAGTTGCTCGAAGTCGCCGCCGTGCCTGCCATCCTGGCTTGTGCGCGCGACGAAATCGCGACCGGACCCGGCGTATTGCGATCACGCATCGCCGGCCTTGACACACGCGCGGGGCAGGGCGGCCATGACCGACACCAGTGACGCGCCCCTCGTCGGGGAGACGCTTCGCCGACACGGCATCAGCCGGCGCGGGTTCATCAAGTTCTGCACCGCGACGGCGTCCGCCATGGCTTTGCCGCCGTGGATGGGGGTCGCCATGGCGGAGCAGTTGAGGAATGCGCCGCGACCGTCGGTCGTCTACCTGTCCTTCCAGGAGTGCACCGGATGCCTGGAATCGTTCACGCGTTCGTTTGCGCCGACCATCGAGCAATTGATCTTCAACGTCATCTCACTCGACTACGACGAGACCTTGATGGCGGCTGCCGGTGACGCGGCTGAATCGGCGCTCGCCAAGGCGATGCACGACAACTTCGGGAAATACGTGCTGGTTGTGGACGGGTCCATCCCGACCGGCGCAGACGGTGGCTATTGCACCATTGGCGGACGCAGTGCCACCGATATCTTGCGAGAGGCTGCCAAAGGAGCAGCGGCCATCGTCTGCGTGGGCACATGTTCGTCCTACGGCGGAATTGCCTTTGCCGATCCCAATCCGACGACGGCGTGGCCGGTCTCGGCGATCGTCGAAGACAAGCCGATCATCAATGTCCCGGGTTGCCCACCGATTGCCGAGGTGATCACCGGAACGCTGCTGCAATTCGTCACGACCGGCAAAGTCCCGGATCTCGATGAACAGCGTCGGCCCAAAGTCTTCTTCGGCAATACGATTCATGATCGTTGCTACCGGCGGCCGTTCTACGACCAAGGCAAGTTCGCCAAGTCGTTCGACGACGAGGGCGCACGCAATGGCTGGTGCCTCCTGGAGCTCGGATGCAAGGGGCCGACGACCTACAACGCCTGCGCAACAGTTAAGTGGAACGGCGGCACCAGCTTTCCCATCGAGTCCGGGCATGGCTGCATCGGCTGCTCCGAACCGGGATTCTGGGACAAGGGCAGCTTGTATTCCACGCTCTCCAGCGCCGTCTGGGGCAAGGCCGGCGAGGCCGGTCCGCGCCAGGTCCTCGAAGTCGGCGCTGCTGCAGTGGCCGTTGGCGTTGTTCTTGGAGTCGCGTCCGCGGGCGTCAGTCGATTGCGCCAGCACCGGTCGGAGCATGACGGGATTCAGCCGTCGGGCGACGACCAACCTTAGGGGGGAATAGGACTCATGGACCTCTTGGGCTTTGCACGAGGGCCGGCATTCTGGGGGGCGCTCGCGGTGTTCTTCCTGGGCGTCGTCTGGCGGATCGTCTCCTTTGCATTGCTTCGCATCCGCCGCGATCGGAATCGGCCGCGCAACGGCATGGCGAAATCGATCGGAGAGGGTCTCCTCGTGATCGGCACCCGATCGTGGCCGCACCGTGAATTCATCGGCCGCACCGGCGCCGGGGAGGCGCTCGGATACAGCTATCACCTCGGCCTTTTCACGATCGTTCTGCTGTTTACGCCGCACATCGCATTTCTCGGAAGCCTGCTTGGTTTCACGTGGCCAGGCTTGCCCAGCAGCATCGTCACGATCGTCTCAGTGCTGACGGCAACCTTGTTTCTTGCGGTGCTGTTTCGCCGCGTCACGAATCCCGTCATGCGCTTGCTTTCCAACTTCGACGACTACTTCAGCTGGGCCATCACGATGCTCGTCATCTTGACCGGGCTTGCCGCCACTGCGCATGTCGGCGCCCGCTACGAGACGCTCCTCGGTCTGCACATCCTGAGTTTCGACGCATTGCTGGTCTGGTTTCCGTTCGGCAAGCTCATGCATGCGTTCTACATCTTTCCCTCCCGGGCCATCAACGGCATCCTGCTTTCACGCAAGGGAGCGACTTCATGAGCAGTCCCGCATTCGTGGGCATCGCCACGCGAGGTTCGGCGGAATTCATGTCTCCGACGTCGCAGGTAGCTGAGGCCATGCGCGGTTTCTCGAGCGAGATCGGGGCTCTCAGTGCGTTTCGGCTCGAGTCCTGCATCCACTGCGGAATTTGCGCGGACAGCTGTCACTTCTATATCGCGACCGAAGATCCCCAGTACACGCCGATCTGGAAGGTGGAACCGTTCAAGCAGGCCTACAAGCGCGAGTCCAGCGCGTTCGCGCCCTTGTTCCGTTTGTTCGGTTTGAAGCGCGAGGTGACCGCCGCCCAGCTGGCCGAGTGGCAGCACCTGCTGTTCGACAGCTGCAATATGTGCGGGCGCTGCAGCCTGATCTGCCCGATGGGAATCGACGTGGCGGCGCTCATCGAGCAGGCGCGCCATGCCATGTTTGACGCCGGACTTGCGCCGAAGGAGCTCTACGACAAGGCTGCGCATCAGCGGCAAACCGGTCAGCCCGAGGAAAGCGCGGAGCCGTACCGGGATCAATTGCTGGCGATCGGCAGGGAGTTCAATGTTGAGATGCCGATGGACAGGCCCGAGGCGGACGTGATGCTCTGTGTCCCGAGGACGGACATCGAGCACTATCCGAGCGCGGTGGCGGCGCTGGCCCGCGTCATGCAGCATCTCGGCGTGTCCTGTACGTTTCGCAGCGACGGCCTCGTGGCGGAGAACTATGGCTATTTCGCAGGTGGCAAGAGCTGGCAGCGCGATATCAGCCTGCGCCTGATCGAACAGGCCATCGCCTGCAAGGCCAAGACGCTGCTCGTTCCCGAATGTGGTCATGCCTATACGGCGCTGCGTTGGGAAGCGGCCGACCTCTACGGCAAGCCGTTGCCGTTCCAGGTCCGCCACGTCACCGAGTTCCTCGCCGACGCATTGCGCGCAGGCGACCTCAAGTTGCGTGCGGCCGCCACCGGGCCGACGACCTTCCACGATCCTTGTCAGCTGGTGCGAAAGGGCGGTGTTCAGGACGCGCCGCGCGCCATCATGAAAGCCCTGGGGGTCGAGTTGCACGAGCTCGAAAACCACGGCGGCTTCGCCTTTTGCTGTGGCGGCGGAGGAGGCGTGCTCGACATCGAGCGCGCCGCGCCGCTGCGCTACCGGACCATGGAGATCAAGCTTCGCGAAATCGACGACACCGGCGCAAGGACGTTCCTGACGACCTGTTCGGACTGCCGCAGAACCTTCGACGACGCGCAGGCGCATTTCGGTTGGGACAAGGCGCCCGAGAGCCTCCTCGAATTGGTGGCGGCCAGCCTCGTCAACGCGGAAGGTACAAATTGACTTCGCCGGTCGGAGCACAGGCAAGCGCGCCTGCTGCCTCGCAGCCGGCATCGCCGGGTCGTTCGCAGACGATCGTCGTCGATCCGGTGACGCGGATCGAGGGGCACCTGAGGATCGAGGCCGAGTTCGACGGCACGACGATCACGCGCGCATCCAGTTCCGGAACGATGGTTCGGGGCATCGAGATCATCCTGCGCGGCCGCGATCCGCGCGACGCCTGGGCATTTGCGCAGCGCATCTGCGGGGTCTGCACGCTTGTTCATGGGCTCGCGTCGGTGCGTGCTGTCGAGGACGCATTGCAATACGAGATACCTGCCAACGCGCAGCTGATCCGAAACCTGATGCTGGCCACGCAGTTCGTCCACGACCACGTCATGCATTTCTACCATCTACACGCCCTGGACTGGGTCGACGTGGTCTCGGCCCTCAAGGCCGATCCGAAGGCTACGTCGACGCTGGCGCAGTCCATTTCCAGCTACGCACGCTCGTCGCCGGGTTATTTCGCCGACGTTCAGGCTCGTGTCCAGAAACTCGTGCAGTCCGGCCAGCTGGGCATCTTCGCCAATGCGTACTGGGGCCACCCGGGATACAAACTGCCGCCCGAAGCGAATCTCATGGCCCTGGCGCACTATCTCGACGCGCTGGCCTGGCAGAGAGAGGTTATCCAGTTGCAAACCATCTTTGGAGGCAAGAATCCGCATCCCAACGTGCTGGTCGGCGGCGCGCCTTCGGCCATCAGCGTTCACGCCGGCGCCGGAACGGGCTCGACGGCCGTCAATGCGGTGGGCCTGCAAAAGGTCGCCCAGGTGATCGAGCAGATGCGCCTGTTTGTCGACCAGGCCTACCTTCCCGACACCTTGGCGATTGCGTCGTACTACAAGGACTGGTTCAGGCCCGGGTACGGCGAAGGCACCGGAAACTTCATGAGCTACGGCGAGTTCGCAGGCATCGGCAGCAATCATGCGGCCGGTCTTCTGATCCCGCGCGGTGCGATTCTTGGTCGCGATCTTTCCCACATCCAGGAGGTCGACCTGAAGGCTGAAGCAGAGATCCAGGAGTTCGTCGCTCATTCCTGGTACGACTATTCGGGAGGCAAGGCTTCGGGGCTGCATCCCTATCGTGGAGAGACGAACCTCCACTACTCCGGCCCGCAACCTCCTTACGATCACCTCGACACCGATGCCAGCTACTCCTGGGTCAAGTCGCCGCGATGGAAGGGCCACGCCATGGAGACGGGGCCTCTGGCACGGGTGCTCATGCTGTATGCAAGCGGCAACGGCGCGGCACGCGAGGCCGTCGATCGATCCCTCGCTCAGCTCCAGCTGCCGTTGGATGCGTTGTATTCGACGATGGGACGCACGGCCGCTCGAGCGATCGAATGCAAGATCTTCGCCGACGCCATGCCGGGGTGGTACGACGCACTCATGGCCAACATTCGGGCGGGCGATGTGCGGACGTTCAACGAAAAGCGGTGGGAGCCTTCATCGTGGCCAAGACGTTCCCAGGGAGTCGGGTTCGTCGAGGCGCCCCGCGGCTCGCTCGCGCACTGGATCGTCATCGACGACGGAAAAATCGAGAACTACCAGGCCGTGGTGCCGACGACATGGAACGCCAGCCCGCGCGATGCCGCCGGTACGCCCGGCCCCTACGAGGCCGCACTCAAGGGCCACACCTTGCATGACCCGAAGCAGCCACTCGAGATCCTTCGAACCGTCCACAGCTTCGATCCCTGCCTTGCCTGCGCGGTCCATCTCGTCGATCCCGATGGCGAGGAACTGATCCGCGTCCGCGTTCAATAAGTACAGGCCCGTGCTCGGACCGTCGCGTTCGAACCCGGATCTGCTGCTGCTGCATGCGCCGAGCGTCTATGACTTCCGAAAGCTCGCCATCCTGTATGGGCCGGTCAGCGACATGGTGCCGTCGTCGACCGTGTTCGAGATGTACCCGATCGGATTCCTGACGATCGCGAGCTATCTCCACGATCGCGGCATGAACGTGCGGATCGTCAACCTTGCGCTGCGGATGATGAACAGCCGGCGCTTCGATGTGCCCCGCTTCCTGGCGGCGCAGAAGCCGAAGGCCATCGGCATCGATCTTCATTGGCTGCCGCACGCCCACGGCGCATTGGAGGTGGCGCGCATCGCCAAGGAGCTGCACCCGGACGTACCGATCATCATGGGCGGCCTGTCGTCGACTTATTTTCATCGCGAGCTGATCGACTATCCGCAGGTCGACTACGTCATGCGTGGCGACAGCACCGAGCCGCCGCTGCACGATCTGCTCATCGCACTTCGCGAGGGCAAGCCGCTCTACAGCATTCCCAATCTGACCTGGAAGGACAACGAAGGAAAGGTTCACGTCAATCCACTCGAGTTCCTGCCGATGGCTTTGGACTACGTCGACCTGCGCCCGGATCTGATGGTCGAAATGGTGCTTCGATACCGCGATCTGGAAAGCACATTGCCGTTCAACGGCTGGTGGAGCAACCCGATCACGGCGGTGCTGACCGTCAAGGGCTGCGCGTTCGAGTGCGTCACCTGCGGCAGCTCGCAGACCAGCTGCACTCACGTGACGAAGCGGCAGAAGCCTGTCTACCGCAGCCCCGCGAGCTTGGTCGCCAACATGCAGGACATCTGCCGTCTCGCCCATGGCCCGATCCTGCTGATCGGCGACTTGCTCATGGCCGGACCGGAACACGCTGCCGAAGTGCTCGAACGCTTGCGCCAGGCCGATCTGGCCAACGAAATCGTGTTCGAGTTCTTCGCCCTGCCGCCGGCCGCTTTCCTGCACGAGATCGACCGATGCGTCTCCCACTGGAGCATGGAATTCAGCCCCGAAAGCCACGAGCAGGCAGTGCGCGATGCACAGGAAGGCGAGTCCGGGTACACGACAGACGACATGGAATCGGTCATCAAGGAGGCGTTGCGTCTACGTTGCTCGCGCATCGACATCTTCTTCATGATCGGCTTACCCGCGCAGACGATGGCTTCGGTTCGCGACACGGTCGAATACTGCGGGCATCTGTTCGAAATCGGCGACAAGCGACTCTCATGCTTCATTTCCCCGATGGGCCCGTTCATCGACCCCGGCAGCCGCGGTTTCGAGGAGCCCGAACGCTTCGGCTACCGCCTGTTCGCTCGCACCCTGGAGGAACACCGCCAGTTGCTGATCCAGCCAAGCTGGGAGCACATCCTGAATTACGAGACGAAGTGGATGACACGCCGCGAACTGGTGGACGCGACCTACGATGCAGCCGAGCGCCTCAACCAGCTCAAGGTGCAGCACGGCAGGCTCTCGAAGCGGCGCGGTCGCGGTGTTGCCAACGGGATTGCTGCGGCGCGCGCGCTTCGCCTGCGCCTGGACGACGAAGTCGAGCAGGGGCCCAAAGGATCCGCACAAGTCGCGCTGACCGGAGAAATCACGCAATTCAGCATCTCGACCGTGTGTGACAAGCGCGAGTTGTTCTGGCCGAGACGGGTGATCAACTTCAGGTTCACCGAGGTCTTTCGAATCCTGCGCGACTACTTCCGCGGGAGCTCGAGGCCGCGAATTCCGAAGTCGCAAGCCCGTTGAGCTTGTCACGCGGGACCGCACGGCGTCGGCGGAGCTTCCGTTGGCAATTGCGGGCCGCCGACTGATGGCGAAACCTATCGGGACGGTGAAATGCACCGAGCTCCGTAAAGGCTTTCGGCACGCGCTGCGAACGCCTCAACGACGCCATCGACCGAATCGGGCATTGCCCGGTCGAAGATCTGCTGCAACAGATCGGACTCCAGATCGACGTCGGACGCGATGGTGACACCGCAGACGCCGGGCGTCCGGACCGTGAATGCCATCGACAGCTCCTACCGGCGAAAGGGAGATCCCGGTGCACGCACGTCGATTCGCACGGGTCGCTGCAGCACTGCATGGGATGTGAAGGTCACGCGCATGGGTCCGTAGCCCAGGACCTGTTCGACATCGAATGTGTTCCACTCGCGCCGCAGGATTCGCGCCGAAATCCACAAGGGCACGTACTCCGGGTAGCGCTCGATATCCGCGGCGAGATCGAAAATCTGTTCGCAGGAATACGGCAACTCGCGATCCACACGTTCAATCACGATGTCGGGCCGCCCATTTGGTACGTCGCGCGGCGCGCCGGAAGCGGGCCCCCATCAGCGGCGCGATGTGAATCGCTTCCAGGCCGCTCAGGAGTCCTTGGGCAGCGTATGTGCCACTCCCTTGTGGCAGTCGATACAGGTCTGGCTGGGCGCCAGTGACTGGTGCATGCTTGCTGAGGAAATCGCGGCGACGCCGCTCGCCGCGGTGGAAGATTGCTGGCTGGTTGCCATCGCGGCAATGGTGTGACAGCTCCTGCACTCGGCGGAGTCGTTCGCCTTGAGTTCCTTCCAGATCTTCTGTGCCAGTTGCAGGCGTCGACTTTCGTATTTTGCGGGCGTGTCGAGTTCGCCGAGCAGATGCCCCCAGACTTCTGTAGTGGCCGCTGCGTGTCGCATGAGGCCAGCCACGAACGTCGGCGGCACATGGCAGTCGGCGCAAGTGGCGCGAATGCCGAACTCGTTCGCGTGATGCGGGCTGTGTGTCAGTTCCTGAAATGGCGTATTCATCTCGTGGCACGACGTGCAGAATTGTTCGGTCGAAGCGAGTTGCACTGCACCAAGGAAACCGCCGGTGAAAGCAATGCCTGCAAGGAATGCGAGAAGCCCCCCGACGGGTATTCCTAGCAGGAACCATCGTTGTGGCCGGCGCCAAAGCCAAGCTGCAACCCCGCGGCGTTCCGGCTCGTCCGAATTCATGCCGCTTCGCTATCTGCCGGGGGCCTCGTTCGAGACACAAATGCGACTGTGACGCACTCAGTCTGACTTGGGGGAAACAAACGCATATTTCTCCTATCGAAGAAAACCGAGATGCGGTACGCATGTTGGCGAGGAAAGGAGGCCGTCGTTGGGATTTCAGGCCTTCACGCCGGACCGGTGCTGCCCCGCAACACGTACCGTTTTGACTATGCAGTTCTCGTTGCGCTTCCGTCTGTGCGGCGCCGAACATTGAGGGCGGCTACCCAACAGCATTTGTGGCTGCCGTGTGTCACGTCCAACTTCCAGGTGCAACATGGCTTAGGTCTCGGAGCCTGAGATCGGGCCCTTGGCCAGCCTAAAGAAGTCGTCGTTCAGCGGCTCGCCAAGGCCGCGTAGTGCGAGCTGGTAGGCGGCATCCGACCCCTCGGCATACGGGCGATCCTTCGTGACTTGCCAGGTCGAGGTGGCCTTGGACTGGTTCTCGCCGTCCTTCCAGCAGGCCCAAGCCGATTTCGGAAAGAAATGCGCGGGTTCGCTCAGACCATCCCGATAGATGCGCAACAGGTCCTGCAGCAACTCCACGGGCTGGTCCGGTGACCGCAGCCGTACGGCGCCGTCGAGCGACAGCCAGTACGTTTGCGTCACGACGCCGACAGGCGGCTGGGCACACAACGCAAGGTGATGAAGCCATCCGTCGATCAGGTCGCCGGCTCGAACCTTGTCATAGCGCCAGTGCACGAGTCGTGATGACCGAAGGTCGACGAACCCGGCGCGCAAATGCCATGCCTCGCCGTCGAGATCGATGTCGATCGACACCTGATGCGGCTCCAGGCAAGCTTGCGTCGTTGCGTCACGCACGCGAGTGGCGAACTGATTCATCGATTCGAGTTCGCGACCAAGCTGGCGGCTGCCCAGGGCGCCGCTCGGCATCTCGGTGCCGACCAACGCGAGACGTCGTATGACCGAGGCCATCGGCGCCCTGCAGCAGCACCGGAAGCAGCCGGCGTGCAAGGGCACTGCGGCCCGGCCAATCGGGAAGAAAGGGCTCCTCGTCCAGCAATTCTTCGGCGTCGTACTGCAGGTCGATGCCCAGCCGGCGCCGCAGGAGGAAACGACAGGGGTTTCGGAAGAACTCGACCAGTTGTGTCAAAGACACGTCGCGCCATTCCGCCTCCGGTGACGGGGGCGCAGTGCCGAACACGGCATCGATCAACGGTCCCGCCGCTTCGAGGTCGGGCGTTACGACCAGGATGTGCGAGGGCTGCAGCCCACTTTGGTCGGCGAAGAGTCCGAGCAAGTGGTCCTGCAGGACCTCCAGCTCACGTGTCAGCGAATGGCACACGTGCACTTCGAGGCTGCGATCGTCGGCGGCTAAGCTCAGCGATCCGGGCAAGCCGCGTTTCACGTGCGAATCGCTGGAAAGCCGTGTCTTTGCAAACCCATGTGTCCCAACGCACAGAACATCGAGCGAGCAACGCCTATCGTGGCGCCAGCAACAAGTCACCGCCGTCCTATGAAGAACGATCGACACACCGTTTCCATGCTTGTGTCATGAAGCGCCCGACTGCATTCGGTCTGAACGGTCAGCCCCGCAGCGTCGATGTTGACGACGACCGATTGCTGCTCTGGGTTCTGCGCACGGAACTGCAACTCACCGGCACTAAATACGGTTGTGGCGAAGGCATCTGCGGTGCCTGCACGGTCGTCGTGAATGGCAAGGCCGTGCGCTCCTGTAAGGCGCCGCTCAGGTCGATTGCCGGCAAGGACGTGGTCACGATCGAAGGCCTGGCGAAAAGCGGCAGGCTGCATCCGCTGCAGCAGGCATTCATCGATCACGGGGCCTTTCAATGCGGGTACTGCACCTCGGGGATGCTGCTGTCGGCCGTCGTGTTCTTGCAGGACAACCCCAGACCCTCGCGGGAAGCGATCGTCGCTCACATGGCTCACAACCTGTGCCGTTGCGGTGCGCATCAGCGAATCGTCGATGCCATCGAGGCCGTCTCCGGCATATCGGGGCCGTCGAAGGCGCGGTCATGACGGCTTCTCCCGGGCTGGATCGGCGCAGCTTCTTCCAACGTGTCGGCGGCGGAGTGGTGGTCCTAGTCGCAATGGGGCCCGTGGCACTCGTCGCGCAGCAGGCGAGCGTGCTCTACCCCGAGGACTTCAATGCCTACCTGGTGATCCGCACAGATGGCCGCGTGACAGTGTTCTCGGGAAAGATCGAGATGGGCCAGGGAGCCATGACCTCGCAGGCCCAAATGGTTGCCGAGGAATTGGGCGTCGCCCTCGCATCCATCGACATGGTGCTCGGCGATACCGACCGATGCCCGTGGGACCGCGGAACCTTCGGTTCGATGACCACGCGCATGTTCGGCCCGGCACTGCGCGCGGCTGCTGCGCAAGCGCGCCTGGTGCTGACCACGCTTGCCGCCAGGCAGCTGGGCGTCGCAGAGGGAAAGCTGCGGATCGAGAACGGCCGGGCGAGCGTGGCGGGTGATTCTGCTCGCAGCGTCAGCTTCGCCGAGCTGTCGAAGGGAGCTCGCATCACGGCGGTCGTCGACCGGAAGGCCGTGTTGCGCGCGTCGACGGTGTTCAGCGTGATGGGCGCCTCGGTGCCGCGCCTCGATGGGGCCGAGAAGGTCACCGGCGCTGCCCTGTACGCGGCGGACATCCGCCTGCCGGGCATGCTCTACGCGCGCCTGCTGCGGCCACCCATGCACGGCGCGACGCTGCTGCGCCTCGATGTATCGGCTGCCTCGCAAAGCCCAGGCGTGACGGTGGTTCAGCGCGATGGTCTCGTCGCCGTGCTGCACGCCGATCCCGAGGCCGCTGCTGCCGCGCTCGGTCGGCTCGGAGCGAACTGGCGCCTGCCGGTGGCGACCCTGGATCCGGACAACATCTTCGAGCACGTCGTCGTCGCTTCGGCGGCCCCGAAAGAGGTCGTGAACCGGGGCGATCCGGTCGCCGCGCGCGCAGGTGCGACGCGCGTGATCGAGGCCACGTACCAGAAGGGCTACGTCGCCCATGCCGCACTCGAGACTCACGCGGCGATCGCCGAATTCAAGGGCGGTCGCATGACCGTCTGGGCTTCGACCCAGACGCCGTTCCCGACGCGCGATCGGGTCGCCGAGGCGCTGGGTCTGGAAGGCGCGAAGGTCCGCGTGATCACGCCGCTTCTGGGCGGCGGCTTCGGCGGCAAGAGCGCCGACGGTCAGGCGGTCGAAGCGGCGCGCCTCGCTCAGATCACGGGCAAACCCGTTCAGGTCGCATGGACGCGCGAGGAAGAGTTCTTCAACGACACCTTCGATCCGGCCTCGGTGGTGAAGATCGCTTCGGCGCTCGATCGAAACGGGAAGATCTCGCTGTGGGACTACTCGGTCTTCGCCGCCGGAGAGCGCGCCGCCAGCGTGTTCTATGCGGTCCCGAACGCCCGGGTGCGCTCGGCGGGACGCACCGGCTACGGTGAAGCGGCGGCCGGCGCCAGCGTCCATCCTTTCGCGGTCGGTTCCTGGCGTGGGCCGGGCGCCAACATGAATGTGTTCGCGACCGAATCGCAGATCGATCTCATGGCCGCCGCGGCAGGCGTGGACCCGCTGCAGTTCCGTCTGCAAAACCTCACGGACGACAGGATGCGCCGGGTGCTGATGGGCGCCGCCAGCGCTTTCGGCTGGCAGCCGGCCGCTGCACCGAGCGGTCGCGGCGTCGGCATCGCCTGCGTGATCGACGCGGGAACCTATGTGGCGACGATGGCCGAGGTCAGGGTCGATTCCGCCAGCGGCAAGATCACGGTGCTGAGGATCGTCTGCGCCCAGGACATGGGCCTCGTCGTCAACCCCGAGGGCGCAAGGATGCAGATCGAGGGTGGGCTGACGATGGGCCTCGGCTATGCCCTGACCGAAGAGCTCCGCTTTCATGGTGGCGAGATTCTCGACCGCAACTTCGATTCGTACGAGATCCCGCGCTTCGGCTGGGTCCCCCGCGTCGAGGCTGTCTTGATCAAGAACGACGGGCTTGCACCGCAGGGCGGCGGCGAGCCTGCCATCACGACCACCGGCGCCGTGATTGCCAATGCCGTGTTCGATGCCATCGGCGCGCGCGTGTTCAGGCTGCCCCTGCTGCCCGATCGGGTTCGTCAGGCGATCGCGTCGAAGGCTGCCAGCACGAAGGCCGCGGCGACGAAAGTGACAGGATGACCCCTCGACCATGAACACCCTGACGAAACTCGCACTCGGCCTCATGGGCGAGCTCAAGCCGCGACCGCCTGTCGGCGACGCCGATCAGACGATCGTGCTGCCTGCGCCCGTTCGCAGTGGCGGCAAACCGCTGATGGAAGCGCTGGCCAGCCGACAGTCGCTTCGCGAGTTCGCTCCGGAGCCGTTGCTGGCGCAGACCCTGTCGAACCTGCTCTGGGCAGCCGGCGGCATCAACCGGAGCGAGCACGGTGGTCGCACGGCGCCCAGCGCGATGAACGCACAAGAGGTCCTGATCTATGCGGCCATGGCGCAGGGCCTGTTCCTCTACGAACCGGCCAGGCACGAGCTGCGACTGATCACCGCGAAGGACGTGCGCCGCGTGACTGGCAACCAGGACTTCGTCGACAGCGCACCGCTCGACCTGATCTACGTCGCCGACCACGCGCGCATGAAGCTCGTCCCTGCGGCGCAGCGCCAGCCCTATGCCTTCGTCACCGCCGGAGCGATCGCCCAGAACGTCTACCTGTACTGCGCATCGGCCGGTCTGGCCACGGTCCTGCGCGCCTGGTTCGATCGCGATGCGTTGGCGCAGGCGATGGGGCTCCGAGCAGACCACCAGCTGCTGCTGTCGCAAACGGTGGGCGCCGTCACACTCGACAAGCCCGCATGACTTCGCCCATGAAGTCGATCACCGGCTCGAGGTACTTCTCGTCGATCAGCAACGCTTGTGTTCGGGAACGTGCAGACACGAATCTGGCACACAATGAACTTCGCTCCGTTTCGAACGACGGGCGCAACTGGCGTGGCATGGGTACGCCGGTTCACGGCTACCAAGATCGAGCTCCTTCGATCGCTGTTCGTACCACGGAGACTTTCATGTCCATCGCCGCGGTCGATTCCGAATTCGACGTACGCCAAGGTCCTCTCGAAGGCGCGGGCGACGACGCCAGCCACGAGGCGCTGCTGAAGACGCTGGCGCTGCAAAGTGCAATCTTCAACAGCGCCAACTTTTCCAGCATCGCCACCGACGCGGACGGCGTCATCCAGATCTTCAATGTCGGCGCGGAACGCATGCTGGGATACGCCGCAGCGGAGGTCGTGAACAGAATCACCCCGGCCGACATCTCGGATCCACTGGAAGTCGTGGCCCGTGCCGAGGCGCTCAGCATTGAGCTCTCGACACGCATCGCGCCCGGCTTCGAGGCGTTGGTGTTCAAGGCCTCGCGGGGCATCGAAGACATCTACGAGCTCACGTACATCCGCAAGGATGGCAGCCGCTTTCCGGCAGTCGTGTCGGTCACGGCGCTGCGCGATTCCCACCAAGGGATCATCGGCTACCTGCTGATCGGCACCGACAACACCGCCCGCGGGGAGGCCGAGGAAGCTCTGCGCGAGCACGATGCGCTGCTGCACTCGATCCACTTGCACTCGATCGTGTCGGTCACCGACCATGCGGGGTGCATCGTGGAGGTCAACGACGGCTTCTGCAAGATCTCCGGCTACAGCCGCGACGAGTTGCTCGGCCAGACCCATCGCATCGTCAACTCGGGCGTTCAGGACGCCGCGTTCTGGACCGAGATGTGGCAGAGCGTATCCGCCGGTCGGCCATGGCGCGGCGAAATATGCAACCGCACGAAGGACGGCGCGCTGTATTGGGTCGACAGCATCATCGCGCCCTTCATCGACGAGGGCGGGCACACAAAGAAATACATCTCGATCCGCACCGATGTCACCGCTCGCAAGCTGGCCGAAGAAGCATTGCTCAAGGCAGGTGCCTTGCAAAGTGCGATCTTCAACAGCGCCAACTTCTCGAGCATCGCCACCGACGCGAATGGCGTCATCCAGATCTTCAACGTCGGCGCCGAACGCATGCTCGGCTACGTCGCCGCCGACGTGATGAACAAGATCACGCCGGCCGACATTTCGGATTCGGAGGAATTGATCGCGCGCGCCAGGGCGCTGAGTGCCGAGCTCGGGACGCCGATCACGCCGGGCTTCGAAGCCCTCGTGTTCAAGGCCTCACGCGGCATCGAGGACATCTACGAACTGACTTACGTCCGCAAGGACGGCAGCCGCTTCCCGGCGGTGGTCTCCGTCACCGCGCTGCGCGACGGGCGGGACGCAATCATCGGCTACCTCCTGATCGGCACCGACAACACCGAGCGCAAGCAGGCCGAAGAAGCGCGTACGGAGATGAACGCGGAGCTCGGGCGGGCGAAGCTGGTGGCGGAGAAGGCGAACCTGGCGAAGTCGGACTTCCTCTCCAGCATGAGCCACGAACTGCGCTCGCCCCTCAACGCGATCCTTGGTTTCGCGCAGCTGATGGAGTCAGGGACGCCGCCGCCGACCGCGGGTCAGACCGAGAGCATCGAGCAGATCTTGCAGGCAGGCTGGTACTTGCTCGAGCTGATCAACGAAATTCTCGATCTGTCGTTGATCGAGTCCGGCAAGGTGTCGTTGTCGCTCGAGTCCATGTCCATGGCCGAAGTCCTGAGCGACTACCGGGCCATGATCGAGCCGCAGGCAAAGAAGACGGGCATCCGGATGCGGTTTCCCGTCTTCGATGGCCCGCACTTCGTCAAGGCTGACCGGACGCGCGTCAAACAGATTTGCGTCAATCTGCTTTCCAACGCCATCAAGTACAACCGGCCGGGCGGCGAAGTCGAGGTCAGCTGCGAAACGACCTCGCCGACGCGGACCCGCATCAGCTTCAGGGATACAGGCGCCGGCCTGTCCGAAGACAAGGTCGCGCAGCTGTTCCAGCCTTTCAATCGTCTCGGTCGGGAAACCGGTGCGGAGGAGGGGACAGGCATCGGTCTCGTCGTCAGCAAGCGCCTGGTCGAACTGATGGGGGGAGAAATCGGGGCCACGAGCACGGTCGGGGTCGGCAGCGTGTTCTGGATCGAGCTCGACTCCACCCCCGCCGTGGAGATGTTCGAAGCGCCTGATGCGCCGACGCTGACTCCGCCACGAATTCATGCCGATAGTCATCGTTACACCGTGCTCTGCGTCGAGGACAACCAGGCCAACCTGATGTTGATCCAGAAGCTGGTGGCACGACGCCCCGATATTCGACTGCTGACCGCGCGCGACGGCACCCGCGGCATCGAAATCGCACGCGCCGAAACTCCGTCTCTCATCCTGATGGATATCAACCTGCCAGGGATCAATGGCATACAGGCGATGAAGATTCTCGCGACGATGCCGTCGACGGCGTCCATTCCCGTCATCGCGTTGAGCGCGAACGCGATGCCGCACGACATCTCCAGGGGCATGGAAGCTGGGTTCTTCCACTACCTCACGAAACCGATCAAGGTGAATGAATTCATGGAGAGTCTCGACGGCGCGCTGACGTTCTCGAGCGCGCTCTCGAACCACGTCGATCCGGAGCCCGAACGATGACAGCTCCTCTTGCCGGCAGTCTCGACGCGAGCATTCTCATCGTCGACGATCAGGAAGCCAATGTGAAGCTGCTCGAACGCCTGTTGGGCGAGGCCGGCTACACGAACGTCTCTTCGACCATGAATCCCACGGAGGTGGCGGCCTCGCACCGCGCGCGGCCGTACGACCTCATCCTTCTCGCTCTGCTCATGCCGGAGATGGATGGATTCGAGGTCATGCAGCGCCTCAACGAAGACGCCGTCGGAAGCTACCTGCCGGTGATCGTTCTCACGGCGCAGCCGGCGCACAAGCTTCGCGCCCTGCAGGCGGGGGCGCGCGATTTCATCAGCAAGCCGTTCGATCTGATCGAAGTCAAGACGCGCATTCAGAACATGCTCGAGGTACGCCTTCTGTACAAGCGGCTCGAAAGCTACAACGAGGAGCTGGAGCAGACAGTCCGGGAACGAACTGCGGAGTTGCGAGAGAGCGAGCTTCGTTTTCGCCGCCTGACGGAACTCGCTTCGGACTGGTACTGGGAGCAAAACGAAACCGGAAACTTCACTCAGGTTTCAGGCCCGGTGTTCGAGATGATCGGGATCGGCATGTCCGCATTTCTCGGCGACAACAGCGGCGAGCAAGTGACAGGCTGGAACGAGTCGGAGAGAAAGGCCTTGCAGGCCAAGATCGCCGCCCGCGAGCCGTTTCTCGATTTCTCGTTCAGTCGTGTCAATGCCGATGGCGGCCAACAGACCTTTCGCGTCAGCGGCGAGCCGATGTTCAGCGAGTCCTGCCGGTTCACAGGCTACCGCGGAATCGGCATCGAGACGTCGGCCCTGGCGCGATCCGTTTCTGCAGGTGCGTAGGGTGCCTTCCGCACACGTTCCGCGTCAGAACCATCTGCTTGCCGCGTTGCCTTCGGGGGCGTTCGATTCAATTGGCTGGTCATTTGCAGCTGGTCACGATGAGGCTCGGCGACATGGTCTACGAGCCCGGCGGCCAGATTGATTCGATCGTTCATGGGGCGCCAGCATAGGCTCCGGTGCGGCACGGCGGAACGAAGACTCTCGGGCATTCGGCGGATCCTGGTGCGGTGACGCACAGACGAACCATGGAGCACGACCTACAACCGCTCCACATGCAACTCTGTGCGCAATCGGGGTCCAACCAGCTGAGCCCGGCCATGCCCGACGTGCCACGCAACAACATCGCACTGGACCCGACATGAACAAGATGCTCGTCGTGATCTTCGACAACGAGAAGGCGGCCGACGCCGGAACACACGCCTTGCGCAAACTCCATGATGAAGGCGACATCACGCTCTACGCCTCGGCCGTGATCGCCCGGGATGCGAAGGGCAAGGTCAGCGTCAAGGAGGCGACCCATCGGGGCGGTATCGGCGCAGGCGTCGGTTTGGCTGTCGGAGCCCTGGTCGGCATGATGGGCGGCAAGGCCGGCATGGCTGTCGGTGCGGTGACCGGTACGGTTTCCGGGGCGATCCGTGACTTCTGGGTGGCCGGCGTCGACCTCGACTTCGTCGAAGAAGCCGAGAAGATGCTCCAACCCGGCAAGGCGGCTCTTGTCGCTGAAGTCGATGAGGAGTGGGTCGTGCCGGTCGATTCGGCACTGGAGGCGGCCGGCGGTGTTGTCTATCGTCGTACGCGTTCCGAAGTCGTCGATGCCCAGTTCGATCACGGCATCGCTGTGTTCAAGGGCGAGATCGAGGAGCTCGAAGCGGAGGCGGCAAACGCGACCGGAATGGCCAGGACGAAACTGCAAACGCAAATCGTCGCAGCGAAGGCCGGGCTCGAGCGCGCGGTGCTGCATGCGAAGCAACGTGTCGAGGCGCTGAAGCATGAGGCCGATGGCAAGGCGGTCGCGCTCAAGGAACAGGTGAGTCAGGCGAAAGGCGACGTCAAGGTCACGCTTGAGGCCAGGGTGAAGCGAGTCAAGAGCGCTTACCACGCACGCGGCGCGAAGCTGTCGCAGGCGTGGGGCTTGACCAAGGCAGCGCTCGCGGTTTGATTGCAGAGGGCGCCCGCGGTCTGGTCGTCATGCGTCCGTGGCGCAAGCCGAAACGGGGCATTGGCCTCGAAGTCCCGTCAGCAAAGGGGTGGGTGGTCGCCGTGCTTGCCTGTGTCGCGCTAGCCCTTTCCGGGTGTACGTCCGTCAAGCCGCGAGGGCTCGAACAGCCTGCGGTCGATGTCCCCGCATCCTGGTCCGTCGCCGATGTCGCACCGGTCGCGAGCTCCACATCGCTGATCGACTGGTGGGCGCGTTTTGACGATCCGCTGCTTGCTCAGCTGATCACTGATGCCCTGCG
>Ga0075520_1000130_pt1 | contig 26886 bp, 18 predicted proteins | sample NGEPerB_FD_75100 | JGI IMG/M metagenome (GOLD analysis project Ga0075520, IMG submission 75100) | Arctic peat soil microbial communities from the Barrow Environmental Observatory site, Barrow, Alaska, USA - NGEE PermafrostAB12-B | ecosystem: Environmental > Terrestrial > Soil > Wetlands > Peat ... | reverse complement strand
TGCTGCCCGGAGGCAAGGCGCTCGAACAGATGCGCGCGCTCGTGCGCCAGTACGTCAGCTTCGAGTTCGCATGGGACCTGAGGCTGATCCTGAGGCGCGAAGACGTCCCATCGTGGAAACTCGCGTCCACGCGCGACCGAAAGGTCGGCCAGCTCGGCCGAACCGCCTGGCTGAACGGCAGTCGCGCATTCGAGCGACGGCATGACGCCGACGATCTCGTCATGAACGTCGAGAGCATCCGCACACAGGCCATGCCGGCGGGCGCGCGTTGAGCGACCAGGGCCGCTACGAAAAGACTTGGGAGAAAGAGCAATGAGTGAAATCAGTCGGGTCGCGTTGTTCGGCAAGCTCAATCCGGTCGTCTACAAGACGATCGAAGGCGCCACGGTGTTTTGCAAGCTCCGCGGCAACCCGTACGTCGAGCTGGTGCACTGGCTGACGCAGCTGCTCGAGACCAACAGCTCGGACATCCACACGATCGTCCGCCACTACGCGCTCGACGCGGCGGCGCTGGCCCGCGACGTGACCGCCGCGCTCGATCGCCTGCCGCGCGGTTCGACCGCGCTGTCCGATTTTTCCGAGCACATTCCCGATGCGATCGAGCGCGCCTGGGTCTACGGATCGCTGCAGTTCGGCGACGGCCAGGTGAGGAGCGGCTACCTCCTTCTCGGCATGCTGAAGACGCCGAGCCTGCGCAATGCGCTGCTCTCGATCTCGCGCCAGTTCGAGAAGATCAAGGCCGACGATCTTGCCGACAACTTCGAGAGCATCGTCTCGAAAAGCGGCGAGAACGGGCTCGGCCCGCAGGACGGCAGCGGCCTGTCGGGCGGCCAGCCGGGTGAGGTCTCGGGCGCGATGGCGCCGGCCGCCATGGGCAAGCAGGAAGCGCTCAAGAAATACACGATCGATCTCACCGAGAAGGCGAAGAAGGGCGAGATGGATCCGGTGACCGGCCGCGACGAGGAGATCCGGCAGATCGTCGACATCCTGATGCGGCGCCGGCAGAACAACCCGATCCTCACCGGCGAGGCCGGTGTCGGCAAGACGGCCGTCGTCGAAGGCTTCGCGCAGCGCCTGGCGCGCGGCGACGTGCCGCCGCAGCTGCAGGGTGTCTCGCTGCTCGTGCTCGATCTCGGCCTGCTGCAGGCCGGCGCCTCCATGAAGGGCGAGTTCGAGCAGCGGCTGCGCCAGGTGATCGACGAAGTGCAGGCCAGCCCGAAGCCCATCATTCTCTTCATCGATGAAGTGCATACGCTGGTCGGCGCGGGCGGTGCGGCCGGCACCGGCGACGCTGCGAACCTGCTCAAGCCCGCGCTCGCGCGCGGCACCCTGCGCACGATCGGCGCCACGACCTGGGCCGAATACAAGAAGTACATCGAGAAGGACCCGGCGCTGACGCGGCGCTTCCAGGTCGTGCAGATTCCGGAGCCGGACGAGCTGAAAGCCATCCTCATGCTGCGCGGCGTCGCCAGCGTGCTCGAGAAGCACCACCGCGTGCAGTTGCTCGACGAGGCGATCGAAGCGGCGGTCCGTCTCTCGCACCGCTATATCCCGGCGCGCCAGCTGCCCGACAAGGCGGTCAGCCTGCTCGACACGGCCTGTGCCCGCGTGGCGGTGAGCCAGCACGCGATTCCGGCCGCGGTCGAGGATTCGCGCCGGCGCATCGAATCGATGGAGATCGAGCAAGGCATCATCGACCGCGAGTCGGCGGTCGGCGTCCATGTCGGCACGCGCGGCACCGACGTGCTGGAAAAGCTCGGCGCCGAGCGCGACCGGCTGGTCGGTCTCGAGAAGCGCTGGCTGGAAGAAAAGGCGATCGTCGATCGCGTCCTCGCACTGCGCGCGCAATTGCGCGGCGACGACAAGCCGGTCGACAAGCCGGCGGCCGGCGAAGGCGCCGACCTGGCCAAGCCGGCCATGGCCGTGGCTGCCGCCGAGCCGGCTGTCGCCATCGATCGTCCCAAGCTTCTCGCCGAGCTCGGCGATGAGCAGACCAAGCTCGAGACGCTGCAGGGCGATACGCCGTTGATCATGCCCTCGGTCGATGCGCAGGCGGTCGCCAGCGTCGTCGCCGACTGGACCGGCATTCCGGTCGGCCGGATGGTGAAGAACGAGCTGCAGGCGATCCTCAAGCTCGGCGAAGCGCTCGGCAAGCGCGTCATCGGCCAGCAGCACGGCCTCGACATGATCGCGCGCCGCATCCAGACCTCGCGCGCCCGCCTCGACAACCCGAACAAGCCGATCGGCGTCTTCATGCTGTGCGGCACCTCGGGCGTCGGCAAGACCGAGACGGCGCTGGCGCTGGCCGAAGCGCTCTACGGCGGCGAGCAGAATGTCATCACCATCAACATGAGCGAGTTCCAGGAGGCGCACACCGTCTCGTCGCTGAAGGGCGCGCCGCCGGGCTATGTCGGCTACGGAGAGGGCGGCATCCTGACCGAGGCGGTTCGCCGCCGCCCGTACAGCGTGGTGCTGCTCGACGAGGTGGAAAAAGCCCATCCCGACGTGCACGAGCTCTTCTTCCAGGTCTTCGACAAGGGCCGCATGGAAGACGGCGAAGGCCGGATGATCGACTTCAAGAACACCATCATCCTGCTGACCTCGAACGCCGGCTCCGAGCTCATCATGAACATGTGCAAGGATCCGGAGCTGCTGCCGGATCCGGACTCGCTCGCCACGGCGATGACCGAACCGCTGCAGAAGATCTTTCCGCCGGCCTTGCTGGGCAGGTTGGTGGTGATCCCGTACTACCCGCTCTCCAACGAGATGCTCGGCCAGATCGTGCGGCTGCAGCTCAACCGCATCAAGAAGCGGGTTGCCGAAAATCACAAGATTCCGTTCGAGTACAGCGACGACGCGGTCAAGCTCATCGTCAGGCGCTGCAACAACGCCGAATCGGGCGGCCGCATCATCGACTCGATCCTGACCAATACGGTGCTGCCGAAGGTCTCGATCGAATACCTGACGCGCACGTCCGAAGGCGGCGAGCTCAAGGCCGTGCGCCTCGGCGTCGCGGAAGACGACTTCACGTACGCATTCGAATAAAGCGAATCCAAGGGAGGCAAGGTCATGGCGATTCCAGGACTCGGCGCAGCGGATGCGCTCGTCTCGATCAAGACCAGCGACGGCAAGTTCCTGGTCCTGAGCATGAGCGGCCACGACCATCTCGGACACATGTTCGAGTACGTCGTCGAACTTGCCGGCGAGCTCAACATGCTGGGCAGCCCGAAGGACGTGGACTTGCAGGGGCTGCTCGGCACGCGCGCCACCGTCACCCTGAACGTGTCCGACGACGCACGGTACTTCGACGGCTACGTCACGCGCATGGCGCGCGGCCAGAAACGCGGCCGCTACATCACCTATTCGATGACGCTGCAGCCCTGGCTCTGGTTCTGCACGCAGACCAAGAACAGCCGCGTGTTCCAGGACAAGAGCGTGAAGGACATCGTCACCGAGGTGTTGAAGGACTACGCCACCGATTCCGACTGGCGGCTCGAATCCGAATCGGTGTACCCGAAGCTCGACTATTGCGTCCAGCACAACGAGACCGATTTCAATTTCGTCTCGCGGCTGCTACAGGAAGTCGGCATCTACTATTTTTTCGAGCACGACGAGGGCAAGCACACGATGGTGCTGATCGACTCGATGGCTCTGCACAAGAGCCGCGACGACGACTCCGCCATCAGTTGGAACACGACCATGCAGAGCGCGCCGACGGTCATCGACTGGCATGTGCAGGAAGAAGCGCGCACCGCGAAAACGACGCTGACGGCGTACGACTATCTGGCGCCGACCACGGAGATCAAGGGCACGGACAAGGCCGACAAGCCACCGCAGGAGCTTGGGTCGATGGAGTGGTACGAGCATCCCGCGCTGGTGGTGCAGAACAGCGCCAAGCCCGATGCCCAGCCGGCGGCGGACGCGGTGTCGCAGCGCGCCACGGTCCGCATGGAGGAGCTGCTGGCGCTGGAGTCCACGGTCGGCGGCACCACCAACGCACGCGACCTCGGCACCGGCATGAAGTTCGACGTCGACAACTCGCCCACCGACGCCGACAACCAGACCTACCTCCTGGTGAATGCGATCTATCGCGTCGACTTCGCCGACCACGAGGCCATCGACGATCTGCGAACGAGCCGGCGTCACGAGGGTTTCCGCTGCGATTTCACCGCCATGAGCGTGAAGGCCTCGAGCTTTCGTTCGCCGCGTTCGACCCCCAAGCCGGTGATCGCCGGCCCGCAGACGGCCACCGTCGTCGGCGCGTCGGGCAACGAGATCGAGACCGACAAGCACGGTCGCATCAAGATCAAGTTCCACTGGGATCGCGACGAGAAGAAGGACGAGAACAGCTCGTGCTGGGTGCGCGTCGCGCAGCCCTGGGCCGGCAAGGGCTTCGGCGCGTTCTCGTTGCCGCGCGTCGGCCATGAAGTCGTCGTCCAGTTCATGGACGGCGACCCCGACCGGCCGCTGGTGACGGGCTCGGTCTATACCAACGACAACATGGTGGCGTGGACGCTGCCCGACCACTCGACGTTCAGCGGCATCAAGACGCAGAGCAGCAAGGAGGGAACGGCCGAACTCGCCAACGAGCTCCGCTTCGAGGACAAGAAGGACAGCGAGTACATCTGGTTCAACGCCCAGAAGGACTTCTATCGCATCGTCGAGAACGACGCGTTCGACCACATCGGCAACAACGAGACCGTCAAGGTGGTGCTGACGCGCAAGGAGGTGATCGGCGAGAACTGGTTCATGGACATCACCAAGGACGTGATGCACAACATGGGCAAGGACCTGCACGTCAACGTCGCGGGCGACATCTTCTACACCGGCGGCGCGACCTTCCAGCTCAAGCTCGAGAAGGATTTCGACACCAAGGTCGGCGGCGACCTGGGCCTCGACGTCGGCGGCAAGACGCAGCTGAAGACGCAGGCCGACATCGCCGTCGAATCCAGCACCGGCAAGATCACGTTCAAGGCCGGCGCCAGCATCGTGCTCGAAGCCACTGCCGGAATCACGCTGAAGGTCGGCGGATCGCTCGTCAACATCGGGCCGGCCGGGGTCGATATCGTTGGCACCATGGTCAAGGTGAACTCGGGCGGCGGCGGCGGCTCGGCTGCGTCCGCAAGCCCCACCGCGCCGACCGACGCGAAGAAGGAAGACTCGACCACGGACGCCAAGAAAGACGACTACGAAAAGCTCTTCAAGGATCCGACGGCCGACGATGCGCAGTCGTCTTGACGCGCGAGAGCCTGTCGATCGTCGATGAGCACCGCGTATTCACCGGCCCAGTTGCGCGCTTCGCTCTGGGCGAAGCAGGGCGCTCGTGTCCATGCGGTGATCGATGGTCTCATCGTTCCCGACATCGCCGCGAAGCTGAAGACCGCCGACGTCGCCGGTTGGGACAGCCTGCAGCGCGGCGCCCTGAGCGCGGAGACGGCGCGGAAGGCGGCTTGTCTCGTCGAGCTCAAGGCCACGTCACCATTCACCGACTGGCTTCTCGACGAGGCGACGCCGGCCTTCCCCGGCTGGGGCGTGTTGACCATCTCGGATCGCGCGTTGCTGCCGATGCGCGAGCACTGCCGGTCGATCGGCGAAGTCGTCACACCCGATGGCGTGCGGCGCGCCTGGCGCTGGTACGACCCGGACGTGCTGCGAACCACCCTGCCGATCCTGCTTGCAGGCCAGCTCGACGAGTTCTTCGGCGTCGGCCAGACGATCGTCTTGCCAGAACCGGGCGGATGGACTTGGCTGGCGATGGAGCAAGGCGTGCTCACGACCGACACACGGGCCCTGATGGCGGCGGCGCGATGAGGAACGCAGCTGCGGCGAAGCGTCTGCAAAGTCGTCCGGCGACGCCGGCGCCCCGCCGATGCTGAGGCTCAGCCGTGAGCAGTTCGAGCTGCTCGAGCAGCTCGTGCTCAAGCGCCACGCCGCGAGCATCAGTGTCGTGCTGGCCGAAGCGTGGCCCGAGCTCACCGAGCGATTCCAGGCGCGTTGGCCGGCATTCGTCGAAGCGGCCGTTCAGCAAGGTCGCAAGCTCGGCTTCGTCGATGCGCGCGCGCTGGCTCGCTATGCGAGCCTCTGGTGCATCTGGGGCCCGGCATTCGACAGCAAGCCGGCGTTCGCGTGGGCCGAAGAAATCCTTGTCGATCCGAGGCGCAGCAGCAGCCTGAAGCTGCATCAGCTCGCGCATCGCACCGGCGACGAGTTGCGGCAACGCCAGGACGAAGCCGCGAAGGCACCGGCGGCAGCCGGCGGCGCCGCGCCCATGCTCACGCCGGCGCAGCTCGAGGCGGCACTTGCGAAAGTGGATGCGAGGATGGAAGTTCTCGCCGCGGCCCGCTCCGTCTTCCCGTCCATCGACGCGCCAGTGGCGGTCAAGGCGTGCGATATCGGCAGCATCGACATGATCGTCGCCGAGGCCAACGATCTCCAGGAATACCGGCACGCCGCCAACGGGTGGCATCGTGCCGCGGTGCCACGTTCGAACGACCCTCCGGTCAAGTGGACGCGCGCGCCGGAGCAACCCGTCAACCTGGCGCTCACCAGCCACGAGTTGCGTGGCGGGCCGCCCGCCCGCCTCAACCTGCGCATCGACACCGTCGCCATCTGCGACCCGCGTGTGCATCCGGAGGTCGTGCACGTCGGCGTCGAAGGGCGGCTGGCATGGAAGGGGCGCGACACCGCACGCCTGAGCCTCGCCCTCTACGTGCCGGCAGCCGCGCCGGTCGACCCAGCGAAGGGGCCGCAAGGCATTGCTTATGAAGCGCCGGGAGACCCGCAGGTGGTCAGCGTCGCCAGTTGCGTGCTTCGGGATGCCGGCGCGCCCTTTGGCGATCTGACGATGCAACTGCGGGTCTACGCTGCGACCCAGTGGCTCGTCGATGTCAGTCACGCTGCTTGGCAGCCGATGTTGTGGCCGGCGCCTTCCGCGCCTGCGGCGGCGGCGCCGGGCGCGGTCTGCAAGCTGGAAAAGGACGGCGCGCCGGTCGATGCCGCGGTCTGGCAGCGAGCCTGGAATGGCCTTCACACGAGCTTTCGCGCCGGTCTCGAGCGGCTGTACAACGAATGGGTGCGCGTCCTCGACGGACAGGCGACGCGGCTCGAGGTCGAGGCGTCACCTCTGGTGGGGCAGGCGGCAATCACCTGGGGCTGGCGCAGGACGTCTGCAACGTCTGTGCTCATGCGCACGCAAGGAGCGCTCGACATGCTGGCGCTGTCGCTCGAGATGCGCTTCAGCGGCGAGCTGGTCGAAGGCTCGGCACGCTCTCGCATCCGCGTCAACTGCAAGGGGCGAAGCGAGCTGCGCATGACGATCGCCCAGCTCGGCGCCGAGGCGGTCGAAGGCCAGGGGCTGGTGGCGGCGCTGCGCACCTGGCGTTTCCCGTTCTCGCTCGAGATCGAGCCGCTCGCGGGCGCCGAGCCTGCGTCGCTCAGCGCCGCAGCGGTCGCGGTGCCGATCACAGGCGCACTGGTCGGGGAGTGCGGCTTGCGTCCGCGCGCCGACGGCGCCGGACAGCAGTGGTTCTTCACCATGCGCGTCGAGCCCGTCACCGTCGTGGCCGAGCAATCGGATCCGATCCTTGGGCGCGCGGAGATCACGAAGAAGATCTTTCCGGCGATGACGCTGGTGGAATGGAGCGCTGGCTGACGATGGAGCGCCTGCTCATGCTCGAACTGTCCGCGGGCGGCTGCACGGTCGAAGCCGTGCTCAACGGCATGCCGCTGGCAACGATCGGCCCGGCAGGCGGTAGCAAGAGCTTGGCCGTGCACGAGTACACGCTGGCCGGTCGCAACCGCCTGTCGCTCGTCGTCAGTCCGCCGCCCATCGGCACCAACCCGCCAAGCCAGCCGCGCGTGGCGATCGGCCCGACCTGGGCGCGAGCCCGGCTGGTGCTTGTCGGACAGGGCCAGTCGCCGGCGGATCCGGGGGTGCGGGCGCTCGGTGTCGTCGAGTGGGCCACGGCCGAAGGCAAGACTTATGAGGCCCCTTCGACGCACGGCCGCGATGTCGATCTGCCCGTCACCTTTCCGCGCTGGCGCTGGCTCGATGCACCGCCCATCGCCATCACGCCCGCGGTGCAGCGAACGGCGCTCGAGTTCGTGCAGCAGCTCGCGGTCGAGCTCGGCCGGGGCAACGCGGAGTCCCTGATCGCCGCCTCGAAGCTGCGTTTCGACGAGATGGCGCTGGCCTATCAGATCGACGTTGCCGCGGTCCTGCAGCGCTTTCGGGATCACCTGCAGCGGCTGTATGCTGCGAACGCATTGAAGATCACGCCGCCCGTTGCCGCTGAACTCGTGCTCCGTCCGCTGGTTGACGGGCGATTGATCGAATGTCTGACGCCGGCAGGCGGGGCAGTGTTGAGAACGCAGAATGAATCGACGGATCTCGGCGATCACGCGTGGCCGATTCGCATGGCAATGGTCGAAGGGAGAATCTATGTCCTGCGTTGACACCGGAGGCCGCGAACGTCGCGCGCTGCCGGGTGCCTGGCCGGAGGCGCGCGCGTCGTGATCAGCATCAACGTGATGTCGTACAACGGCGCCTCGACCGCGCCGCTGTCCGGGCACTTCGACGAAATGGGCGGCAACATCGGCCGCGCCGAGAACAACCAGCTCGTTCTGCCGGATCCCGAGCGCACGATCTCGCGCGTGCATGCGCAGGTCGTCTATCGCAACGGACGCTACGCGATCGTCGATCGCGGCAGCAACCCGATCTCGGTCAACGGCCGGCCGCTCGGCAACGGCCAGGAAACCTTCATTCAGGCCGGCGACGAGCTCAACATCGGCGGCTACGTCATGCGCGTCGAAGCTGCCTCCGCCTCGGGGGATGCCGCGCCGAGCGATCCCTTCGCCGATTTCCCGGGTCTTGCCGCCACCGCGCCCATGGGCGGTCGCGGCGCGCCCGCCTCCGCCTCCGGGTTCGGCGATCCGCTTGCCGGATTCGGCGGCGCCGCTCGACCGGCGCCGGCGCCCCCGTCCGCACCGGCGTCGTCGTCTGGCGGCATCCCGCAGGACTGGGATCCCTTCGCGCCCGATGTGCCGAGCGGTGGCGCGGCCGGCCATGACTTCGCCCGCTCGCTCGGCCAGGGATCGAACGCTCCAGGCAGCAGCAACTTCGGACTCGATGTCGGCGGCCGGGCCGAAGCGCTCATTCCGGAGTTCGGTTCCGCGGGCAGTGGAGGCGGCGGCGGTGGCGATTCGCTCGATGCCTTGTTCGGCCTCGGGTCTGGCGGCGGCGGCAAGGACCCGCTCGCCGGCTCCGCGCTGAACCAGGCGGCGGCGCAGCCCAACATGGCGGCGAATGCCGATCCCATGAAGTCGCTCAACAGCATGACGCGTGGCAGCGCCTCGGCCGCGGCCGACACGACCTCGGAGCTGTCGACGCCGTTCATGCTGCCGCCAATGGTGCCGAGCTCCGGACAGCGACCCGCCGAGGCGCCGCGCCGTCCGGCGCCCCCGCCCGCGGCGTTTGCACCGGCTGCAACGATCCCGCCGACGCAAACCTTCACGTCTGGCTTTGCCGGCCCTGTGGGCTCGCCTGGAAGCCCGCAACCGCGCAGTGCTGCGCCGAAGCGCGCATCCGAGGCGACGGCGCCGCCGGGTTCGATGTTGTCCTGGAACGATCCTTCGGGCGAGAGCCGAACCGTCATCGGATCACGCGCCGTCCATCCCGTTCCGGCTGGCGGCGCATCGGTTCCGGACATCCTCGATCTCGCGCTCGATTTCGGCGCACCGTCGACCGGCTCCGCGCCGAGCCCGCAGGCGTTCGCGATGCCACCGGCGCCGACGATGGAACCGCAGCCCGCGCGGCCGCCACAAGTCACATCCGCCGGCGCGCCGGCGTGGCGCCCGCCGCCGGGCGTCGCTGTGCCCGCGCCTGCGGCAGCGCCGGCAGCCAGTGGCGACATCGCTGCCCTGACCGCGGCCCTGCGCGAAGGTCTGGGCGTGCCCGGCCTGCCGCCCGAGACGCTCGTGCTCACGCCGACGCTGATGCGGCTGATCGGCCGTCTCCTTCACGAGGCGACGCGCGGCACGGTCGATTTGCTCGTGGCGCGCCAGGCGCTGAAACGCGAGATCCGCGCCGAGGTGACGATGATCGTCACCAAGGAAAACAACCCGCTCAAGTTCTCGCCCTCGGTCGACGTCGCGCTGGGCCATTTGCTGCAGCCGCCGGCCCGTGGCTTCATGGATCCCGACAAGGCGATGCGCGACGCCTACGACGACCTGCGCGCCCATCAGTTCGGTTTTCTCGCCGGTATGCGCGCTGCGCTCGAGGGCATTCTCAAGCGCTTCGATCCGGCGGTGCTCGAAGGCAAGCTGACCCAGAAGTCAGTGTTGGCCAGCATCCTGCCGGCCAAGCGCAAAGCCCGCATGTGGGACGTTTTCACCGAGCTGTACGGGCAGATTTCGTCGGAAGCCTCGGACGATTTCCACGAGCTGTTCGGCAAGGAATTCCTGCGCGCGTACAACGAATACATCGACCAGCTGTCGAAGGATCGACCATGACACCGGCGCGCTGCATCGCCGTCGAGGAGCCCTGATCGTGCAGATGGAAATCGCCACTTTGTCGCGCCGCGGCGGCCGCAACTACAACGAAGACGCCTGCGGCCACTGGCACTCGGACAACCATCTGTGCTGCGTCGTCGCCGACGGCGCCGGCGGCCACGGCGGCGGCGACAAGGCATCGAAGATCGCGGTCCAGTACATTCTGGGCGCCTTCGCTGCGGCACCCCAGGCGAACGCCGAAGCGATCCAGCACATGATCGTCTCGACCAATCGCTCGATCATCCAGCACCGTGCCGACGACCGGGCCCTGCAGAACATGCACAGCACGGTGGTGGCGCTGTTCATCGACCTCGACGGCAACGTCGGTAGCTGGGGCCATTGCGGCGATTCGCGGCTCTATGTCTTTCGTGGCGGCCGCATCGCCGCGCGCACCCGCGACCACAGCCTCGTGCAGTCGCTCGTCGACGGCGGCATGCTGGCTGCGGCGGATATGCGCTCGCACCCGCAGCGCAGCGAGCTGCTCTCGGCACTCGGCGTCGGCGAGGAAGACCTCCAGGTCAGCGTCTCGACGCAGCCGTGGCGCGTCGAGGCCGGCGACGTGTTCCTGCTCTGCACCGATGGGCTGTGGGAATACGTCGAGGACGATCAGCTCGAAGAGGCGCTGGCGCACGCATCGGGCGCACAGGCGTGGCTGCGCGATCTCGAGCAACGGGTCCTCAGGGCCGCGTCGCACAAGCCACGCCATGACAACTTCACTGCGCTTGCCCTCTGGGTCAGCGAGCCGGGTCCATAGGAGATTTGCGATGCCGAATCACGTCTGCATGGGTGCCGCGCTGCAGTGCAGCATGGGCGTCGCGCCAAGCTCGCTGGTCGTCCTGCCGGTCAACAAGATGATCACGTCGAACCAGCCTGCGGCCAACATCATGGACAACAAGCCCATGGTCAACATCATGCCGTTCGGCATGTGCCAGAGCCCCGCCAATCCGCAGGTTGCGGCGGCGACGGCGGCCGCTCTCGGTGTGCTGACGCCGATGCCGTGTATTCCCAACACGACCGCGCCGTGGACGCCCGGAGCACCGACCGTGCTGCTTGCCAACATGCCGGCTCTCGACGACTCGTCGACGTTGATGTGCATGTGGGGCGGCGTGATCAAGGTGAACTTCGCCGGCCAGGCGACGGAACAGATTCCCTGATCAGCCGCGGCTGAAAGCGAAACGGCCGGGCAAGCCCGGCCGTTCTCCACCCCGATCCGGAACGCCTATTTCGTCTGGCGACCGATTTCGACGCGGCGATTCTCGGCGCCCATGGGATCGCGGGGGTTGGCGGGATCGCTTGAGCCCTGGCCGATGACGACCAGCATGCCGGGGTCGGCGCCCTTTTGCACGAGGTACTCCTTGACCGCCTCGGCGCGCTTGACCGACAAGGTCTGGTTGGCCTCGGGCGTGCCCGAGGAATCCGCGTGACCGACGACCCGGATCTGGCGGCTCGTGCCTTTCTTGCCTCGCAACACATCGGCGAACACGTCGAGTTGCTTTTTCAGCAGCTCCGGCAACTCGGCCGAGCCGACCTTGAACGAGGAGGCGGGCAGCGAATAGCGGATCGCCGGCTTCAGGCCCATGCACTTGAAGCCGCTCGCTTCGAGCTCCTTGCAGGCATCTTCGGGAAACAGACCATCCTTGACGGAGGCTGCGTCGGGCACCGTGGTGCCGACGTCGAGCGACTGCGCCGACGACTGGCCGAACACCGGCAAGCACATGAAAGCCGCCGCGACTAGGGCGGCGAGGCCAAGGCGGCCCGGGGTCGACTCATAGTTCATCTGGCACTCCTCGTGGATCCAGGAAGGCGGGCGGCCGGGGATCGCAGCGGCGCCATGGGCGCAACCGGCCGAGCTTCCATCGGGTGGCGGTAGCGGGGCGATGATAGCGAGTTTGAGCCCATCGTCACTCCCGAAAAGTAGGGGCCTGAGCATGCCGGCCGGGCTCGATCGTGGCCTTGTGCGCGTCGAGGGCAGATTCTGTTTCGACGTGAGGCGCATTCAAGTAAAGTGCGAAGCCGTCGTCTTGTGCCGCGCCCCGCGCGTCGCGAATCGTCGCAGCAAGAAGAACGGCCGGGGCATCCGCACCCGTGGGCCACCGCACGGGAAGTCACAGTTCACGCGAATCGCTATGACCTGGCACAACAAGGTGGTCTGGACCGAGGGGATGTTCCTCCAGCCCCAGCACTTTCAACAGCACGATCGCTACACCGAGTACCAGCTGCGGCAGCGGCTCGCGGCGACGGTCGGTCACGCCTGGGGCTTTACCTCGGTGTCCGTCGACGAGGCGGCGCTCGCCATCGGCAAGCTCAGCGTCAACTCTGCACAGGGCGTGCTGCCCGACGGCACGGCGTTTTCCATTCCCGGAAACGACGCTGCGCCCGCGGCTCTCGATCTGCCCGGCGATGCGCGCAACGAGCGTGTCGTCCTGGCTCTCGTGTTGCAGCGGCCGGGCATCGTCGAGTCCGACGCGGAGCAGGCAGCCGGCTCGATGGGGCCGCGCTATCACGTCGCCGAGGTCGACGTCGGCGACAGCAACACCAATGTCGATCGCGACACCGCCATCCAGATCGGCCGCGTCAATCTGCGCCTCATGCTCGAGCGCGACACGGGCGAGGGTTTCGCGACGCTCGGCATCGCGCGCGTCGTCGAACGCCGCGCCGACAACAAGCTCGTTCTCGATGCGCAATACATTCCGCCGATGCTGCATGCCCAGGGCCACCCCATCCTCGATGGCTATGTGCGCGAGCTGTGCGGCCTGCTGCACCAGCGCGGCGAAGCACTGGCGGCGCGGCTTTCCCAGCCCGGCCGCGGCGGCGTCGCCGAGATCGCCGACTTCCTTCTGCTCGAGGCCGTCAACCGCTCGCAACCGCTCTTCATGCAACTGCAGCAGCGCTCGGTTCTCCATCCGGAAGTGCTCTACGCGGCATGCCTCAGCCTCGCCGGCGATCTCGCGACGTTTCGCGAGAAGCGCAGGCCGCCACCCTTCCCCGAATACCTGCACGACGACCTGCAGCGGTGCTTTCGCGCCGTGATCGACGATCTCCGCCAGTCGCTCTCCATGGTGATGGAGCAGACGGCCATCCCGATCGAGCTGCAGGATCGCAAATACGGGATCCGCGTCGCCATCATTGGCGACAAGGAGCTGCAGCGAAACGCCCAGTTCGTGCTCGCCGTCGCGGCCCAAATCCCCGGCGAGGCACTGCGCGCGCGCTTTCCTACGCAGGTCAAGATCGGCCCGGTGGAGCGCATCAGGGATTTGGTCAATCTGCAGCTGCCCGGCGTGACGATGCGCCCGCTCCCGGTGGCGCCGCGCCAGATTCCGTACCACGCAGGCTTCAACTACTTCGAGCTGGACACGCGCAACAACGAGTTGTGGAAGCAACTCGAGGCTTCCGGCGGCCTGGCCATGCATATCGCGGGCGAGTTTCCCGGGCTCGAGCTCGAGTTCTGGGCGATCCGCGCCTGACCATGCCGCCCGATGATCGCCATGCCGATCGCTCGATCTTGCCGACCGAACTGGAATTGACATGAGCGACACCGGACGCGAGAACGATCCTTTCGCCGCCTTCGAATCCGACCGAACGGTGATCAAGCCGAGCGGCGGCCGCGCGGTACGGCCGACCGGCGCTCCTGGAGCGCCCGGCGGCGTGCCGGGTGGTGCCGGTGCTGCTGCGCCGCGCATGGAAGCGGGTGGCAAGGAAGCGCCGCTGGCCCTCGATGCGCTAATGAGCGCCAGCCTGAACCCGCTCGTCTCCGCCGCATCGCCCCTGTTGAGCTCGGCACCGCGTATTCGCGCGATGGTGCAGCACCCGAATCCTGTCGGTCTGAAGGAGGCGCTGGCCGATGGCGTCCGCAAATTCGAGGCACAGGCGCGCGCCCAGGGCCTGCCCAACGAGCAGGTGATCGCTGCGCGCTACATCCTCTGCACTTTGCTCGACGAATCGGCCGCGAGCACGCCGTGGGGCGGCTCGGGCGTGTGGGCCAACCAGAGCCTGCTCGTCCTCTTTCACAACGAGACCTGGGGCGGCGAGAAGGTCTTCCAGCTGATGTCGAAGCTCGCCGAGAACGTGCCGGCCAATCGCAACCTGCTAGAGCTGATGTACGTCGCGCTCGCCTTCGGCTTCGAGGGCCGCTACCGCGTTCTCAACGACGGCAAGGCCCAGCTCGAAAGCCTGCGCGTTCGTCTCTCGCAGATGCTGCGCGGCAACCGGGCCGACGGCGACAAGACGCTCTCGCCACGCTGGCAGGGCGTGCCGGCGAAGGTGGCGCGGCTGCGCGACGGCTTGCCGATGTGGGTCATGGTCTCGCTGGCCGGGCTGATCCTGCTCGGTGTCTATCTCGGCTTCAGCATGTCGCTCAACACGGCGTCCGACGGGGTCTTCGCGACGCTGCAGGGTCTCGACGTCAAGGCCGCACCGATCGCCGCGGCGCCACCGCCCGTGCCCGCCGCCACGCCGCGCCTGGCGACGTTTCTGAAATCGGAAGTCGAGCAAGGCCTGGTGCAGGTACGCGACCTGTCGGATCGCTCGATCGTCGTCATCAAGGGCGACGGTTTTTTCGAGCCGGGCAGCTCGGTCATCGCCGACCGGACCAAGCCGCTCCTCGCGCGCATCGCCGAGGGCCTCAAGGCGACGCCAGGATCGGTGCTGATCACCGGCCACACCGACAACCAGCCGATCCGGACGCTCCGCTATCCATCGAACTGGCACTTGTCGCAAGATCGCGCCAATGCCGTCAAGTCGCTGCTTGCCGATTCGGCGGTCAAGCCGGAGCGTATGCGCGCCGAGGGAAAGGCCGACGCCGAACCGGTCGAATCGAATGCAACGCCGGCCGGTCGCGCCCGCAATCGCCGCGTCGAGATCACCCTGATCGTTCCGGCGAGCAACGCCTGATGCGCGGTCCGATGCGCATCGACGAGCCATCCATCCCGACGCCGCGTCGTCTCGAGAGCGCCGCATGAAGAAGATCTGGCAGTTCCTGCTTCACCCGATGTTTCTCGCGCTCATCGGCGTGCTCGCGATCTCCGCCATCGTCTGGTGGGTCGGCCCGCTGATCGCGATCGGCGAGTCGCGGCCGCTCGATCCGGTGTGGGTGCGCGTCACCGTCATCGGTGTCCTGTTCCTGCTGTTGATCCTGCGCGCCGCCTTGCGCTACTGGAAGCAGAAGCGAACCAATGCCGCGCTGGTCGACGGCATGACGAAGGGCCCGAGCTCGACCGACCGCGAGCTCAAGACGCTCGACGAGCGATTCACGCAGGCGCTGACCGTCCTCAAGAACGCACCCGGCAAGAAAAAGGGCGGCGCCTTTCTCTACGACCTGCCGTGGTACATCTTCATCGGCGCGCCGGGCTCGGGCAAGACGACGGCGCTGATGAATGCCGGCCTGACGTTTCCGCTCGCCGAAAAGATGGGCGGCGCGAGTGTCCGCGGCGTCGGCGGCACGCGCAACTGCGACTGGTGGTTCACCGACGAAGCGGTGCTCGTCGACACGGCCGGCCGCTACACGACGCAGGAATCGAACTCGCAGGCGGACGCCAGCGCCTGGGATGGCTTTCTCGCGCTGCTTCGCAAGTCGCGGCCGCGCCGGCCGATCAACGGCGTGCTGCTCACGATCAACATCCAGGATCTCCTGCAGCAGACGCCGGTCGAGCGCAAGGACCATGCGGCGAAGCTGCGCGCGCGCATCCAAGAGCTCACCGAGAAGCTCGGCGTTCGCGCGCCGGTCTACGTGCTCGTCACCAAGGCCGACCTGATCGCCGGCTTCAACGAAAGCTTCGGTGCGCTTAGCAAGGAAGAGCGCAACCAGGTCTGGGGCTTCAGCTTTCCCTATGCGCCAGGCAGCCCCGACGATCCACTCGTCAACTTCGGCTCCGAGTTCTCCGCGCTCGAAAAACGCCTGCGCGATCGAGTCGTCCCGCTCATGGACGCCGAGCACGAGGTCTTGAAGCGTGCGGCGATCTTCAACTTCCCGCAGCAGTTCGCAGGCGTGCGCGGCCTGCTCGGCGGCTTCCTGGAGCAGGTCTTCAGCGGCGGTGGCCAGGTCGAGGAACGGCCGCTGTTGCGTGGCGTCTACTTCACCAGCGGCACGCAGGAGGGTACGCCGATCGACCGCGTGCTCGGTACGCTCGCACGCACCTTCGGCATCGAGCGTCGCCTCGCGCCTCCGGCGGCGGCGCGAGGCAAGAGCTTCTTTCTCAACCGCTTGTTGAAGGACGTGGTCTTCGCCGAGCAAGGCCTCGTCGGCGAGAACCGGGCGATGGAGCGCAGGCGGAGCCGATTTCGCGTTGCCGGCTTCGCGACGATCCTGTTGATCAGCGTCGCGCTCATCGCCGGCTGGGTCGTGAGCTACGGGCGCAACAAGAACTACATCGCGGAGATCGACGCCAAGCTGCCGGATCTGAAGAAAGCGGTCGACAGCATTCCCCCGGCGACCTCCGGCGACGTGTCGCCATTGCCTCCCGTCCTCAGCGCGGTGCACACCGCCGCGCAACCGGCCGAGTTCCCGCTCGAGTCGCCGCCGCTATCGATGTCGCTCGGCCTGTTTCAGGGCAAGAAGCTCGCCGCCGGCGCCGATCTCGGCTATCAGCGTCTGCTCAACCACGCGCTGATGCCGCGGGTCGTGCACCGGCTCGAAGAACGACTGCGCGCCGCCAACAAGGACAACCTCGAGCAAGCTTACGAGAGCCTCAAGAACTACCTGATGCTCTACACGCCGGACAAGTTCGATGCCGATGCGTTCAAGGCGTACGTCGGTGTCGACTGGGACGCCGCGCTGGAGCGAAGCCTGGCGCCCGAGCAGCGGCAGGCGCTCGACCAGCAGCTCGACGCTGCGCTTGCCGATGGCGCGCCACGCCCGGCAGCGCCGATGGACAAGAACCTCGTCGCCGGCGTGCGCGACATGCTGGTCGCGTATCCGCTCGAATACCGCGTCTTCAGCCGCCTAAAGCGCGCGCAAGTCGGCGCCGACATCCCGCCGTTCACTGTCGCGGGCGCTGCGGGCCCGTCTGCGTTGACGGTCTTCGAGCGCACCAGCGGCGAGCCTTTGACGAAGGGCATCGCCGGCCTTTACACGCGCGAGGGCTATCGCAAGGCGTTCCAGCCGGCGGTCGACAAGGCGACTCGCCAGCTGGCGTCCGAAGAGACCTGGGTGCTCGGCCTGCGGCCGACGGCGGCGACGAAATCGCTGCCGATCGGCAAGGCCAACCCCGAGCTCACGAATCGCGTGCGGCGGCTCTACTTCGAGGAGTACATCAAGGTCTGGGACCAGTACCTGGCCGACGTGCGCGTCGTCAAGTTGCAAGGTCTCGAGCAGAGCCTGCAGGTGGCGCGTGCGCTTTCCGCGGTCGATTCGCCGCTCGCCGGGTTCATGCGAGGCGTGTCCGCCGAAACGACGCTCGTGCAGGCGCCGGCCGTGGCGGGCGCGACGACCGGAACGCAGGTCGGCCAGGCCGACCAGAAGGCCGCCGAGGCCAAGCGCGAGCTCGCCGCAGTGCTCGGAAAGATCAAGGTGCCGGGTGCGGCGAACGACCCGCAGCAGGGGCCTCCGCTCGAGCAGATGGTCGACGACCATTTCGCCAACATCCATCGGCTGATGGCGGGGCAGCCACCGCCGATGGACGAGATCATCAAGCTCTTCAACGACGTCTACGTGCAGCTGGCAGCGGTCGATGCGGCACAGAAGAGCAAATCGGCACCACCGCCGAGCGGCGGCGGCGAGCGCATCGCCGCCGCCGCGGGGCAGCTGCCGGAGCCGGCCCGCTCGATGCTCGAAAAGCTCGCCGGCGCTGCCGCCACCAACGGCCGCGCGGTCGAGCGGCAGGGCCTCACGAGTGAGCTCAAGCCGATCAGCGAGTTCTGCAACCGGGCGATCACGGGCCGCTATCCGTTCACAGGCAGCTCGACGGCCAACGTGTTGCCGGAAGACTTCGCGCAACTCTTCGGCGCGGGCGGCATGCTCGACGATTTCTACAGCCGCAAGCTGGCGAACCTGGTCGATACGGGCACCAACCCGTGGAGCTTCAAGCCGGTCGGCGACGGCTCGAAGCCCGTCAACGCGACGGCGCTGGTCGACTTCCAGCGTGCCGCGCGCATCAAGGAAGTGTTTTTCCGCAGCGGCGGCAAGACGCCGTCGTTCAAGGTCGACATCCGCGTGCTCGAGATGGACGATGGCCTGAAGGAGATCGCGCTCGACATCGACGGAGTGGTCACGAAGTTCGTTGCCGGCAACACGACGCCGGCCACCGTGCAGTGGCCGAGCGCACGCGTCGCGTCGCAGATCAAGGTGACCGGATCGCCGGGAACGACGACGCTCACCTTCGACGGGCCGTGGGCGCTGTTCAGGATGTTCGATCGCTTCGAGGTGCAGCCGACGGCGCAGCCCGAGCGTTTCACCGTGGCGATGAGCCTCGACGGCCGCCGCGCCCGCCTCGAGGTGACGGCGAGCAGCGTCTTCAATCCGTTCCGCCTGCGCGAGATCCAGCAGTTCCGCTGCCCGGGGTCGCTGTGACCGGCGCGAGCGACGTCGCGTCGACGCCCGGTTGGTACGGCAAGCTGCCGACACTCGGCGACTTCGCCTCGCGCCGTCTCGAGGCCGATTTCATCGAGCCCTGGGACCTCTGGCTCGGCGAGGGCCTGCAGGCGCAGCGCGAGTCGATGGGCGACGGCTGGCTCGACGCGTATCTGCAAAGCCCGCCCTGGCGCTTCCTGCTCATGCCAGGCGTGCTCGACGGCTTCGATCCGCAGTGCGTGCTCGCCGGCGTGCTGATGCCATCGGTCGATCGCGTCGGCCGCTACTTCCCGCTGACCATCGCCGCGTCCATCGCCAGCCTGCCGGCGAACGAGGTGGACTACGAAGCGTTGCTTGGCTGGTTGCATCGGCTCGAGGACACGGCGCTCGATGCCTTGCAGGACGACTGGACGATCGAGGAGCTCGAAGACGCGCTGGCGACACTTGCGCCGCCCACGTCGGCGCAAGAGCGGCCCGTCGATCATCTCGAGCCGTGTCGGGCGGCACTGGCCGATGCGCTCGTCGGCCCTGGCAGTTTCGTCGCCATCGAGAGCGTCGCCAACCGCAAGGAACTGGCATCGGTGCTCGCGGGTCCCGGCCGCGTCCTGGGCAGCGACGCGCCAGTCGACGTGCGCCCTGCATACGCGGGCATGGCGATGTGGCTGGCCGACAATCCCGAACACCCGCAGTTGCTCGTGAGCAAGGGGCTGCCGACGACCGAAGATTTCATCCGCATGTTCGGCAGCGCGGGGCGCGAGCCCGGCGCGGAGACAATCTATTGAGCGCCCGCTTCGAAGCGCCGAAGCCGCGTCTCCGCCACCAGATCGCATGAGCAACGACGACGACGATCCATCGACGCGCATCCTGCCGCAGCCCCCGAAGGGCGGCAGCGCTGTGCCGCAAAGGACCGAGCTGGCCGCGCCACCGACCGAGATCGCGTCGGCACCGGACCCTTTCACTCCGGAGGGCGACGCGACCGTGATCCGGCCGCGACCCGCCGCGCGCGTGCCGTCGCAGGAGGGCGGCAACATGCTGCCCGTGGGCTCCTATCTCGGGGAGTTCGAGATCACGAGCGTGCTCGGCGAAGGCGGCTTTGGCATCGTCTATCTCGCCGAGGACCATTCGCTCGGTCGCCACGTCGCGCTCAAGGAGTACATGCCGTCGTCGCTGGCGCAGCGGATCGGCGGAACGCAGGTTTCGGTGAAGTCGGAGCGGCACCGCGAGACCTTCGAGGCTGGCCTGAAGAGCTTCGTCAACGAAGCGCGCCTGCTGGCCCAGTTCGACCATCCGTCTCTGGTCAAGGTGTACCGGTTCTGGGAAGCGAACGGCACGGCTTACATGGTCATGCCGTTCTACGAAGGCGTCACGCTCAAGGACGAATTGAAGGCGATGGGTGCGCCTCCTGACGAGACGTGGCTGCGCGAGCTGCTCGAGCCGCTCACCGAGGCGCTGGCCGTCATCCACGCCGAGCAGTGCTTCCACCGCGACATCGCGCCCGACAACGTGATCCTGCTCAAGGGCAGCGAGCTGCCGCTCCTGCTCGACTTCGGCGCCGCCCGGCGCGTCATCGGCGACATGACACAGGCGCTGACCGTCATCCTGAAGCCGGGCTACGCGCCGGTCGAGCAGTACGCCGAAGTGCCCGGCATGAAGCAGGGCCCCTGGACCGACGTCTACGCGCTCGCCGCCGTCGTCTACTACGCCATCACCGGCAAGACGCCGCCCACTTCGGTCGGCCGGCTGATGAACGACAACTACGTGCCGATGACGCAGGCCGGCGCCGGCCACTACAGCCCGGGCTTTCTCGCGGCGATCGACCGGGCCCTCGTCGTCAAGCCCGAGCAGCGCACCCAGTCGATCGACGACCTGCGCCGCGATCTCGGCATGGCCGCGAGTACGCCCGACTCCGGCAAGACGGAGCGTCGCCGTTCACCGTCCACGGTGGCGGGTGCATTGCCGGCCGCGGCAGCGCCCGCGCAGCGGAGCAGGACTGCGATGTTCGCTGGCATCGGCTTCGTCGTCGTCGCGGCGATCGGCGCAGGTTTGTACGGGTGGCTCGGCGGCAAGCCGGCTTCGCCGCCCGCGGTCGCCGCAGCGATCGGGACGCTACCTGCTGCTGTGGCCACGGTACCGGCGGTCGTCACGCCGACCGAGACCGCGTCGGCGCCGTTGCCGCATCCGGTATCGACGTCCGAGCGGTCGGTGCCGGTCGAGCCTGGACCGGCCGGTCCGTTCGATCCGGCAAAAGAGTTCGAGCGCGTCGCCGCGGCGCAGTCTCCCGACTTCAAGGTCGAGGCTGCAGCCGACAAGCCCCAGCTCAGGATCGACAAGGACGCGATGACGTTCAAGGTGAAGACCGAGAAGGAAGGCTTTCTCTATGTCTTTCAGTACGGCACCGACGGCGGCATCTATCAGATCTTTCCGAACGCAGCGGCCAAGAACAACCGGATGCGTGCCGAGACGACGCTGTCGCTGCCGCCCAAGAACGTCGTCGCCACCGCGGGCGGGCCGCCGGGCACCGATCACCTCATGGCGATCGTCTCGCAATATCCGCGCAACTTCTCGGCGCTGGCGCTGAAGGTGGCCGAGGGGTTTGCGCAGACCACCGTCGAAGCCGCCGGCGCTGCGGCGCGGGCGCAGGGTCCGGGCGCCTCGATCTTCGCCGGCAAGGCGATCTGCCAGCAGCCGTGCAACGACGAATACGGCACGGCGCTGTTCACGGTCGACGAAATCAAGTGAGTCGAGCGGCCTGATCCGCTCGCGCGTTCAAGGAGCAAGCATGGCAGACGATGACTGGACCCCCGACTTCGGATCGCTGGACGAAGCGGCGCCCGCCTGGGCCGCCAAGCGGCCGGTGCGCATCGCCGTGCTCGGCGACTTCAGCGCCGGCGCCGCCGCCGGTCGCCTCGAGACCGGTGACGACCTGGCGCGCCGCAAGATGATCCCGGTCGAGTTCGACACGCTCGAAGACACGCTGGGCCGTCTCGGCGTCAAGCTCGCCCTGCCGATCGGCGATGGCGGCGACGGCGTCGAGGTCGAGTTCAGCGAGCTCGAGAGCTTCCATCCCGATTCGCTGTACCGCGAATTGCCGATGTTCAGATCCCTGGTCGATCTGCGCAAGCGCCTGAACAACACCGCGACGTTCGCCAAGGCTGCCGCGGAGGTCCAGGCGATGGGCGGCGGCAGCAAGCGGCGCGCTTCGCGCAGCGGCCGCAGGCGCTCGAAGAGCGGCGCACCGGCAGCGGATGCCAAGTTGTCCGACTTCGCGCGGCTCGTCGGCATCGCACCCGAGGTGAACGTCGACGCGCCGGTCGATGCATTGCTGAAGCGCATCCTCGGCCCGTTCGTGACCGCAGCACCGGATCCGAAGCGCGACGCACTCGTCGCCATCGTCGACAGCGCGCTCTCGGATGCGATGCGCACCGTGCTGCATCAGAGCGAATTCCAGAATCTCGAAGCGCTCTGGCGCGGCATGGACATGGTGCTGCGCCGCGTCGAGACCGGGCCGTCGCTGCAGGTGCTGCTCGTCGACGTGTCGGCAGAGGAGTTCGCGGCCGACCTCAGCAGCGCGAGCGACCTCAGCGAGACGGGCCTCTATTCGATGCTGGTCGACAAGCCCTCGCAGGACAAGAACGGCGGCGTCTCGCTGATCCTCGGCCTCTACCAGTTCGAGCCGACGCCTCCGCACGCCGAGCTGCTCGGCCGCATGGCCAAGATCGCCAAGCTGGCCGGCGCGCCGTTCCTCACTTCGATGTCGGCCGAGGCGTTCACCGATCGCCGCAACCCGCCGCACCCGCTGATGTCGCAGGCACTCGAAGCCTTGCGCGACATGCCGGAGGCGTCGCACCTCGCGTTGCTCGCGCCTCGCTTCATGCTGCGTCACCCCTATGGGAAGAAGAGCGATCCCATCAGCTCGTTCACGTTCGAGGAGTTCACGCCCGAGGAGGGCCTGCGCGGCATGCTCTGGGGCCATCCCGCGCTGCTGGCGGCGTCGGTGCTCGCGGCGCCGACGGGCAGCACGCTGTCGATCGGTGATCTGCCGTTCCACTACGTCGTCGACTCGGATGGCGACCAGGTCGCGCTGCCGACGACGGAGCGCCTGGTCAATCTCGCCGCCGCGGAGCTGCTTCGTCGCGTCGGCATCGACGCGCTGATGGCGCACAAGGGCCAGCCCGAGCTGCGCATCGCCGGCCTCGACACCGTGAATGGCAGCCCGATCGCGCTGCCCGGCCTGGCCAAGCCGGCATCGCGCATGTCGTTCACGACGTCGCTGAAAGGCAAGATGGCCGAGGCCGAGGAGCCGGTCAAGAAAGGCAAGAAGAAGGCCGCTGCGGGTGACGACGAAGACGACGCCGACGCCGATGCGGCCAGCAGCGACGACGATTCAAGCGCGAGCGGCGACGAGCCATCGTCGGACGACAGCTCCAGCGACTCGAGCCTCGACGATCTCCTTGCAAGCCTTGGCGACGACAGCGGGTCCGCGGCCAGCGGCGACGGCGAGGCGGCGGCCGATGGCGCCGCGGCCGGCGACGATGCGATGGATCCTGATCTTGCCGAGCTGCTGAAGTCGCTCGAGGGCTGAAGGATCGAAGGGTCGGGCACCCGGCGATCGGTGATCGGTGATCGGTGATCGGTGATCGGTGATTGGTGCGTGGCGATCGGTGTCGCGCCGGCGACGCTCGCGCTATGCGTCGTCGGGTCGCTGCACGACACCGTCCGCATCGTCGTCTGCGGACGGCGTGGCCGGTACGCGATAGCCTTCGGACGCCCATGCGCCCAGATCGGCGCCACGGCAGCGGGCGCTGCAGAACGGTCGATACGGGTTGGTGGCGGCATAGACGCTGTCGCCTCCGCAGCCGGGGCAACGAACGATGCGTACGGTGCCTCGAGGCGTGGCATCGGGCCGATCCGTCATTGCGCCGCCCGCACTACGCGCAAAGCGTCAGCTCGAAACCCGTGTCCGCCGGCGCGGGGCGCAGGCGCCCGTCGGCTTCCTGGCGCATGAACCGGACCTGAACCATCAGGCGATGGCCGCTGATCTCCGGGACTAGCTCGGCGGCAGCGTCGAGCCGCACGCGCATGAGCTGAAAGACGCGTCCCGCCGGAAGGCTCTGCGAATACTGGCCGCCGTTGGCGATTACCTTGTGCGGCGTACCGGAATCGCGCAGCAAGCCGAGCAGGACCTGCAATGCCTCGGCCAGCGGCATCAGCGAGACGACCCATTGCAGGAGATCGGCGCGCCGCCGCGTCGGCTCCTGCTGCTGCCAAGCGTAGTAGGCCGGCAGATCGAACTCGCAGGTGCCCCCGGGAATGTTGATGCGGCTGCGGATGCTCATCAACCATTCGTTGGTCGTCAGCGCGGCGCCCGCTTTGCCGACCAGCTGGTTCAGGCGCGCGTGGGCACTGTCGATGCGGCCGATGATGTCGTCGAGCAGCGCCTCCGAGATCGAAGGATTGCCGCGATAGCCGACGAGCTGCTGGCGATGCTTCTCGAGCTCCTTCAACAGATCGGATTTCAGGTCGGCGCGCGAACCGACGTCCATGATCTCGAAGATCGTCGCCAGCGCGTGATGGTGGTCCACGGCAGCGTCCCGCTCGATCAGCTGGCCGAGCCTGTCGAACAGGTGCTCGAGGCGCAGCATCGTGCGGATGCTCTCGTTGAACGGGTACTCGTACAGGATCAAGGCGAGGTCAACGTGCGGTCGAGGCGCTGCCGAGGGCGACACAGCGGCGGCGATTGTTTCACAGCAAAAGCTGGCTGCCGCATGCAATGGTCATTGGACGGAGGCAACGGTGTCGCCCCAGAGTGCCTGGACTTCGGCGTCGAGCTCGACCAGGCTGATCACATCGTTGTCGATGACCGCGTCGGCGGCAGCGCGGCGCGCCGCCCGGCTGGCCTGCTGCGCGATGACGACCCGAGCCATCTCGACGCTCCATCCGGGTCGCGCTGCGACGCGTGCGAGCTGCGTCGTTTCGGCGCAGTCGACGACCCACACCCGGTCGACCCGCGCTCGCCAATGCCCAGACTCGACGAGCAGCGGAATGTCGAGCACGTCGACCAGCGCATGGGACGCCGCCGTGAGACGCTCGACCTCGGCACCGATCAGCGGGTGGAGAACGGCCTCCAGCCGTCGGCGAACCGTGGCGTCGGCGAACGCGGCAGCGCGCATGCGGCTGCGGTCCATGCTGCCATCCATAGCGATGGCAGCGTCGCCGAACGCGAGGCGAATCGGCCCGACCGCGGTGCCGCCTGTCGCGGTCATGGCACGGGCAATCGCGTCGGTGTCGACGAGGCATGCGCCGCGCGCGACCAGCATCGCGGCGACGGTGCTCTTGCCGCTGCCGATTCCACCTGTCAGACCGATCCGAAGGCGTGCCATCGTCGCGTCAACGGCGATCGGATGTCAGGCCCAGCCGATCCAGCGAAGGACACGGGCTTGTCCGCACAGCATGACGGCAAGGCCGGCGCCCGCCAGAAATGGCCCGAACGGAACGTAGCGCCCTTCGCGCAGCGCTGCGGTCATCTTCATGCCGATGCCGACGATTGCGCCGATCAGCGACGCGGCCAGGATGATTGGCAGAATCATCTTGAGGCCGAGCCAGGCGCCGAGCGCCGCAAGCAGCTTGAAGTCGCCGAAGCCCATGCCTTCCTTGCCCGTCGTCAGCTTGAACAGCCAGTACACCGACCAGAGCGACAGGTAGCCGGCGACGGCGCCCCAGAGTGCGTCGGAGAGTGGAATCGTCCAGCCGAGCGATGCGGCGATGAGGCCGGCCCAGGCCAGCGGCAGGGTCATGTTGTCGGGCAGCAGCGTCGTGTCCCAGTCGATGCCGGCGAGCGCGATCAGGGCGGCCGCGAAGCCGCACCAGAGCGCCGCCACGGGCTGGCCGTCGAAGCGCCAGCCGATCAGCGCGAACAGCACCGCCGTGGTCAGCTCGACGATCGGATAGCGCACCGAGATGCGTGCCTTGCAGGCCGAGCAACGGCCTCGCAGCCAGGCCCAGCTGACCAGCGGCAAATTCTCGTACCAGGTGATGGCATGGCCGCACGACGGGCAGCGCGAGCGCGGCGTCGCCAGCGTGATGAGTGGCGACTCGGGAGCGGCGACGCCGAGAAGATCGGCGCTTTCTTGCTTCCAGCCGCGCTCGAGCATCAGCGGCAGGCGATGGATGACGACGTTGAGAAAGCTGCCGATGCAAAGTCCGAAGACGGCAAGAACGAAAGGCGTGAACAGGAATTCCAGGAACGACGAAGGCATCGGCTGCCGTGGTCAGACCACCTGGCCCAGCTTGAAGATCGGCAGGTACATCGAGACGACGATGCCGCCGATCAAGGTTCCCAGGATGACGATGATGAACGGCTCCATCAGGCTGGACAGGCCCTTGACGGCCTCGTCGACCTCGTCTTCGTAGAACTCCGCCGCCTTGCCCAGCATGGCGTCGAGCGAGCCCGACTCTTCGCCGATGGCGCACATCTGCAGGACCATGACCGGGAACACGCCCGTGGCCTGCATCGAGGTCGTCAGCGCCGATCCGGTCGAGACGTCTTTCTGGATCTTCTCGGTCGCTTCCGCGAACACCGCGTTGCCGGACGCGCCGCCGACCGAATCGAGCGCCTCGACCAGCGGAACGCCGGCGGCGAACATCGTGGACAGGGTCCGGGTCCAGCGGGCGATCGACGATTTGTTGACCAGGTCGCCGAAGACCGGCACACGCAGGAGCAGGCGGTCCATGTAGCGCTGCATCTTCACCGAGCGCTTCCACGACTGCATGAAGAAATACAGGCCGCCGCCGCCGATGCCGAAAATCAGGTACCAGTACTTGACGAAGATCTTCGA
>Ga0075520_1000128_pt1 | contig 26955 bp, 28 predicted proteins | sample NGEPerB_FD_75100 | JGI IMG/M metagenome (GOLD analysis project Ga0075520, IMG submission 75100) | Arctic peat soil microbial communities from the Barrow Environmental Observatory site, Barrow, Alaska, USA - NGEE PermafrostAB12-B | ecosystem: Environmental > Terrestrial > Soil > Wetlands > Peat ... | reverse complement strand
GGCGTCGCCGAGCCCGGCGAGGACGAGCGGGATCAGGCCGCCCGCGAAGATGCCGGCGCAAATGCGCGTCGCGAGCACGAAGGCGAAACTCGTCGCGAAGGCACCGGCGGCGAGCATCAGCGTCAGGCCGGCGACGCAGACCTGGATGCAGCGCCGCTTGCCGAGGCGGTCGCCGAGCGGGCCGAGAAAGGGCTGGGCGATCGCATAAGGCAGCGCGTACGCGGTGTTGAGCATCGCGGGCGTCGCAGGCGACACGGCGAAGTACGTCGCCACTGGCCGCACCATCTGGTCGGCCAGGCGCAGCGCGAAACCGCTCGCGAAGGCGCAAGCGGCGAAGACGAGAAAGAGCGGCATCGGGCGATTCGCCCTAGCGCAGCCCTAGCTAGAGCAGGCCGGGCACTTCAGCCTGCGCGGCGTCCGGAAATCAGTTGGTACAAAACCATGATCACCGCGACCACCAGCAGGATGTGGAGCAAGCCCCCGGCGGTGAACGAAGTCACCAGTCCAAGAACCCAAAGAATGAGAAGTACCAGAGCAATGGTGTAGATCACGATCGTTCTCCCTTGGCATGAGCGGCCGAATGCGAAGCGCACGGGTCCGCAGTCCCGCCAATGCGCCGGAGGGAAGGATGCCTGCACATGGGATGCGCGACAGTGCGCTGCCGCACACGGCGCGGCACCTCCGTCCGGGTGCCAAGAGTATTCTTTGGCGGCATGGCCCACGCCGGGTGCCGAGGATGTCCTACGCGGCTGGGCAGCGGCACGGCCTACCGTTCCAACTGGAACGATGACGCCGAGCACCGAGCAGGACTTCTGATAACCGGATCATCAACCGTTTAAGAGACCGTACGACGGCCGAATGCGCCTATGTTGCCAAGGCTTCGATGGCAACACACTGATTCGCGACAGGTTGCTCGCGACCGACTCGAAGCCATCCCAGGCGCTACTTGTCGACACGAAAGGATTTCCAATGAACCGTTCAATATGGATTGCCGCACTGATCGTCCCATTGAGCTTGGTGGCTTGTGACAGACCCACGGTCGTGACTTCTCCCGCGCTTGTCGCGGTGCCGGGACCCGCAGTCGAGGTGCCGGGGCCCGCAGTCGCGGTGCCGGGACCCGCAGGTCCGCAAGGCGCAACCGGCATTCAAGGCAACGAGGGCAATACGGGCAATACGGGCAATACGGGTGCGACGGGTACCCAGGGCATGGAGGGCAACAAAGGCAACAAGGGCGACACGGGCAGATCAGGCGATAGCACCACAGTGATCGTGGTCCCGCCCGCCGCGTCGGCGCCGACGAACTGAGTTGCATAGCTGGCCCGCCCCAGCACCCCGTTAGGCTGACCCAAACTAGGAGATTCGCATGGTTACGATGAACACTCAGGCATGGATCATTCTCGGTGTCGTCGTGGTCATCGTGTTGATTGCACTGGCCGCGTACTTGCTCTACCAGAAAAAGCAATCTCATCGGCTCGAACAACGCTTCGGCCCGGAATACGGTCGAGCCGTCAAGGAACTTGGCAGCCGGGCAAAGGCTGAGACCGAACTCAAGACGCGCGAAAAGCGGGTTGAGCACCTCAACATCGTACCGTTGGCGCCGGCTGAAGCCGACAGGTTTAGTCAGGCTTGGAAGCTCTTGCAGGGCAACTTCGTCGATAACCCCAAGGGGGTCGTCGTCGAGGCGGACCAGTTGGTTCGTGAGCTGCTGCTGAAGCGGGGCTACCCCATGGGTGATTTTGAACGCCGTGCGGCCGACATATCGGTCGATCACCCTGCCGTGGTAACCCACTACCGGGCGGCGCAGGTCATTGCGGCGCGCGACCAGCGAGGCGAGGCCGACACCGAGGAGCTTCGCAAAGCGGTGGTGCATTACCGCGCCCTGTTCGATGAACTGCTGGAGGCGGGGCAAGACAAGCCACACCTCATGCCAGCAAAGCAAATGGAGACGCAATCATGAACGTCGAGGCAGCGCAAAAGAGTCTCACCACTGCAGATTTGGCAGCCGCCGCGGAGGCACCGAAGTCGCGACGGGAAGTCGACCCGGAGCTCAAAGAACCCGTCATCGAGAACCAAGACTTCCATGCGAGAGGCGAGGACGAGCAACTCGCCGCGCTTTTCTTGCCGGATGCGGCCAAGTCCTTTCGCGCTCGCTGGGACGCCGTCCAGATCGGTTTTGTCGATGACCCGAAACAGGCTGTGCGAAAAGCAGACGAGTTGGTTGCCCAAGTCATGAAGAGCCTAGCGGAAACGTTTTCCAACGAGCGCGCCGAGCTTGAAGGCCAGGTGGACCAGACAGAACAGGCGTCGACGGAGAATTTGCGCGTTGCGCTGCGGCGTTATCGCTCGTTCTTCCAACGCCTGCTGTCTCTTTAGGATTGCGCGTGCCGGTCATTTGGCCCGGCGCCCCCCGGTCGCACTACTTAGTGTGCTCCTGACCCGGTTCGTCGCTGCTCTCGCGGCCCTTGCCCTGCCTTTGCACGGGCTGCTGCTGCTGCTGCGGAGGCGCTCTCTTGGCTGGCGTAGCTTCCTTTTGCTTTGAGACTGGTAGCGGCTGCTCACGCGGCGCCGCCAGCGGTGCTTGCTTCCTCTGATCCTGAGCTACGGGTCCTCTCGCTTGAGGAGCAACTCCCGTCGGGGCTGGCCGCTGCTTCTCACGCGACAGGACCGCCGGTTGCGGTTGCTTTCTCTGATCCTGAACCGCTGGCGCTCTTGGTTGAGGAGCGATCTGGCTAGAGGCCGGGTGTTGCTGCTCACGCGACGGGACCGCCGGTTGTGGTTGCTTCCTCTGATCCTGAACCGCTGGCGCTCTTGGTTGAGGGGCGGTCTGGCTCGAGGCGGGGCGCTGCTGCTCACGCGACGGGACTACCGGCTGCGGCTGCTTCCTCTGATCGTGAACCGCGGGTGCTTTCGGCTGAGGGGCGGCCTGGATCGGTTCTGGCCTGCGAACAGGTTCGCCACCCGGCTGCGACGGCTTCGGGCGCTGGGCGGGCGCAGCGGTTTGCGGTTCGCGCGGCGGTGGCGCTGGCGACTTTTGGGGCGCCTGCTGCTGAAAGCGCTGGCGAACCATCGCGTCGCGCGGCTCGTAGTGGTAGTTCTGACTGCGAAGCACCTGTTGCTGCTGAGCCTGCGGATACCGATCGGCCGAATATCGCCGTTGGTATGTGGGCAGCGGCGCCGGAGGCGGAGCGGACCTGCGGTTCCACTGGTCCCACCCGCTTCTATGCTCCTGCCACGCATTGCCCCAGTGCTCGCCCCAGCGCGGCGACGCATCGGCCTGCCACCCGCGGAAGTACGCGGGAGGACTGCGGTAGTACCGAACGGGTATGCGAAGGACGAAGACGGGTACATCCTCCGGCGCCACCAAGCCCCACGGTCCGTTGTACCAGGAACTCGCGTACCAGTTGTCGCCCTGGTAGACCCAATACATACCGTCGTAGAAGAAGAAATTCGACTGCAGTCGCGGCGCGTAGTAGACCGGGTAGCCCGGCACGCGGACGAGTTCAGGGAACAGCGGCACATTGATTCCGATGCTCACCCCGGGAAGCCCGATGCCGATGCTCGATTGGGCCAGGGCCGAGGTGGCCAGCCCGAAAGTCATCGAAAGCACGATGATCGCGTAGCGCATTTTCAATCCTCCGGTCGTTGTCGTTTGAATGCCTACTCTCGCGCAAGATTTGAAGTGCACGGGGCAACGCTCATGAGGGAAGGATGCCTGCATACGGGGTGCGCGACAGTGCGCTGCCGCACACAGCTGCCCTGGTGAAGACGATGGTGCTGACCGATGGCACGCTCTGCGTCGCATCGATCGTCCTCGGCGACAAGCGGCTTGAGCGGAAGTGATGGCGCGGCCATCGGCTCGGGCCCGCTCTGCGGATCGCGTCTGCTTCGGAGCTTGTCGAGCACAGCCGGTGGTACGAGAGTGGGATGTGCTGAAACCCTGCCAAGGATCGCACGACCGCGCCGGCAACGAGGCGGCCGCACTGGCGGGGGATCTCAAGACGGCGCGTTGTCTGCCGAAACCGGATATGTCGATATCCAAGAACGAGCGAGGGCAAGCCGCATGTCCGCGAGACCGCCGACCCGCAAGGCGCAGCGCACGAAGCCAATGGAAGACCAGCGCGCGGCCCCGGGTGGCAACGACAAGCGGGGATCTCTGGGCTGGGTGAGAAACGTCCTGGGTCGCTCGATCGGCCTGGAGCAGCGGCGCAACAAGTTGCATGTGGTACTGATCGACCCCCGGCGCGGGCCGGCGGCGGACCCGCCGCAGTCGCCGTTGCTGCAAATGCGCGCCGAACTGCGCACGCGCCTGCTCGTCCACGACCCTGCGACTCAGACGGTGCGCAACCTGGTCTTCGTACACGAGGCACTCGGGCGCAGTGGCTGGTCCGGCGTCGAGGCCTTGCCGCGCCCGGTGATGGGCAAGGCGTTGGTGGAGGCAGAGATGCTGGACAACCAGGATCCGACGCCATTGATGGCGATGCTCATCGAACGGCTGCGTGAGATCGGCGTCGCGGCCGACGAGCGTGCCGAACACGAGCGTGCGGAACAAGAGGAGCTTCTGCAAGAGTTCGAGAGGCCCGAGGTCGCCGAAGCCTCCGAGACGACCTTCGACGAGTACGAGCGAATGGAGCGCAGCTGGGTCGGCACTGTGCCAGCAGGGCTGGAGTAGCTCGATCGCGCTGGATGGCTGGGGGCAGTTCGTCGCGCTCCGCGCCGCGTCGCGATCGGCCTTCCGTGAATGCAGGCAAGAGCACCGCCATTTTTTCGTTGCTTGGCGTGGCCACAACGTTTCCCCGCTGTGCTCGACGACAAACGATCGTAGCCGAGCGGTCCGTCAGTATCCGGACGCGAGCTTGGTGAAGGAACGATGACAGCATCCGCCATGCATGTGGTGGCTCTCGGGTTCTCCCGGCTGCAATTCAACTCGGGTGCCGTCGAAACTATCTCGATGCAATCACGGCCGGCGCCATGAGTACGCTGCGTCTGGAAGGCGTCAGCAAGCACTACGGTCCCGCCAAAGCCGTCGACCGCGCCAGCTTCTCCACCCCTTCCGGCAAGCTCGTCGTCCTCCTGGGACCCTCCGGCTGCGGCAAGTCGACCACGCTGCGAATGATCGCCGGCCTCGACACGCCTTCCGAAGGCCGCATCCTGATCGATGGCTTCGACGTCACCGGCATCGCGCCTGCCGAGCGCCGCATCTCGATGGTCTTCCAGTCGTACGCGCTCTTTCCGCACCTGAACGTGCGCGAAAACATCCTGTTCGGCGTGAAGGTTCGCAAGGAACCTGCGGCCGACTACGACAAGCGCCTGACCCGTGTCGCCAATCTGCTGGGCTTGAGCGCGCTGCTCGACCGCAAGCCCTCGCAGCTCTCCGGTGGCCAGCAACAGCGGGTGGCGCTCGGGCGCGCGATCATCGCCGAGACCAAGGTGTGCCTGATGGACGAGCCGCTCTCGAACCTCGACGCGCAGCTGCGCCAGGAGATGCGGCGCGAGATCCGCACGCTGCAGCTAAAGCTCGGCATCACGATGGTCTACGTCACCCACGACCAGACCGAGGCGATGAGCATGGCCGACCAGGTCGTGCTGCTCAACGCCGGGCACATCGAGCAGGACGCGCCGCCCGCCGATCTCTATGCGCGGCCGGCCTCGGTGTTCGCCGCGCGCTTCATCGGCACGCCGCCGATGAACATCGTCGTGGTTCCCGGCCGGCCCGACCTGAAGCTCGGCGTGCGACCGGAGCACGTGCGCTTCGTCAAAAGCGGCGGCCTGCCCGCCGTCGTGCAGAGCGCCGAATACCTCGGCGCCGACACCATCGTCACCTGTGCGGCTGGCGGCGACACGATTGCCGCCCGCGTCGCCGGGCGCCAGGAGCTGCGCGAGGGCGCCGGAGTTCGCCTCGGCTGGACGCCCGAAGACAGTCACACTTTCGATGCCGCCACGGGCAGGCGCCGCGACGACATCGTTCCCGTTCCCGTTTGATCGAAATGAGGAGACCGACATGAAAAGAGCACTACTGATCGCACTCGCCACCGTTGCCCTCGCCACGGCCCTGCCCGCCGCGGCGCAGAAGGTGACCGAGGTCAATTTCTATTACCCGGTGGCCGTGGGCGGCCCGGTCACCAAGACGATCGACCAGATGGCGGCCGAGTTCAGCAAGGAGAACCCCGACATCAAGGTCAACCCCGTCTACTCGGGCACCTACCAGGAAAGCATCGTCAAGGTGCTTACGGCGACGAAGAGCGGCAAGCCGCCGCAGCTCGCGGTGCTGCTCTCGACCGACATGTTCTCGCTGATCGACGAAGACGCGATCGTGCCGATCGACGACATCGCCAAGAGCGCCGACGACAAGAAGTGGCTCGACGGCTTCTACAAGAGCTTCATGATGAACAGCCGCACCGGCGGCCACACCTGGGGCGTCCCGTTCCAGCGCTCGACGATCGTTCTCTACTGGAACAAGGAAGCCTTCAAGGAAGCCGGGCTCGACCCGGAAAAGGGCCCCGCGAGCTGGGACCAGATGGTCGAGTTCGCGAAGAAGCTGACCAAGACCGATTCGAGCGGCAACGTCACGCAGTGGGGTGTGAAGATCCCGTCCTCGGGCTTTCCGTACTGGCTGTTCCAGGGCTTGACGACAACGAACGACGCCATCCTCATGAACGAGGCCGGCACCGAGACCTATTTCGACAAGCCCGGCGTCATCGAGGCGCTGCAGTACTGGGTCGATCTCTCGGCCAAGTACAAGGTGATGCCCGGCGGAGTGATCGAGTGGGGCACGACGCCGAAAGACTTCTTCGAGAAGAAGGCCGCGATGATCTGGACGACGACGGGCAACCTCACCAACATCCGCGCCAACGCGAGCTTTCCGTTCGGCGTGGCGATGCTGCCGGCGAAGAAGCACTTCGGCAGCCCGACCGGCGGCGGCAATTTCTACGTCTTCGCGAAGACGACGCCGGCCGAGCAGGCGGCTTCGTTGAAGTTCATCAAGTGGGCGACGGCGCCCAAGCGAGCCGCCGAGTGGAGCATCGCGACCGGCTACGTCGCGGTGACGCCGGCCGCATGGGACACGCCGGAAATGAAGAAGTACGCGCAGGAAGTGCCGCAGGCGCTGGTGGCGCGCGACCAGCTGCAGTACTCGGTCGCCGAGCTCTCGACGCACGACAACCAGCGCGTCACGACGGCACTCAACAACGGCCTGCAGGCGGCGCTCACCGGTTCGAAGCCGCCGGCTGAAGCGATGAAGGATTCGCAGCGCGAAGCGGCGCGCATCCTGAAGGACTACAAGCACTGAATCGGGAGCTTCCGCACGCGAAAGCACGGCCTTGGAGAGCTTTCGCACGCGCGTCACGCCCTGGCTGCTCCTGCTGCCGGCGATGGTGCTGCTTGTCACCTTCACGCACTGGCCGGCGCTCGCCACGGTGTGGGACAGCTTCTTCTCGACGGCGAAGAAAGCGCGGCCCTCGCATTTCATCGGCATCGAGAACTATCGCTCGATGGTGCAGGACGACGTGTTCTGGCAGGCGCTGTGGAACAACGTGATCTACGCCGTCGGCACCATTCCGCTGTCCATCGCGCTGGCGATCGCGATGGCGCTCTGGGTCAATAGCCACCTCGTCGGCCGCGGCTTCCTGCGCCTGGCCTACTTCACGCCGACGGTGTTGCCGATGATCGCCGTTGCCAATATCTGGCTCTTCTTCTACACGCCGCAATACGGCCTGCTCGAGCAGATCACGCAGGTGCTCGGCCTGCCGAGCCACAACTGGCTCGGCGACAAGAGCACCGTGCTCGGCGCGCTGATCGTCGTCGCGATCTGGAAGGAGGCGGGCTTCTTCATGATCTTCTACCTGGCGGCGCTGCAGCAGATCCCGCCAACGCTGGCCGAAGCGGCGGCGCTCGAAGGCGCTTCGCGGTGGCAGTATTTCCGGCGCGTGCTGTTCCCGCTGCTGATGCCGACGACGCTCTTCGTGCTGATCAACGCGCTGATCAATTCGGTGCGCATGGTCGACCACATCTTCGTCATGACGCGCGGCGGCCCCGACAGCGCCAGCACGCTGCTGCTCTACTACATCTACCAGGTCGGATTCAGTTTCCTCGATACCGGCTACGCCGCCGCGCTCACCGTCGTCGTGCTCGCGGTGCTCGGCCTCGTCGCGTTCTTCCAGCTCCGGTTTCTCGAACGACGCACGCACTACCAGTGATGGAAACCGCGAGCACAGCCTTTCGCCCTGCGCCCGCATCGCGCGCCCTCGAGACCGCAGGCGCGTGGCTGCTCGGCCTGCTCTGGATCCTGCCGCTCGCCTACGCCGTATGGACGGCGTTCCACCCGTCGGCGTATTCCACACGCTTCGAGATCGGTGCGCCGCTGACCTTGCAGAACTTCGTCAACGCCTGGAACGCGGCGCCCTTCGCGCGCTATTTCCTGAACACGACGCTGCTGGTCACGATGGTGCTGGCCGCGCAGCTGGTGCTGGGCACGCTCGCTGCGTATGCGCTCGCGCGCTTCGAGTTCCCAGGCCGCGACCTCGTGTTCGGGCTCATCCTGCTGCAGCTGATGGTGATGCCCGACGTGCTGATCGTCGAGAACTACCGGACCATGAACGCGCTCGGCCTGCGCGACACCATCGTTGCCATCGGCCTGCCGTACTTCGCCTCGGCGTTCGGCATCTTCCTCCTGCGCCAGACCTTCAAGACCGTGCCGCGCGAGCTCGACGACGCGGCGCGCGTCGAGGGAGCGAGCGCGCTGCAGGTGCTGATGAAGGTGTACGTGCCGCTGGGCCGGCCGGTTTACCTCGCCTATGCGCTCGTTTCCGTGAGCTACCACTGGAACAATTTCCTGTGGCCGCTGATCGTCACCAACTCGGTCGAGACCCGCCCGCTCACCGTCGGCCTGCAGGTGTTCTCGTCGAGCGACCAGGGCGTCGACTGGTCGATCATCACGGCCGCGACGCTCATGACCTCGGCGCCGCTGCTGGTGGGCTTTCTGCTCTTCCAGCGCCAGTTCGTCCAGTCGTTCATGCGCGCCGGCATTCGTTGAGGAGAGCGGAGTGAAGCTCGTCACCTGGAACATCCAGTGGTGCCTCGGCTGCGATGGCCGGGTCGACCCGGCGCGCATCGTCGACGAGGCCCGCGCCTTTGCCGACTTCGACGTGCTGTGCCTGCAGGAGGTCGCCTGCAACTTCCCGGCGCTGAAGGGCAGCCGCGGCGAAGACCAGTTCGCGCTCATCGCCGGGCTGCTTCCCGGCTACACGGCCGTTCGCGGCATCGCGGTCGATAACGCCGGGCCCGATGGCATGCGCCGCACCTTTGGCAACATGATCCTCAGCCGCCTGCCGGTGCTGCAGGTGCTGCGCCTGCAGCTGCCGTGGCCGGCCGATCCCGCGGTTCCCAGCATGCCGAGGTTGCTGCTCGAGGCCATGGTCGAGGCGCCGTTCGGCCTCTTGCGCGTGATGACGACGCATCTCGAGTACTACTCGGCCAGGCAGCGGGCGGCGCAGGTCGAGGCGCTGCGCGCTCGCCACGCCGAAGCCTGCGCCCATGCGCTCGGCGGCGGCGTGCTCGACGAATCGCAGGGCCCGTTCCACAGCCAGCCGCAGACCGTCTCGGCAGTCCTCTGCGGCGATTTCAACCAGCGGCCGACCGATCCCCTGCAGGCGTGCCTGACCGCGGAGTTCGGCGGCGGCGTGCCGGCGCTCGACGACGTCTGGAAGCAGCTGCATCCCGCGCTCGAGCAGCCGCCCACCACCGGCGTGCACGATCGCGTGCAGTGGCCGGAGGCGTTCGCCTGCGACTTCATCTGCGCGACGCGCGACCTGCGCGACCGCCTGCGCGCTGTCGCGGTCGATGGTCGATCGCAGGCCTCCGACCACCAGCCGATGATGGTCGAGCTCGCCTAGCTGGTGTGCATCGCGTTCGTCTTTACATCGGTCAGCGCGCGCTACCTGCGTCAACCCCCCTGATCACGGGATGACCCCGTGCGGGCGAAGGCACAGAATCCTTTAGTTATCGATGCGTTGAATGGGATCCATATCATGAATATGCGAACGTTTCTCGGTACCGCCTCGACGGTGCTCGTCTCGGTGCTGCTGCCGATGTCTGCTGCGCATGCGGTCGACACAGTCACGATCAACTACTTCACGATCGGCTCGTCCGACCAGGATGCCAATCATCTTGGCTTCGGCACGGTCAACAACGAAGTGCAAAGCCTGCTCGGCCCGAACGGCCTGCCCGTGCTCAACACGCCGGCCTACGGCTGCGCGGCGGGCTGCTTCTCGCTGGTCGCGCCGAAAGACGTTCTGCCCACGACCGGCGAGATCACGTATTGGAGCCCGAGCCTCAACAACGGCGGCGCGGGTGGCACCTCGGACGTGACGGCGACGAGCAGCGCCACGGTTCCCCTGCCCTTCAACGTGCCCTCCAACTTCTTTCCCCCGAACGGCACCGGTAGCGGCGACGGCGGAGACCACGGCTACCAGGCGGCGACGCTCACCGGCATGCTCAACGTCCCGGGCACCGAGCTCGTCAGCTTCTCGATCGGGGCCGACGACATGGCGTTCGCCTATCTCGACGGCGTCAACGTCTGTGACCTCGGCGGCGTCCACGCCTCGTCGCCCGGCACATGCGTCACGCCCTTCGACATCTCCGCGGGCAACCACTACCTGCAGGTGTTCTTCGTCGACATCAACCAAGTCCAGTCGGGCTTCTCGTTCGACGTGACGACCCAGGGCGTGACGGTCGTGCCGAGCGTGCCCGAGCCGTCGACTTTCGCCCTCATGGGGATCGGCATGGTCGGGCTCCTCGCCATGGCCCGGCGCCGGCAGCGCCAGGGGTCCGGTCCCGCGCCACGAATCGCGCTCGGTTGAGCTTCGTTGGCGCGGCCGTCCGGCCGCTGCCGCCAGCGACCCCGCCGAAGACGCAAGGACCGCCGCTGCCTCGGGTGTCTTTGGCAGCCGTTCGGCCGGTGAAATTCGCTAGGATTTCCTGAGATCGAGACTCAGGAGTTCGCGGCCTTGAAATAGCGAGCTTCCAGCGACTTCGCGCTGATCAGGCGCAGCGTCACAAGCACCCTTTCCAAGAAAGTCAGCGGTTGAATCCGCCCGTCCGGCAGCGCCAGCACCGAGCCGAGGATCGGCTCGTCCTCGATCCTGGATTCCTGGTACTTGCGCATCTGTCCGGCTTCATTCATGGTCGTCTCCTTGCTTTGTCTTCCACAAGCCGCCCATGACATTGGTCTTGTCATGTAACAGAGTGTATTTTACGCTCCTTTGGGCCGGGGCGGCGACCGGAAATTCGTAACGAAGCCTTCCTTGATCGATCTCGGCATGTCCACGTCTGCCTTCGCTCACGCCCCTGTCGTCCGGCGCCTTTCGACGGTGACCGCGCTGCAGCTTCAGGCCCTGGCCGAGCTGCTGATCGATTGCGTGGAAGGTGGCGCCTCGGTGAGCTTCATGCAGCCTCTGTCGATGCCGAAGGCGCTGACCTTCTGGGGCCGCGTGGCCGCCGACGTGGCCACGGGCGCGCGAGCGCTGCTCGTGGCCGAAGACGAAAGCGGCATCGTCGGCACCGTGCAGCTGGTGCTCGAGCAGCCGGAGAACCAGCCGCACCGGGCCGACCTGTCCAAGATGCTCGTGCATCGCCGAGCGCGGCGCCAGGGGTTGGGGGCGGCCTTGATGCGGGCGGCCGAAGACCTCGGGCGCGAGTGCGGCAAGTCGCTGCTGGTGCTCGACACCGCGGGCGGCGACGCAGAACGCCTCTATGCCCGGATGGGCTGGCAGCTCTGCGGCGTGATCCCTGGCTATGCCTTGCTGCCGCAGGGCGGCCTGTGCGCAACGAGCTACTTCTACCGCACGCTGGGTTGAGCCCCGGCCGGCGCCACCCGGCTCTGCTACTTCTTCCTGCGAACGTGCACGACGCCCGTCATGAACGGATGCACGGTGCAGAAATAGGCGAAGTCGCCCTCGGCGGCGAACGTGAACTCGAACTGATCATCGGTGTCCATGGCCTTCGATGCGAAGACCTTGCCCTGGCTGGTCACCGTGTGCGGTGTCTCATCGCGATTGGTCCACCGGACCTTCGTTCCCGGCTCCACGGTGAGCTCTTTGGGAACGAACGCGAACTTGGCGATGTCGACGGTCGTTGCCGGTGTCGTTGCCAGTGTCGGGGCCGCCGCAAGGCTCGCCGATATCGACAAGGCGGCAAACCAGGCGAGCGTCAATAGCGAGGCTTTGCGGTTCGGGCGGATAGCGCGAAAGAGGGCCGGCTTCATCGATGCCTCCCGTTGCTCAGCGATCGAGCGGCCGATCGACCAGGGCGAGCTCGGTTCGACCTCGCACCACGGAAAGCTGGCGGGTACCGAGCAGCTTGCCCATGGATAGGCGAGCGACATCGCGGTGTGCAGGGAGATGTGGCCCTCCACTTTCTGGAGCACCTGGTGGATGTGACCATTGAGCACCGTGACCGACCCGAACGGGCGCAGGAGTGCAAGCGCCTGCGCGGAATCGGAAGTACCCCAGCCCCAGGGTTCCCAGATGGTCCACAACGGGATGTGCCCGAGAACGACGATCGGCGTCGAGCTTGCCTGGCCGGCAAGATCGCTCTTCAGCCAGGCCAGCTGCTCGTCGCCGAGCGCCGCCATCGTGCCGAGCTTGAAGTTCATGACGTTGTTCAGCCCGACGAAGTGCACGCCGCCCTGGTCGAAGCTGTACCAGCCGCGCCCGTTGCCGTCGTGATCGAAATACTTGAGATAGCCCGTCACGCCGTCGTCGATCGCGTCGTGCTCGCCCGGAACGGTATGGACGCGATCGACATGGAGCTCGCGAAGTATTTCCCTGGCGCCGCCGAATTCTTCGGGCTTGGACAGGTGGCTGACGTCTCCGGTGTGCACGACGAAGGCCGGCGCCTGCGGCAGCGCGTTGATGTCGGCGATGGCGTGGCGAAGGCTGCCCACGACATCGGGGTTGGCTTCCTTGCGAAAGCCGATATGCGTGTCGCTGATCTGCACGAACGTCAACGCACCGCTATCACCGGCCGCAGGAGTCCCCGGGCTCGTCGCGCCAAGCGCTCGCGGAACGCCGCCGCTCACGGTCCAGACCACGGCGGCACCGCTCCAGGCGGACAGGCACTTCAGCGCCTGGCGCCGATCGGGGGATTGAATGCTCATGGCTCCGGCTCCTCGTCGAAGAGTTGACGATCAACTCACCCTGCGATACCGAGCCCGTCGAAGACTTATTCCCGCCGTCGAACCATTCTTCGGCCCTGCCGGTGACGCGCCGGGCTGCTAGGGTCGCTCGAGGAATTCGCGAATCGCCAGGTTGGTGAGCTCGGGCCGCTCCGAGAACGTCATGTGGCCGGTGCCGGGAACGATGAGCAGCTCGCCCCGTGGAAGACTCCGATAGATCTCGACGGTCTCTTCGATCGACGTGAAATCCTTGTCGCCGGCAATCACCAGCACCGGGGTCCGGATGGCTTTCAGGTCGACGGTGGAAATCACGACCGGCGTGAGCCAGAGAGGGACGGACTTGGTCAGCAGAACCCACCAGTGCTCCGGCCCGTCGGGTGCGACGGCCTGGTAGTCGGCGCGGAAGTTTGGCGGCAGCCTGGCATCGAATTCGCGCACCTTGTCCGCCACCTCTTGTGGCGACCGTTGGCTGCGTCGCAGCAGCTCGTCCGGCGGCAGGCCGGGCGTCAGGTTCGCGCCCGAGATCACGAGACGGCGCACCAGCTCCGGATGGTCGTGCGCGAGGATCAGGCCGACGTCGCCGCCATCGCTGTGGCCGACGATATCGACGGGACCGATGGCGAGCTGGCCGATGACGGCGGCCATGTCGTCGGCCATCGCCTGGTACGTGAGGGGCCGCCCGTTGTCGGGGCTATGCCCGTGCCCCGGCCGGTCGACGCCGATGACTTTGCGAAACGACGCGAAATACTCCCGCTGCTTCGCGAAGCTGTTGTCGAAGTAGAGCAGCCCGCCGTGCAGGAAGAGGATCGGCGTTCCGCTGCCGAAGGTCTCGACGTAGATCCTGGAGCCACGCGCTTCGATATAGCCGCGGGTCTGGGCCGGGTGTTCGTCCGGGAGCGCGGGCATTGCCGCCGCGGCAAGAGCGGCGGCGAGCGCGAACGGGAGGAGTGACCGCATCCGGGAGGCCCGAGTACTGGCGAGCGGTGAAACGCCGCCCGACGTCGCGAATGTAGCTGCACCCGCAGGCCAATTGAAAGCATGTGTTTCCGTGCCTTCTCGAGCGTTCGAATTTCCGGATTCGGTGCTTCAATTCGGGGGGTCATGCCTGTCATCGCCGTCGTCAATCGCAAAGGGGGGAGCGGCAAGAGCACCCTGGCCACGCATTTGGCGGCTTACTTCGCGAATGCCGGCGTTGCGGTGATGCTGGGCGACGTCGATCGCCAGCAGTCCACGCAAACGTGGCTGCGCCTGCGCGGCACGCAGCACTTGCCGCGAAGCGCGCCGATCGTCGGCTGGGCTGTCGATCCGAGGCGCGTCCTGCGCCCGCCCGCCGGCGTCCATCAAGTCGTGCTCGATACGCCCGGCGGCCTGCGCGGCTTCGATCTGGCGCGTGTCGCGGCGTTCGCCGATGTCATCCTCATGCCCGTCTGCAATTCGGTGTTCGATCGCGAATCGGCCGCCGATTGCCATGCCGAGCTGATGGCGCTGCCGCGCGTGGCCAGCGGCCGCTGCAAGGTGGCCGCGGTCGGCATGAGGCTCGACGGGCGCACCAAGGCCGCCGAGGTGCTCGAGGCCTGGGCACGCGGCCTGAAGCTTCCCTTCATCGGCGTCCTGCGCGAGGCGCAGGCCTACGTTCGGTGCGTCGAGCAGGGCCTGACCCTTTTCGATCTGCCTGCCGAGCAGGCGCAGGTCGACCTCGCTCAGTGGAAGCCGATCGTCGAATGGCTCGAGCCGGTGCTTGACGTCGTGCACCAGCCCGTCATTCGCCGCAATCCCGTGGTGATCCGGCCGGCGCTGCAGAACCCGTTGCGCGACGAAGCGTCCGAGACAGTGCGTCGAAGCGCCAAGCTGCCCCGTGCAGGCCTCTTCGGCTGGCTGACGGCGCCGCGATTCCTGCAGCGCCAGTCCTGATCGGCAGAGGTCCGGCTGCGCCGGTCTCAAGCGATCTCGAGACATGCGAACAGGGGAACCTTGACCGTGTCCAAGACGAATGCGAAAACGGCTGCTGCGGCCAACGTAGCGGCTACGGTCATCACGGGTAAGCGCGTCATGGCGAAGCCGCCGACGGCAAGCGTCGAGGCGATCAGCACGTCCGCCACCGACGAAGCGGCAAGCCACCGGCTCGGGCGAGACTTCCACAGGTGTCGACGTTCGCGTATGGCATAGACCGTCGCCTGCCCCCCGAAAACCAGGGCGGCAAAGGTCAGCGTTCTCAGCTCTCCGGTTCCGAGATCTAGCGCGAATTTGCCGACGGCAAGGACACCCGCGCAAAAGACCAGCAGGCACAAGCCCAGGACGACACCCGCGATCGTGAGGACGCCGATGCGCCACGAATTCGGCATCGGCGACGGGCGGACGTTGTCGGTCGTCAACGACATCGAAAGAAAATCGCCGGTGATCATCACGATGACCATCAGCAGCGGTGTCAGGATCGCGTGCCCGGTGATGATCAGGCCGAGTATCAGGAAGAGAACCGTCACGATCTTCTTTATGATGGAGTTCAGCGTGTAGGTCAAGATGCGCTGGAACGTCACCCGCCCTTCCTTGACGGCGGCCACGATGCCGCCGAGTCCGGGCTCGGTCAGCACCATGCCGGCGGCCGATTTGGCAACGTCGGTAGCCGTCGATACCGCGATGCCGATCTGCGCCTGGCGCAGCGCCGGCGCGTCGTTGGCGCCGTCGCCGCACATGGCGACGGTGTGGCCGCCCTTCTGGAAGGCCTTGACGAGCTTGTACTTGTCCTCCGGAAGCACGCCTGCGAAGACCGCGAACTGCTCCGGGCGCACGCCGTCCGGGATCGGCCCGGGCGGACAGGCCGCACCGTCGAGGCCGACGGCGCGAGCCACGATGAGGGCCGTCGCCGGCGCGTCGCCCGTCACCATCACGGTTCGCACGCCCAGGCCCTGCAGTTCGGTGACGAGCGTTGCCGAGTCTGTGCGCGGCGGGTCGCTGAGCGCAATGAGCCCGACCAGCTTCATCGCCGTCGGCGGCCCGGCGGCGACCGCCAATACCCTGAAACCCTGTCCCTCAAGCTCTTTCGCCGCCGCTGCCGCGGTCGGCGATGGCTGGGCCTGGCCGACGACCACGGTGAAGGCACCCTTGAGTACGCGTTGCGTGCCACCGCCCGGCTCCGAAACCGTCGCCTCGGACATCTTCGTCGCCGGATCGAACGGCACGAACTTGATCAATCGCGGCGCATCGGTGATTTGTTTGCCGCCGGCCGCCGAGCGTATGGCTGCGTCGACCGGATCCTGCCCGCCATCCGAGCTGGCCAGCGCGGCCAGCACCAGAACGTGTGCGGTGTCGAAGTCGGGCATGGCCTGAACGGTCGTCACCTTCAGTTCGTTGCGCGTCAGCGTGCCGGTCTTGTCGGCGCACAGGATATCCATCGTGGCCGCTTCGTCCACGGCGGACAGGCGGGTCGGCAGGACGCCCAGCTTGGCCAGGGCGCGCGCGCCGAGCGCCGATGCGAGCGTGAAGGTGGCCGGCAGCGCGACCGGTATCGAGGCGAGGACCGCCGTCAGGACGAGCGGAATGATCTCGGCGAGCGGCATCCGGATGAACCAGGCACAGGCCACCAGCGCCGCGATGACGACGCCGTTGAACGCGGCGAGATTTCGCACTACGCGCAGAACCGCCTTCTGCTGCGAGCTGACGACATGGGCAACGCGGACGAGCTCCGCGGTGCGGCCGAACTTGGTTCGCGGTCCGGTCGCCGTGACCTCCGCCACTGCCTCGCCGCGCCGCACCAGCGCCCCCGCGTAGGTTTGCAGGCCCGGCCCGGCCTCGATGGGTACCGATTCGCCGGTGAGCATGGACTGGTCGAGCAGGACTTCGCCGCCGGTGATGCGCACGTCCGCGGCAACCACGCCGCCGAGCGAGAGCTTGACCACGTCGCCCGGCACGAGATCGGCCGCGGGCACCGTCGCCCAGGCGCCGTTGCGCCGGACCGACGCGCTCAGCGCCAGCCGCGATTTCAGTGCGGCAAGGGTGGCCGTGGCGCGGCCCTCCTGAAAGAGTCCCAGAGCAGCGTTGAACATCACGAGGCCGGCGATGATCGCCGCCTCGGCATAGTCGCCCTGCGTCACCTGCAGCACGACCGTTGCCTCCAGCATCCACGGCACCGGCGCCCAGAACTTGCCCAGTGCCCTGTGCAATGCCGACACCGTCGTATCCGGCATCGAGTTAGGGCCGCCGGTCTGCAGTCGTCTGCGGGCCTCCTCGGCAGTCAGGCCGATCGGGAGGTCGGCATGGCCCGCGCTCGCCGGTTCGGCGGCCATGGCGCTGCTAGCGGGAAGTGGGCGGCGGGTCATTGTCTGCGCGGGGCCCGTCCGTGAGGCAGCGAAGTGTCAAGCCTATTCCCCCAGCGCGAGGCGCACGGCATCCTCGTTGCTCAAGCCTCGCCTTCTTTCGGCAAGGCGGAGAGCTCGGCGGCGGATAGGGCGTCATTCAGGCTGAGTTCGAGCTCGCAACGCAACTTTTGTTCAACGGCGTCTCACCGAATGTTGCTGGCCGCGAAGCTTTTGCTGGCACATCCAACATGTCTAAATCTAGACGTCTTCAGAACGTTTCAGGCGAGGTTTCAGGAGCCTTCAAGACTGAATCGGGGGCGGGCGCCGACAGTCACCGCATCGACAACGCACCTCGGTGCATCCCTGAAGGAGAAACCTGATGAACACCTCGATCAAGACCCGCGCCGCCGCCATCGCCGTATCGATCCTCGTCACCCTCGGCGCCATCGACCTGATGGCCGACTACGCCTACCCGCTCGCCCCGGCCGCCCTGCTGGCATCCGCTACCCGCTGAGCCCCGGGCCGGCTGCTGCTCACCTCGAACCTCACGAGCTCCGGGCCGCAGTGGTTGCGGCCCGGGGCGAATTTCATCGCAACGTGCCCAAGGAGATGACCATGCCGAAGTACGTTATCGAACGTGAGATTCCAGGCGCGGTAAAACTGACGACCGCTGACCTTCAAGGGATCTCTGCCAAGTCGTGCAACGTATTGCGCGATCTCGGACCGTCGATTCAATGGGTCGAAAGCTTCGTCACCGACGACAAGATCTATTGCGTATATATCGCGCCGAATGAAGCCCTGGTTCGAGAGCATGCCCGCCAGGGCGGCTTCCCCGCCAACAAGGTGTCGCAAGTCCGGGCGCTGATCGATCCGATCACGGCCGAATAGTCTCGTCGTGTTCATCCGATGGGGCATCCTGAAACTCGACGTCTACGAGACTGGAGCCTGGGCCAATTCCGTCGCAACCTAATGCTTAGCGCAGCATCAAGCCACGCCACCACCGCACATGACTTGAACAGACGCGTCCGTTCACGCGGTGGGGGTTCGCCGCCGACCAAGCTCCCACTTGACGGCCTCGAACCACAGCAGGCTGGCGCCCGCGGCCGCCACGCCGGCCAGCAGCAGGGCGGGCGGAGGCGGCGCAAAGGCGAACAGGCGACTGATGGCCGGCACACCCAGGATGCAGCCCAGCAGTACCACGGCCGCCAGCGCGATCCACATGAACGAACGATTCGTGGCGCCACCACCAAGAAGGGAGACCCGGCTCCAGTAACGGTTCGCGAAGATCAGCCCAAGATTTGACAGCACGAGCACGGCGAAGGTCAGGGCGCGAGCGACGTTGTCCGACCGGGAAGCGGAGCGCGCCAGCGCGTAAACCGCCAGCAGCATCACCAGCAGCCCGGTGCCTTGCCACAGTCCGCGAATGAGCACCGTCGCATCGAAGAGGCGAGCCTCCGGGCGACGCGGCGGCGCCGTCATCGCGTCCGGTTCGAGAGGCTCGGCCTCGAACACCACCGAACAGGCCGGGTCGATGATCAGCTGCAGGAACAGGATATGCACGGGCATCAGCAGCATCGGCCAGCCAAGCAGCACCGGCAGGATCGACAGACCCACGATCGGCACATGCACGGCGACCAGGAAGACGATGGCCTTGCGCAGATTGGCGAACACACGGCGGCCGTACCGAACTGCAGTGACGAGCGACGCAAAGTCGTCGTTCAGCAGCACAAGCGCAGCGGCTTCGCGCGCGACGTCGGTGCCCCGCGCGCCCATGGCCACACCGATGTGCGCCGCCTTCAGTGCGGGAGCGTCGTTGACACCGTCGCCGGTCATTGCCACGACGTCGCCGCGCGCCCGAAATGCCTGCACCAGGCGCAGCTTCTGCTCGGGTTGGACGCGGCAAAAGATCTGCGTGTCGGCCAGTCGCCTGCTCAGGTCTTGTTCGCTGAGCGCCGACAATTCGGTGCCCGTCATGACGCGGCCCTCGGCGGTCAAGCCCGCCTGACGGGCGATCGAGACCGCCGTGGCCGGGTGATCGCCGGTGATCATTACTACCCGGATGCCGGCCGCGCGACATTCCGCGATGGCCAGCGGGACATCGGAGCGCACCGGGTCTTCCAGAGCGATGAGTCCGAGGAACTCGAAGTCGAAGTCGTGCTGGTTGCGCGGAAGTTGCCCGGCTTCGAAGCTCGAGCGTGCGACGCCCAGCACACGCAGCCCGTCGCCAGCCATCGCCGCCGCCTGCGCGGCCACAGCCGCACGGTGTACGGCGTCCATGTGGCACAGATCGATGATCGCCTCGGGTGCACCCTTGGCGGCGATCATCCGTTCGCGAGAGTCCGGCGATTGCCAGACCCTCGACATGGCCAGCATCTTGCGCGACAGGGGGTAGTCGTCGACGAGAGTCCAGTCGCTGTGCAGATGTTCGGTTGCGGCCAGCAAGCGCTTCCCGCAATCGCCGATGGCCGTCTCCATCGGGTCGAAGGCACGCCGGTGGCTGGCCAGTACGGCGAACTCGAGCACGTTGTGCAAGTCCTCGGGCAGCGGCGTTGCCCCTGCCTTCAGACTATCGTAGCTGGCCGCTTGTGACCACAGCCGCCGTACAGCCATCTGGTTTGCCGTCAGCGTCCCGGTCTTGTCGACGCACAGCACGGTGGTGGCCCCCAGCAGTTCGACGGCCGGGACGCTGCGAGCCAGCACTTTCTCACGCGCCAGCCTCCATGCACCCAGGCTCAGGAACAGCGTCAGCACGACCGGCAGTTCCTCGGGCAGTACTGCCATGGCCAGCGTAAGGCCGGCCAGGAGACCGTGCAGCCAATCTCCGGTCGACAGCCAGTACGCGATGGCCAGACCCATCGCCAATGCAAGGCCGACGATGGCAACGCGCTTGACGACGAGGCGGGTCTCCTGCTGGATCGGCGTGTTTTCGCCGCCGAGGCCTTCGAGCGACCTGCCGATGCGGCCCAGGGCACTGCGCTCACCGGTAGCCATGATGCAGCCGCGTGCCGTACCCTGCGTGACCAGCGTGCCAGAGAACACCCGCGTCTCGCCCTCTGCAGGTGGGTTGGCCGCTCCGCCGTTGGCAGCGCAGGGCGTCAGCTTGCTCACCGGGACGGATTCGCCGGTGAGCATCGATTCATCGACGGTGAGGTTCGACGCCTCGACAAGATCCATGTCAGCAGGAACGCGGTCGCCTTCGGCCAGCAGCACGATGTCGCCGCAGACCAGTTCACGGCCGGCAACCTTGCGCGGCCTGCCCTCGCGCACGACCAGCGCCTGCGGGCTGGACAGGTCACGCAGGGCCTCCAGCGAGCGCTCGGTGCGGCGCTGTTGCACGAAGGTGATGCCCATGACGACGAACACGAAGCCGAGCAGCATCAGCGCCTCGTTGCGATCGCCCAGCACCATGTAGATGGCACCGCAGGCGACCAGCAGCAGGAACATCGGCTCGGAAACGACTTCGCCCAACAGGCGCAGAACGCTTCGCGGCCGGGACACCGGGAGCTCGTTGGGTCCTTCGCGCGCGAGACGCTCGCGCGCTTCGATCTCGCTCAGGCCTTCATGCACGGTCGTTCGGCCGCAGCGGCCACATGACGATCTTCACCGCGTTGCGGCGGTGGCGTGGTCCAGGTCGGGTCGCCGCCAGGGGTCCACATGGGTCATCAGGTCAAGGACGCGATGCCGCTGCAGGACCCGTTGCCTAGCCTCGACCGCGATGTCGTGGCCGGCCTCGACGGTGATCGAGGCATCGACTTCGAGGTGCGCATCGACGACGATCATGTCGCCCATCTTGCGCGTACGCACGTCGTGAACGCTTCGAACGCCGGCGGTTTCGAGCAGCGTTTGGCGGATCGCTTTGACTTCCTGGTCGTCCACGGCGCGATCCATCAGGTCATGAAGGGCGTTCCAGCCGAACGCCCAGCCCATCTTCGCGACCATGAAGCCGACGATGAGCGCTGCGATCGGGTCCAGGATCGGGTAGCCCGCCAGGTTGCCGATGATCCCGATGCCGACCACCAGCGACGACGCCGCATCCGACCGGGCGTGCCAGGCGTTGGCCACCAGCATGCTCGACTTGACGCGTTTGGCCACCGACAGCATGTAGCGGAACACAAGCTCCTTCGCGATGAGCGCGCCACCGACGACCCAGAGGGCGGTGATGTGAACCTTCTGCACGGTGTCGGGCTCTTCGAGCTTGCGAAAGGCCGACCACAGCATTCCCACGCCGACGGCCAGCAGCAGCACGCCGAGGGCAAGCGAGGCGGCGGTCTCGAAGCGCTGGTGGCCGTAAGGGTGTTCCTGGTCAGCATCCTTCTTGCTGTGGTGACCGGCAAACAGCACGACAAAGTCAGCCACGAGATCGGACAGCGAATGGATGCCGTCGGCGACGAGGCCCTGCGACTTGGAGAGGACGCCGACGCTCACCTGGGTGATCGTCAGGCAGACGTTCACGCCTGCGCTGACCCAGGTGCTGCGGGTGCCCGCCACGGCGCGCTGTTGGGGCGTGTGCTTTGGGTCTTCGGGGTCGTCTGAGAAGTCGTCGAGATTCATGGCACCTGGTTCAGTCCGGGGATGCAACGCCGGCCTCGGCGGCCGCAAGTCGATCACCCCGGATAAGGAGAACCGGCGTCGTGCACAAGGCCAGGACCTTTGTTGCGACAGATCCAAGCACTACGTTTGCGAGCGCTTCGTGACCATGCGATCCGAGGACAAGCAGATCGAACCGGCCAAGCGCCGCCAACTTGGCGATGTGCTCGGCGGCGGGTCCGACTTCGTGCGTGAAGGTCGCCTCGATGCCTTGGGACTTGAAGAATTCCCGAATCGGGCGCAGCACCGACTCGGCATCATCGTCATAGAAGCGGCGAATGACCTCCACGCTTTCGAACGCAGCCGCTCGATGGGGCAGGGGCGACACGCAGTGAAGCACCGTGTAGCGATGCCGAGATCCCAGCCATTCGTCATGTGCAGCGACGTAGGCAAGCATCCGCCGGGTGTAGGCGCTTCCGTCAGCGGCAAGCAGTATCTTCATGGCGTCTCCGGTCTTGCAGTTTGCGTGAGAACGGCGAGCCACCGTTGAGGGAAGTCAAATCGTCGTCGCTCCCGCTGCATACGCAGTTGGGCTGGCAGTCGTGCGGCGCGATCCGCGGCCATATGCGGGCTTCGCCGGCTACCGGGCTCGCTGCTTGTCGACGATGAACAGGGCGATTCCGCCCAGGATGGCGATCGATGCCGTCAGGAATCGAAGCGTCGGCGGCTCGCCGAGCAGCGTGATGCCGCCGATGGCCGCGATGACAGGTACGCTCAGTTGCACCGTCGCCGCGCTTGTCATCTTCAATCCGGGCAGCGCGGTGTACCAGATCGCGTAGCCGATGCCGGAGGCCAGAGCCCCGGACGCCAGCGCGTAGCCGACTCCAGGGCCGTCGAGCGACGCCCACGGAAACATCGCGGCACTCAGCACTACGGCGAAGACGACGGCGCGCAGGAAGTTTCCCGCCGTCACGCGCAGCGGATCGCCGCTGCCCTTGCCACGCAGCGAATAGACCCCCCACGCCGTGCCCGCGACGAGCATCGGCACGGCGCCCCGCAAGGGCGGCGCCGAGAGGCCCGGCAGCAGCAGGCCGATCAGCCCGCCCAGCGCGCATGCCAGCCCCACCACCTGCCAGCCGCGAAGGCGTTCGCCCCGGCTTAGGCCGAAGCCGATCATCGTCACCTGGACCGCACTGAACAGCAGCAGCGCGCCCGTGGCTGCGGTCAGGCTCACGTAGGCAAACGAAAAAGCGGCGGCATACGTGAAGAGTGCGAGTGCGGAGGCCCAGCTTCCCGCCGGCTCGCGGCCACCACCGCGAAGGCGCACGATCAGCAACAGCACCAAGGCGCCGGCGATGACGCGGATGGATGTGAAACTGGCCGCGTCGATGCGGCTCGAGCTGAACGCGGCACGGCACAACAAGGAGTTTCCGGCGAAGGCCAGCATCGCCAGCAGTGTCAGGATGAATACTCGCGTACGCGACATCGGGTCATTCTGAAGGCTCGGTCCGTCCCGGTCGCAACGATCCGTCCTTCGAGGCCGCCTGGCGCGCCGAATTCGCCGCCTTCAGCGCCGGGAGTGCGCGGCGGCGATCGGCACGCGGCTCATCAGATGCGATGATCCTGAGGTGCTTCGAAGTGCGCGTCGGCGGAGCGCTGGCGCACCGCCGACTTGCGCACAAGGAAGCACAAGCCGCCCTGCCGCTTGAGGAGAGTCTCGATGAAATGCGTTTTGGTGGGTTCCCGCTTCTTCGGTGCCTCGGTCTTCGAGGCATTGCAGAAGGAAAGCGGGGTCGAGTTTGCAAACATCGTCGTGCCCGCGGCCGACGACCGCCTGGCGATCGCGGCACGGGCGGCCGGCTGCCTCGTCCACGTTCTCGAGAACCCGAAAGTGGTTCCGGGAGACGCGATCCCCGAGGGTACCGATCTCATCCTGGCCGCGCACACGCATGCGCGCGTGAGCAAGGAGGCGCTGCAGCATTCACGCCTGGGCGGCATCGGCTATCACCCCTCGCTGCTGCCGCGGCATCGCGGCATCGCGGCGGTGGAATGGACGATCCTGGAAGGCGACGCGATTGCCGGCGGCTCGATCTATCACCTCGCCGACGGATGGGACGCGGGCGCCATCGCCGCGCAGGATTGGTGCTTCGTGGCCAAGGGCGAGACGGCGCGCGAGCTGTGGGAACGCGCGCTTGCGCCGATGGGCCTCGAGCTTCTCGCCCGGGTCGTGCGCCACGCCCGGCAGCACGGCCAGGTGCCCGCGCACGCGCAGGATGCAAGGTTCGCGACCCGGGCGCCGATGATTCGCAGATCCGTCGTGCTGACCGAAGATCCGCGGTCGGCGACGACCTCGCTCGTCGTGACGGTGATGGGCCCCGATCGCCCGGGCATCGTCCGCCAGCTTTCGGAGCGGGCGCAGCGCTTCGGCGCCAACTGGGCGGCGAGCCGCCTGGCCAACCTGGCCGGCGAGTTCGCCGGCATGATCCACTTCGAAGTGCCGCGTGAGAACGCCGATGCGCTGGCCGAAGCGTTGCGCGGCCTCGAATCCGCCGGGCTGCGGCTCGTCATCGCCAAGAGCGATGGCGCGCCAGCGCCGGCGGGGCTGCGCGGGGTCGAGCTCGAACTCATCGGCGAGGACCGGCCGGCGATCGTCAGCAACCTGACGAGAATCCTCGCCGAGTCCGGCGTCAGCATCGAGCACATGCACACCGAGATCGTCGGCCATGCGTCCGGCAAAAAGACCTTCAAGGTCGCGGCGCACCTGCTCGTGCCCAAGGCACTTTCCTCCGACGAACTGCGGCGCAAGCTCGAGGTCGTGGCTCACGAGATGATGGTCGACATCGCTCTCGGGGATCGACCGGCAGGCACCTCCGGCGCAAGTGATCGCGCCGCGCAAGCGACCTGACCGGCGGCAGCGGCGACGCGTTGCTCGCTGAGATGAAGCGGCCATCGGCCGCAAGCCGAATCAGCCACTCAACTGCCGCTCCCGGGATCAGTAGAGCACCGAGGGGAAATAGGCGCCCTTCGGCTCCTGATAGGCGCCGAGCGTCATGAGCGTCATCGCCTTCACGACCCGGAAGCGCTCGCTGAGGCACCAGCTGAACAGCTCGGCCTGCCTTGCGGGCACGAGCAATGACAAAGGCTCCCCGCCCGTAGCCGCGGCTGCGCCAAGAACGAGGGCGCGCAAATCCTCGTCGGTTTCGGCGACTGCATGATTGGCTGGCCAGAAGGTCGGCATCGTCATGTAGCCCCGGATGCGCCTGTCACGCTCGATAGCGAGCGGTCTGAGGAATCTGACGGCATCGCGAACCTCACCACCGCGCCCATGGCCATGGACAGCTGTAGCGATCGCCTCGCACGCGCCGACATCCGCTTCGCCGAGAGGCCGCACCGAGGCGCCGGCCATGGGTTGGCCTTCAGGCTTGCCCTGCAGCAGCGGTTCGCGGACGGCAAATCCCAGCGATGCGTAAAGCGCAACCGAGCCGGCGTTGAAGGTGTACCAGCCGAACGCCCGCCGCCCGCCGCGCGCGCTGCAGTATCGCGGCCATGAGTTGTCGGCCGATCCCGCCGCTCTGAACGCCAGGCTCGACGGTCACGGGCCCGACGCCGAGGATCGGGTCGCGCTGCCATAGAAAACCCGAACCGACCACCTTGCCGTCCAACTCGGCGACGACGCCGAAGATGCGGGGATGCGAGGTCAGCATTGCTGCAAACTCGACGGCTGCCGCCGTGGACGGGAAATCGGGGACGACTCCGTGGCGGTCCGCGACAGCGCTGAAAGCCTCGAAAATAATCCGGCCGCAATCCGTAGCGTCTGCCGGCATGGCGGCGCGGATGTCGGCAGCCATCGCTGTGCCCCGTCACTTCCCCATTGCAGCCGTCTGGCCGGGCGGCAGTACCCTGAACATGAACGATGTCACAGTGGCTCCCGGAGCGAATGGCCCCGCGACTTGGTGCTTTACCGCCGGGATGCTCTTCAGGAATTTCGCAATCGCGGTCGCATCCTTCTTCGACAGGAAGGCGAAATCGCGCCACGGCATGATCGGGGCGAGCATCCGTCCGTCGGGACGCCTTCCCGTTTTCAGCGCTGTCACGATCTGTTCGACGTTCCAGTTGCCGATACCAGTCTGCCTGTCCGGCGTGATGTTGGCCCCGGCGAAGGCGCCGAGCCCCGGAATCTCGAAGGCGACGTCGGAGCCGCCGAGAAATTGCGCCATATCCGGCTTGCCAAGGAAGTTCCCCGGCGTATGGCAGTCGCTGCATCCGGCAAGGGTGACCAGGTATTTGCCTCGTTCGACGCTGGCATCAGCGGCGTGAGCTGATACGAACATGCCCATAGCGAACGTGCAGGCGACCGCACGTGCAGCGCGAAACGATCCTCTCATTTGGCTCCCTCCTTGCCGATTTGCTTGTCGGCAGCCATCGTGACGTCGTCTCGACACCGCGCCAGGGCCGGCCGCATCGCAAGCTGCTTTCAACCTGCGCTGCTGCGACCGCACGATACCGAGCAACGGTGCCGCGACGAGCCGCCAGCGAACGACGCAGCGAAACGTCAGGGCCGCAGTGGACTTCGGGCGGCCGTGTGGCATGGCGACTCCGTGGGCTGCTCCGGGAGGCGTCGCCGTTTCGGACCGCGCGAGTCTTGTCTCCAATGGAACGGAATCCGCACCGCCGCAATCCCGCCACCGTCGGCCAACTTCCTTTCGGCAAAGTTATTTCCGGATGGGCCACCTCAGGCTGTCCGGATTGACCGCTGCTTTCCGCTTACTCCTGCATGCGAGCGCTTCGGTTCGGGTGCACCGATCAGGGGAAAGTCGACCCGGGCGCTCTTCTCGGCGGACAGCCGGCGCAGAGCATCAAATGTCGCTGGACAGCCGGTATGGGATGACCCGGTCCTGCTCTGCTGCGTCATTGCGCGACACGATGGCGCGCGCCGGTTCGGTCGCGCTCATGTTGATCGCTTCGTGC
>Ga0075520_1000126_pt1 | contig 26996 bp, 28 predicted proteins | sample NGEPerB_FD_75100 | JGI IMG/M metagenome (GOLD analysis project Ga0075520, IMG submission 75100) | Arctic peat soil microbial communities from the Barrow Environmental Observatory site, Barrow, Alaska, USA - NGEE PermafrostAB12-B | ecosystem: Environmental > Terrestrial > Soil > Wetlands > Peat ... | reverse complement strand
GGTTCTCGGAGGTTCTACGAATGCGGTGTTGCACCTAATAGCTATGGCGCGAGCCGCGCGCGTTGAGCTAACGATTGACGATTTTCAAAAAGTCAGTGACAGAATTCCGTTCTTGGCCGACCTCAAGCCCAGCGGTAAATACGTCATGGAGGACTTGCACGCGATTGGCGGTGTGCCGGCTGTTGTGAAAATGTTGCTCGAACGGGGCGTGCTCGACGGGAGTTGCCTCACGGTGACCGGGAAAACCTTGGCAGAAAATGTCAAAACTTGGCCAGCAATGCCGGCGAATCAAGCCATTCTAGCGCCCTGGGATAAGCCACTCAAAGCGTCGGGTCACATTCGAATCCTACGCGGGAGCCTGGCCCCCGAGGGGGCTGTTGCGAAAATTACCGGCAAAGAAGGGCTTCGATTTTCCGGACCCGCTCGCGTCTACGACTCGGAAGAAGATATGCTGCGGGCCGTGGAGCAAAACAAAGTCAAGAAGGGCGATGTAATTGTGATTCGGTATGAAGGTCCAAAGGGCGGGCCTGGCATGCCCGAGATGCTCGCTCCAACATCAGTTATCATGGGCGCCGGCCTAGGCAAGGATGTCGCTCTCATCACTGACGGGCGCTTCTCGGGGGGCAGCCATGGCTTCATTGTCGGACACGTCACGCCGGAGGCCCAATCGGGTGGACCGATCGCTCTGCTGCGCGATGGTGACCGCATCATGATTGATGCGGAGCAGAACACGATGGACGTAGAATTGACCAACGAAGAGCTAGCGGCGCGTCGATTGGCCTTTGTACAGAAGCCGCTCAAAGCCAGTTCTGGAACACTTTATCGATACATCAAGACCGTCAAATCCGCGTCGGAGGGTTGTGTTACGGACGAGTGAGTTGACAGGTTCGTTTCCCCAAGCTACCCCGCACCGTTGTTGATCGTTTGACCGAGGTGTACCGTGAAAGCGCAGTTTAGCCCGAACTTCGAAAAGGCCGGTGGCCTCATTACGGCCGTCACTGTGGATGCCGAAAACGGCGAAGTGCTGATGGTCGCCTATATGAACGAAGAAGCGTTTCGACTGACGCTGGAGACAGGCAAGGTCCACTATTGGTCGCGCACGCGCAGCAAGCTGTGGAAAAAGGGGGAAACTTCCGGCAACATGCAGCAGCTGGTCGAGATGCGCGTTGATTGCGATTTGGACGCGGTCGTAGTGCGGGCGCGTCAGCAGGGGCCTGCCTGCCACGAGGGCTACAAAAGTTGTTTTTACCGCAGCGTCGACAGCGAAGGGGCCCTGCAGGAAAATGCGGCGCGCCTAATGACACCCGAGGAAATTTACGGAGTAAAGTCGTGAGCGTCATAAAACTTGGATTGCCCAAGGGGAGCCTGCAGGAGGCCACCCTCGATCTTTTTGCAAAAGCCGGGTTCACGGTCAATATTTCGAGCCGCAGCTATTTCCCGACGATTGACGACGAAGACATCGAATGCATGCTGATACGGCCTCAAGAGTCGGCACGTTACGTAGAGCTCGGCCTTTTGGATTTGGCCGTTACGGGCTTCGACTGGATATTGAAACGTGATGTCGTGGAGGTTGCCGAGCTTGTATACAGCAAGCAACTGCGTCGGCCGGTGCGCTGGGTCGTTGCGGTTCCGAATGACTCGCCAATAGTCACGATTCAGGATTTGCAAGGCAAACGAATTGCAACCGAGGCCGTAGATTTAACGGAACAATTCTTGGCTGACCATGGGCTCACGGCGCAGGTCGAGTTTTCCTGGGGCGCAACGGAAGTAAAGCCCCCGCATTTGGCAGATGCCATCGTTGATGTTACCGAAACGGGAAGTTCGCTGAAGGCCAACAATCTCAGAATCGTGCACGAGATACTGCAAAGCACGACGCGACTCATTGCCAATCGCCAAGCCCTACAAGACCCGAAAAAGAAGGCAAAAATTGCCGATCTTGCCCTACTTCTTCAAGCGGCTTTGACCGCAAGGAGCAAAGTCGGCTTAATGCTAAACGTTCACGAGAAGCACTTGGCTGCAGTTGAAGCACTGTTGCCTTCCATGAAGTCGCCAACCGTATCCAAGCTGCGAGCAGAAGGCTGGTACGCCGTAAGCACCATCGTGGACGAGGATATCGTGCGTCGCATTATTCCCAAGCTTAAGGCGAATGGTGCAGAAGATATCGTTGAATTTCCCCTGAACAAGGTCGTCCCATGAGTGACCACATGTCCCATGTATTTGCCGTAATCCTAGCTGGCGGTAGTGGCACCCGCTTTTGGCCCGCTTCGCGACGCCGTCGGCCCAAGCAATTGTTGCCCATCGCGCCGGGCAGCGAAGAGACGCTTATCGCCAGTACGGCCCGACGCCTGGGTGCGCTGGTACCTAATGAGCGGATTTTGGTCGCGACGGGTACTGATCTGCTCGAGGCCACGCAAACCGCGCTGCCGAATATTCCAAGAGATAATTTCTTGGCTGAACCAGCGGCGCGAAACACAGCCCCTTGTATTGGCTGGGCCAATTCCGTCGTGGCTCGCCGCGATCCCAAAGCCGTGTTGGCTGTGCTCCCGAGCGACCATCACATCGCGGATGAGCCCGGTTTCAGGTCACTATTGAAGGAAGCCCTGCAGAGCGCCGAAGCAGGCGTTGTAACGACCATTGGAGTCGAACCCACAAGACCAGAAACGGGTTACGGATACATCGAAGTCGGAAACGCATTGCTTGGTCGAACGTCGCGCGTGGCTCGCTTTGTGGAAAAGCCCGATCGAGCAAAAGCACAGGAATATCTGCTGCACGGGGAATACCTTTGGAACAGTGGCATGTTCTTTTTTCGCGCGGATGTAATGCAAACTGCAATACAAAAACATTTGCCTGAACTATCCGCGGGATTGAAAGAAATCGATGTGGCGTCGCTGGAGAGCCCCGCTAAGCATGCTGAAGTGTTAGCGACCGTATTTCCGCGCTTGGCTTCGGTCAGCATTGACTACGGAGTTATCGAAAAAGAGAGCGAACTCAATGTCGTAAGAGGCAGCTGTGGCTGGAGTGATCTCGGTAGCTGGCCGAGCGTGTGGGAGCTTTCGCCCCAGGATAGTGACGGCAATGCCGTACCTGATGCGACGCTGCTGGTCGATTCGCATCGCAACCTGGTTCAGCGCATACATACGGGCAACTCGAAACGGTTGATTGCTCTGGTTGGTGTTGACGACCTTTGCGTCATTGAGACCGACGATGCCTGCCTCATCATGCCGCTCGAACGGGCCCAAGAAGTTCGCGCCGTCGTTGAGACACTCAAGAAAACCGGCCGCGACGACCTGCTGTGACGTGCAAGCAAGTTATGGCGTGCAAGGTACGAACGGGATAGGGCGCAGCGAGCGGCGCCCCTCCTTGAGCGGGATCGCTGGCAACCGTTTCAATGTCTTGTTCGCGGGATCCACGAGAATTCCGACCGATTCAAGCGCCGTAACTCCGAGCAACGGCTCGGAGCCGGGTGGACCAAATATGACACGGCCCGCCGTTATTTCTCCCATGAATTCGATTTGCGCGATTCCAAATTCGTACTCGACCACGTCACCGTTTGCTAATTCATAAGCCATCTTACCAACGGCAGGAATACCAGCCTTTCTTAGCTCATCTGCAGGGACCAGTGAGTCGGTGGCGCCGGTATCCACTAAGAAACTCGATTCAAAGGGTGGCGCATCGGATCGTGTCGAACTCACTGCGACTGTAACATGCGTCAATCCCATACGTTTCAAACCTAGCATGAATCGGATTCAAATCGATTATTGTTCGCTAATGGGCGACATTCGGGTAAAGCGCGACAATCTGCCGCGCAATCTCGCCGGGTGATCGTTCGTCTGCGTGAATTTGCACGTGCGCTAGGGCCGCGTAAAGTGGCGTGCGTCGCGTTAGTACTTCGATGACTTCGTCCGCGATGCTCTGCGTGCCCGTCAGGGAAGGCCGCTGGTCGTCGCCACCGATTCGCGAAATAATTGTTTCCGGCTTTGCGCGCAGCCAAAAGACGGTGCCGGCTGTACGCAGGACTTTGATGTTCGCCTCGCGTTCGACTACCCCACCGCCGCAGTCGATGACTTGTTGGTAAGAGTGGGACAATTCCTCGCAAAGGGCTTGTTCGCTGTCACGAAAATAGGGCCAGCCTCGACTCGCCACCAAATCCTTTATTGACATGCCGGCACGCTGGACGAGCGTTGCGTCCATTCCAACGACGGACCATTTTAAAATTGTGCCAAGCTGTCTGGCTACGGTGCTCTTGCCCGTCCCTCGGTACCCAATGAGTATGATGTTCCCCATGGGCTAGGCTAACCTCTTTTCAATTACGGCGCGCATCGTTGCACGAGGTGGAGATTTTCCGGTCCACAATTCGAACTGAACCAAAGCCTGACCCAGAAACATCTCGAGGCCCTCAATGATTCGGCACCCACGGTCTTCAGCGTCGCGCAGTAGCCGGGTGCGTCGCGGCGTGTATACGGCATCGAACACAGTCAAATCCGAGTGTAGCAATTGCGCCGGCACGACGGACTCTTCAACCTTGGGAGCCATCCCAATTGGCGTGGCGTGTAGCAGCAGTTGGGCGTCTTTTATTGCGTACTCTAGCGTCCCGGTTTCCAGCCGTTCCGCTACCACTTCCGCCGTTCCCACATCCCGTAAGGTTTCCGCCAAGGCGCGGAGCTCGGGTTCGTCAACGCCGAGCAACGTCACCTTCTTAGGGGGCGCCTCAGCAACCAGAGTTACTGCGATTGCGCGCGCTGCTCCACCGGATCCCAGAATCACGACATTCGACCCGCGAGGTTCAGCCTTGGCAGCCCGCAGTGCGCCGAGCGCGCCAAGTCCATCAGAGTTGTACCCTTTAAGGGAACCGTCATCATTGACGACCGTGTTAATGCACCCGATGCGCTGTGCGGTACCGTCCACTTCATCGACAAGACTTAACGCGGTTACCTTGTGCGGTATCGTGATTGACAACCCGCGGTACTTGAGTGCTCGAATTCCGAGCATCGCATTGGCCAAATCTTCAGGTCGAACATCATGCGCAACGTAGACAAGATCGAGGCCGAGCTCCGCGAAAGCGGCGTTGTGAATCGCCGGCGACAGGGAGTGACCGACAGGGTGCCCCAGGATGGCGCAGACTTGAGTTTTGGCATCTGGAATGGCCGACATGCTGAGGCGATTTAGCATTCTCAGCGTAACCTGTGTCCACGTGTTGCTACGCCCCAAAAAAATCCCTTGGGTTACCTAGGGGTCCGCGCGGCGGGCCCGATACCTACGGCGCTACGTCGGGTGGGGCAGGCCCGCCGCCCAAAACACTTACCAATACCCTTGGCTCAAATCTAACAAAGCCAGCTTGAAAGTCGCAATTGGGCGGACCCTCGACATGTTCGACCGGACTTAATACGGAGGCAGGTGTGACGGCCAAGTGCCCGCCGGGGGCGACAAATCTGAGCAAGATGAGCGCGCATGCCTGCTAGGCTCACCGCTGTCCAAAGTCCGCGATTCAACCCACCCCCAAGTAAAGCCAGGAGATCCCGCGATGACCGACGCCACCACGAAGACCGCCAAGTTAATCCTCGACGATAAAACATTCGAGATGCCCGTTGTGGTGGGAACAGAGCAGGAGCGTGCGATCGACATCGAGAAGCTACGCTCGGCGACCGGACATATTACGCTCGATGAAGGGTATCGGAGCACCGGTTCCTGTTTGTCGAATGTCACGTTCATTGACGGGGAAGCGGGCATTCTCCGGTATCGCGGGATCCCGATCGAACAACTCGCTGAGAAAAGCAGCTTCATCGAAACGGCCTGGCTGATCATTTGGGGTGAGCTTCCGACGGAAATGCAATTGCGTAATTTTCGCGATTTGCTCACGGAACATGAGTTGATTCACGAGGGGTTGCACCACCACTTTGATGGGTTTCCTGCCACTGCTCCGCCCATGGCCATCCTTTCAGCCATGATAAATTCGGTATCCTGCTATCACCCGGATATTCTCGAGATGGAAGACCCCTCGCGCCTCGAGTCCGCGGCGGCACGGCTGATTTCCAAGGTGCGAACGATTGCGGCTGCGTCCTGCCGAGCATCCTTGGGCAAACCGCTAGTATACCCGAATCCAGACTATGATTACGTGCGGAATTTCTTGCATATGATGTTTTCGATTCCGCACAAAAACTATGAGGCCCCGCCGGAAGTGGCGCAGGCCATTAACTTGTTCTTGCTACTGCACGCGGACCATGAACAAAACTGCTCGACCAGCACCGTGCGTATGGTCGCGTCGAGCGGGGCCAATTTGTTCGCCAGTTGTTCAGCTGGTGTTTGTGCACTTTGGGGCTGGCGTCACGGTGGGGCCAATGTCGCCGTCATCGAGATGCTGGAAGCATTGCACCGGGACAAAGTCGATCTCAAGGTACATATTGAGCGCGTCAAGAAGCGCGAAGTGCGGCTAATGGGCTTCGGCCACCGCATTTACAAGAACTATGATCCGCGAGCGCGAATTCTGCAGGCGCAGGCGGAGAACGTCATAAAGTTGTTGAATGTTAAAGATCCACTGCTCGATATGGCTCGTCGCTTGGAAGAGGTCGCCCTGAGTGACAGTTACTTCAAGGAGCGCAATCTGTATCCGAACGTGGACTTTTATTCCGGTATCATTTTGCGCGCCATCGGCATTCCAGTAAACATGTTCACGGTACTCTTCGCCATCGGTCGCATGCCGGGCTGGATTGCCAATTGGAAAGAAGTCAACGACCGCCCCGAGCTCGGTATAGCAAGGCCCCGTCAAATCTACACGGGCCCCGCCACGCGGGACTACGTGCCGATTGAGCAGCGGGGGTAGTACTTCTCAGCGACCGAGCCTGTCGTTCGCAAGTTCTCAAGGGATAATTCGCGATTTGACTCTACTAGGCGCACTTGCTGCCGTCGTCCAGAAACTCGAGGAAACGGAGTAGGTCTGTCTGGAACGTGACCCAGGCTGTAGGTAGCCGCGCGAGAAGCGGGTGAAGCCGCACCCACTCGAGCTCAAAGCCATAGACGTTGCGAAATAGATGTCGGAAGCGCAGATATTCTCCAAGAATTCGTAGTGTATCACGTCCAATTACGGGCGGGCGGATTGTAGGTAAATCCAGAGCCATGCTCTCGAGCAGTGCGCGATGCCAAGCTGAGCCAGCGGGCACACCGCCGTTGAGTTCGGGAGCAATTTTCTCGAAGATTCGCTCCATGCCGGTATAAAAATCATGAACAATGTCACCGATCCCGCGCAGCTCACGCATCGGCGGTGTACTCTCGGAAAAGTCGCGAAGCGCCAGATCTGCCTCGGCTACTACCGCAGCAAGTCGATCGAGCTCCGATCGAATTGACGCTGCGAGCCGCGCCATACGATCCTTGTTGTCGCCTTGTCGCGTCACGCTAGCTCCACGCCATCTCGTGATAGCGCCTCGAGGTAGACAGCTGAGCCGGATTCGATCGGTACCAAATCTACACTCAGGCCCTCGGCCGCGGCCTCCAATTCAGCGCCTGCCCTGTAGAAGGCATCGGCCGCAATGCCCTCAGCGGCAAGATCAATGTCCGAACCTTGCTCAAAGTCACCCCGGGCAAGCGAACCCGTTAGAACAACACGACGAGCGCCGAATCGGTCAACGAGCAATCGCGCCAGGCTCCGAGCAATATTCATTGCATTATGCGCCGCAAGCTCATTCGCAGCACGCTCGCGCAAACTGCGCTCGCGCCAGGCAGCGAGGTAGGGCTCGAATGCAGACATGGGCAAAGGATATCACTGCGTATGGTTCGTGTCGAATCGGGAGCATTCACTGCATTTTCAAATGACGTGCTTCCGTTGCGTCACGTGGGCAAAACCGGAGTCACGAGCGCTCGTAGCGCATTGCGGTAAGCCTTGAGGGCCGTGTGTTGGTCCGGTTCTTCGGCATACTGCGCCAGCTGTTCAAAATTGAGATCCGCAAGGAAATCGCTGCGCTCCCGGAGCTCGTACCCGGAGTCGCCGAGCCGGTAGATAGCGAACCGTTTCTGGTGCCACAACCAAACCTCACGCACACCGAGACCCCGATAGACGTCGAGCTTGTTGATTCCGCCGCTCGTAAGAACGATCTCGAGCGCGATGTCCGGATAGTCGTCATCCGTCATGTCTCGACCGACGACGTAACACTCGTCTGGCTCGAGGCCCCGCTGTTTGAGGGCCTTACGGAACGTAGTGGAGCCGTAACCCGACAGCGGCACGTCACGTTCAAGCGCGTAAAGCTCGATGAGGCGTGCAATCAACTTCTTGTAGCCTTCGTGCCGTCTCGACGGGCTCATGATTTCAAGCGCTCCCTTGAGGTAGGTCAAGCGCACGCCAGGGCTATCAAGAAGCTCCCGGAGCGTGCAGTACGTCTCCCATTCGACCCCGTGCATGACGACGAAGCGGTCCTCATCCGGGAGCGGCTCGTACGGCGTCAACGCCAAAGCGGGAAGAGTCATGACGAGCAGTCTAGCACCGACGCAAAAGGTTGGCTGGGCCCGTTGGCGCCCGGGGGCTTAAATGGCGCGCAAGCCTATGGCCGCAGCGGATTCATCCCCTCCCCCGCGCCGTCGCTCGGTCCAATCCCAGCCGCCCCATCCACCGATACACCTGAGCGCGCGTGGTGCCTAGTTCACGGGCAACGTGCGCGACGTTGCCGCTATGCTCCGCTAGAATATTTTGGAGCCCGCTGCGACTTCGGAGCCTGTCGCGATAGATGGGCACGCATCTCGGCTACTGGCGTTTGGCTCTCCAGGTACGCTCCACTTCACCCCGGTTTACGCGAGCAATTGCAGAAACGTTGCGTCGTGCGGTCAGGCTATCAATGACCGCGCGAGTCAACTTTTGCACGGCATTGAAACGCCCCAATCTTACAATTTCCGCGAATTCTTTGAAGGTGCGGGGTGCTGTCGATAGCATGAACGGAATCGAGGCATTCTTGAGCAGCATGCGAATCCGGTTCGTGTTGGCCATGACTTGAAGATGAGTCTGGTCGTGACGATCGGAGCTGCCATGCCACCGGTGAACGACAATGGACGGGGGAATGTAGAGCGCGGACCACCCTGCCAGACGAGCACGCCAGCCAAGGTCCATGTCCTCATAATATAGAAAGTGCGACCGATCGAAATAACCACCCGGCAATCGAATTGCTTCGAGCATTACGCGACGATACGCGGCAGCACCGGCAGTGGGACAGAATATTTCTTCCGCATTACCCTGGCTCGCGACCCCACAAGGCTGTCCTTCGCTGCGGTCCCGCCCTCCGCCTGAGAAGGCCAATTCTATGCCCGTCGAATTAATCGTGTTCGGCCGGTTGCGATAGAGCATCAATGATTGAAGCATCCCGCAATCGTTCGGCGCAGAAGCCGCTGCTTCTACCAGCGCCTTAGCCCAGTTCGGATCGGCGACCGCGTCGTTATTGAGCATCGCAACCCAGTCGCCGGTACTCGCCTGTATCCCACGATTACAGGCTTCCGCAAAACCGAGATTTTCGTTCTGCCGCAGCAACTTGAAGTCACGATATTCCGAAGCAATCATTTTCGCAGAACCGTCTGAGGAGTTATTATCCACAACGATCACTTCGATATCTCGATGAATCTGGTCACGAAGGGACTCGAGACACTCCCTGAGATCATCAATTGAGTTCCAATTTACGACCACGACAGAAAAGGACATTTTTTCCGGGTCATGTTACTCCAACATCACTAATCAGCGCAAATTCGCACGCAAAAAGGTGGGTAATCCTTTGGCTCGTCAAGGACACCGACGACTGGATGCGCAAGACAAGAATTCAAGCGCCCATGACGCGGGCGCCCCTCGTTGTTTGGGTATTGGATGGCCAACACCGGGACTATGCAGCATCCCTTCACGGGACCTCAAATACGACGGTTGCGACTCGGACATCAATTCGATCGTGGAACCAAGTGGTCGTAGGCAAGATGGGAATTTCGCTGCGCACAACGGAAAGCGCAGTGACGCGATGGCGCAGTATCTTCCTGCTTGGTTCAGAATAGAAGTCACGGAAGTCAGAAGCCTTCTCGAGGTAAGGGGAAACTAACATACCTCCCGACGCGGGGAGTGACTTGATTCGCTTTCGAATGGTCCTGCCGTCAACAACCACTTCGAGCGCAACGGGAGGTGGTTTGAAAGTGTTAGAAAGCACCGTTCCCAACAAGTTCGGGTGCAGGTCAAAACTTATCCACAAGGGCAACGTCGAAACCTGGTCAAGTTCAATGATCTGTCCGAAATGGACGGTCTTCTTGAATAACTCGCTCCGATGCACTCCACGCACGTGAGTGCTTTTCTCAAATATGAGTGGGTTGCCTGAGCCAAGTCTAAGACGATAATTCGTCGCCATCGTTACGTATGACGCACTGTCGGCCATAGTGGGAAAGTTGTCATCAATCGCATACGGCGAGAAAACGATAGTTTCGGGCGCTGAAGCGCTCTGCAAAAAGAGGCGATTCAATTCAATCAAATCATGCGTGATCGCCCCTATGGTTACGATGGTCGGTCTTGATCGTAAACCTGGCGTAAGGAGCAAGATACCGGGGTTGCCTGCCGGCATCTCGGCGGGTCCGCGGATATTGAGCGCTGCGCCGGCCAATTGCAGACGCGCCAGTTCCCTCTGATGGTTTGCGCGTAAGCCACCCGGTCCAACCCGCAATAGATGTGCCAAACCCCGTGGCCCAACAAGAAGAAGTCGTCCAACGGCAAGCCTATCGTTTGCGGCAATTCCCAAGGAAAAGGCGATGTTTGCAATCACCAGAAGGCCAGCAATACGCAACAGTCCCCGCCGACGCAGATGTGTCAGTACCCAAGGGCCGATCATAATGATTGCGGACAATAAGGTGAGCCACGAATTTACCATGTGTTCGCCACCCGAACGCACAAACCCGTGTAGGAATACGACGTAACCGGTGAAGTACCACATGAGCAGCGGGACCAAGGCTCGATACCCTATCTGCGCAAGGCAAACCCGATACAGGCAATAGCCCGTAGTAAGCACGGCACCAAGGAAAATGAGCCCAAATACCGTAGAGGTGAATGACCAAAGCGCAAGCGCGTCGCGATAGCCAACGACGAATTCCCTGGTATAGTGCCAATTGGGTAAAATGTTCTCAGTTCCCTGGTGCCCTAGCCACCAGCCTGCACTCAATGACACACCAAATACAATTAAGCTTCGCGGGAGGCGTTTAAGGCGCCAGACCTCGTCAATTGCAATACTGGCAATGGACGCCAACAATACGGGCCCCAGATTTGACTTAACCCACATGGCAAATCCTAGCCCAGCAATCAGCAAGTATTTTGCTGGTGTCTCCCAGGTGTCGTCACAGCAAAAGTGCAGAAGTACAAGCAGCAATCCCAGCACGAACGGCAAACAATTCAGTGGAGTCCAATAGTCAACTGGGGAAAGACATAACGGAATTAGTACGCAGCCGACATAAAGCCAATTCCAACGACTAAGCCCGATGAACCTAAGATAGGCCAAATGAATCACATAAGCGGAGAATGCGAAGGTCACCAGGTGTACGAGCAACAAGATGGGGTAGGTCGCCGGATCGTACATTGGCACGCCGAGGAATCCCAACGGGCCAGAATTGAACACGATGTCACGACCGTACTGCCAATGACGAGCAAATGCCCAATGTGTCTGTTGCTCGCAATATTCCGGCCGAAACACTGGCGCCCAGGGCACGAATGCCGTGGCAATCCAGGCCATCAACACCGCAAACCCCCAGCGCATTTTACGATTCATCGGGCCCTATGTAACCCGATGTTCCCGCCGCGGTAAAGGCCAATCGCGCACACATAAGTGGGTCACTTTCGCCGCTCGATTCCATAGGCATCTGAATACCTACGAAGTTGTCTGAACCGAATTGTCGCCAGGCCCTTTCCCCATACATAATTTGACGCCACACTTGCCATCCGACTAAGTTTTGACAAGAACACGGCTTGCAGAATTTGCAGTATTTGCGCCATTCGCGCCACTGGGCTGCGATTCGGCTTTCCTGAAAGGAACGATCCGATGTTGAAGTGGCTTCGATCACCGATTGCGTGGAGAAAAACTCACAAGGACGTTACACAACTTGTCAATGCCTGCCAAGGCCGAGTCCATGTCGGGTGCAATGACGTGGAGGTGCCGGGATACGTCAACATCGACGTTCGACAAACGCGAGCAACTGACATTGTGCACGATTGCAAGGACTTATCGCTTTTTTCTAGCCAAAGCCTGACCTTCATATTCAGCAACGCGTTTTTCGAACATCTCTACGTAACCGAACGACTTCCTTTCCTACGCGACGCAGCCAGAGCCCTTGGACCTGACGGGTGGTTGGCCTTCACTGGCCTGCCGGACTTCGAAGAAGTCGCTAGAGCCTATCTCGAGCGGAGAAAGCCTGGTCACGTTTCTGCACAGTTTGACTTGTATAAAGTCTACCGCTACACGCACGGCGATCCGGAAGGGCGACCCTCATGGTGGCTTGCGCAGCTGCACAAAGGATTGCTCGACTTGGAAACCACATTGCAGCTTGTGCGTGACGCCGGATTCCCGTCGGGAATAGTGTTTCGGTATTGTTGGGGACAAGAACCATATCCCGTGACGTTTGATTTCATCGCATTTAAGAGCCCTTCGAAGAAGAAACTTCTGGACCCGCAACATTCGAGACGTTCTTTCGGGGTTACCCACTAGCATCAATTGGAACAGCACCCGCGTTCTCGCTGAATTCTAGACGAGCTGAGCCGGCCAGACTGAGCAGCGGATATTTGCTGAAACTACCTTGGAGCTCCCTCGTCACCATATGCCGCGATAAGAGATTCGGCTATTCTTTGGTAACTCTCACCTATTTGCTCCTTGGTACCGGCATCGCGTAGTTCGGTGAGCTTTGCGGCTGCAGCTACTCGGTAGAATGCCATCGATAGCGCCAAGAAAAAACCGCGCCAGCCATCCCGGTAGCCCTTCTTGTTAACATATCGGTAGTACCACTCACTAAACGCCGATGACAACACCGCTCGCGGAGACATGCTCTGATGGCGCTCGAACGCCTGAGTGGCTTCGATCGTAGTATACCGGTTGAGCTTCTCAATAAACTGGCTCATTGACACGTAATTGAAGTGAATGAGAATGCGTCCGTCAACCTCTGGGATTGCCCCAATGCGAGCACCGGGGTCGGGATGTAAAAATCGGTGAACCTCTCCGGTCGTTGTTAACGAGCCCTTCCGGAAGAACCGTGCCTGTCGATCTTCCGTGGCATTCCAACCAGTATACTTGATGGGAGCACCAAACATTAAGTTCTGGCGAGGAATTTGGACAACATCAATCTGGTCTTCAGCAGCTAGCTTCCGCAATTGTTCATATAGCCCTCGCGGAACGAGTTCATCCGCATCCAGAATGAGAATCCATTCGCATTTCGCTTTGGATATCGCAAATGCCCTAGCCGGATCGGCGAACCCAAGGGGTTCGTGCAAAAACACTCGCGCTCCATAGCGTTCAGCAATGTCGCGGGTGGCATCGCTGCTGTGCATATCGACAACGACGATGTCCGCGGCCCAGGGCACTACCGATCGCAAGCAATAGGGCAGATTGTGCTCTTCATTGAGCGTGTTGATCACGACGGAAATCTCGGGCTCCCGATGACTGTCGCTCTTGGTCATGATCTTCCCGTTATCAATTGCCGCATTTTTCTAATTGCTGCCCCGTCAATCGCGACAAGCCCCGCCAAATAGAGGCCAATCCCCACTAGAGCGTAAGAAATGAACACAATCAGATTCCCGGCCGGATAGCGAGTTTGCACGAACCATGCAGCTGCGCCGACGGCGAGCGCAATGCACCAGGCCGGCAAAATGGGGATGAGAATGCGAAATGGAACCAGCCCTTGCGCAACCCGAAACAAGGCAAGATTGCTGAATTGCACGATGAAGTTTGCAACTGCAAACCCAATCCCCCCAAAGGCGACAATCAACGGAGCCCCGATGAGCCAGGTTCCCGCCATCCATATCAGAGCAAAAAACATGGCTGTCTTTGCCCGACCTAGCGCGTTGAGCAACCCCAAGAGGGGCGTAGAAGTCGGCACAAACAGGTTCGCAAACCAGAGAAACAGAAAATACGGTCTGGCAACCAGCCACTTACTGCCAAATACGTAGGTCGTAAAAGGATGGAATAGCGCGAGCATGAGCAGGGCGAGGGGCGCGCAAATAGCGTTGGTCGCCCAGATTACACGCTCCACAAAATGTCCCAAAGCCGCTCTGTCTGTCTGAAGACGCGCAAAGGCAGGTAAGTAGACCCTCTGAAACACCATCAGGGCCAAGACTGAGTAGGCCGCAATTGTCTGTGCCCAACTGATGTAACCTACCGTCGCCGCGCCCGCAAGCACTCCCACTAACACCGGCGTAATACTGTCTTTGATCAATGATATGAAGCCAATGGCTTGATAGGGCAAGCCAAAAGCCATGTGTGCTTTCACTCTTGGCCAGTCGAAGCACCAGCCAATGCGCCACCGGCTTACGATTTGAATGATGATCGCACCAATGATGGAGCGAACAAGCATAGCAATGACGAAGCTCCAAGCACCGGCGCCGCGCAAAGCCAGCACTATAGCAACTAAATTGAATGACAGGGCCTGCGCTACGTCGGCAACGGCAAGACGATCAAATGCTAGTTTTCGCTCAAGCCGAATTGCCGGAATCGACTGAAATGAGGTTATGATGAGAGACAACGCCGCGGCATGAAATATGTACCGCTCCGATCCGGGCACGTTGTAGCGTCCAATCACCCAAGGAGAGAGTCCCCAGAATATGATAACGACCGAAAACACGAGTATCTGTTGAAATGTGAATACTGACCGATAGTCACGATCATCGGGTTCCTGTTCCTGGCGAATCAGGCTTGCTCCTAGCCCCACATCTCCAAAGGAGGACAGGAAGGACATGAGGAATACTATGATGCCATAGTAACCGTATTCACGCGGCGACAGCTGGCGCGCTAGCACGATACTACCCCCCAAGTTAAATAGCTGAACGACCACTTGACGAACCGCCAGGGCAGCGGCACCAAGCACGGCCAGACGGGCAATTTGCTGAGAAGATGCCTTGTTTTCTAGGGTACTTTGCAAGTGAACAACTCGGGGGCGATCGCGATTCAGCCTGATACTAGCAGAACCTATGCGACGGCAAACTTGTAGACTAGTCACGTCGATTCTGTTGAATCGACGTACTAGAAATTCGCGAAGAGATCTGGGTTTGGGCGAAGCCAACCTTCGGGAATTCGAATGTCCCCAAACCGTCCGATGGCGAAATTGAGGCTTAGCCGCAGACATGGCGAACAACATTGGCAGCCGGTTTGATGGGCACTTAGGGTTCGCGGTCCCCAGAATCGAAATTCGGCCAATTGGTTGGTTGTGGGATTTTCGCTGGGAATTTAGGCACGGAGCAGCCAAGTGCCGCCCAAAACCCAATCAGGGAGATGCGTTCATTCTGAACCATTTATGGTATCAAGGCGGGCCATGGCTTCCGAACGTGACAGGACGTCGCGTCCACGATCTTCTAATCGCCCGACACACCGGTCCAACCGTCCGCGCCCACGTCGGCGCGATGAGCCGGAACCGTTGCCCATTGTGGGCGGGCGAATGATGAATGCTGCAGTGGCCGGCTGCGCGATGCTGTTGGTGTATCCGCTAGGGAATGTCGTAAAGACGCGTAACCCGGATCCAACCAACATGAGCGGTTGGCACGAAGGGGGCTCGACGCGCGTACGTTTGACCGTGATTACGATGGACTATGAGCGCTTGCTCTGTGCCTCCGAGCAAAGTCTTGGTGAAGAGCACTGCGCGTTCAAAGACGAAAATGCTGCTTGGCCCCTGGCCCCGGGTGAGCCCCTGGACGACACCAAGCAGCATGTCATTCAGCCGTACCGGACCTATCCGGACAATCAACTTATTCTGGTGTCTGGAATTTGGGCGCATCCGATCATCGCAACGCGAATTCACCGCGAGCCTTGGGCGGGATTTCTCGAGACGAAACTGCAACGTTTCGTCGTTGAATGCGATGTCGATTTCATCGGCAAATTCGAGAATGTGTCGCTTCGGTGGAAGCCTGATGTGGCTTGGGGCAAGGAGGCGTCGGCTTGGGTGGCTAAGTCTCGTAAGTGTTGGCTTGGATCTACGGAGTAGGTTTTTCGCCTCTCCCTAAATCCCTCCCCGCCGGGGAGGGACTTCACCCCCCAAATCCCCCCTTAGGGGGGATATCTAGGCGCGTTACTGCGAGTTGAATATTTGAGCTCACTCAAGAAGTTTTTTGTGGGGACTTCGCTTGGCTGCGGGTGACCGTTAGTGACGTTCTATAGCGGATAGCATTAGCTCTGTGTAGGAGGTTACTATGCTTTTGTGGTCGATGTTGGGGGCGGGGTCGTTGGGCTGCTTCACTAGGCCTGCCCACAGTTGCGGGTCCAATTGAGGCGGGGCTTGTTCGGGGGGATCTAGTACTTTTGCTTGCAGGGCTACTACACCGTGCATGCCCCCTATGAATTGCAAGATTGTGAGTTGGGTGTCGAGGTGCTCGTGAATCGAGCCGTCTCGCTTGCCCAATTCGAATGCCTCTACGGCGAGTCGCAGAGCCTTTCTGACTAGCTCCGCGTATTTTTCCGCGAGCGCTTCTGAGTTCGGTAGCTGCCAATCGGGTGCGACCCACGCCCCTGCAAGGCGAAACCGGGCCGGGTCACTGACGGAATAATTGGCGTATGTTTCTATGATTGCCCGAGTGCGCTTAAATCCCTTGCCCTCGGCAGGCAGCGATTCCAACTTGTCTATTAATTCCTGCAGCGCGCGACTGGCAAGCATAAGGTAAAGTTGCTCCTTGCTTTCGAAGTGAAGGTACAAGGCACCTTTGCTGACTCCAGCGTGGCGACCAATCTCGTCCATGGTGGCGGCCCACACTCCGCGCTGGGCAAACACCTGTTCCGCCGCTTTTTCGATGCGAGCTTGCCGCGCCGCACGGTCTTCGATTCGCTTGTCGGTGGCTGCAGCTCCCCGCATAGGGAGCCCATAATCATCCAAGCAGGGACTACCGCAAAAGAGATTTGTGCAACTCGGACGAAACCGGGCGAGGTCACCGGTCAATTATGACCGAAAATTCATGGTTCATTCGGTGCCGGGTCCTGATGACTACGCACCTTGGGGTAGTCTTTGGCGCCAGGTCCGAGCAACGTGCCGCAGAGTGTGTTGCAGCGACTGTCCCCCGAGCTGCAACCACAATTTCCTTTCTCAGCCTTTGTTTTCAAGGCTTTTTGAACCTGCTGCCGCGTAAAGCCAGCAATTTGCTCAACCTTTTCGAATTTCCAGTTTGTTTTGCGTTGTTTGACCGTGCGGGGATCCGTCGGTTGGCGGTCGGGCTCCGCGCAGCAGCGAAAGCTCAGGAAGTAATAATAGAAGCCTTCATCGTGCGTGTAGATCTTTGGCCGACATTGGTTGCGAACACCCTTATACCAGGGACCACCCGTGTGAACGCTGTCAAACTTGCCTCGAAAATCGGTGCTAAACGTTTCACTCGCCACGACTTCGTCTGCATTCCCCGGCATGTCATAGACGCCATAATCGCTAACGCACTGCGGTTGTGAGCCGCTCCTAACTCCCTTCCACAGGCGAGCGAGCTCTTGCGGATCTCGGGCGCCAACCTTCTTCATGTCGGGTGAGTCCCACATCACGTCACCGTGGCAAACGTTCGTGTCGCGAGTGTACCCATAGGGGAAGGGTTTGTATTTCGGGCCTTCGCAAGTCATCGTCCATTCGGACTCCGTGCAAAGACGCTTGCCGACTGCCGCACATTTAACCTCGGCTTGGTGAAATCGATTCATCACTTCCGGGCGCTCGCCGGATCGATTGGGCCACTCGTAGCGATCGATGCAAAAGCGCTTAGGCTGGCGTTCCCCAATACATTTACTCCAGGGCTCGAATCGCTCGCACACCGTCTTCTTGTTCGACTTGTCGTACCAACTCTGCGCACACTTGTGCTCGACCTTGGTGCAATACTCCCCGTCGACGAGCAGCATGCCCACGGGGCAAGCGCTGGGATCCCGCGCTTTGACGGATCCGCCGCTCGCATTGGCCGCATTGGGCTTCGCGGGGGCAACCCTGCGGTCAGCGCTCGGAAGAATTGACCGGCGCCCCTGGGTCGCGGCAACCGGTCGGGCTGCGGCGGCCGTGCTCTCGGCCGGCGATGCGGAACTTTTAGGTTGCGCGGCTGCGGCACTGGAGCTTCGCACAGCGCCGCACGCGGCCTGCACCAATGAGACCCACAAAAATCCGGCAATCAAGCGTGATCCGCGCATGGTTTTGCTCCCTCCGCCCTGATACCGGGCGGCGGATTTGGCGAACTTATCCTTCGGAGCCGAGTCGGGCAAAATCGAAGACAAGTCGAATCGTCAGCGCCGATCAACTATGGTCTTGAGCTCACGCGGGTCGGCCGCTAGGTTTCGGCCTCCAGTGGTATTTCAGAACCCGCGTTCTCGAGGAACCCGTGACCAATAGCTCCGCCCATGCTCCCCTCGTTGGAGTCATTATGGGCTCCCGCAGTGATTGGGAGACCATGCAACATGTGTCTTTGACACTCAATGAATTGGGTGTTCCGCACGAGGTGCAGGTGGTCTCCGCGCACCGCACGCCGGATCGAATGTTCGAATACGCCGCAGCGGCGGAAGGCAGGGGCCTGCGGGTCATCATCGCGGGCGCCGGTGGTGCTGCCCACTTGGCAGGCATGACCGCTTCGAAAACAGCGCTGCCGGTGCTGGGCGTACCGATTCAGAGCAAAGCATTGAACGGTATGGATTCCTTGTTATCCATAGCGCAGATGCCCGCTGGGATCCCGGTTGGCACATTAGCGATTGGCCGCGCGGGGGCCGTCAATTCGGCACTATTGGCCGCCGCCATTCTGGGTGGTGAGTTTCCCAAATTTCGCGAAGCGCTGCATCGATTCCGTGACGCACAAACCCAAACGGTCTTGGAAAACCAAGATCCCCGCCCGTCGGATCCCTGATTTTTGTGCATATTGGAGTGTTAGGCGCCGGCCAATTGGGGCGAATGTTGGCTCTCGCGGGTTACCCGTTGGGTTTTCGATTCACTTTTGTCGATCCGAATCCAAGCTCGCCCGCAGCTCAATTAGCCCCACATTTGATCGCCAATTACGACGATCCGCAAGCGCTCGAACAACTGGGCAAGACAGACGTAGTTACGTACGAATTCGAAAATGTTCCTGAGGCAGCGGCTGTGGCATTGGCAGGGCGTGTGCCCATTTATCCCAATCCGGTTGCCCTGCGTATCGCGCAAGATCGGCTATTCGAGAAAACCAGATTTCAACGCTTGGACATTACGACGTCGCCCTTCGTTAGCATTAGCAGCGAAGAAGATCTTGAATCGGCACTGCAGAAGCTTGGCACGCCCTGCCTGCTAAAGACACGACGCCTGGGCTACGACGGCAAAGGACAACAACGTATTGTGAAGTCAGAAGATGGCGGTCGTGCCTTCGAAGCACTAGGGCGCGTACCTTGTCTGCTGGAGCAATGGATAACATTCAGTCGCGAATTGAGTCTGCTTTGCGCACGATCAACCAGCGGGGAACTGGCATTTTATCCGCTCGTGCAGAACGTGCATCACGAAGGTATTTTGCGTATGACGCTAGCACCGGCACCGGGCTTGACCGAGGCACTGCAGCAGCTTGCTCAGCAATACGCCGAACGGCTGCTGCGTGATCTCGACTACGTAGGAGTGCTAGCAATCGAGTTTTTCGATGTAGGAGGCCAACTGTTGGCGAACGAGTTTGCGCCTCGGGTTCACAATTCGGGGCATTTTACGATCGAAGGCGCGGTAACCAGTCAATTTGAAAATCACCTGCGTGCGATAACAAATTTTCCCTTGGGGGATACTTCGATTCGCGGATCGGTGGCAATGCTCAATCTCGTCGGCGCAATGCCAAACCCGGTTGACGTCCTCGTCATCAAGGACGCCCATCTTCACGACTACGGCATAGAGCCGCGAGCGGGACGCAAACTAGGACACATCACCCTCGTTGCCCGTAATGAAACAGAACGAGCGGAGCGTCTGGCCGCAATCGAGCCGGCACTTGTCAGCTGCGGCGCCTTGCCGCGTGACGTGATTTTGAATGCCTAGTGCCGCGATTCTAGCCGTTGCGGGAATCGTCGTAAAAAGCGCGCAGGGTCGCATGGGCCGCCACCTTTTCGCCGCGTGCGATCGCCCAAACGAGCTCCCGCGCTCGCTGGTTAATCGGCGTCTGTACGCCCAAACCCTGACCACGTATCACAATCTCACCGTTCAAATAGTCAATCGCCGGCGGGTGACCGCGTTCAATGGCGCGCAGCATCGAGCTTCGCAGTCGTCGATACTTGGCGCCCAGCCCGAGTGCGGCGGTATGCCGCGCCCAGCGCTTTGCAACGGCCCGAATTCCCGCCGTATCTTTGCCCGTAGCAGTTAGCCACTGTAGCGGTACGGTGCCCGGCAATCGTTCCAACTTGACACCTGAAGCAAGCGCCACGTTGACGGCTTCACCCATGACTTCAAAAGCGAGCTCCCGAGCGTAGGCTTTGTTTAGCAGGGGACCCAATTGATCGCCGCCGATCGTGCCCAGCGTCGATATTGCACAATTTACAATCAGTTTTGACCAGCGAATCCCAATCAGATTGCGAGAAATACGAACTTTGCCAATCGATCGAAAGCACTCTGACAGGCGTAGTAATGTCGCATCCGTGGATCCGTCGATGCGCCCGAGCACCAGTCCTCCCCCGGGTACCTGCTCGCAGACCCCTATCCCGTGTGATTTTGCACCAAACGTAATGACCGCCCCAATGACGTTGGCTGCGCCCACTTTCATCGCGACCCGTTCTTCGCACAGGCCGTTCTGAAGACATATAACTTGCGGGCCCAGGGCGAGTACTTCTGAGAGCCCCTCGACTGCCACCTCAACGTCCGTGGGCTGGGTTGCGAGAACGACAAAATCGAAGGGCTCGCTGGAGTCGAGCTTGTCAACGAACACCCGCGGCTTTGCCAAGGTTCCGGCGCGCAATTCTCGAAGCCCCGAGGTTGTTACGACTCGCGCAACGTCAGCGCGTCTTACGAGTGCCGTCACATCAAAACCGGCCATGGCAAGTCCATGTGCCACCACACCACCCAATGCCCCCAAGCCGACAATTAGAAACCGCGGCTGCTCCAGCTGCGACACCATCGGGATTCACTTTGGCATGACTGTGGCTTTTTGCAGTGAAACCTGCCCGGATAGTCCTTGCTCCCTGGAGCTTCGTTTTGGTCAAATTGGCGGGCCGGATCGACCGGGAATTAAGCGGGGCACCCTCACAAAGTCGCGCACATTTCTTGTTGTCAAAGGCGAAATTCTGATGTACTCGGCAGCGCGTCCATAGGGACGTAAATCAAGAACTTCCGCGGCCTGTACCGAGCGCGCTTCCCCCCTCCCCCTCCTGCGCGGTCGGATGCGGGCCGCTCTTTTTTTGTGTCGTGGCGTCACGGAGACACGTGCAAAAAATTGCGGGGGCGTGGCAGGCGGGGCGAAGCAAGCACGCCCCTACATGTGGGCAATTGCGGCGGCTAGCGCCAGATTCAGGTCTGGGTATCGAAACTCGAAGCCTTCGCGCGTTAACACGGTAGGAACCGCGCGCTGACCTTCTAGGAGCGTATATGCGCCTTCCCCCAGCACCAAGCGCAGGGCCCAGGCGGGCGCCCGCATCAGCGCAGGTCGCTGCATGGAATTGGCCAGATCTCGTGTAAACTGTCGATTGGTAACGCAATTTGGGGAAACCACATTGACCGGTCCGCGAATATTTTCGTGCTCCAAGCAAAAGACAATTGCAGCCACGGCGTCCTGCAGCGAGATCCAGGAAAACGGTTGATCTCCGGACCCAAGACGGCCGCCAAGCCCGAAGCGAAATAGCGGCAAGAGGTTCGATAGCGCCCCGCCTCCGGGGCCCAGCACGACGCCGAGCCGCGCCAAAACGACCCGGATACCAAATAGCTCCGCGCGCAACGCGGCAGACTCCCATTCGTGACAAACTTCGGCCAAGAAGTCATTGCCCGCCGGACTGCTCTCGTCCATCTGCACGCCGTCGGGAGCCGATCCATAGAAACCCACGGCCGAAGCGCAGATGAGCACTTCAGGCTTAGAATCGGCAAGCCCGAGGGCATCAACCAGGCGGCGCGTACTTTTTACGCGAGAATCACGGACTTTCTGCTTCAAAGCGTCTGAATAGCGGCGACCGACAGCGGGTTCACCCGCCAAGTGAACCACGGCATTCTGTACACCCAATTCGGAAGTCCAACTGCCGGACTCTAGGGGATTCCATGCAATACCCCGGGCATTTCCGCCAAAGGCCCGATGAATTCGGCCGGCGTCGCGACCCAAAATCGAAACCGATTGCCCTCGATCGTTCAGGACAGACACGAGTCGTGACCCGATAAACCCCGTACCGCCCGTCACCAAAACATTATGCACGCGCAACTTGTAGCCTGAGATAGCCGTATCGGAAAGCTGCAGGCCGCATTCCAGACCATGAGGCGGTGAAAAACCTGATGTCGTAACCTGGACGGCACTGAAAAAACCATCTAGTACGTTTTTCATGATGCTTCGCAGATTCAAAGGTGCATTCATATCCGTTCTTCTCGGGACTATTGCGACCGCTTGCGCAAGTTCGCCCGTCGCCCCCTTCAATCAGCTCGAGAAATCAAATCTGCTCGTGTTTCGTCTGCAGAACTATGAGCCCCCTGCACCCGTGGCACCCACTGCGGGCCAGCCAGTGCCCCTGCTCCCGGGGATTCCGCCCGAGATTCAGTCGTGGATTCAGCAAGGAGCTCAGGGATTGCAACAGCTGCTAGCGCCCGGGTTGGCGCAAGGGACAGTAGCCGCAGCTCCGGTACCCGACGCCCCCCGATTCTATGGGTTCCGAATCTTGGGACAGACTCAAGTTGCCGACCCCGATCTGCAAAAGCAACTCGCCAATCTATTTGGAACGAAGGACCACTTCGAAGCACCTAAGTCGAATTGCCTATACCCGGAACTTGGTTTCTCCTTTGGTCCCGGGCCCGGTTCACCGTCCAGTGATTTTCTTGTGTCGTTTAGTTGCAATCAGGTCCAAAGCAGGAGCTTTCCTTGGCCCCATCCATACACTGGCATGACGTCTGACACTGTAAGTGAGCTGACTCAAATAGTGAAGAAGCTCTGGCCGGGTGGTTAGAGCCCCCCAATTGAGGATCCAATTTGCGTCGAAGACCCGTTCTCATGCCCGGTGGGTGGCCAGCCGCTGAAAGCGAACGGGAAGCTTGCGCAAGAGCATTATTGGCCAGCGGCGGTGACTTTGAGCGGATCTTTGACGATTCAGAAATAGGCGTCGACGCGTATATCCGTCACATCATCCGCGTGCCGTTCTTCCGGCTGGCTCATGAAAGCCCCATTGTATTAGTCACCGGCAAGATTCATACGGCTACACTTTTGCTCGAATTTTACACTCATTTGTTCGAGCTCACGGACCAATTCAATCAAGCAAGCTGGCTGACCTATATTGCGCACCATCACCTCAGCGCATTCCTAAACGACGCAAGAACTTGGGGCGAAGTAGAAGAAGTTGAGCGGGAGACTTACTGTTGGTTCACGTCGCCCTCACCCATTCTAATCATTAACGAATGCAGCCAGGCTTCAGGGCTTCGTCGTGCCGTGGCTGATCTCGAATCAGTACCCAAATCTGGAGTCATTGCCCTACCCAGTACCGTTAGCCCAGTATCGACTCAGCTACACAATCACATTAAGCCAACCCCAGCGGCATCGAACGCAATAAGTTCCGGTTCAATCGCACGGGTGAGCATCAAACGCCAACCGTCTCGGGCCGACTTGCCTGCGGATCGCACGGATCGTCGGTCACCCACACCGCCCAACAATCCGAGAATCCGCAGCAACACGGGGTGATCTGCCGACCTCACCGCGATTCCCGCAACACTAGGACTCGGGAATGCAATAGTGCTAGCGTTAAGGCTGTGCTCCCTAGCGATAATCCAGCTCTTTTTCGGCTCCTAGTGGAGTTTCGCGAAAAGCTGAGCGCGCAATTCGGACCACGAGTATTAGAGATAAAGTTATTTGGCTCCTATGCGCGAGGCGAGGCACGCGCCGACTCGGATGTCGATGTGGCCGTCGTGCTCGATCGGCTGGATACACATGCTGAGCGCGTATTTCCGATGGAATTGGCGGGTGAGCTATCCGTCCAACATGGGCTAGTCATTGTTCCGATAGTCATGTCCAAGTATGAATTGGACTTCTTGCACGCCCGCGAGGAGCTCCTAGCTGAGAACTTGGACCGTGAGGGCATAGCGATATGACGAACGAAAACGCGCTCGCTGATTCACGGGCTGAGTTACACAAGGCGCAATCTGCGCTACGCGCCGCACGCGCGCTCGTCGAATTGAAGCTGTTTGACGACGCAGCCAGCCGTCTCTACTACGCCGCGTTTCATCTCATTAGTGCCGCGCTTCTTGTGCTCGGGATTCAGACTCAAACACACGCGGGAGTCACCTCATTGCTTGGACAACATTTGGTAAAGCCAGGCTTATTGCCTGCCCGTATCAGTCGTGACTTGGCGTCGCTACTTGGTCTGCGTGGCTAAGCAGACTACAATCGGCATTTCGTGCTGGACGCTCAAGGCATTACCGATGAACTTACCAGGACAACAGAGATGTTCGCAATCGTTGAAGACTTCCTGGCATCGCGCGGGGTAAGCTCGTCGTAGATTGACGACCGCAACAAATCGAGCAAGGGCGTATCCGGCGATGCGGGATTCACCGTTGCTTGGCGCGATTTCGCATCGACCAAGAGGTCGAGCGCTTCGAGCTGCATCTGTCCAATGAGAGGAGTGGAACCTGCCGGCATGACAAGCGCATCGCAAGTCATTACACGCCCGAGGATTTCCACGCGCAAGTCTCCGACCAGAGCCACCTCACGCAAGGTCCCATCCGCCAAGCGCACCTTCCTAATATCCATTTGCAGTAGGCCCAGCCTGTCGACTGCATCTTCAGGCAAGGCGAGCAGGGTGGCACCCGTGTCCACCAGCGCGTCGAGTTCCAGCGCCCGAATTTGCCCCCCTGGCAACGTCCCGCTTCGCGCATTTCCAATGTCCAGCGCGTTGGTGATTTTGATTCGTGTCATGACTTTGCCCATTCGCTCACATCGGACAATTCGAGCGGGGAGTTGCGATAAGTTTACGAGCCCTGAAGTGTGGCGTCCACTGGCACTGGTGGGCCAGACACTGGAACCGAATCAGTTACTGGGACTGGACCCGGTCCTGTTACCGATCCAGGTATTGCCTCTGTTTCCGGGCCTGTTACTGCCTCTGGGCCTGTTACCGCTGACAGCCTCGACTATTCGCAAAACTCAGCTACAATCCGGTCACCTGGTTGATTCAGGCAAACCCTAATCAAGGGGGCGATCGGCTTCGACGCGGGGACTGAACGTTGGCTTGCGTGCGGTGGACTCCCAGACCACTCCAAAAATGGGACGTATTAATTGCGAACGATAATGCAATCGTTGCCGCGGCCTAAAAAACCCGGGAGCCGTCCAACCGCAAGATTGTCTTTGTAACGGAAGGGCGTCAGCACTAAGGCTGGGTGGCGAGCGTGGCCTACGTCGCTTTCCACCGAGAAAACTCGAAGGCTAGGTGGTGACCGAATTCACCGACCCAGTCGCCAGGGATATGGCGACTACGCACGTGAATGAGGGTCGATGGGATGCCTTGCGGACCCGGGTTCGATTCCCGGCACCTCCACTATCATTTCGATAACTTACAGAGTCTGGGACGATTCCTTCGGACGAATAACGTCTTTCGATCGGGTCGTCCGTGGACGATTCAAGAGAACCCGGCGCGCTAGGCGACGGCGATAGAAGGGCCTCCGGCAACGGCGGGAAGGGCTCGCCGATCAACTCCCCGGGCAGCATCTCAGCAAGGCGGATGTACTTCTCCGTCATTGCGAAAGTGCTGTGGCCGGCCCGGGATTGAATCTTCAGATGCTCGTCACCTCGCAACGCTAGCCAAGTCAGGCCGGTACTCCGAAGATCGTGGAATCGGATCTGCTTGTTGGTGTCGTCGGTTCTGAACAATTCGGGCCGGTCTATCCCCGCCAAGGTCAGGTGCTGGCGAAAGCCGTCGGCCCAGTGCTTTCGGTCGGGTAAATCGAATATGTATCCCTTGCCGTCGGACTGTTCTCGCATGGCCCGAAGCAGGGGCAATAACTCGGACTCAATCGCAAACCGGCGCAGGCCCTTGTTGCCCGTCTTGGTTTGCTTGAGGCCCTGCGTTTCCTGATCGTACGAGTATCGAACGCTGAGCACGCCGTGAACCAGATCGAAGTCATTCCAGGTGAACGCCCTCAGCTCGCCCGCCCGCACGAATAGGTAAACGGCGCAGGCGTAGATCCGTCGCCATTCAAGGGGGACCTTATCGCTCGACACGAGGGCCAGGAATTCGCTCGGGTACAAGAACTGAAGTTGCTTCGGATCGCCCCGATCGGGTGGGCTCACGCCGTCGCAGACGTAGTCAGGGCGAACCTTGAACCGCGCGCCGTCCTTGTCCTTCCCCCAACGACCGCAAGCAGCTTTGCAGGCGGTCGTCCAAACCGTCCACACGTTGAACGCCGTTTTCCACGCCATACGATTGGCGGCAACCAGGTTGTCCAGGTGGGTCCGTAACTTGCGGGAATCGTCGACGGTTATGTCCTTCGGATCTTTGGCTCCAACGACGGGAACAATGTGGAGTCGGTAATCGCCCTGCTTGGGATCGAATCCCTTTTCCGTTCGATATTCGAAGTACCGATCCCACCACGTGTTGCCGGTACCGTTGGAGCCATTGGCGCGCGCCTTTGGACCGCGTATTGGTACCCCAACAATACCCGAGGCCCTGAAGCGTTCAGAGTACGCCGCGGCCGCTTCCTTGGCCCTCCGACGACCCTGGGGGGTGTTCGGC
>Ga0075520_1000124_pt1 | contig 27076 bp, 32 predicted proteins | sample NGEPerB_FD_75100 | JGI IMG/M metagenome (GOLD analysis project Ga0075520, IMG submission 75100) | Arctic peat soil microbial communities from the Barrow Environmental Observatory site, Barrow, Alaska, USA - NGEE PermafrostAB12-B | ecosystem: Environmental > Terrestrial > Soil > Wetlands > Peat ... | reverse complement strand
GCCCCGGCCTCGAACGTCTTGGCCCGATCACGCGCCAGGCCGGGCGCCGAGCCGCCGCCCAGCCGGATGCCGACGGCGCCGGCCGCGGCGGCGAGGATGACGCCTTCGCTGTTGTACTTCCAGAGCGACGCGTCACGGCGCCAGCAGTTCACTGCCTCCTCGAAGTTGCCGACGACGGCGAAGCCCGACGCGGTGAGGCGGGCCGGCACATGGTCGAGGATGTGGAAGAGGCGCAGCGACAGGGCCATCAGCCGCTCATTGACGGTGACGCCACCGGCGCCGCTCCGGTACGACCAGTAGCGGCTGGCGAATTCGGCCATGCGGTAGAGCACCGCGCCGGCCGGCCCGAGCCCGAAGCCGGACAGCAGCACGAACCAGAAGAAGACGCCGAAAACATGGCGGTGCGCGGCGAGCAGCGAGTGCTCGATGAGATGGCGCAGGAATCCGAGGCCGGCAGCTCGCTCGCATCGAGATGGCGCCATTCGCTCAGCAGGCGTCGCGCTTCGATCTCGTCGCTGCGGTCGAGCGCGGCCCGGATGTCGGTGAAGTAGTGGCTGAACTGGCGAAAGCCCAGCGTCAGATAGAGCACGCCGACGTCGAACGCCAGGCCGAGCAACCCGCTGATGCGGTCGAGACCGAGAAAGATGCCCAGCGTCAGGAGCGCCGGCGCCAGCGCGGTGACGCACCACACGACCCAGGCATGACTGTCGCGGCCGGCATCGAAGTTCGTCGCGGTCCAGTCCATCCAGCCGGTCAAGGCGTCGTGGATGGCATTGCGGCGCGGCAACGGCTTGACTTGCTCGAGCAACAGGGCGAACAAGACGGCGAAAAAACTCATCGCGGGCGATCATACCGGCGGGGTCCGCGGCCGTGTCGATCGACGCGGCGCGGGCACCTCAGGCCGAGAAGAAACGGTAGAGATTGCGCAGCATCGCCGCGGTCGCGCCCCAGATGAAATAGCGACGCGGCCTGCCGTGGCTGTCCGTTGCCGCCCACGGAATGGAGATGAACTCGCGCCGGAAGCCGCCGATGTCGACGGCGTGGCGCTGGTGATTGGCGGGGTTCATCAGCCAGTCGAGCGGCACCTCGAACACCTCGGCCACCTCGAACGGATCTGCCTGCAGGTCGAATCCGGGGCGGACCAAAGCGACAACGGGCGTGATGACGAAGCCCGTGCCGGTCGTGTACGTCGGCAAGCTGCCGAGAACCTCGACGAAGGACGCGGCGAGGCCGATCTCCTCGTGCGCCTCGCGCATTGCGGTCGCGGTCGCGTCGGCATCGAAGGGCTCGGCACGACCGCCGGGGAAGCTGATCTGGCCCGGGTGATCGGTGAGGTGATCGGTGCGCTGCGTGAGGAGGACGGTCGGCGCATGGCGCAGCACCACCCCGATCAATACCGACGCGGCGGCGATCGGCCGGTCGACGAAGGGACGCTCGAGCTTGATCTCGGGTTGCCACGCCGGCGGCGTGGCAAAGCGTGCGCGGATCGCATCCGGCCGGATGCTCGGCGCGATGACCGGCGGAAGATGCGAATCGGAGCCGAGGACGGGCAGCGCCTCGGGATCGAAGGCGAGGGCCACGCTCTAGCGCTGAAGCAGCGTTTGCGGCACCCGACTGCTGCGCCGACTCGACTGCGTCAAGCCAGCTTTTCTTTGATCCGTGCCGACTTGCCCGAACGGTCGCGCAGGTAATACAGCTTGGCGCGGCGGACGTCGCCGCGGCGCTTGACCTCGATCGAGGCGATCAACGGGCTGTAGGTCTGGAAGGTGCGCTCGACGCCTTCGCCGCTCGACACCTTGCGAACGATGAAGCTCGAGTTGAGGCTGCGATTGCGCTTGGCGATGACAACCCCTTCGAAGGCCTGCAACCGCTTGCGCGTACCTTCGACGACGTTGACGCTGACGATCACCGTGTCGCCGGGGGCGAACGGCGGGATCTGTTTGGCAAGGCGCGCGATTTCCTCGTGCTCGAGGGTCTGGATGAGGTCCACCGGGTACTCCTGACGATCATTCCGGCGTACATGGAATTCTTGGAAGGCCATCGAGGCCTCGCGCCGCAGAGGATCGGAAAAACCCGGAATTATAGCTTTGGTGTCTCTCGCCGCGCCAGCGCCGCTTCGTCGCTCGCATCGAGCAGGCCGCTGGCGCGCGCTGCCGTTACGAGATCGGGACGCCGTGCCGCCGAGAGCGCCAGCGAGCGATCGCGACGCCAGCGGGCAATCGCGGCATGGTTGCCCGACAGAAGCACCTCGGGCACCGAGCCGGCGTCGCCCGCCAGCAGCTCGGGTCGGCTGTAGTGCGGGCAGTCGAGCAGGCCAGCCGAAAAGCTGTCCTGCTCGTGCGAACGCGCGTCGCCGAGCACGCCCGGCTGCAGCCGCGCCACGGCGTCGAGCAACGCCAGTGCGGGCAACTCGCCGCCGGAGAGCACGAAATCGCCCACGCTCAGCTCGAGATCGACGTGGCGATCGATGAAGCGCTGGTCGACACCTTCATAGCGCGCGCACAACAGGATGGCGCCGGCGCCGCTTGCGAAGTCGCCGACGGCCGATTGCGTCATGAGCCTGCCGGCCGGCGAGAAGTTGACGAGCGGCGCCGGGGTCGCATCGGCGCGGTCGGCGCGGATCGCGGCCAGCGCCCGCTCGAGCGGCTCGACCAGCAGCACCATGCCCGGGCCGCCGCCGTAGGGCCGGTCGTCGACACGCGCGTGCGGCGCATCGCCGAAGTCGCGCAACTGCCAGAGTCGCACGTCGACCAGGCGCTGCTCGAACGCGCGCCGCGTCACGCCATGGACGAGTGGCGCGGCGAAGAGCTCGGGAAACAAGGTAATGACGTCGAATCGCATCGCCCGCTCAATAGTCGAGACCCCAGTCGACGACGATGCGCCGCGCTGCCAGATCGACGTCGTCGATGAAGGCGGCGACGAATGGAATGAGCCGCTCGCCCGGCACGGCGTCCGCAGCGGCGGGCATGGCTGTGACCTCGTCGGCGCCGGCCTGCACGCGCAGCACGCTCTGCGGGCCATTTTCGATCAGGCCGACCACCGCGCCGAGCACGATGCCTTCGCGGTTGACGACGGCCAGGCCGATCAGATCGGTCCAGTAGAACTCGTCTTTGCCCGTCGCCGGAAACAAGGACCGGCCAACGAAGATGCGCGCACCGCGCAGTGCCTCCGCTCCGTTGCGGCTATCGATGCCGGTGGCGGCGGCAACGAGGCCGTCGCCGTGCTCACGCGCGTCGCGGATGTCGAGCGCGGCCGGGATGCGTGCCGCCACCAGGGGCAGCCCGGCTGCCGACCCGGCCGGCTGCAGATGCCAGCGCCGCGTCGCCAGCAACGCCGACGCCTCGACGGCGTAGGGGTGGATGCGAAACCAGCCTTTGAGGCCCCAGGCCTCGCCGATACGCCCCACTTCGAGGGCGTCTTCGGGCCAGGCCGCGCCAGTCGTCACGACGCGCGGCACAGGCCCGCCGACCGGCCGATCAGGCAGCCGACTTGGCCTGCTCGACGAGCCGCTTGACGGTCGGCGACATCTGGGCGCCGTGGCCGGTCCAGTGGTCGACGCGATCGAAGGCGACGCGCAAGGGCTGCTCGCCCCCTGAAGCGACCGGGTTGTAGAACCCGACGCGTTCGATGAAGCGACCGTCGCGGCGCAGGCGCGAATCGGCAACGACGATGTTGAAGAAGGGGCGCTTCTTCGCGCCGCCACGTGCAAGCCGGATCACGACCATGATGAAATCCTCGATGTCGGGAGACGTCCCGCGAAAAACCCAGCATTATAAACTCCATCGCCAACTGTGCATTCCAGCCTCCCATGAGCGACCTGCTGATCCGGCCAAGCGGAACGCGCGCTCCGCGCTCCAAGACGCTGGCGACCTGGCTGGCGCTTGTTGGCGGCAGTCTCGGCCTGCATCGCTTCTACCTGCACGGCCGGGCGGAACGCTGGGGCTGGCTCTTTCCGCTGCCGACCCTGGTCGGCGCCTACGGCTTCTGGCGCATGCGCACGCTGGGCGTCGAGGATGCGCTCGGCAGCGCCCTCGTTCCCTTGCTCGGCGCCATGGTCGCGTCGACGATGCTGGTCGCCATCGTCTACGGCCTGATGCCCGACGCGCGCTGGAACGCGCGCTGGAACGCGCAGGCGAACCAGGAGCCGGCGATGCCGCCATCCGGCGGGCTAGCGATCGCCGGCGTCATCGTCGCGCTCGCCGTCGGTGCGACCGTGGCGATGGCGACGATCGCCTTTTGCGCGCAACGCTACTTCGAGGCGCAGGCGCCGCTCTAGAACAACCAGAGGCCGACCGCGTAGAACACGCCGGCGACGAACGCAGACGCCGGGATCGTGAAGATCCAGGCCCAGACGATGTTGCCGGCGACGCCCCAGCGCACGGTCGCGGCGCGCCGCACCGAGCCGACGCCGACGATCGCGCCGGTGATGGTGTGCGTCGTCGAGACCGGAATGCCGAGGGCGGTGGCGAGAAACAGCGTGATCGCGCCGCCGGTCTCGGCACAAAAGCCGCCCACCGGCTTCAGCTTGGTGATCTTCTGCCCCATGGTGCGGACGATGCGCCAGCCGCCGAACATCGTGCCGAGGCCGATGGCGATGTAGCAGCACCAGATGACCCAGGCCGGCGGCATGGCCGCATCGGCGGGTGTGTACTTCGATGCGATCAGCAGCATCCAGATGAGGCCGATGGTCTTCTGCGCATCGTTGCCGCCGTGGCCGAGGCTGTAGAGGCCCGCCGAAACGAGCTGCAGACGGCGGAACAGGTTGTCGACCTTGAGCGGCGACGAATGGCGAAAGATGTTGGCGACAAGCACCATCAGCAGCGCGCCGAGCAGGAATCCCAGCACCGGCGAGAGGAAGATGAACAGCACCGTCTTCCAGATGCCGGAGGCGATCAGCGCGCTGGCGCCGGCCTTGGCGATGGTCGCGCCGACGATGCCGCCGATCAGCGCGTGCGACGAGCTCGACGGGATGCCCCACCACCAGGTGACGAAATTCCAGAAGATCGCTCCGATCAGCGCGCCGAAGACGACGTGGTGATCGACGACGCCCGGCTGCACGATGCCCTTGCCGATCGTCGCCGCGACACTCAGATGGAAGACGAAGATGGCGACGATGTTGAAGAAGGCGGCGAAGACGATCGCCTGCTGCGGCTTCAGCACGCCGGTCGAGACGACGGTGGCGATCGAGTTCGCGGCGTCGTGAAAGCCGTTCATGAAGTCGAAGACGATGCCGAGCGCCACCAGCAGCGCGACGACGCCGAACGAGATCTCCGTGGCGCTCATGGTGCCCCCACGCTTGCCGCTTGCGCGGCTGCGCTGCCCCCCGAGGGGGCGCGACCCGGCTTGGGAGCGGCCCGGCGCCGGGTCGTGCGCAGACCGAGACGCGCGAGCGCGCTCAAGAGTTCTCGAGGACGACGCCCTCGATGAGGTTGGCGACATCCTCGCAGCGGTCGGAGATCGATTCGAGCAACTCGTAGATCGCCTTCAGCTTGATCAGCTCGCGCACATCCTTTTCTTCGCGGAACAGGCGCGACATCGCCGAGCGCATGACGCGGTCGGCGTCGGACTCGAGGCGATCGATCTCCTCGCAGGTCTTGATCGCCGCTTCGGCGACGCCCGGCTGGCTGATCTTCGGCAGCAGCGACACGGCGTGCTGGACGCGCTCGCAGCATTTGGCGCTGATGTCGCCCAGACGCAGGATGTCGTCGTTCATCGCCTGCACGTCGTACAGCGACATCGTCTCGCTGGCGTCCTGCAGGAGGTCGAGGACGTCGTCCATGGCGTTGATGAGGCCGTGGATCTGCTCGCGGTCGATCGGCGTGATGAAGGTCTTGTGCAAGAGGCGGTTGACCTCCGCAGTGACCTTGTCGGCTTGTCGCTCGGCCGTGCCGACCTCGATCGTGTGGCGCTCGCGAAGCTCCGGGTCGGCGTAGTGCTGGATCAGGCGAATGAAAGCGCGCGCGCCTTCGGCGATGTAGCCGCCGTGCTGGTTGAAGAGCTCGAAGAAATTCCCTTCGCGTGGAAGCAGCTTGCCGAACAGCATTCATCTCTCCTCGTTGCGTGGAGAGTTTACGGGCCGCACCGCGTGCGACCGGCCGGCGCCGGTGCGCACCGATCACAATCGCGAGCGCCGCCGAGGCCGACCCGACGTGACCGCACCCCACTCTTCGCCAGCCGACATGCCCGTGCGCAACGGCGCGCCCGCGATACGACTGCAGGTCAGCGGGCTCGAATGCCGGCGCGGCGAGCGCACCCTCATCCGCGGCCTGACCTTCGCCGTCCATCCCGGCCAGATCGTCTGGCTGCGCGGCGCCAACGGCCAGGGCAAGACAACCTTGCTGCGCACCCTGGCCGGATTGACGGCGCCCGAGGCGGGCGAGATCCACTGGGCCGATGCGTCGTCGCCGCCGCCCTTTCTCTACCTCGCCCATGCGAACGCCCTGAAAGACGACCTGACCGCGACCGAATCGCTGCGCTTCCTGCTCCGGCTGTCCGCATCGACGGCCGCGCCCGCCGCTCTCGACCAGGCGCTCGACGAGGCGCTCGACCGCTTCGGTCTCGCATCGCGTCGCCACGCACCGGTGCGAACCCTCTCGCAAGGCCAGCGCCGGCGTGTCGCGCTGGCCCGGCTCGCTGTCCGCCCGACGGCCGACACCTGGCTGCTCGACGAGCCCTTCGATGCGCTCGACGTCGGCGGCGTCGACACGCTGAATGCGCTGCTCGCCGCGCATGCGGCGGTCGGTGGCAGCGTCGTCCTCACCAGCCACGTGCCGCTGGCGATCGCCGCGCCCGTCCCCTTCGTCGTGACGCTCGAGTCCATCGTCGCCGCATGACGCGTCTCTTCACTGCGCTCGTCGCACGCGACCTCCGGCTCGCCGGCCGCCGGCGATCCGATGCGCTTTTGCCGATCGCGTTCTTCACCGTCGCCGTCAGCCTGTTTCCATTGGGCGTCGGTCCCGAGGCGCAGACGCTCCGGCTGATTGCGCCCGGCGTGGTCTGGGTCGCGGCGCTGCTCGCCGCCATGATCTCGGTGACGCAGCTCTACGCCACTGACCTGGCCGACGGCTCGCTGGAGCAGATGCAGCTGGCCTCGCCGCCCGGGCTGGCGCTGTCGCTGGTCACCGCCAAGGCGACCGCGCACTGGCTCGTTACCGGCGTGCCTCTGGTCGTCGCCGCGCCGGTCTTCGGGCTCATGTTCGACATGCGCGGCGAGGCGATCGCGACCCTCGTCGTCACGCTGCTGCTCGGCACGCCGATCCTCAGCCTGCTCGGCGGGCTGGGCGCGGCGCTGACGCTCGGCCTGCGCGGCGGGGCGGCGCTGCTGGTGCTGCTGATCGTGCCGCTCTGCATCCCGGCGCTCATCTTCGGCGCCGGGGCGGTCGGCGCGGTCGACGCCGGCATCGGCGCACGCGGCCACCTCTCGTTGCTGGGCGCCTTCCTGATCTTCACAGCGTTGCTGGCGCCGCCGGCGACTGCCGCAGCGCTGCGCATCGCGACCGAATGACCGGTCGTAACAGGTCGGAGCCCGGACGCAGGACAATCGACGTCGCCCGACCTTCCTGACGATGACCTTCCGCTTCTTCCAATTCGCCGCCCCGGCCCGCTATTACCGACTGGCGGGCGTGCTCGTTCCCTGGTGCTGGGCGGCCTTCGCCTTGCTCGCAGCCGCCGGCCTCTACGTCGGTTTCTTTCGTGCTCCCACCGATGCGACTCAGGGCGACGCCTACCGCATCATCTTCATCCACGTGCCTGCCGCCTGGATGTCGATGGTGCTGTACGTGGCGATGGCCTTCTGGGCTGCGATCGGCTGGGCCTTCAACGCCCGGCTGGCCTCGATGCTGGCGCGCGCGATCGCCCCGACCGGCGCCATGTTCACCTTCCTGGCCCTGTGGACCGGTGCCTTCTGGGGCAAGCCGGCGTGGGGCACCTGGTGGGTCTGGGATGCCCGGCTCACGTCGGAGCTGATCCTGCTTTTTCTCTATGCCGGCTTTCTCGCCATCGTCGCCTCGATCGACGAGCCGCGTCGCGCCGACCGGGCCGGCGCCCTGGTGGCCGTCGTCGGCAGCGTCAACGTGCCGATCATCTATTTCTCCGTGAAGTGGTGGAACACCTTGCATCAGGGCGCCACCATCACCTTGACGACTGCGCCGAAAATGGTCAGCTCCATGCTCGTCGCCATGCTCCTCATGACGCTCGCCTTCTGGGCCTACGCGTTCGCGGTCGTCTTCACGCGCTCGCGGGCGATCGTCCTCGAGCGCGAGCGCCACGCCGCGTGGACAGCCGACACGGCGCGCGCGCCGCACGGCGCCGCAGCCGCGACAGGAGCGCCGACATGACCTGGAACAGCGCGTCCGAGTTCTTCGCGATGGGCGGCTATGGCCTCTATGTCTGGGGCTCGTACGCGGTCGCCGCTGCCTGCATGGCGATCGAGCCCGTCCTCGTCGCGATGCGGCACCGGCAGGCGCGCCGCGCGTTGATCGACGAAGGCACGGCATGAAGCCGCGCCACATCAAGAAAGGCACGACATGAAGCCCCGCCACAAGCGCCTGGCGATCGCCGCCGGCGTCGTCGTCGCCGTCGGCGCCGCCGCGGCGCTGGTGCTCAACGCCTTCCAGAGCAATCTCGTCTTCTTCTATTCGCCGTCTCAGGTGGCGGCACACGAAGCGCCGAGCCTGCGCACGTTCCGGATCGGCGGCCTGGTCGAGCGCGGCACGGTCAAGCGCGACGGCACGCGCGTCAGCTTCATCGTCACCGACACGGCGAAGTCGATTCCGGTGAGCTACGAAGGCATCCTTCCCGACCTCTTCAAGGAAGGCAAGGGCGTCGTCGCCCAGGGTAAGCTCGAGGGTGGCGTGTTCGTCGCGCGCGAGGTGCTCGCCAAGCACGACGAGAACTACATGCCGCCCGAAGCGGCCGAAGCCCTGAAGCGCGCGCAGCAGGGCAACCCGAAACTGGCTGAATCGCTGGCCACAGACACGGTGAAAAAGCAGCCATGATTCCCGAGCTCGGCCACTTAGCACTCTGGATCGCGCTCGGCATCTCGGCCGTGCTCGGCACCCTGCCGATGCTCGGCGCGGCACGCAATCGCCGCGACTGGATGGCGCTGGCCCGGCCGTCGGCACGCTGGATCTTCGCCCTCGTCGCCTTGGCCTTCGTCTGCCTGGCGATCTCGTTCATCGACAACGACTTCTCGGTGCTCTACGTCGCCTCGAACTCGAACCGCTCGCTGCCCCTGCACTACCGCTTCACGGCGGTCTGGGGCGGCCACGAAGGCTCGATCCTGCTCTGGCTGCTGATGCTGACGTTCTGGACCTTCGCGGTCGCGACCTTCAGCCGCCACCTGCCGGAGAAGGTCGTCGCGCGCATCCTCTCGGTGATGGGCTGGCTCGCCTTCGGCTTCCTGCTCTTCCTGCTGATGACATCGAACCCGTTCGACCGCCTGCTGCCGGTGCCGGCCGACGGGCGCGACCTCAACCCGCTCCTGCAGGACCCCGGCATGGTGATCCATCCGCCGATGCTCTACATGGGCTACGTCGGTCTGTCCGTCGCCTTCTCGTTCGCCGTCGCGGCGCTGATCGGCGGCAACCTCGACGCGACATGGGCGCGCTGGACGCGGCCCTGGACCGTCGCGGCCTGGATCTTCCTCACCATCGGCATCGCGCTCGGCAGCGGCTGGGCCTACTACGAGCTCGGCTGGGGCGGCTGGTGGTTCTGGGATCCGGTCGAAAACGCCTCGTTCATGCCGTGGCTGGTGGCCACGGCGCTGATCCACTCGCTCGCCGTCACCGAGAAGCGAAACAGCTTCAAGTCGTGGACGGTGCTGCTCGCCATCATGGGCTTCTCGCTCTCGCTGCTCGGCACCTTCCTGGTCCGCTCGGGCGTGCTGTCGTCGGTGCACGCCTTTGCGACCGACCCGCGGCGCGGCCTCTTCATCCTCGCCTTCCTGGTCATCGTCATCGGCTCGTCGCTCGCCCTCTTCGCCTGGCGCGCGCCGACCGTTGGCCTCGGCGCGCGCTTCGCGCTGCTGTCGCGAGAGTCGCTGCTGCTCGGCAACAACGTGCTGCTGGTCGTGGCCTGTGGTGCGGTGCTGCTCGGCACGCTCTATCCGCTGGCGCTCGACGCGCTCGGCCTCGGCAAGATCTCGGTCGGGCCGCCCTACTTCGACACCGTCTTCGTGCCGCTGCTGACGCCACTGATCTTCCTGATGGGCGTGGGTCCGCTGGCGCGCTGGAAGGAGACCACCCTGCCCGACCTGGCGACACGCCTCAAGTGGGCGGCAGGTGCGGCCATCGTCGCGGCGTTCCTCACCGCCTGGCTGCACGGCGGCGTCGGCATCGTCGGCGTCGTCGGCCTGCTGATGGCTTTCTGGATCATCGCCTCGCTCCTCACCGATCTGGTCGAACGGCTGCGTCCGGTCGGCGGCATGCGCTCGAACGTCCTGCACCGCGCTCGCCTGATTCCGCGCGCCACGGTCGGCATGATGGTGGCGCACCTCGGCGTCGCCATCTTCATCTTCGGCGTCACGCTCGTGAAGACGGGCGAGGTCGAGCGCGACGTGAAGATGGGAGTCGGCGACACGACCGAGATCGATGGCAAGACCTTCACCTTCCGCGGCGTGCGCGACGTGACGGGCCCGAACTACCGCGGCGCGCAAGGGCTGATCGTCGTCACACAGGGCGACAAGACCATCGCCACCCTGCACCCCGAAAAGCGGTTCTTCCCGGTGACGCAGGCGACCATGACGGAAGCGTCGATCGACAGCGGCCTGACCCGCGACCTCTACGTCTCGCTCGGCGAGCCGGTCGGCGGCGGCGCCTGGATCGTACGCGTCTACCTGAAACCCTTCGTCGACTGGATCTGGGGCGGCTGTCTCGTGATGGCGCTCGGCGGATTGATCGCGGCGACCGATCGCCGCTACCGCATCCGCGCGCGGCAGACGGCGGACGCCGCCGCGGCCGCAGGCGCAACCGCATGAAGCGCCTCTGGTTTCTCATTCCGCTGGCGGCGTTCTTCGCGCTCGCGACCATGCTCGCCCTCGGCCTCAAGCTCGACCCGCGCGAGGTTCCCTCGCCGCTCATCGACAAGCCCGCTCCGAAGTTCTCGCTGGCCCGGCTCGACGACGCCTCGAAGACGGTCCGCCTCGACGACATGCACGGCAAGGTCTGGATGCTCAACGTCTGGGCGTCGTGGTGCGTCGCCTGCCGCGAGGAGCACCCGATGCTGGTCGAGTTCTCGAAGAAAAAGCTCGTGCCGATCTACGGCCTCGACTACAAGGACCAGCGCGCCGACGCCAACGCCTGGCTCGCCAATTTCGGTAATCCGTACGACGCGTCGCTGTTCGACGACGAAGGCCGCGTCGGTATCGACTTCGGCGTGTATGGTGTCCCGGAAACCTTCGTCATCGACCAGAACGGCGTCATCCGCATGAAGCACATCGGCCCGCTGACGGCCGAGGTGCTGGCGACCAAGATCGAGCCGCTGCTCGAGCGCCTCAAGAAAGCCGATGCCTGACATCTTGGGCCAACCCACCGTGCGCCGCCTGCTCGCTGCGGCGACGCTCGCCCTGCTCGCGTCGACCTGCGTCGCCAAGGAAGCGGTCCCCGAGGCTGCCGACCCGGCACTCGAAGCGCGGATGACGCGCATCACCTCGGAACTGCGTTGCCTGGTCTGCCAGAACCAGACCATTGCCGACTCGAATGCCGACCTCGCCGCCGACCTGCGCCGGCAGACGCGCGAGTTGCTCAAGCAGGGCAAGACCGACCGCGAGATCGTCGACTACATGACGGCGCGCTACGGCGACTTCGTCCTCTACCGGCCGCCGCTGCGCGCGACGACCATGCTGCTGTGGTTCGGGCCGGCCATCATGCTGCTCGGCGGCGCCGCCGTGCTCGTCGTCGTCCTGCGGCGTCGCGGCAAGCTCTCCGCCGACGCGTTCGAGCCCGACGAGGACGACAGGGCCGAGGCCGCGTTGCACGCACAAGCTGCCGGCGCCGCTCCCGAGGGGTCGAAGGCATGACACGCCTGGACCCGGTTCTCGCCGACGCGCGCGACCGCCTGCGTCGATTGAAGGCGTCGAACCTGGCCGGCACGCTGGCCGCCGCGAAATACGAGAGCGAGCGCCGCACGGTCGAACGCGAGATCGGCGATCACCTCGTCGCCGGGATCGTCGACGTCGATGCCTCGGGCCGGCCATCGCGCTCGCTCGTCGGCGCGATCGCCGTCGCCGTGCTCGCGCTCGCCGCAGCCGGCTACTGGAAGACCGGCTCGCCGTCGATGGCGAGCGTCCATCCTGTCTCCGACACGGTCCGGCGCGTCGCCACGGGCTCGCCCGAATCCGCGGATGCCGGCGCGAGCGGAGCCGGCGCCAGCGGCCAGCAGCAGATCGCGGCGATGGTCGATACGCTGGCCGAGCGCATGAAGACGCGTCCGGACGACGCGCAGGGCTGGATCATGCTGGCACGCTCGTACACGGTGCTGAGCCGTTTCGACGAAGCCCTGCCTGCCTACAAGCGGGCCAGCGAACTGCAGCCGCAAGACGCGGTGCTGCTCGCCGACTACGCCGACGCCGTCGCGGCGACCAAGGGCAGCGCCAACAACGCGGAGTCGAACGCGCTCATCGATCGCGCGCTCGCCATCGATCCGAAGCAGCCGAAGGCGCTGGCGCTGGCCGGAACGTCTGCCTACGACCGCGGCGACTTCGCCGGCGCCGTCTCGCGCTGGGAAGCGATGGCAGCGGACCTGCCGCCCGACAGCGAGTTGTCGAAACAGGTCCGTTCGAGCATCGACGATGCGCGCCAGCGGATGGGCGCCGCAGGCACGGCGCCACCGCCGGCCGTGCCGCCCCCGCGCACCGCCGCGGCGGATGCGTCGGCAACGAGCGTCAGCGGCACCGTCACGCTGGCCCCGGCCCTCGCCGGCCAGGTGTCTGCTGGCGACACGGTCTTCGTCTTCGCCCGCGCCGCCGGCGGCGGCCGCATGCCGCTCGCAGTCCGGCGCGCGACCGTCGCCGATCTGCCGCTGACATTCAAGCTCGACGACAGCATGGCGATGGCCCCGGGGGCGACGATCTCGAGCGCGCGACAGCTCATCGTCGGCGCGCGCATCAGCAAGAGCGGCAATGCGATCCCGCAGGCGGGCGATCTTTCCGGCGAAGTGACGCCTGTCGCGCCGGGTGCGACCGGTCTCGCGATCCGCATCGACAGCGTCGTCAGCCCGCGCTGAGTCGCGGCCGCGCCGCTCAGAAGGTCGAGGTCGCCGGCGCCGGCCACGGCGCATCGAGCTCCGCGACGCCGGTCGAACCGAAGGATTCGCGCGGACCGCGAAACTGCTCGAGACGCTCGATCAGGCGCGACATGTCGCTCTCGCGACCGGCCGCGTCGAGATGCTCGGTATCGACGACCAGCACCGGCGCATCGGCGTAGCGCGCGAAGAATTCCGCATAGGCGGCCGACAGGCGCTCCAGATAACCCGCGTCGATCGCCTGCTCGATCCGCAGGCCGCGCCGGCGGATCCGGCCGAGCAGGGTTTCTGTCGAGGCTTGCAGCCAGATCACGAGATCGGGCGGACGCAACTCGGAAGCGATCGGTGCGTGCATCTGCGCATAGAGACGGTACTCGTCGTCGCTCAGCGTCAGCCTGGCGAACAGTGCGTCCTTCTCGAACATGAAATCGCTCACCGTCGTCTGCTGGAACATGCTCGGCTGGGCCAGCGCCCGCATCTGCTTTTGCCGCTGGAACAGGAAGAAGAGCTGCGTCTGGAACGCGTAGCCGGGCATGTCGTCGTAGAAGCGATCGAGGAACGGGTTCTCCGAGGGCTTTTCGAGCATCGGCTCGGCAAAGATGCGGCTGGCGAGGCGGCGCGCCAGCGTCGTCTTGCCAACCCCGATCGGCCCTTCGATCGCGATGTGGCGAAAGCGCGCAAGGTCGGTGCCCACGGGCACGGCAATGGATTCGAGCATCGCCCGGAGTTTAGGGTTTGGCCAGCCTGACGACCCGCTGCGGACCGAGTCGGCCGAGCAGGCTTTCCACCGTGCCCTGCCCTTGCACGCTCAGGCCCGGAGCGACCTCGGCAAGCGGCATCAGGACGAACGCGCGCTGGTGCAGGCGCGGGTGCGGCAGCACGAGCTCCGGCGTGGCGACGGCCGTGTCGCCGTGGACAAGCAGATCGAGGTCGAGCGTGCGCGGTGCGTTGGTGTGCGGCCGGGTCCGGCCATGGCGGGCTTCGATCGCCTGCAGTGCACGCAACAAGGCGAGCGGTGCGAGCCCGGTCGACAGACGCACCACGGCATTGAGGTAATCGGCGCCGCCGGCATCCAGCGGCGCCGATTCGTAGAGCGCCGATCGAGCGACCAGCGCAGTGTCCGGCAATGCCGCAAGCGCGTCCATCGCACGTTCCAGCGTCGCGGCGCGATCGCCGAGATTGGAGCCCAGGCCGACGAACGCGGTCGTCGCGGTCGGCGTCACGTCGGCGTGCCGCCCTCGCTGGGCTTGCGCCGCCGCCGCCGGCGCTTGCGCGGCGCCGACGCATCGCCCTCGCCCTCGCCGGCCTCGTCCGGCTGGTCCGGCTCCGCATCGGCGACGGGTGCGTCGTCGGCGACCGGCGGCGTACGCTGCGGCGTGGCGCTCACCGCTTTCTTGACGCGGCGCGGGCCACGCGGCTCACGCATCCCTTCGACCAGACGACGCCGTTCGTCGTCGCCGGCCGAATAGAGCGCTTCCCACCAGGCCGCCAGCCCCGGATCGGCCTCGCCGACCTCGCCGCGCAGGCGCAGGAAATCGAGCCCGGCGCGAAAGCGCGGCTGCTCCAGCAGCGTCAGCGTCGAGCTGCTGGTGCGACGCTCGAGGCGCGGCTGCAGCATCCAGATCTCGCGCATGTCGACCGCCAGCTTGCCGCGGCCGGAGATATCGCCGATGCGCGCATCGAAGGCGGCATCGATCGCCTCCTGCAGCGCCGGGAATGTCGATGCGCCCGCTGCCTGCCGCTGCTTCCAGCCTTTCTGGACGTCGTGCCACAGCATCGCCGCCAGCATGAAGCTCGGCGCCACCGGCTTGCCCGCAGCGACGCGCGCATCGGTATCGGCCAGCGCCGCGCGAACGAACTGCTCGCGGCCGTCGTGGGCTTCAGCCTCGTCGAGAGCGACGTCGAGCACCGGGAAGACGCCGCGGTGCAGGCCGAGCTTCTTCAGCTCGACGATCGAGGCCAGCGCATGGCCGGTCTGCAGCAGCTTGATCATCTCGTCGAAGGTGCGCGACTGCGGCACGTTGTCGAGCAGGGCCGCCATCTCCTTGATCGGCGCGCGCGTCTTGGCCTCGATCTCGAAGTTGAGCTTGGCCGCGAAGCGGACCGCGCGAATGATGCGCACCGGGTCTTCGCGATAGCGCGTGACCGGATCGCCGATCATGCGCAACAGCTTTTTCTTCACGTCCCTGATGCCGCCGTGGTAGTCGACGACGACCTCGCGCAGCGGGTCGTAGTACATCGCGTTGATGGTGAAGTCGCGCCGCGCGGCGTCTTCGATCTGCGGGCCCCAGACGTTGTCGCGCAGAACGCGCCCTTCGGCATCGACGACGTGGGTCTTGCCTTCGAGCTCGCGCTTCGAGCTCTTTTCGTTGCCGGCGACCTGATCGGCGGCGGCGGCGTCGAGCACGGCGCGAAAGGTCGAGACTTCGATCACTTCGGACAGGCCGCGATCCTGGCGGCCGCGGCCGAACACGACGTGGACGATGCGAAAGCGCCTGCCGATGATGAAGGCGCGGCGGAACAGGCCCTTGACCTGCTCCGGCGTCGCGTTGGTGGCGACGTCGAAGTCCTTCGGCCGCAGGCCGACCAGCAGGTCGCGAACGGCACCGCCGACGATGTAGGCCTCGTAGCCGCCCTCGACCAGGGTCGCGACCACCTTGAGGGCGCGCTCGTCGACGAGTGTCGGGTCGATGCCATGCTCCGACTTGGGTACCTCGACGCGCTTGCCGGCGCGGGCGCCGGAGGCGTCGGTGCCGTTCTTGCCCAGGAGCCGGTCGATGAATTTCTTGATCATTGTTCGAAGAGTCTCAGGATGCGCCAGCGTCGCGCCACGGCCAGCGCTTCGAGCTCGGGCGAGGGATTGGTCGCGACCGGCTCGGTGGCGCGCTCGAGCAAGGGCAGGTCGTTGAGCGAATCGCTGTAGACGCTGATGCGCTCGAAGTCGCCCCAGTCCTCGCCGCACTCGGCCAGCCATTGTCCGATACGCAGCACCTTGCCCTCGCGGTAGGCCGGCGTGCCGGCAATCCGGCCCGTCGGCACTTGCTGCGCGTCACGCTCGAGACGGGTCGCGACGAGCTCGTCGATGCCGAACGCGGCGGCGATCGGCGCGGTGACGAGATCGTTCGTCGCCGTCACCATCGCGATGCGGTCGCCGCGCTCGCGGTGTGCGGCCACGAGCGCCAGCGCGGCCGGCTCGATGACCGGACCGATCACCTCGCGCATGAATTGCAGGTGGGCGATGGCGACCGCGTCGGCCGTACGCTCCTGCAGCGGCGCCATCGTGAAGGCGACGTAGGCTTCGATGTCGAGCCGGCCCAGCTGGTACGAGGCATAGAAGGCGTCGTTGCCGCGCTTGAACGCGACCGGGTCGACCCAGCCCAGGCGGATCATGAATTCGCCCCAGGCGTGATCGGAATCGATCGGCAACAGCGTGTGATCGAGGTCGAAGAGGCAGAGGTTCGGCGGTGCGGCGGGCATGAGACAAGAAAAATGCCGGGCGTCGTGGGTCGCGCACGCCGGTACGGCGATGATGCCGCATTGCCGAACGGCGAAAAGTCGACACCGACATGAGCGCAGGTGCCCGGTGCCGGATCGATCGCATCCGTCGCAGCCTCAGCCGGAGCTGTCTTGTTCTGCCAGCATCTGCCTGAGCAGGGGCACCGTGATGGCGCGCTTGGTCGAGAGAGAGAACTCGTCGAGACGATCGAGCAACGCCATCAGGTGCGCGAGGTCACGCGCGAAGCGGGTCAGCAGGTAGTTCATCACGTCGTCGGACAGGAAGGTGCCGCGGCGATCGGCCTCGCGGCGCAGGGCCGCACGCACCTCCGGCTCGGCGAGCGGCTGCAGGGCGAAGACGTGGCCCCAGCCGAGCCGCGTGCGCAGGTCCTCGCGGACGGCGAGATCGACCGGCGGCACGCTGCCCGCGGCGAGCACGACCGCGCCGCTGCCGACTGCATCGATGAAGAGCGAGAACGCCGCCTGCTGCTGGGCGGCGTCGAACGCATCGCAGTCATCGAAAACGATCCAGTCGCACCGCTCGGGCGGCTGCCACGGCGGCGGCGCGGCGGCGGTGAACCAGGCGACCGGTTCGCCGCGCTCCTGTGCGCGCTCGACCACGGCATGGAGCAGATGCGACTTGCCGCTGCCCGCCGCGCCCCAGAGGTACGCCGGCGGCGCGCCGGGCGCCAGAGCAAGCAGGTGAGCGATCGCCGCGGCATTCGGGCCGGGCAGGAAATTCTCGAAGGTCTGCGCCGGCTCGGGCCCGATCGCGAGCGGGATCTGCTTCAATGCAATCGAGACGCGCCGTCGTGGCCGAGTTCGGCTAGGCGCCGCTTGATGACGGGACGATCCGGCGCATCGGGGGCATGCTCCAGGTAGCCGGCCAGATCGACCATCGCCGGATGGCGTGCGCCGAGCGCGGCGTGGACGAGACCGCGGTCGCGGCGCTCTTCCCACGCATCGGGCAGCAGGATCACGAGCCGCTCGGCGACGCTGAGCAAGCGCGCCGAATCCTGGCTGCTGCGATAGATCTCCTTCAGGTTGCGCAGCATTCTTGCGATCACCTCGCGCGGCACCGCCGGCTGCAGGAACGAGCCCAGCGGCAATTCGTCGGCACCGTTTCGCCCTTGCCGACGGCGGTAGGGAACGAGCAGCCCGTCGAGCGCGTCGCGCGACATCGACTGGCCGGTGAACGGATCGATGACGATGTCGCCCTTGGGCATGCGCACCTTGGCGAGGAAATGGCCGGGAAAGGAAATGCCGTCGGCCTCGAGCTTGATCTGCGTCGCCAGCTCGACGTAGAGCAGGGCCAGCGTGATCGGGATGCCGCGCCGCGTCTCGAGCACGGCGTGCACGTAGCTGTTGCGCGGGTCGTAGTAGTCGTTGACGTTGCCGGCGAAGCCGAGCTCGTGGAAGAAGAAGCGATTGAGCACGCGCAGCCGCTGCATCGGCATCGCGTCGCGCGGGATGCGCGTCTGCAAGCGCGCCGCCAGCGCGTCGATGTCGGCGAGCGTCGTCTGCGTGTCGAGGCCCGGGTATTCGTGCTGGGCGACGGCGATCGCCGTCTCGAGCAGCGGCAGGCTCGCGTCGTCGGCGACGAGCGACGTGAAGTAGTCGAGCGCGGTCGGCGGAAGAAGCGGCAGGAGGCCGGACATCGGAGAAGTTTAGAGCCTGGCGCGCGAAGCGGCGCGAAGCGCGATACGGGATCGGCGCGACTCAGCCGGCGCCGGGCCGCCCCCAAGGCGGCTGAGCGCCCCTCGGGGGGCAGCGAACGCCGTGAGCGTGGGGGCCGACATCTCAGGCGCGGCGCGAGAAGTCGCCCGGGCGCAAGCCGGCCAGGAACAGGGTGCCGAAATAGACGATCGCCGCGGCGCCGATGCATGCCGCCAGCGCCGGCACGCGGATCGTCTCGTGGCCGGCCAGGCCGATCCAGTCGACGCTCTGCTCGGCCCAGGCGAGAACGCCGCCCAGCAGCGCGCTGGCGACGCCCACCGCGAGCGCGAACTTCGCCCAGCCCGGTTCGGGCCGGTACCAGCCGCCGCGGCGCAGGCCGATGAACAGCCAGGTCGCGTTGATCAGCGCGCCGACGCTGACCGACAGCGCCAGCCCGACGTGGCCGAGAAACGGCACGAAGACGACGTTCATAGCCTGGGTCAGGACCAGGACGATGATGGCGATCGTCACCGGCGTGCGCATGTCCTGCCGCGCGTAGAAGCCCGGAGCGAGGATCTTCACGCCGATCAGGCCGATCAGGCCGACGCCGTAGCCGCGCAGCGCGGTGGCCGTCTTGACGACCGCGAGTGCATCGAAATGACCGCGCTGGAACAGCGTCGCCACGAGCGCTTGCGGAAAGACGAGCAGGCCGATGGTGCACGGCACGGTGAGCACGAAGGTCAGCCGCAGGCCCCAGTCGAGCAGGCCGGAGTAGCCTGCGGCGTCGTCGCGCGCCTGCGCCGCGGCCAGCTGCGGAATCAGCACCGAGCCGACGGCGACGCCGAGCAGCGCGGTCGGAAATTCCATCAGCTGCGAAGCGAACTGCAGCCACGTCACGGCACCCACGCCCTGGTGCGACGCGATCTGCGTGTTGATGAGGACCGAGATCTGCGCGACCGAGACGCCGAGCAGCGCCGGCGCCATCTGCTTGACGACGCGGCGAACGCCCGGATGACGCCAGGCGTCGCGCAGGGCCGCGAGACTCGCGCCGATGCGCGGCAGGCACCCGACCCGGCGCAGCGCCGGCACCTGCACCGCGAGTTGCAGCACGCCGCCCGCCATGACGCCGACGGCGAGCGCATAGACCGGCGGCAGGCCGGCACGCCGGAACACCGGCGCCAGCGCCCAGGCGGCGGCGATCATCGCCACGTTCAGCAGCACCGGCGTGGCGGCCGGCACGGCGAAACGCTTCCAAGTGTTGAGCACGCCGGCCGAGAGCGAGACCAGCGAGATCAAGGCGATGTACGGGAACATGATCCGCGTCATGACGACGGCTTCGTCGAACTGCGCCAGTCCCGATGCCATGAGCCAGACGACCAGCGGCGCTGCCGCGATGCCGACCACGCAGGTGGCCGTCAACGCCATGAAGAGGACGGTTGCGACGGCGTCGATCATTCGCCGCGTCGGCTCGTCTCCATCGGTGGCCCGCGCATGAGCCAGCGCGGGAACGAAGGCCTGTGTGAATGCGCCTTCGCCGAACAGGCGGCGCAGCAGGTTGGGAATGCGGAAGGCGACGTAGAACGCATCGAGCGAGGCGCCTGCGCCGAAGGCCGAGGCGACGACGATGTCGCGAACCAGGCCGGTGACGCGGGAGGCCAGCGTGAACAAGGAGATCGTCGACGCCGCCCGGAGCAAATTCATGGGTGCCAATGCTATACTCGCGGTCTTTGCCAAAACCAGCTAGGGACTGCCCACGCAGCCGCTACGCACAGCTTCCATACCGCCCATGGCCACCGCCGCAAAAGCCAAGAAGAAAACCGTCCGCATCGCGTCGGGCCTCAAGCGCGTCCGTCAGGACACGCGCCTCAACGCCGCCAACACGGCGATGCGCTCGCACTTCCGCACCGTCGTCAAGAATGTCCAGAAGGCGGTCGACGCCGGCGACAAGACCAAGGCCACCGAGTTGCTGAAGGCTGCACAGCCGGTGATCGATTCCGTCGCCGACAAGGGCCTCTTCCACAAGAACAAGGCGGCGCGCCACAAGAGCCGCCTGTCCGCCAAGGTGAAGGCGCTGGCCGCTGCCGCCTGAACAAGCGCTTGCGCGCCGACCAAGGGCTCGCCATGCGAGCCCTTTTTCATTTTCGATCGCCACTCCGACCTCCTGTCAGACGCCTTCGGGCGAATCGACGACGACGAGCTGGTTGTCGCGCGCGAAGTTCATGACGAAGTCCCAGGCCATCGGCTCCATTTCGCGCAGCTCCGGATCGACGAGCACCCCTCTCACGCCGCCGATCTGTCGCGGCACGCAGTAGGGCGAATAGCCGATGAAGGAGCCGAGGCCACCGCCGCTGTCGGGCCGGAAGCACTGCATGGCGCCGGCGAGTCGCTCGGCCCAGTCGCTCGGCCGGAACGGTTTGCCGTCGACGGTCACGCCCTGGATGAAGACTGCTCTGGGTTCGGCCACGCGCTGCAATGAAAGTCGAGCGCGATTGTCGCCCGCGCGATGCGTCGCTGCTGCGTTGCAACATCGCCGCGCCTGTGGACGAATGCCGGCTTTAGAATCGCTCCCCCTTTCGCTGCCCTTGCGAGTGCCGCCATGAACGCGCCAGAGAAGTTCCCCGTGTCGCCCGAGCCGCACGTCATGAAGACCTATGGGCGCCTGCCCATTGCGCTGGCGCACGGGCGAGGCTGCTGGCTCTGGGACACCGAAGGCAGGAAGTACCTCGACGGGCTCGCCGGCATCGCCGTCAACACGCTCGGTCACGGCCACCCGAAGCTCGTGCCGGCGCTGCACGACCAGGTCTCCAGGCTGATCCACAGCTCGAACTACTACCTCGTGCCGCTGCAGGAGCAACTCGCCGCCAAGCTGTGCGAGCTCTCGGGCCTCAGCAACGTCTTCTTCTGCAACTCCGGCCTCGAGGCGAACGAGGCGGCGCTGAAGATCGCGCGCAAATTCGGCCACGACCGCGGCATCGACCGGCCGGAGATCGTCGTCTACGAAGCCGCCTTTCACGGCCGTTCGATCGCCACGCTCTCGGCCACCGGCAACCCGAAAGTGCAGGCCGGCTTCGGCCCGCTCGTCGAAGGCTTCGTGCGCGTGCCGCTCAACGATTCGGCGGCGATCGAGAAGGTCGCCGCGACCCATCCGAACGTGGTCGCTGTCTTCCTCGAGGTGATCCAGGGCGAAGGCGGCATCCGGCCGACGACGACCCACTACCTGAGGGAAGTGCGCCGCATCTGCGACGAGCGCAACTGGCTGCTGATGCTCGACGAAGTGCAGTGCGGCATGGGCCGCACCGGCAAATGGTTCGCGCACCAGTGGGCCGGCATCAAGCCCGACGTCATGCCGCTCGCCAAGGGGCTCGGCTCTGGCGTGCCGGTCGGCGCGGTCGTGTGCGGGCCGCGCGCGGCCGACGTCCTCGGGCCGGGCAACCATGGCACGACCTTCGGCGGCAATCCGCTGGCAATGCGGGCCGGCGTCGAGACGCTGCGCATCATGGAAGAAGAAGGCCTGCTGCAGAACGCCGCCGTCGTCGGCGCTGCGCTGAAGGGCGGGCTCGAGCGCGAGCTTGCCGGCGTCGCCGGCGTGGTCGAGGTGCGTGGCCAGGGCCTCATGATCGGCATCGAGCTCGATCGCCCGTGCGGCGCGCTGCTCGGTCGCGCCGCGCAGGCCGGCCTGATGATCAGCGTCACCGCCGATCGCGTCGTGCGCCTGCTGCCGGCGCTGATCCTGTCGCGCGAAGAGGCAGAGCAGATGGTCGCCCTGCTCTGCCCGCTCATCAAGGAATTTCTGGCAACGCCTGCGGCATGAAGCCCGGCATGAGCCGCCGGGCCGTTCCCAAGGCGAATACCGCAGCGCGCAGCGCGAAGGTTGCCTGATGAGCCTGATCAAGCACTACCTGCAGTTCAGGGACTTTCGCGCCGAGGAGTACGCGTATCTGTTCGAGCGCGCGGCGACGATCAAGAAGCGCTTCAAGAACTACGAGAAGTACACGCCGCTGGTCGACCGCACGCTGGCGATGATCTTCGAGAAGGCCTCGACCAGGACGCGGGTGAGCTTCGAGGCCGGCATGTACCAGATGGGCGGCTCGGTGGTGAACCTCACCACCGGCGACACCCAGCTCGGTCGTGCCGAGCCGGTGGAAGACTCGGCCCGCGTCATCAGCCGCATGGTCGACATCGTCATGATCCGCACCTTCGAGCAGAGCAAGCTCGAGGCGTTCGCGTCGCACTCCCGCGTGCCGGTCATCAACGGCCTGACCAACGAGTACCACCCGTGCCAGATCCTGGCCGACGTGTTCACCTGCATCGAGCAGCGCGGCAGCATGGAAGGCAAGATCGTCGCCTGGGTCGGCGACGGCAACAACATGGCGACGACCTGGCTGCAGGCCGCCGACATCCTCGGCTTCACGCTGCACGTCAGCACGCCGGGCGGCTACGAGATCGATCCGATGGCGGTGGGGCTGCGTCGCGAGGATTGCCTGAAGACCTTCCGCGATCCGCTCGACGCCTGCCGCAACGCCGACGTCGTCACGACCGACGTCTGGACCAGCATGGGCTACGAGGCGGAGAACGCCGAACGGCAGGTCGCCTTCGCCGACTGGTGCGTCGATACGGAGATGATGGCCGCGGCGCGGCCGGACGCCCTCTTCATGCACTGCCTGCCCGCGCACCGCGGCGAGGAGGTCGAGGCCGACGTGATCGACGGCCCGCAATCGGTGGTGTGGGACGAGGCCGAGAACCGCTTGCACGTGCAGAAGGCGCTGATGGAATACCTGGTGCTCGGGCACATCGCCTGAGCTGGCTGCGGACGCGCCGCGAAGCCGTCGCGACAGCATCGCGGCGCCAGAGGCGTCAGGACAGCTCCTCGATGATCGGTGGACCGGGCCGCGCCGCGCGGCTCGTCGTCACCATCGCCACGCCGACGCACGCCACCGCCATCCCGAGCCACATCGTCAGGGTCGGCGGCGTCCCGAAGATCGCCCACTCCGAGAGTGCGGCCACCAGCGGCGTGAGATAGAGCAGGCTGGTCACGCCGGTCGCTTCGCCGCGACGCAGCAGCAGGTGCAGGACGGAGTAAGCACCGATCGACGCCAGCACCACGTGGTAGAGCAACGTCAGGGCGATCTGCCGGTTCCATTCGATGTCGAAGCCCTCGACGACGGCGCCGAGCGGCAGCATCACGGCAGCCGTCGCCGCGAAGTGGATGCAGACGGCCGAGCGCAGGTCGACCGTCGCGCAATACTGTCGCTGGTAGAGCGTGCCGCCTGTGACGCAGGCGAGCGCCCAGGCGACTGCGAGCAGGCTGCGTGCGGTGATCGCGTCGCCGTCGACATGGTGCCCGACCACCAGCGCGACGCCGGCCAAGCCGATGGCGATGCCGAACTTCTGCAGCGTCGTCAGGCGCACATGCATCCAGCGCGACACGACGACCGCCGTGAGCAAGGGTTGCAGCGCAAGCATGAGCGCGGTGACGCCGGCCGAGAGGCCCCAGCGCTGCGCATAGTGGCTGCCGCCCAGATAGCCGGCGTGGCTGAGCAGCCCGGCGAAGGCAACGTGCCCCCATTGCGCGCGCGAGGTGGGCCAGGTCGCGCGAAGACCGAAGGCGAGCAACGCGACCACGAAGGCGATCGCGTAGCGAACGCCGATGTAGGTGAACGGTGCCGCATATTGCAAGGCGATGCGGGTGACGACGAATCCGGCGCCCCAGATGGTCACGAAGTAGGCGCTGAGCAGCCAGCGCTCGGCCGCGTGCAGCGAATCGCCCCTCTTCACGGACGTGTGCGAATTAACCGACACCAAGCCTGGCCATCCTTTGCTACCGTAGACATCGCCATGCAGACAAGAAAGATCTGGGACATCTCGCCGCCAGTGTCGCCGGATTCGCCGCTTTTTCCGGGCGACCGCGCGTATTCGCAGGAATGGACCGCGAGGATCGGGCCGGGCTGCCCCGTCAATCTCAGCGCGATCACCATGTCGCCGCACATCGGCGCGCATGCCGACGCACCGCTCCACTACGGACCCGGTGCGGCGACCAGCGGCGAGCTCGACCTCCAGCCCTACCTGGGCATCTGTCGCGTCATCGACGCGATCGGACGCGGGCCGCTGGTCTCGCCGGCCGACCTCGCGCACGCCGAATCCGGGCTGCCGGCGCGCGTGCTGGTTCGCACCTGTCGCAGCGCGCCGACGACGTGGTCGTCCGACTTCGCCTCGTTCGCACCCGAATCGATCGACTGGCTGGCCGCGCGCGGCGTCAAGCTCGTCGGCATCGACAGCCAGTCGGTCGACCCGGCGTCGAGCAAGGAATTGCCGAGCCACCATCGGCTGCTGGCCAACGACATGCGCGTGCTCGAGAACCTGGTGCTCGACGAGATCGAGGCAGGCGACTACGAGCTGATCGCGCTGCCGCTGAAACTGATGATCGCCGACGCGTCGCCGGTGCGGGCCGTGTTGCGCGAGCTGCAGTGACCGAGGCCGCCGCGCGGTCGCCCGGAGCCTCGCGACTGACGCGCGACGACGCCCTCGCGCTCGACGCCGGCGACGCGCTAGCCCCCCTGCGCGAGCAGTTCGCGCTGCCCGACGGCGTTGTCTATCTCGATGGCAACTCGCTCGGCGCATTGCCGAAGCGAACGGCGTCGCGCGTGCAGGAAACGATCGTGCACGAATGGGGCGACGGGCTGATCCGCAGCTGGAACAGCGCCGGCTGGATCGCGCTGGCGCAATCCATCGGCGATGCGGTCGCGACGCTGATCGGCTCCGGTCCGGGCGAGGTCAGCGTCGGCGACTCCACCTCCGTCAACCTCTTCAAGGCACTCAGCGCCGCCTGTGCGCTGCAGCAGGCCGACGCGCCGTCGCGAACGACGATCGTCTCCGAGCGAAGCAACTTCCCGACCGATCTCTACATCGCCGAAAGCATCGCCGCCGCGTCGGGGTCGAAGCTGCGCCTCATCGACGCCCGCGATCTCGCCGACCAGCTCGATCGCGACACCGCCGTGCTGATGCTCACGCACGTCAACTACCGCAACGGCCGCGTGCACGACATGGCCGAGACGACGCGCATGGCGCATGCCGCCGGCGCGCTGGTGGTCTGGGACCTGGCCCATTCGGCCGGCGCGTTGCCGGTCGACCTGCACGGCGCCGACGCCGACTTCGCCGTCGGCTGCGGCTACAAGTACCTGAACGGCGGCCCCGGCGCGCCGGCCTTCATCTGGGCGCACCCGCGCCACACCGAGCGCATGGACCGGGACGGCATGCGCCAGCCGCTCTCGGGCTGGTTCGGCCACGCCGCGCCCTTCGACTTCACGCCGTCCTACCGTCCGGCCGCGGGCATCGGCCGCTTCGTCTGCGGCACGCCGCCGATCGTCGCGATGCGGGCACTGCAATGCGGCCTCGAGGTGTTCGCCGAAGCCGAATCGCACGGCGGCATCGCGGCGCTGCGCGCCAAGTCGATCGGCCTGGCCGACCTCTTCATCGATGGCGTCGAAACGACGTGCCAGGGGCGCGGGCTCGCGCTGGAGACGCCGCGCAACCCGGCCGAGCGCGGCAGCCAGGTGAGCTTCGCGCATGCCGATGGCTTTGCCGTCATGCAGGCGTTGATCGCACGCGGCGTGATCGGCGACTACCGCGCTGGCCACGCGCCATCGGCGGAGGCCGATCTCATCCGCTTCGGCTTCACGCCGCTGTACACGCGTTTCGTCGATGCCTGGGACGCAGCCGCAGCGCTCGCCGACGTGCTGTCGAGCGAGGTCTGGCGCGAGCCGCGCTTTCATCGCCGCACCGTGGTGACGTGATGGCAGACCCAGCCGACGCGCCGGCGCTTCCATCGACCGGCGATTTGCTCGCGGCCGATGCGGCCAAGGCCGACTCCGGCCGCGACATGAGCTACGGCGACTACCTCCATCTCGATGCCGTGCTCGGCGCACAGGAGCGCCGCTCGGGCGCGCACGACGAGATGCTCTTCATCATCCAGCACCAGGTCAGCGAGCTCTGGATGAAGCTGCTGCTGCACGAGCTGGAGGCGGCGGTTCGCGCCGTCGCCGGCGACGAGCTGCAGCGCGCCTTCAAGATGCTGGCGCGGGTCAGCAAGATCATGGAGCAGCTGGTCCACGCGTGGGACGTGCTGGCGACGATGACGCCGCCCGAGTACTCGCAGATGCGGCCTTCGCTCGCCTCGAGCAGCGGCTTTCAGAGCTGGCAGTACCGGATGATCGAGTTTCGCCTCGGCAACAAGAACGCGGCGATGCTGAAGCCGCACGCACACCGGCCCGACATCCTCGAACGCGTGCAGGCCGCGCACGACCAACCGTCGCTCTACGACGAAGCCCTGCGGCTGCTTGCGCGGCGCGGTCTGCCCGTGCCGCCCGGCTACGTCGAGCGCGATTGGGCCGCTCCGTACGTCGCGAGCGAAGGCGTCGAGCAGGCCTGGCTGATCGTCTACCGCGATCCCGAGGCCTATTGGGACCTGTACCAGCTCGGCGAAGAGCTGACCGATCTCGAAGACACGTTTCGCCTCTGGCGCTTCCGCCACGTCACGACGGTCGAACGGATCATCGGCTTCAAGCGAGGCACCGGCGGCACGAGCGGCGTGAGCTATCTGCGCAAGATGCTCGACGTCGTGCTCTTCCCCGAGATCTGGAAGCTTCGCACCGAACTCTGATGTAAGCGCTGCCGCTTGAAGATCCGCACG
>Ga0075520_1000123_pt1 | contig 27163 bp, 28 predicted proteins | sample NGEPerB_FD_75100 | JGI IMG/M metagenome (GOLD analysis project Ga0075520, IMG submission 75100) | Arctic peat soil microbial communities from the Barrow Environmental Observatory site, Barrow, Alaska, USA - NGEE PermafrostAB12-B | ecosystem: Environmental > Terrestrial > Soil > Wetlands > Peat ... | reverse complement strand
TCCTCGCCCGCGGCCCGGGAAAGTGCTTCGATGTGCTCGAGCGCGAGGGTGGGAGCGGCCTCGACGGCCGGGCGGCTAGCCAACGGAGCCCTCCATTTCCAGCTCGATGAGACGGTTGAGCTCGACCGCGTACTCCATCGGCAGCTCCTTGACGAACGGCTCGATGAAACCGTTGACGATCATGAGGCGCGCCTGGTCGTCCCTGATTCCGCGCGAGCGCAGGTAGAAGAGCTGCTCGTCGCCGATCTTGGAGACGCGCGCCTCGTGCTCGACCCGGACCTGGTCCTCGTCGATCTCCATCGTGGGGTAGGTGTCGGTGCGGGCGGCGTCGCCGATCAGGAGCGCGTCGCACTGCACGGAGGTCTTGCAGCCGTGAGCGCCCTTGCGGATCTTGACCAGGCCGCGGTACGACGAGCGGCCGGTCCCCTTGGAGATCGACTTGGAGGTGATCTTCGACGTCGTGTTGGGAGCGAGGTGGATCATCTTGGCGCCGGCGTCCTGGTGCTGGCCAGGGCCGGCGAACGCGATCGAGAGCACCTCGCCGTGCGCGCGCTCGCCCTTGAGGATCACCGCCGGGTACTTCATGGTGAGCCTGGAGCCGATATTGCCGTCCACCCACTCGACCACCGCGTCCTCGTTGGCGACGGCGCGCTTGGTGACCAGGTTGTAGATGTTGTTCGACCAGTTCTGGATCGTCGTGTAGCGGATGCGGGCGCCTTTCATCGCGATCAACTCCACAACCGCCGAATGCAACGAGTGGGAGGAGTAAACGGGCGCGGTGCACCCCTCGATGTAGTGCACCTTGGCGCCCTCGTCGGCGATGATCAGGGTGCGCTCGAACTGGCCCATGCGCTCGGCGTTGATCCTGAAGTACGCCTGCAGTGGGATCGCCACCTCGGTGTTCTTCGGCACGTAGATGAACGAGCCCCCCGACCACACCGCGCTGTTGAGCGCCGAGAACTTGTTGTCGGCCGCGGGGATCACGCTGGCGAAGTACTTGCGCACGATCTCCTCGTGCTCGCGCAGCCCCGAGTCCATGTCGAGGAAGATCACGCCCTGTTTTGTCAGCTCCTCCTTGACCGAGTGGTACACGACCTCGGACTCGTACTGCGCCGACACGCCGGCGAGGAACTTGCGCTCCGCTTCCGGGATGCCGAGGCGGTCGAAGGTGCGCTTGACGTTCTCGGGGACGTCCTCCCAGTTCGTCTCCTGCTTCTCGGTGGCGCGCACGTAGTAGGTGATTTCGTCGAAGTCGATCTCCGACAGCATCGCGGTGTCGCCCCAGGTCGGCATCGGTTTGGCTAAGAAGATGTCGAGTGCCTTGTGGCGAAACGCGCGCATCCAATCGGGTTCCTTTTTGAGGAGGGAGATCGCCTCGACGACCTCGTGCGAGAGCCCCTTGGGCGTCCGCATGAAGTACTCCTCGGGGTCATGGAACCCGTAGCGCTGGTTGTAGTCGCTGCCGATGTCGGCAACGGTCGGCGTCGAGGCCATCAGACACCCCCTGCGGCTGCGGCCGGCTCGAGCCAGTCGTAGCCGCGCTCCTCGAGCTCGAGGGCGAGCTCGGGGCCGCCGGTGCGTACGATCCGGCCGTCCATGAAGACGTGCACGACGTGGGGACGGACGTAGTTGAGCAGCCGCTGGTAGTGGGTCACCATCACCATCCCGGTGTCGTTCGACGCGGTGGCGTTGATCCCCTTGGCGACCACCTTGAGGGCGTCGATGTCGAGGCCGGAATCGGTCTCGTCGAGCAGGGCGAACTTCGGTTTGAGCATCAGCAGTTGGAGGATCTCGACCCGCTTCTTCTCACCGCCGGAGAAACCGTCGTTGAGGTAGCGCCCTGCAAACGCGGGGTCCATCTCGAGGTCCGCCATGCGGGCGAGCAGCTCCTTGCGGAACTCCCGCACCGGCACGTCGGCGCCGCGCACCGCCGAGACGGCCGCGCGCAGGAACGAGGCGACGGTCACCCCGGGCACCGCAACTGGATACTGGAATGCGAGGAACATCCCGCGGCGAGCCTTCTCGTCGGGGGGGAGGGCGCTGACGTCCTCGCCGGCGAGCATCACGGTACCCTCGACGGCGTAGGCCGGGTGTCCCATCAGGCCGTTCGCCAGCGTGGACTTTCCGGAGCCGTTGGGGCCCATGATCGCGTGGACCTCGCCCGGCAAGACCGAAAGGTCCACGCCCTTGACGATTTCCTTCTCGCCGATGTGGATGTGAATGCCGGCGCACTCGAAGACCGGCTTTGCTTGCTGGTTCATTGTGTTCCTCTTTCCCTCGGCCCGCCGGCGCCCGTGCCGCTCCCGCGTCCCTGGGGGACGATGAGTGGCCAGCGCTCCTGCAGGTGTTTGTCGGTAAGGCGCTCGCCGGCGGTCAGGTCGGCGAGGGTCGTGTGCTCGAACACTCGCTTGAGCAGTGCGTCGAGGTGCGCCCACACCGGGCGCAACGAGCAGTCGGTCAGGCGCGAGCAGTCGGAGGCGTCCGGGCTGCGGTGCTGGAGGCAGAACCCCGAGTCGAACAGCGGCTTGCCGAGGACCTCGAGGATCCGCGCCACCGTGATCTGCTCCGGCGGCGCCGCCAGGACGTAGCCGCCGTGGCGGCCGCGGGTGGCGGTCACCAGGCCGGCCTGGCGCAGGCGGATGAGCACCTTGGCCGCGAACGGCACCGCGATCCCCTCCGCCCCGGCCAACTCGGAGAGGGACACGGTGTGCCCCGGCCGCAGCGCGAGCTGCAGCATGCAGCGCATCCCGTACTCTTCGGTGGCGGTGATCTTCATGGTCCCCCTGGCCGCGTCGGGCCGCTCGCCGGCCCCCTCGAGCGCGCCAACGGGTAAATCATGACTTAAATTTCCGAATTATTCAAGAGGCCATCCCAGCTGCTCCTTCTGCAACTGCATCGCAAGTGCTGCGACGCGTCCGCGCGGTGTGTTCGGTCGCCTGCACCGCCGCCGGACGCGCCCACCGGCGAGTCGGTGCAGATCATCTCGCGCAGCGACGCGACCCGGCAGTTCATCCGGCAATTCCCGTACCCCGTCAAGGTCGGCGGCGACGATGACGGCGAGGAGGACGCGGGGACGGTCCAGGCCGCCTCCGTCACGGGCGGGGCCGCGGCTGCTGCCTTCGTAGGCGTAGGGCGGCTGGTCTCCACCCGCCTCATCTTCCACTAGAACTACCCGTGGCTCTGGGAGCCCCCCGGCACCCCGAGACCCGTACCTGCCCGCTTCCCCCGCCGGGGTCGCTGACGATCTGGCGGCAGCACCCGTGAGCGGCCGGTGGATTCGACCGGGAATCGCCGAGCCTCGTCGCGGCGTTAACGTAAGAGTAAAGGAGGTGTGTCCTATGAACAGGAAATGGTTCTTGCCCGCTGTCCTTGTTGCAACGCTCGTCCTCCCCGCCCTCGCGGTGGCGGAGACGTGGTCAAACGTGCCACTCATCGACAAGAACTGCGTCGAGAAGGTGAAGGCCGATCCGGATAAGCACGAGACGAGCTGCCTGATCAAGTGCGCCAAGAGCGGCTACGGCGTGCTGACCTCCGACGGGAGTTGGGTTAAGTTCGACAAGAAAGGGAACCAGGAGGCGCTCAAGGCGCTGAAGGAGACCAAGAAGACCGACGCGATCCGGGTCACGGTCACCGGCGAGAAAGAGGGCAACATGATCAAGGTGGCGACGCTCACGATCGACTAAAGTCCTCTGCGATTCGAGTTGAGCGGCCGCGGATGTTCCGCGGCCGCTGTCGTTCGTGCCAGTCCCGGCAGCCGGCGGGACGCCGATCCCCTTCGGGGCTTTGCCCCGCCGCCGGCGTGGCGTACGCTGGGCCGAGACCGGGAGGGGAGCGATGCGCCAGTTGGCGGCGGCGGTGCGGCGGGATGCGGGGTTCGAGGCGAACCTGCGGCGGTGGCGCGAGGCGGTGGGTCGGCTGCAAGCCGAGGAAGCGCGCCTGATGGCGGGCGGCGGGGCGAAGGCCGCCGAGCGCCACACGGCGCAGGGCAAGATGCTCGTCCGCGACCGGCTGGCCGCGCTGCTCGACCCCGGGGCGCCGTTCGTCGAGTTCGGCACCTGGGCGGGGTGGGGGATGTACGAGGAGTGGGGCGGCGCCCCCTCGGCGGGGTGCGTCACCGGCGTCGGCACCGTCTCGGGCCGCACCTGCGTGGTGGTCGCCAACGACGCGACGGTCAAGGCCGGCGCGTGGTTCCCGATCACCTGCAAGAAGATCCTGCGCGCTCAGGAGATCGGCCTCGAGAACCGCCTGCCGCTGGTCTACCTGGTGGACTCCTCGGGGGTGTTCCTGCCGCTCCAGGACGAGATCTTCCCCGACAAGGAGCACTTCGGCCGGGTGTTCTACAACAACGCCCGCCTCTCCGCCGAGGGGATCTACCAGATCGCCGCGATCATGGGGCCGTGCGTCGCCGGCGGGGCGTACCTGCCGATCATGTCCGACGAGGCGCTCATCGTCGAGGGCACCGGCTCGATCTTCCTGGCGGGGCCGCACCTGGTGAAGGCGGCGATCGGCGAACAGATCGAGGCAGAGGCGCTGGGCGGGGCCGAGGTCCAGTCCGACATCTCGATGGTCGTGGACGACCGCTTCCCCGACGACGCGACCTGCCTCGCCGCCGTACGTGCTCGCGTCGGGCAGCTCGCCGCGCCGCGCCTCACCCCGTTCGACCGCATCGAGGCGGCCGAGCCGGCGGTGGACCCGGGCGAGATCGCGGGCGTGATGCCGGCCGATCGGACGCGGCCGTACGAGACGTACGCGCTGCTGGCGCACCTGCTCGACGGTTCGGAGTTCGAGGAGTACAAGGCGACCTCGGGCCGCTCGCTGGTGTGCGGCACGGGCCGCATCGCCGGCTGGGCGGTGGGCGTCGTGGCCAACCAGCGCGCCGTCGTGGCCCGCCGGCGCGGCCTCGGGCCGCACGACAAGGAGATGCAGATCGGGGGCGTGATCTACGCCGACGGCGCCGACAAGGGCGCCCGCTTCGTCGAGCTGTGCAACCAGAAGGGAATCCCGCTGCTGTTCCTGCAGGACGTCACCGGGTTCATGGTCGGCTCGCGCGCCGAGCGCGAGGGGATCATCAAGGACGGCGCCAAGATGGTCAACGTGGTCGCCAACAGCACCGTGCCGAAGATCACGATCGTCGTTGGCAACTCCTACGGCGCCGGCAACTACGCGATGGCTGGGAAGGCGTACGGCCCGCGCTTCATCTTCGCCTGGCCGTCCGCGTCGATCGCGGTGATGGGCGGCGAGCAGGCGGCGCAGACGCTGCTCTCGATCCAGCTCAAGAACCGCCCCGGCGATGTCAGCGAGGAGGAGAAGCGCGCGCGGCTCGCCCAGACGAGGGCGCGCTACGAGGCCACCGCCGACCCGCGCTACGCCGCAGCCCGGCTCTGGGTGGACGGCATCCTCGACCCGGCCCGCACCCGCGAGACGGTCGCCGCCTGCATCGCGGCGTGCGCCCACCAGGGCGAGATCCCTCGCGCGCGCTGGGGTGTGCTGCAGACCTGAGGCCGTGGTGCTGGTGGCGGCTGGCGTGATGCGATGGCGACACGCGAGCGTCGGTGAACCAGCGGGCTGAAACAGGTGGTGCAGGCGATTGGCGTGTTGGCGGGCGCCAACTCAACGCGCGTGGTCACGTTCGGCGTCGGCGAGCCAGCCGCGCCGCAGTTCGTCCGCCGGGACGCTCGAGGTGCAGGGCTTGATGTCGAGGATCGGCGTTCCGTCGAGCATGTCCACTCCCGCGACGTGGAGCCTGGCGCCCTCGCGCCGGAGCAGGCGCACGATCGTGAGCGCGATCGGGTTGGGGCGCCGCGGCGCGTGGGTGGCGAACACGCCATGCGGGCGCGTGTCCGTCGGTGGGGTCACGCGCAGGTCGTAACCGGTCGCGCGGTCGAACACCCACACCACGTAGAGGTGCGAGAAACCGTCGATGTCGTCCAGCCCCGCCTCGAGCTCGGGTCGCACCTCGAGGACGCCCTCAGCCGTGTGCGTCGCGCCGCGGCCGCGCGGCACCTGTTCCCCGGCGCTGAAGGGAGTGTGGGCCGCGCCGATCGGCTGCATCGTGAACTGCGTCTGGGTCATCGTCCGCTCCTCGCCGGCCCGGGTCGGGCCCGGAAATGGATAGGGATTTCCTTTTTCCGCTGGGCCGATGGTACCCGGGCCGGAGGACGTGTCAAGGTGCCGGGAGGGCATGCGGCGGGCTGCGCCCATCGCCGCCCTTGGCGGCAAGGTGGCGGAGGATCTTCGTGATGACTCGCGGCTCGGCGATGAGCGCGATGATCCGAATGGTCGCGCCACGGCTCGGGTCGGAGTCGTGGCGTGGACGGGCAGGCAAAGCGTCCCACCAGGATAGGAAAGCCGTCAAGCTTGACGGGGCGGGCTCCGGCAATAGACTGGTACGGTGGACAGGAGCAGACTCTTCGTCATCTTCGAGGCGCTCGATGGTGCGTTGCAGTCCTTGTGCGAGCTGGAGATTCGGGGGGGGGCCGCGGTCCTCGCCCTGGGTTTGGAGGGACGGACCACGCTCGATGTCGACGTCCTGCCGTCGTCCCGCTTCGTGGATATGGATCTGCGGCGATCCTGCGCCGCGGCGGGCGTCGACTTCAACCCGACCTCCGGCAAGGACCTGGCGGAACGCGACTTTCTCGAGGTGGTGCCCGAGGAAACGCTGGTTCTCCCGATCGCGTGGCCTGAGCGACCCTACAACACCGTGTTTCGGGGACGCAGGCTCACTGTCCGGACGCCGCCGGCTGCGGACCTGATCATCGGCAAGCTCAAGCGCTTGGAGCCCGAGGATGTCGCCGACATCGCCTTCTTGACGCAGCGCTTCGCCGTCACCGAGGCGGACCTGACCGAGGCGTTCGGGCGCCTTCCGGGGCGGTGGCGGGTCGATCCCGTGATCGTCGACAACCTGCGCTACGTTCTGGAGGATCTGTGAGCTGGTCCGACACCATCGCAGCGATGCTCGACGAGCTTCGCAGCGGCGGGGCACGAGCGCAGTCGTACTGGGCGCAGCAGCTTGCGTTCGCGCCTGTCGTCGTGCACGCCCTCTCGTTGACCATGCGTGACCACCTCCCATCGGTCTCCGACCGCGAGGCGATCTCCGCCGCCGTCTCTCTCGCGCTCTCTGCGCTGGGTGCGTTGCCTGAGCAGCCGGGGGTGGAACCGTCGTTGCTCGCCGCCATGGCGCAACGGCAGGCGCGTGCGTTGGCATGGGGTCGGCGGAGGACGCTGCAAAGGCTCCTGCGGCGCCTCGGTACCGGCACGCCTCCCGATTCGGGCGCCGGCGCCGCGCGGTTCCTCCGCCCGTACCCGCTGCTCGGCTGGAGTCCGGACAGTCGCCTGCAGGGATAGGTGCCACGCCCACGCATGTCGACATTTCTATCGGTATCGGTATCGGTACCGTGTATCACGATCTCATCATCGCTGCCAGACAGCGCGTGCACCGTTCCCAAAGGCCGCTTCCAACCGCCGACACTCCGACGACCGCGATGATCTCTCGCTCGCACCGTCGCCGGCTCCTTGCCCCTCGCTCCGGGAAGATCATTTCTCCGCAAGCGATGCTCGCAAAGACGTGGTCCGAGCCCCCATCGGTCAACGACCGCGGCGCTCTCGGCACCCTGAGACCTTCAACGGAAATCCGGCAACAACGGGACCCATGTTATTCACGCTACCCATGCGGGAGCGTCGCTCATTGCGCGGGAGGTGGCCAATCAGAGCGCGACGAGCGCGACGCCCATGGCGGCGGCCGCTACCCGCTGCCGCTGGTCGTAGCTCGCCAGCGTCACGACCTGACCCTGTTGCCGCAGGAAGTCGATCGAGGCGAGGTGCAGGGCGTCGAGGGTTCGTACCGGCGCGGGGAACGGCTCCATGGCCCGACTGAGCACCTCGGGGATCAGTCCGAGCAGGCCGAGCCGCGCCACGAGGTCGCGAGCCGCATCGCCGTGTGAAGCGCACAGTCCGCGCGCGTGTAGGCGGACCCAAAGCTCGTACTCGAGTAGGCGGCTCGAAACCAGGGGCTGCCGCCACAGGGAGACCGGCGGCATGACGTCCTCGGCAAGCAGGTGCGCAAGGGCGACCGAGGTGTCGAGGTAGATCACCGCTCGCCCCGATCGTGGTCGATCTCTTGGAGCAAGTTCTTCAGGTCGGTCACGGGGTAGCGCGCTGGCGGTTCAGCCACGCGTATGAGCGGCGGAGAGATCCATCCCTGGCGGACCGCCTCGGCAAGGCGGGCATCACCAAGCAGCTCCGCGCGGCCCGGTTCGGGGGGCACGAGCTCGGCGACCACGCGATCGCGGTCCGTCACCAGAATCCGCTCACCGCCAGCCGCCAGCCGGATGTACTCCGAAAGCTTGTTCTTGAGCACCTTCACTCCAACGCTCCGCATGCGTCAAAAGTAGCGCCCGGTAGCTACGTTGTCAACTGATACGTGCCACGCCCACGCATGTCGACATTTTTGATCGCGCGCGAAGCGGGGAGCAGACCGCCTTCCGCGCACGACTCCTGTCGTTCGACGTGGATGTGGTCACGCCGAAGGAACCCCTGGCACTGGCCCGCGCCGCAGGCGTAACCCTCACGAGGCGCACCCTGCGATGAGAAACCTAGGGGAGGTTCTCCGCCTTCCACCTCATCGCCATCAGGTGGTCGTCCCAGTTGCAGCAGACTGGATTCCCGCGTGCGCGGGAATGACGGCAACGGTTAACTGGGCGGGTGGGCGGTGGAGAACTGTCGGTTGAGTGGAGGGTGGGGGAGAGCCGTCTCTCACCGCAGTCGGATGGTCACGTCGCCGACGCCGGCATCGGCGCGGACCGTGGCCGTCCCCGGCCCGTGGCCCGAGAGGGTGTGGCCGATGAACCCCGTGCCCTCGGTGCGCCCCTCGGGGGTGCGCAGGGTCACGTCCCCGACGCCGCTGGCGGCCCGGACCTCCCCGACGGCGCTGAACACGCCCTCGATCCGCACGTCCCCGACGCCGACCCGCACGACGATGTCGCCGGATGTGTCGAGGACGCTGACGTCCCCAACACCCAGCTTCACCGTCGCGGCCAGCGCCGCGGGCACGCGGACGGTCCACCTCTCGGAGAAGTGGGCGTCACCCCGGTGCTCCGGCTTGAGCTGCAGCGTCAACTCGCCGCCCGCGAGGCGCGGCTCGATCTCGATCGCCTCGGCCTCCCGCGGGGTCTGGCGGTCGCCGAAAAGGCCGCCCCCCTTGCGCGTCAGGTCAACGCTGACCACGACGTCACTGGCGGTGCCGCCGAGGACCTCGACGTCGCCGATCCCCGCCTTGACGGCAATCGCCGTGAGCCCCGCGCCGGGACAGCTGTAGCTGAGGGTCTTGAGCGTCTCGCCGGCCACGGCGGCGGCGGCGAGCAAAGCCACGAGCGCAAGGGCAAGGCGTCGCATCGGCATGTCCCTCCACTCTATTCAACGCCGGCGGGTGCTTCCGGGTTCTTCCCCGGGGCCGCCGGCTCAAACGGAGTTGCAAACGGGTTGTCCCTCTTCTCCGCTCCGATCGTCGTCTCGGGGCCGTGGCCGGGGATCACCCGGGTGGCGTCGGGGAGGCGGTAGAGCACCTCGCGGATCGATCGGAGGAGCTGGGGAAGCGAACCTCCCCACAGGTCGGTGCGCCCGATCGAGCCGGCGAAGAGCACGTCGCCGACCACCGCCAGCGGGGCGGAGGGATCGTCCCGCACGAGCACCACGTGGCCGGGCGAGTGGCCGGGGCAGTGGCGCACGAGCACTCGCTCACGGCCGAACTCCAGTGTCTCGCCGTCGTGCAGAAGGCCGTAGTGGGGGACGAGCCCGGGGGACGGCAGGCCGAACAGCCGCGACTGCCCGGCGAGGTTGCCGTACAGGGGGAGGTCGTCCTCGTGTAGCAGCACCCTGGCCTGGGGGAACGCGGCTTTGAGCGCGGCGATCCCCCAGGCGTGGTCGATGTGGGCGTGGGTGAGCACCAGCGCGGTCGGGTGTAACGAGTGCGTGCGCACGGCGGCGATCACGGCCTCGGGCTCGAAGCCCGGATCAACCACCAACGCCTCCCCGGTCGCCGCGCAGCTCAGGAGCACACAGCGCGCCGCGAATGGTCCCAGCTCGAGGCCGGCGACGTTCATGCGCGCGCCTGCTCCAGTTCGGTCACGACGCCCACGAGCAGACTCTGCAGGCGGCCGCGGGCCGCTTCCCCGACCTCGAGCACCTCCTGGTGGGTGAGAGGCTGGCCGCCGATGCCGGCCGCCATGTTGGTGGCGAGCGAGAGGACGAGGACGCGCAGGCCGAGGTGACGGGCCGCGATCACTTCCTGGACGGTGGACATCCCGACCACCGTGCCGCCCATGCGGCGGAACGCCTCGACCTCCGCAGGCGTCTCGTAGTTGGGCCCAAGGGTGCCGACGTAGACGCCCTCGGACACCGCAAACCCGGCGGCACGCGCACTGGCGGCCGCGGCGGTCCGCAGCCCGGGGTCGTAGGCGTCGGTGAGGTCGGGGAACATCGGGGCGCGCCACCGCCCCCACTCGCCGGCGAGCGGGCTGGTCCCCTGAAAGTTGATGTGGTCGCGCACGACCACGAGGCTGCCCGCCGGCACCGCCGGGTCGATCGAGCCGCTGGCGTTCGTGGCGACGTAGACGGGCGCCCCGAGCAGCGCGGCGAGCCGCGGGATCGCCGCGACCTGCGGCGCGCTGTAGCCCTGGTAGAGGTGGAAGCGCCCGTTGAACACGAGCAACCCGCGCGCCCCCTGGCGCCAGACGGTGACGGTCGGCGTGTGGCCCGGCAGCTCGGGGACGGGGAACGGGAATACCCCGGCGTACGGGACCTCGGCGGCTCTCTCCCAGCCCGGTGCCGCCAAGGCGATCCCGGACCCCGCCACGAAGGCGGCGACGAGCTTCCCCGTCGGGTGGTGGTCGGCGAACGTGCGGGCGGCTGCCTCCAGGGCGCTGGGTGTGAAGGTGTCCATGATTCGAGAGGATAGCGCACCGGCGCCGGGGCCGCGGCCGGTCAGTGGTGGCCACCGTACATCTCGCCGGCCGCGATCCGCACGGGCAGCTCGTTGGCCGGCGGCGGCAGCGGGCAGGTGGCGAACGGCGTGAAGGCGCACGGCGGGTTGGTCGCCTCGTTGAAGTCCAGCACCACCGTTCGCCCTCCCCGCGGCGGCGCCTCCGCGTCGAGGAAGCGGCCGGCCCCGTACGTCTGGTGGCCACTGGTCGCGTCGCGGAAGACGAAGAAGAAGGTGCGGTCCGCGGGCGAGGAGACGAACGGCTCGAGGGCGAGCGAACGCCCGCCGAGCGAGAATCGCACAAGGCCGGGGGCGAGCATCGTCTGGCTCGGGCCCTGGTGGGTCGCGACCTTCACCTCGCGCGGCGCCGGGTAGGGCTCGAACGTCGCTGTGACGCGGTATGCCGGGTCCAGCGGGAAGTGCTCGATCTCTTTGAAGTGCGTGCGGGCGGAGCTGGAGGTGTCCTTGACCCGGACCCCGAGCGTGCCGGCCCGGTCGATCACGTAGAAGCGGTAGGTTCCAAGCGCGACCACGTCGGGTTTGCCGTCGCGGTCGGAGCGTAGTGGCCGTTCCCCGGCCGCCGCGCCGCCTACGGTGACCGCGGCGCCGGGGTCGGGTTCGAGGGTGACCGTGCCGTCCGGGCGGAGGTCGATGGCCCCGGCGACGCCGGCGATGCCGGCGCCCGGGAGCACAATCTCGTTGCCGGGGTCGGAGCCGAACCGGTTGGGTCCTGGGTGGAGCCAGTACAGGCCTACAAGCGTGAGCCAGCCGTCCGGGGCGGTCAGCGCCGCCACCCTCGCGACGCGCCACGCCTCGATCTCGGCCCGGTATGCGGGGTCGACCGCCAGCGCCTTGCGCGTACAAGCCGCGGCGAGAAGGACCGCCAGGAGTGAAAGGGTCGCGGTGGCGCGGGCAGGGAAGCGACGAGGTCCGTTCATCCCGCCTTTGTACCACCGCTCCGGCTCGGCTGCTGCCGGCCGCCACGCCATCACGGCGCGAGGAGCGCCTTGACCACCGGGTAGTCCGCGTCGCGGAGCGCTCCGGCGCGGATGCAGCGCACCTTGCCCCCCGGCGCCGCGATCACTTGCAGCGGGATCGCGCCGGTCGGCGCGCCCTTGAAACCCGCCAGCCAACGCTCGAGGCCGCCCGGCGCGGCCAGGCGCACGGAGTTTCCTGGCGCGGTTTCGGGGTTGTCATTGAGGAACTGGACGAGGTCTTGCTGGCGCTCGTCCACCGATAGGAACCAGAGGTCGAACGGGCGGCCCTCCTTGACGAGCCGGTCGTGCCAGCGCAGCAGCACCGGCATCTCACGCCGGCACGGCCCGCACCAGGTGGCCCAGACGTTGACCCAGACCCAGCGGTCGGCCGGGAGGACCGGCAGCGCTTCCCCGGCGCGGGCGGCTTCGACGCGAGGCAGCCCGAGTGCCGGCGCATCGGCCCCGGCGTAGAAGACGTCGCACCAGCGCCGCGAGTCGGGGGCTTGGCCGCTGGCGGCGACGCTCTCGGAGCGGCTCAACGCCGGTTTCTCCCCGCCGCCGCCGCACGCGGCGGCCAGCGCCGCGAGCGCCGCAACCGCGGCCAGCGCGCACCTCACAGCCGGCAGTCGATCCATGCGATGAACGCCGAGCGGTTCAGGTGCGCGGTGGTGCACGCCTCGTCGGGACGCGAGCGCTGCCATTGGCAGAACTCCTTGTCGAGCTGGGCGTACTCGGCGCCGAGCCAGAGCAGGCCGACCTCCTGGTCGAGGTCGGGGTCGGAGAACTTGCTCCTGATGTGGTCGAGGACCGCCTCGGCGCGCTTGCGCGAGAGCTCCCGGTTATACGAGAGCGCGCCTTCGGTGGAGGCGCGCGAGACGACGAGGAAGTACGAGGCGCCGCGCTGGGCCGCGAACGTCTTGTCGAGGAGGGCGATCGCCCCGCTGTCGAGCTCCGCGCTGTCCTGGTCGAACTGGATGATCGCCGCCCGGTCGGCGAGCGGCACGAACAGCGCGTTGAAGTCGTCGCCCGACATCGCCGCGACGCTGCGCGCCTGCACCGGCTGGCAGCCGCGCTGCGAGCCGCCTTTGATGAGCCCGCACGAGGTCAGCACGCGGCGGAGGATCTGCTTGAGGGCGCCGGTGCAGTACCCCTGGTCGGAGGCGCTCGCCACCGCCGTGCCCGGTCCCTTGGCGGACGACTGCAGGTCGGCGAGCCGGGATGCGGCGCCGCGCACCCACACCGCAACCATGCCCGAGAGCAGCACGAGGACGACGAGGAAGAGCGCGAGATGGAGCTTGTTCGGTTTCACGGCATCACCTCCCCGCCCCGCCGCCGGGTTGCGGGCGGTCCAGCAAGCGCGCGAGCACGAAGTCGAGGCCGAGGTCGGTGTCTTCCTCGCACACCTTCTGCCCGCGCACGAACAGCTGCGGCGTCTGCACCGGCAGCGAATTGGCGACCACCCAGCGCAGCGAGCGGTTGAGGCGGGCCTTCACGGCCGGTCTGCCGAGGCAGCCGCCGAGTTCGGGGAACCGCTGCCGGATGAGGTCGTACACCCGGTTGGTGTCCTTTCCGGCCTCCCGCAGCTCGTCCTGGTTCGCGAACGCCCACTCGAGCACGTCGCGCGCCTGGGGGCCGGCGCACAGCACCGCCTCGGAAACCGCGCACGAGCCCGGGTGGAGCGACTCGCTCACCATCCAGTTGCACTCCTTGTCGAGAGGGAACAACACGATCTCGGGGTCGAGGCGCGCGCCCAGGCCGCTCGCGGCCAGGCGCTCGGAAAATCCCTTGCACGCCGGGCACAGGGGGTCGATCACCTCGATCGCCGGCACGCCGCCGGCAGGTCCGCCGAGCTTGACGCGGACGCCGTAGCGGTCCTCCGGGTGGATCAAGTCGCCGCAGTTCGCCATCGCGCCGGTGTAGGCGGGCTTGAGCGCCAGGTAGAGCAGCACCGGCACGGCGACGAAGACGACGCCCTCGACGAAGGCAATGGCGTAGGCGCCCCAGGGGACGGCGCGGCGTGGGGCGGAACGGGCGGCGCCACGGTGGGCCACGATCGCCGAGACGAACACCCCGAGCGACGCGACGTAGATCCCGATGCACAGCTTGCACAGCGATCCGACGCGCAGCACCGCGATCGTGAGGTAGAGGGCGGAGACCAGGACTGGCAGGAGGGTGGCGGCGACGAGGAAGCGGGTCTCGTCCGGATCCCCGGTCATGCGCCTGATGAGGAGGTCCGCGGCGCGGAAGAGGAGGTAGGCGAAGACCGAGAGAGCGGCGAGGGAGATCGGGATGCCGCCCCAGGTCGAGGCGCGAAAGACGGCAGAGTAGGGGCTCATCAGCACGGCGTGGCAGCCGCTGGTGCCTGTGGTGTCGGCCGCGCCGAGGCCGGGCACGAACGAACAGGTGACCGAGTGGACCTGGCGGTCGAGAAAGGCGACGAAGTCCGCGGTGGAAACCGCCGCGAAGATCGCGCCGACAAGCGCGAACAGCGCCAGCGCCACGACGGCGCCCGAACGAGGTTGACTCATGGTCTCGGCCCTCCGGTTGCACGCATGATCAGGGGAGCAGGGCTCTTCACCCGTACGTATGGTAACACTCGGGGCGGCCCCGCCAAAGGCCGATCGGGACGCCCTCAGCGAAACGGTAAACCCTCTCGTGACCGTCTGATCCGGCGAAGTTTGCGCAGCGAGCCGCTGCGCTCGCGCATGCTAAAATGCGCCGCTTTAGCGTGTCGACAGGCGCGCGTGGAGGTGACGTGGAACCGCTGGAGACGTTGCGAGCGTACCGGCGCGGGAAGCTCGAGGAGTTGCGGCGCCGCGGCGTCGACCCGTTCCCGCCCCGTTTTCCGGTGGACGGGCGCGTGAGCGAGTTGGTGGCGCGGTTCGCGGGGCACGACGCGGCGGTGCTCGAGGCGGCGCCGGCTCGCGTCCGCGTGGGCGGCCGCGTCACCGCGATCCGCACCCACGGCAAGGCGGCGTTCCTCGACCTCGCGGACGGCGACGCCCGCATCCAGGCGTATCTCAAGCGCGACGTGCTCGGGGACGCTGCGTTCGCGCTGCTCGAGACCCTCGACCTCGGCGACTTCTGGGGTGTGGAGGGTGCGCTGTTCCGCACCAGGACCGGCGAGCTGACCGTGCGCGCCGAGACCGTCACGGTGCTCGCCAAGGCGCTGCAGCCGTGGCCGGAGAAGTGGCACGGCCTCACCGACCGCGAACTGCGGGCCCGCCAGCGCTACCTCGACCTCGCCACCAACCCCGGTTCGCGCAAGGTGTTCCTCGCCCGCGCCGCAACCGTGCGGGCGATCCGCTCGTTCCTGGACGCCCGCGGCTTCATCGAGGTCGAGACCCCGATGATGCAGCCGATCCCCGGCGGCGCCAGCGCGCGGCCGTTCGTAACGCACCACAACACGCTCGACATGGACCTGTTCCTGCGCATCGCCCCCGAGCTGTACCTCAAGCGCCTGGTGGTCGGGGGGTTCGAGCGCGTCTACGAGATCAACCGCAACTTCCGCAACGAGGGGATCTCGACGCATCACAACCCCGAGTTCACCATGCTCGAGTTCTACTGGGCGTACGCCGGCTACGAGAACCTCATGGCGCTCACCGAGGAGATGGTCGCCGGCATCGCCGAACAGGTTGCCGGAACGGTCGCGCTGCCGTGGGGCGAGAAGACCATTTCGCTCGCACGACCGTGGAAGCGGCTGGCGATGCGCGACGCCGTGCTGGCGCACTCCGACCTCGCCCCCGAGGACCTCGGGGAGCGCGCCCGCCTGGAGGCGTCGGCGCGCCGCTTCGAGATCGCCGACGTCGCCCGGCTTTCCTCCGGCAAGCTGCTCGCCGAGCTGTTCGAGGCCACCGCCGAGGCGAGCCTCCTGGACCCGACGTTCGTCATCGATTTTCCGGCCGACATCTCGCCGCTCGCGAAGCGGAAGCCCGGCGCCCCCGACCTGACGGAGCGCTTCGAGCTCTACATGGCGGGGATGGAACTCGCCAACGCCTTCACCGAGCTGAACGACCCCGACGACCAGCGCGGGCGGTTCGAGGAGCAGGTGCGCCTGGGCGGCGGCGTCGTGGACGAGGACTACGTGCTGGCGCTCGAGCACGGCATGCCGCCGACCGCCGGCGAGGGGATCGGCATCGACCGCCTGGTCATGCTGCTCACCGACTCGCACTCGATCCGCGACGTGATCCTGTTCCCCCTGTTGCGCCCCAAAGAGGGTTGATGACTGCAATTCACAGCTCACGGCCGGCGACTGACAGCGGGACGCAACCGCTGGCTCGCGGCCGGGTTGCGAGCCGTGAGCTGGCGGCCGTCGGTCGGTTGTTGGGATGGGGCGCGGCGTGAGCGTGCTGGGCTTCCTCGCGGGGCGATACCTCCTAGGGCTGGGCCGCCGGACCCACGTTGCCACGGTGAGCGCGATCTCGTTCGGGGCGATGGCCCTGGGTGCGGCGGCGCTGGTGCTGACCCTGGCCCTCCTTGAGGGTTTCCAGGCCACGATCCGGGCGCAGCTCGCCGAGGCGGGTGTGCACGCCGAGCTGCGGCCGCGCGTCGGGCGGGTGCTTCCCGGCGGCGGCTGGATCGCGCAGTTGCGGGCGCGGCATCCCGAACTCGAGGTGCGGGCGTCGAGCGGCGGTGCCGTGTGGTGTCTGGGCGGAGACGGCGCGGTCCCAGCCGAGCTGGAGGCGGTGGACACCATGTCCCGTGTGGAGGTCAACCGGGTGCTCGCGGCGCGGCTCGGGGTCGGCGCCGGGTCGGAGCTGACGATCGCGAGCCCGAAGCTGGTGTTGACGCCGCTCGGACCGATGCCGACGCGGCGCCGGGTCGTCATCGGCGCGGTGAGCCCGATGCGGCCGGACGACGACCGCGCGGTGGTGCTGGTGCCGACGCGCATCGGGGCCGCGCTGCTGGACCTGGGCGCCCCGAGGACCGTCGCCCTGCGCGCCAAGGACCCGGCGCAGGCGTGGCGGGTGGCATCGGTTGTGCAGGCCGAGATCCCCAAGGGGGTCGAGGTGGTGTCGTTCGCCGAGCTGAACCGGCCGCTGCTGGCCGCGCTGACGCTGGAGCGCGTGATGATCGGCTTCGGTGTCGCGCTCGTCATGGCGGTCGCCGCCTTGAACCTCCTGTGCAACCTGGCGCTCCTGGCGGCGGAGAAGCGCGCCGATGTGGCACTCCTCACCGCGATCGGCCTGCCCGCATCGCGGGTGCGCCGGCTATTCGTGCTGCTGGGCCTCGGCGTCGGAGCGCTGGGCGGCGTGCTCGGCACCCTCCTCGGCGGGGCCGGCGCCTGGATCCTCGACCGCACCCGCGCCCTGCCGCTGCCGCGCGGCGTCTTCATCGTTTCGCACGTGCCGTTCCGCGTGACGCCCGGCGCGGTCGCGTTGGTGCTCGGCGTCTCGATCGTGGCGGCGCTGCTGGCCTCGCTGGCGCCGGCGCGGGCCGCCTCCCGCCGTGACGTGCTGGAGGGCCTGCGCTATGAGTGACGACCTGGTCGTCGCGCGCGGGGTGCGCAAAGGGTACGGCGCCGGCGAGCGGCGGGTGGAGGTGTTGCGCGGGCTCGACCTCGCGGTTGGGCGTGGCGAGATGCTCGCGGTCGTCGGACCCTCGGGCGTCGGCAAGAGCACGTTGCTGCACCTGATCGGGCTGCTCGACCGCCCCGACGCCGGGGAACTGCTCGTGTTCGGCAGCGATGTCTCGCGCCTCTCGGTGGAGGAGCGGGCCCGCTGGCGCAACCGGCGCATCGGCTTCGTGTTCCAGTTCCACGCGTTGCTCCCCGAGTTCACGCTCGAGGAGAACGTGGCGATGCCGCTGCTCATCGCCGGCGAGCCGCGCCGCGCGGCGCTCGCGGCCGCGGCGGAGTTGATCGCCTCGGTGGGCCTCGACCACCGGCGCGGTCACTTCCCCGACGAGCTTTCGGGGGGGGAGCAGCAGCGGGGCGCGGTGGCGCGCGCGCTGGTCGCGTCGCCCGAGTTGCTGCTGGCCGACGAGCCGACAGGGAACCTCGACGCCGCGAACGCGGAAATCCTGTTCGGAGCCTTTGAAGAGCTGCATTTGAGCCGGGGTCTGACGAGTGTTATCGTGACCCACAACGAGGCCCTGGCCAGCCGCTGTGGACGCACGCTGCGGCTGTCCGGGGCCGATGTCGAGGTGGCATGCTCGAGAACCTGACCGAAAGGGCCCGGCGGACGCTGTTCTTCGCCCGCTACGAGGCGGCGCAGGCCGGTGCTTCGAGCATCGCGCCCGAGCACGTCCTGCTCGGCCTGCTGCGCGAGAGCGACGAGGTCGTCGAGCAGCTCCTCGCCCGCTTTGCGGTCACGGGCGACGAGCTGCGCGCCGAACTCGGCACCGCTCCCGGCGGCGTCGAGGTTCAGGCGCCCGGCGAGCTGCCGCTCGCCGACGACGCGCGCCGCGTCCTGCTGCTGGCCGCGCACGAGGCAGAAGTGCTCGGGCAGCCCGCGGTGGGAAACGAGCACCTCCTGCTCGCGGTCCTGCGCCTCGAGTCGAGCGCCGCCGCCCGGGCGCTCGCGGCGCATGGGCTTTCGCTGCCGGCGGCGCGCGACGAGCTTGCCGAGATCTGGCGCGAGCGCGAGGCCAAGAAGGGCAAGCGGGAGCTGACGGCGCTCGCGGAGTTCGGCCGCGACCTGACCGAGTTCGCCGCGACCGGCGGCTTCGACCCGCTGGTGGGGCGCGAGGAGGAGGTCGACCGCATCGTCCAGATCCTCCTGCGCCGCACGAAGAACAACCCCGTGCTGCTGGGCGAGCCGGGCGTGGGGAAGACCGCGATCGTCGAGGGCCTGGCGCAGCGCATCGCGTCGGGACGCGTCCCGGTGCAGCTGGCCGAGCGCCGCATCGTAGCCCTCGACCTGTCGCTGGTCGTGGCCGGGACCAAGTACCGCGGCCAGTTCGAGGAGCGTCTCAAGGCGATCCTCAAGGAACTCAAGGAGAACCCCGAAATCGTCGTGTTCATCGACGAACTCCACGTGCTTATCGGCGCCGGTTCCGCCGAGGGATCGCTGGACGCGGCCAATATCTTGAAGCCCGCGCTGTCGCGCGGCGAGGTGACCTGCATCGGCGCCACGACGCTCAAGGAGTACCGCAAGTACATCGAGAAGGACCGGTCGCTCTCGCGCCGCTTCCAACCCGTGGCGGTGCAGCCGCCGGACGAAGTGGCGACGCTCGGCATCCTCGAGGGGGTGAGAGAGCGCTACGAGGAGTTCCACCACGTCCGCTACACGGCCGAAGCGCTGCGCGCGGCGGTCGAGCAGTCGAGCCGCTACATCACGGACCGCTTCTTCCCCGACAAGGCGATCGACGTGCTCGACGAGGCCGGAGCGCGCGTGAAGCTGCGCGGGGCGGCTTCGACCGAGCAACTCCGTTTGCGGCAGGGCGAGGCGAACCGGCTGGTGCGCGAGATGAAGCGCGCGATCTCCGGCAAGGACTTCGAGGGCGCGGTGAAGCTGCGCGAGAAGGAACTCTGGCTGCGCGGCGAGATCAAACGGCTGTCCCAGAGACAGGCGACGCAGGTTCCCCCGGCCGAGGTGGGGCGTTCCGACATCGAGGAGGTCATCTCGTCGTGGACCGGGATCCCGATCACCACGCTGCGCGAGGACGAGGTCGAGCGCCTCGCGCGCATGGAGGAAACCCTGCGCGAGCGCATCGTCGGGCAGCAGGAGGCGATCTCCGCGATCGCGCGGGCGATCAGGCGCTCCCGCCTCGGCGTGGCGCGCGGCCTGCGGCCGATCGGCTCGTTCCTGTTCCTGGGGCCCTCGGGTGTCGGCAAGACCGAGGCGGCCCGCCAGCTCGCGCGCTTCCTCTTCCACTCCGAAAAGGCGCTCGTGCGCTTCGACATGTCCGAATACATGGAGAGGCACGCGGTCTCGAAGCTCATCGGGTCGCCTCCGGGGTACGTCGGGTTCGAGGAGGGCGGACAGCTCACCGAGCGGGTGCGCCGGCAGCCCTACTCGGTGATCCTCCTCGACGAGATCGAGAAGTCGCACCCTGAGATCGCGAACCTGCTGCTGCAGATCCTGGAGGACGGTATCCTGACTGACGCGTACGGCGACCAGGTGGACTTCAAGAACGCCCTCATCATCATGACCTCCAACCTCGGGACCCGCGAGCTGCTGGCGGGCGGCGTAAGCGTCGGCTTCACCGAGCGAGGCGGTCTGCCGTCGGAAGGGGAGATCCGGGAGACCGTGATGCGGGAACTGAAGCGCCGGTTCCCGCCGGAGTTCCTCAACCGCCTCGACGACATCGTCGTGTTCCACGCGCTGCGGCCGGCCGAACTCCGCCAGGTGGCGCAACTCTTGGTCGGCGACGTCGTCGCGCATCTGGCCGGGCGGGGGATCACGCTCGAAGTTCCGCCGAAGGCGGTGGAGTGGCTCGTCGGCCACGCCGGTGGCGACGCCGCGGCGGGCGCGCGGCCGTTGCGCCGCGCGGTGGCGCGCTACCTGGAGGATGCGATGTCGGATTACCTGATCTCGCACCGGCACTCGGAGGGCGAGATCCTTCTGGCTCGCGTCGAAGCGGAGCGCCTGGTGGTGGCGGCTCGGGAGGTCGTGTGCGAACAGTAGCGGCTGTGGTGATCGCTATCGTGGCCTTTGCGGCCGGGGTTGCAAGAGCCGACGATGCGGCCAAAACTGCGGCCGCCGCCGCCGGCAGTGATGCGCCGAAGGCGGTCGCACCCGCCGTTCCGCCGGAGCCCGCCAAGCCGATCGTGGCCGAGATCAAGGTGGTCGGCGGCTCCACCATCACGGCGGACACCGTCGAGTACTACCTCAACGTGTCCAAGGGCGACGTCTTCGACCCGCAGGCCATCGCCAAGAGCTTCAGGCGGTTCTGGGATTCGGGGCTGGTCGAAGACCTCAAGGTCGAGTACGAGGACATCGCCCCGGGCAAGGTGCGACTCATCGTCACGGTGCACGAGCGCCCCATCGTGACCGAATTCGCCTTCGCGGGCAACAAGAAGCTCTCGACCTCGACGCTCAGGGAGAAGCTGGACGCCGCCAACGTGACGCTGAAGCGCAACGTCCCGCTGCGGAGTTCGGAGCTGAAGCGCATCACGCAGGCGATCATCGATGTCTACGCCAAGGAAGGCTACGCCAGCGCGGTCGTGGAGCCGGTGGTGAGCGAGGACGGCGCCAACCAGCGCAAGGTGACGTTTCGGATCGACGAGGGGGCCAAGGTCAAGATCGGCGAGATCCGCTTCGAGGGGAACAAGGTCTTCTCCGACCGCCGGCTGCGGATGGCGCTCAAGAAGACGAAGCAGAAGTCGATCATCCGCATGTTCAGCAAGAAGACGATCTGGAGCAAGGAAACCTGGGGCGAGGACTCGGAGAACCTCAAGAAGTTCTACATGAACCACGGCTACAAGGACATCGTCGTCGGCGAGCCGAAGGTCGAACTGATCGCACGCAACCCCGGCGGGAAGACCCAGAAGGAGAAGAAGTTCCGGATGGTGGTGACGATCCCCGTCCAGGAGGGCAAGCAGTTCAAGATGGGCAACCTGTCGATCACGGGCGCGACGGTGTTCCAGGCGGATGGACTGCGCAAGTTCTACGAGGTTAAGCCCGGCAAAACCTACAACTACTCCAAGGTCGAGGACGGCAACGAGGCCGTGCGCAACCTGTACCAGGCGCGCGGGTACATCTACTCGTACACCAACCAGGCGCTGGTGGAGCGCAAGGACAAGCCGGACACGGTGGACGTCGTCGTCAGCGTCTACGAGGGCGACCGCTTCCGTCTCGGCCGCCTCGAGTTCGCCGGCAACACCAAGACGCAGGACAAGGTGATGCGGCGGGAGATCCGGCTTTTCGAGGGCGACTGGATGGACATGTCGCTGTTCAAGAAGTCGATGTTCAAGGTCAATCAACTCGGCTACTTCAAGTTGAAGGAGGACCCCCTCGATTTCAAGTTCGACGACAAGAACAAGCTCGTCAACGTGACGATCAAGGGGGAGGAGACCGGCCGCACCGACGTCCAGTTTGGCTTTGGCTACTCCGAACTCGAAGGGTTCTTCGGGCAGTTCATGTTCAACACCCGCAACTTCCTCGGCCGTGGAGAGATTCTCGGCGTCGGGGTACAGTCGGGGGCGACCGGGAGGAGCTATACGCTGTCGTTCTCGGAGCCCTACTTCCTCGACAAGCGGATGCTGGTCGGCGGCTCGGTCTACAACCAGACCGTGGACTACTCCGGGCTCACCAACTCGTTGAGCGACTACATCCGCAAGGGCAAGGGCGGCACGCTGGTGTGGGGGCTGGGTGTCAGCGATTTCGGCCAGTTCTCCGTCACCTACGGCTACGAGGACGTGTACGCGAGTTACAGCGTCCTCCGCACGCTCGGCCCGGACAGCCCCATCACCTACCCGCACGGTCGTCCCTTCCCGACGCCGTACACGGGGATCTTGACCGAGGACAAGTTCTACGAGGTGTATTCGGGCATCACCTCGTCGCTGACGCCAGCGTACGGCTACGACTCGCGCGACGACCCGTTCGACCCGAGCCAGGGGATCTCCTACTACTTGCGATTGCGGTACGCGGGCGGCCCCCTCGGCGGGGATTTCGACTACCTCAAGCCAGAGTGGGGTGCGACGCTGTTCCATCCGCTGTCCAAGCGGACGATCTTCGCGGCCAACTTCGAGGGTGGCATCGAAAAGTCGTTGAACGGCGTGGCGATCCCGTTCTACGACCGCTATCGCCTGGGCGGGGAACGCTCGCTGCGCGCTTTCGAGTGGTACTCCGTGCTGCCGCGCACGAAGACCGGCGCCTACTTCGTCGATGCCAACGGCGTCCAGCTCGGCGGCGACCGGTACCTGCAGCTCAACCTCGAGTACCAGATCAAGGTCGGCGGTCCCCTGAAGCTGATCTTCTTCACGGATGTCGGCAACACCTGGTACGAAACGCAGGGATGGGACCTGGGCCTCCTGCGCTACTCGTACGGAACCGAGCTGCGGATCTTCCTGCCGATGTTCCAGGCCCCGTTGCGGTTCATCTACGGCATCAACCCGCACCCGTTCCCGGACGAGAAGAAGTCGAACTTCCAGTTCTCGATCGGAAGCACGTTCTGAGGCGCTTACTGCTGATAAGATCCACTGATGGAAAGCTCGCAGCGACCGAAACCAGGGGGCGCGCTGCCCCCGCACCCGACCCTCGCGCAGTACTACGGGCACGACGCCGAGCGGCCGCAGTTCGTCCGGCGCCTGTTCGATCTTGCGGCCCGTGACTACGACAAGATCGAAGGCGGTATGGCGATGGGAACCGGGCGCCGGTACCGGCGGGAGGCGCTCCGCCGCGCCGGCCTCGTCGCCGGCATGCGGGTGCTCGACGTCGCGATCGGGACCGGTCTGGTGGCGCGGGAGGCGAGCCGGCTGGCGGGTGATCCGCGTTGCGTCATCGGTCTCGACCCCAGTACCGGGATGCTGGCCGAGGCGCGGCGCCAGCTTGGCGTGACGGGCCTGCTCGGGGTCGGCGAGCAGTTGCCGATCCGCCCCGCGAGCATCGACTTCGTGAGCATGGGGTACGCGTTGCGCCACCTCGCCGACCTTGGGGTCGCTTTCCGCGAGTTCTTCCGCGTGCTCAAGCCGGGCGGCATCGTGTGCGTGCTCGAACTCACAAGGCCGGCCAGCCGCGCGGGTTACGCGGCCCTGCGCTTCTACATGCGGCGGATCGTGCCGGTCTTGACGAAGCTGCGCACCGGCAACGTCGAGGCGGAACTGCTGATGCGTTATTTTTGGGACACGGTCGAGAGCTGCGTACCTCCAGAGAGGATCCTCGCCGCTCTTGATGGGGCCGGGTTCGAGGACGTTCGGCGCACGCTGGCGGTCGGGCTGTTCTCGGAGTACACGGGCCGAAAACCGGGGCCGTCCCAAGTTCCCGCTGGCCTGGCGAGTCCGCCGGAGCCCGACAACTTTTTCGCGCGCAGGATGATGCGCTAAGGCGTCGGGGTCGGCCGGGGAACGCCACCGGCCTCACCAACGGCTCGTCGCTCGCCGCTCGTCTGCTTGATGAAACCGGCGACCGTCAGCACGCCGGGGGTGCCGCTCTCGGCGCCGGCGCCGGCGCGCTCGCGCACGTCCTCGACCGTGATCGCTTCAGGTGGCCGTGCCAGGCGCCAACCGGAGGCGCCGCCGAGGAGGATCGGCGGGACCGCGGCGAGACGCGCGAGTAGGTCATCGCCCGCGTGCCCGAGCAGCCGGACCACGGCGTCGGTGGACAGGGTGCCGTTGAAGTGGACCGCGGCCAGGAGCTCGAGCAGCGCGCGCAGACCGTCGGTTCGCGGCGCCGGCGTGACGTGCCCGACGACCCACGACGCCTCCGCCCCGAGCAGAATCGCGAACCAGAGCAGAAAGAGCGAGACCAGGAAGAACAGGAGCATGGCCAGAGAGCCGTAGACGACGTTGTTGAAGTTGCCGGCAAGGCCGAAGTAGGTCTGGAACGAGAGGTGTAGGACGGTCAGGGCGAGGGCGCCGACCCCCGCGCCGGCGGCCGCCGCGCGCCAGGACACGCGTGTGTGCGGCACCCAGCGGTAGAAGGCGGCAAGCGCCACCCCGGCGAGCAGCGCCGGGAGCGGCCGCATCAGGGGCGCCACCACGGGGTACCAGAAGCGCGACGACAGCCAGTACAGGCCGGAGAACAGCGCCGCGAGCAACAGGGGTCCGGTCACGACCACGGTGGCGATCGAGACCAGGCGCACCTCCCAGCGGCGGCGGCGGGGCAGGCCCCAGATCGCGTTGATGACCTCCTCGACCTGCCAGAACGCGTTGAACGTGATCAGGATCGAGATCGCCACCGCCGCCCACCCGAGGGCGGCGGTGCGCTCGGCGAAGGCGGCAAGGGTGGTCTGTACGTGGGCGGGAGAGAACGGCAGCACGGCGGCGATAGCGGTGACGACCTTGGCGGCACGTTCGGGCTGCACGCGTCCCACCATGACCAGCGCCACCGTCATCACCGGCACGATCGAGAGAAGCGTGGTGTACGCGAGCGCTCCGGCCCACAACATCAGCTGGTCCCGGTATTGCGCGCGGGCGAGCTCGGCGGCGAAGCGGGCAAGCCCCCGCAGCCACCCTCTCAAAGCGTCACCGTCTCCTCGAGCGCGGGAACGACACAGCGCCAGCCGAACCGCCCGGCGAAGCGGTCCGCCAGCGCCTGGCTCGCCTCCGGCTCGCCGTGGGTCACAAAGACCTCTTTTGGCGCGGTGGCGGGCCCGCTTGCCCAGATCGTCAGCTCGTCGGCGTCGGCATGGGCGGAGAGGGAGGGAATGCTGCGGACCTGTGCCCGCACCGGGATCATCTCCCCGAAGATCTTGACCTCGCCCTCGCCCTCGAGGAGCCGCCGCCCGCGGGTCCCCTCGGCCTGGAACCCCGCGAACACGACGGTCGTGGCCGGGTCGGGGAGGCGGTGCTTGAGGTGGTGGAGGATGCGGCCTCCGGTCGCCATCCCCGACGCCGAGATGATGATCGCCGGCCCCGCGAGCGAGTTGAGGCGTTTGGATTCGTCCACCCGGCCGACGATCTCGAAGTTGGGCGGCACCAGCGAGTCCACGCCCTCGCGCATGAGCGCGCGCATCTCGGCGTCGTGCTCGAGCGCGCAGGAGCGGTAGGCGACGGTCGCCTCCCGCGCCATCGGCGAGTCGAGGAAGATCGGCAGTGGCGCGATCGACTCGTCCTCGACCAGCTCTCGCAGGAAGTAGAGCAGCTCCTGGGTGCGGTCGATCGCGAACGCCGGGACGAGGATGATGCCCTTGCGGGCGGCGGCCTCGTTGACCACCTCGGCGAGCTGGTCGCGGGGGTCGCCGGGGTCGTGAAGGCGGTTGCCGTAGGTGGACTCGACCACCAGGTAGGTCGAACCCGGGTAGGGTTCCGGCTCCCGCAGGATCGGGACGTCGTAGCGGCCGACGTCGCCGGAGAAGTAGACCGCGATGTGGTCGCCACCCGCCACCTTGACCCGCAGCTCGACCGCCGCGGCGCCGAGGATGTGCCCCTGCCGGTGGTAGCGGAAATCGATTCCGGGCTTGGTGGTGAAGGTCTGGCCAAACGGGACTGCGGTGAGCGTCCCCAGTGCCTCCTGGGCGTCCCGCACGGGGAACGGTTCCCAGTTGCGTAGGCGCAACTCCTTCTTGCCCTGGAACAGCCCGGCGTCGATCAGGATCCTGGTGCCGTGGACCTCGACGAGGTAGCGCGAGCCGGTGACGGTTCCCGTGGCGCCGAGGAAGGTGAGAGTGACCATGGGAGCTCGTACCATACCCGGTGCCGGCCGGCCGTTCAAGGCGGCGCTGCATGTCCTTTGCTCTGCGTTCCTTGCGTCACCCAACCAGGGGGCGTAGAATCATTGCCATCAGGGAGTACCGGGAGGTGCCCATGACCACTGCGAAGAGAACTTCAGACGTTGAAGAGAAGATCGACCAACTCGAGGGTGCCGTGCACGACGTGCTCGAGGGTGCCAAAGAGTCGATCGCGCAGGCCGAGGGCTCGATGGAGAAGGCCAAGGAGGCGCTCGGGGAGGGGTACGGGAAGCTGCGGTCCCGCTCCGCGGAGGCGTACGGCAAGGCCCGTGAGTACCTGGCCGAGGCGCGTGCCGCGCTCGAGACCGCGCGCGAGAAGATGGGCGAGTTGTACGGCCGCTCGCGCGAGGTCGTCGAGGAGGCGTACGAGAAGGCCAAGGAGCAGTTCGACAAGCTCGCCGCCGAGATCAAGAAGGGGTATGCCAAGGTCAAGGCGAAGGTGCAGGAGATCGACGTCAAGGAGGTCCGCGACGACGTCGTGGACTACGTCCGGCGCAACCCGGGCAAGTCGATCCTGATCGCCCTCGGCGTCGGGTTCGCGGTGGGGTATCTCGTGCGCCGCCGGGAGTCGTAGCGTATGGATGCCGAGAAACCGCGCGACGAGCAGCCCCCGGAGAGCCCCGAGGAGGAGCACGAGCTGTACGAGATCGAGGACGACGACGGGGAGGACGCCGGCGCTCGCCGCAAGCGACTCAACGCCGACTTCCTCCTCGACAAGGTCATCCCCGACGAGATCGACTGGCGCGACCTCGTCCGCCGCCACCCGGTGCTCACCATCGGGGTCGCGGCCGGGCTTGGCTTCGTCATCGGCCGCTCCCGCGGCGCGGCGATCGTCGCCGGCGCGTCCGCGGCGGTCACGAGTGCGGTGATGCGCCAGCTCTCCGACGTCCTCGAGGGCGAGGTCTTCGAGTTCTAGGCTTGGTCCGTCCCGGGAGTT
>Ga0075520_1000122_pt1 | contig 27302 bp, 27 predicted proteins | sample NGEPerB_FD_75100 | JGI IMG/M metagenome (GOLD analysis project Ga0075520, IMG submission 75100) | Arctic peat soil microbial communities from the Barrow Environmental Observatory site, Barrow, Alaska, USA - NGEE PermafrostAB12-B | ecosystem: Environmental > Terrestrial > Soil > Wetlands > Peat ... | reverse complement strand
GCACTTCCTATGTTGTGTTTTCTGCGTATGCGCGGGCTCGCGCTACTCGACGATGTTTCGCTGGAACTCACGTCGGGTTTGAATGTACTGACGGGCGAGACCGGTGCTGGCAAATCTATCATTGTCGATGCGCTGGCCTTGTTGCGCGGCGCCCGGGCGCGCTTGGATATTATTCGCGCGGGAGAAGAGCAAACTGTAGTCGATGCGCAGTTCGACTTGTCGCCAATTCTTAGTGCGACAGTTAACGAAGAATTAGCGACGCACGGAATTGCGACCACACAGCAAGAGCTTATTTTGCAGCGCAGTGTGCCGCGTGTAGGTCGTGGGCGTCAATTCATCAATGCGCAATTGACTACGAGAGCCGTCCTTGAAAACATAGGAGTTTGGCTGGTCGATATCTGTAGCCAACACGAGCATCAATCGCTGGCTCAGGTTCAAAAACACATTGAGCTTTTGGATGGTTTTGCCGGAACGGAAGAGGCGCTTCAAAGCTATAGTGAACAGTATGTTCAGCATCGACAGCTCACGGCACAGCGGCAATTGCTCGTCGAACGGGCTCGCGATTCCGCCCAGCGTGCAGATTATTTGCGGTTTCAGATTGACGAATTGGAGCGCGTGGCGCCACAGACCGGCGAATTCGAAAGCCTCAAGTCGCAGGTGACGGTATTGCGCGACGCTCAGCGTTGGGCGGAGTTTTCCGAGGAGGCCGAGCAAGCCCTCTACGAAGGGGGGGACTCAATATCCCTGCGCCTATCGCGATTGCTGGAACGGGCGCGACGCGGCGCGACGGATTCGCCCAAGCTAGCAGCTCTTGTTGAGTACTTGACCACAGCACAGTCAGCCTGTGAGGATGCTCTCGACAGCGTCAAGCGCTTCGCTGCAGAACTCGACGTTGAACCTGGTGCCCTCGAGCGGGCTGAGGAACGCCTCCATGAATTGACGCAGTTGCGCCGCAAGCACGGGGGCGAGGTCGACGACCTGGCGGCTCGACTAGCATCGATGAAAACGGAGCTCGCTCAGCTTTCTCAGGCCGAGCAGCAATTGACCGACGTAGACATTTCTCTGCAAAGAGTGTTCGCCCAATGTCTCAGTCTGGCGACTCAGCTGCGGGAAGTTAGACGCAAGGCTGCCCGCAACCTATCGCGAACTGTCCAAGCTGAGTTGGCCGCTCTGCACATTCCTCATGCACGATTTGAGGCAAAGCTCGAAGCGCTGCCCAATGATAAATTGACACCACGAGGGCTAGACCATGTCGAGTTTCAATTCTCGGCCAATGCCGGCGAGCCGCTTTCGCCCTTGGCGAGAGTCGCGTCGGGGGGCGAATTGTCCCGCGTGCTGTTGGCAATCCGTGGCGCGCTGGCCGGCGAGGGAACCGTCGCTACCTACGTGTTTGACGAAATCGACGCCGGTGTGGGCGGGGCGGTAGCGCAGGCCATAGGACAGCGCCTGGCGCGGGCCGCTTTGAATAACCAAGTGCTGTGCATCACGCATTTGCCTCAAATCGCCGCCTACGCGGACGCCCATTTTCGCGTCGAAAAGCAGATTGAATCGGGCAGGACCCTAACGCGCGTACAGCGCCTAACTTCCGACGAAAGCGTGGAAGAGTTAGCCCGAATGCTCGGTGGCGCGCGGGTGACTGAATCCGCACGGGCCCACGCTAAACAACTTATCGAGGAAGCACAACAAGCACGTAAAGTTCAGGCTGCTCCAGCCGCGGCCCCTAAACGCCCCAAACGGGCATAGATCGCGACGCCGGAAATTGCACCACACAAGGGAATCCCCAATGACCCATCCCAGAGCCTGCGCTCTAACTCTGTTGCTCGGTGTGGTGGCCTGTGGCTCGACGAAGAACGACGGCTCCGCCGGCACGGGTGGAGCGAGCGCTGGGTCCGGTAATCAAGGGAATAGTGCGGGCACTGCGGCGTCAGCGGGCGGAGCGTCCGGCGCCGGAGGCACGGGCGGGAGTAGTACCGTGGGCGGAGCTGGCGTCGCAGGCATAAGCGGTACTTTGCCCTCCGGCCGGAGCTTCGTTGACACGAACGGGACTATCGCCATTTTGGCCGATCAGCTCCCGCAGATGAGCAACGCGCAAATGTCCTTTGCTACCAGCCATTACGTGGGCACGGAGAAGCAGCTCTTACTTGTAACGCAGGCACTGCGCGCCCTGAATCCAAATTTCTTGGTACTGCACTATCACTTGTCAATGTGGCAGTCCGCGCCGAGCACCGACTTCATCATTGATGGCACGTCCTGGGGTAACGACTATTCGACGGTGACCACGAACGAGACATGGTTCTGGCACAACGCGGCGAACCAGCGTGTGCCGAGCAACGCGGATGGAAAATTGCTCATGAACATCTCGCTAACGGGCTTCCAGCAGTACTGGGCGCAATCGTTGGCCGCGCAAGTCAAGGCAGGCGACTATGACGCGATCTTCCTCGACTCAGCCTCCCCGGCGCTTTTGCAAGGCGAATGCTCGGGCGGCGATCCGCGCCTCGCGGGTACCGCAGCGCGCGACACCCAGTTCGCCGAGCTGGGAAATAGCAATTGGATCAACGCTTGGCAGACTTGGATCACAGGGCTCAATGCCGCCCTAGCCGCGCAAGGGATCCCGCTTATCCCGAACACTAGCGCCTTCGTTACCGGCTGGGACAACACCAACTATTTGCTGGCTGCAGGCGCCTTCGTGGAAGGCTTTTCCGACCGAGGTTTTGTCGAAAGCGACTGGAAAGCGTCGACCAACGAGCTACTCAAGCTGGCCGCCGCTGATAAGATATTGATCCTTCAGAACTACCTATCGAATACCAGTGATGTTGCGACGCGTCTGTACTACCTTGGCAATTACTTGCTCGTGAAAGGGCATCATACTTACCTCGACTATTTCGCGGGCGGCCCGCTCGAATGGTATCCGGAGTGGGAGATTCAACTCGGTGCGCCCAAGAGCTCTGCCAGCGACGTCTCCGGGCTGCTCAGCGGTGGCGTCTATCGTCGCGATTTCGCCCAGGGCAGCGTGCTGGTGAACCCGTCGCCTTCTGTGGTGACCGTTGACCTGGGAGGAACGTATCAACGAGTCGTGCCGAGCGGCGGCGGCGCAGTCGACGCGTCGGGAGCCGTAGCAGGCGTCCTTTCGCAGCAGGCGGTCACTTCGCTGGATATCGCTGCGACGAGCGCCGAAATCGTCCTACATTGAGACAAGCTTTTCTCGCGGCGGTTCGCTCAATTCAGAGCCGAATCGAAATCCCGGTAAGTAGCGTCAGCCCCAGAGTCCTGTGAAAGTAGAAGGCAAAAGGTACTTCGACCGCAACGTTCACGCGCACTAGCGGCGATATGGCATGGCCGACACCCAGGAGGCCCTGGACTGCCATATCGAGTTGTGCTTGTCCATTGGTACGCGGCGCGATCTTGTAGACCAGCGCCGCAAAAAACGGATCATAGAAATTGCAGCCCACCTGGGGTAAGAAAGCAAACGCGCGAAAGCGGCTTTCATTAATCGGCGACGCTGGTGCGATTTGCTCAGTAAATTGCAGGTTCATCCCGAGGCGCCATCGGTCGACGAAATAGTAATGCAGACCGAAGAACTCGGATAGATTGGCTGAATCCGCAACCGTCTTGGTGCTATGAGTCGTAAAGTCGCGCGTGACCATGCTCATGCCAACGGTGTCCGTTTGAATCACGTCGCCGCGCCAACCCGCGGCCCAAGCCCGGTGCGGCGTCAGCGAACATAACGCCATCACGGACGCAAACGGGAAAATGTGACGACTTAAACGCTCGTAAAGCAAGGCACTCTCCCAACGGCCGGCGCCCGATAAATGGAACTTTTACGGGCCGATCGCAATCCATGCGACGTCCACGGCCCAGACTCTTGTATTGAACCACGTCTCGGCTTCGATTGAGAATCCATCGACAGTGATGTCGACGGCGCGCACCCTCACGCGCAGATTATCCTCGTTACTCACGTCAAGACCTGCGATTCCCACGTGAACCAGCGGTGGACACGCAAAGGCGCGTTCGAACGTGACCTCAAAACGGTGATTGCGGGGTTGGGTGGCTGCTACATCGAGCAGCTTCCAGCCACTCGATGAGCTGTCGAGGACCGCGACCGACGAGATTACGGTGAAAGGGACGAGATCGGACATGTTCACGAGTTTTGAAGCTGCCCGCGCGCTCGCGCAGCCAGTGCTCGGCATCTTGCGCCGACTTCGAGTTCGAGAGCAAGCGGATTGCGCCGGGGCAGCCGGATTGGCCGAGAAGATGCCACAGGAGAGCCTCATGACCGAACTCGGCTTGCGTTGCCGTCACGGGCGGTGGAGTGACCACTAGCATTACCAAAGACAGCGAAGGGCAGATCGCTCTTTCGGGCCTGACAACTATCTCTTACGGGGGCTTTCTCAATGGCGAATCCTTCCAACAGGACGGCATTGTTAGCTACACTGGCTACCAGTACGCGGCTTTCTGGAACAACGCAACTACCCGAAGGGTTGTGCTAGCCAGGAGAAAGCTTCCTACCGGGGCCTGGGAGAAGTTCGAGTTTTCAGACTATGCGCTCGCTGCTGAGGATGCTCACAACACCATCTCCCTTGGGGTTTCACCCGGGGATGGCACGCTGCATCTGTCCTTCGATCACCACGGTAATGATCTTCATTACCGCAAGTCCGCGGCAGGTTTTTTGAGCAATCCGGCCAATGTTACATGGGCGACAGCGGCCGCGAGCTTCTCAGCGGTCACCAGTGCACTCGTTGGTACCACGACCGTGACGTTGGTGACCTACCCGCGATTTGTCACTGAGCCAGGCGGCAACAAGATGCTTTTTAGTGCCCGGATCGGTGCAAGTGGCAGTGGTGACGAGTACCTGTGGGAATACGACAGCGCCAATGGTAGCTGGACGTCCATAGGCAAATACATCAATGGCATCGTTGACAGCGTGAACGCGTACCTGCACGGTCTCTCATACACCAGGGGAGGCTCCCGTTTGCACGCGACCTGGTGCTGGCGCGACACCCCTGACGCTTCCACGAACCACGATCTTGCCTATGTCTACAGCGATGACCACGGGCGTACTTGGAAGAGCAACGCGGGCGCCGGCATTGGCAGCACTGGGGCAACGCCAATGTCCATGAGTTCCGCTGGCCTCAGCGTGTGGAGTATTGGCCCAAATCGCGGCCTCATCAATCAAGAACACATGGCGGTCGATTCTGTCGGAAGGGTTCATATGCTGCTCTCGCACATGCCGGACGCGCAAGCGGATGACGCAACGTTTGACTCCGCCAGAACCAAAAGCCAAGTTTTCCATTACTTTCGCAACACTTGCGGAAAATGGACCAGAATTGCCATGGGTTTGCCAGTGATCGCGAATTTCAGGGGCAAGTTCGCGATCTCGTCGTCCAACAACGTTTACGCAATTTTGCCCGATTTGCGCATTGCAGCAGCGTCACCAATGAACAATTACGCTACTTGGGCATTGCTCACTTCGGATTCAGGACGGTTCTTCTCCGATCCATTGATTGACACCGCCCGACTTCTAACGCAAGACAAGCTCACCATCTATTATCCGCAGAAGGCTAGTCCAAATATTTGGGCGCTGGATTACACAGTCAGGTAACGAATTTTAGCAGCGTGGTTAGCCCGGGCAAATTTCGAGGCGCCGGGGCGGAACGCACAACTCGAATTGGCCGCCAAGAAATGCGTCGATACGCAACAAGCATCCGCATCAGCTCAACCAGCGCAAGACTAGCCGTAGTTTCGCCATTTTTATTGCGCACGAAGGGCGCGCCACAATGGCGGTCCAAGCCATTGAAAAGGGCTTTAGGCAACTTCAGCGTGTGCACCCGTAACGGCGGGCCTCCGTGACCGCCGATTCTGAGGTTGTTGAAATTCACCGACTTGTTGTTGTGATAACCAACATCTGATTTCCGCCGATTTGGAATTCGTAGTCCACTGTGACGAGCTTTAGCATGCCCGACCCACCCCTGCTTTCCAATACCGCTGCAAGATGCGGGGAAATTCGTGCGTTGGCGTCCAGTACCGGAAAGATCCGCACCTCGCGACCTACTCGAAGCATTTCCTCGATGGCGTTCAGGTGAAAGTCAACATCCAAGTTGTCCGAGTAGAGAAATAGGAAATGCGAACAGAGGATCAGATCAAAACTTCCGCTCGAGAACGGGAGCTTTGGTAACTCCCCTTCAACGTATCGGTGTTCGTAAAGGCCAAGCTCGTAATCCTGCAGGAACTCCCGCATCGCCCTGATTCGAAGACGACCGAGTGCGTCGACATCCTTGATCTTATCTGTCCAGCGAAACAGGTGACCGTTCCTGCGCGTTTGGTCCAGGACAATGTCGTAGGTTTCTTGTATGCGCCGGTCTATTTGCTGCCGGTCGAAGCGAAAGAGAGGATCGACCGAGACGATCGGGTAACCTCGCTGGTGCATCCCAGCGTTAAAGGCAGCGGGACCGTCTCCGCAACCCAGGATATCTCGCATGAGGTCGGACTCTTGCAAACGAAACATGCTAAGGTACTCCTCGAAGGAGCGCCCCCAGGGCATAATTTGATCATAGGTAATCGGCACGATGGTTCCGCGAGCGATAGTCTCTAGCCGTTACAATTGAAAGTCACCTGGGTCGGGATGGTCAACTGGAATCAACGAGGGCTACGACGTAATGCTCACATGCCCACAATCTATGTTGCATAGCAACCCCGGGTTGACATCCTTGCCGCGACTGCGCGCCAAGTGGGATGACTTGCCTGAGGCTCAGGACATAGGTTGCCTAAACTAGGTAAGGCGCTCGGGAAGGTTGCAAATACGTTAAAACTCACCCCAACTTGACCAGGCCCGCCTGATTTATTCAGGGATTTCGCCGATGACGAGTTTATGGTAAGCCCAGCAGACTAAAGGAGTCATTCCGTGGCCAGAACAGACAATCCAGCACTCACGAGCGTTCGGCAATTTCTCTCTGCGGTCTGCGGTCATGCCGTACCGCACATTCGGTCCGCGGACGAGTTCTGTGCCGCGTTTCCTCCCGAGTTGATTATGGACCGCGTCGAAGATATCGAGGTGCGCGCGAACATTCTGTACGCGACCGCTGGGACGCGCATTGAGGTTGCGCGCCGGACATCGAAAAGATCTGCGGGTGAGCAGTTGAAGATTGCGCTCGCTGAAAAACTCGTGGCGCCAGAAGTCGTTATTGAGCTACTGAGTCCGGATCACCGGGCGCAATACTTGGACGGTCCGGATCTCTGGGCTTTTGTTGTTGAGAAGAGATTCTGGGAAACGTTTGACGGTCCGAGTGAGGCGAAGGTGGCAAAGGGGATGCTTGCCCTGATCCTTGAATCCGCGCTCAACATCGAGCTGGTCAGTCCAGAAGAAATTGTTCGAGCGATTGGCTTTCCGACTTTTTTTGAGAAGGAGTCGAAGCAGATGCTAGTCGATTCCTTCGAGGCCTTTACGAATGCGGAACCTGGAAAAGGGTTTGACTTTCTCCTGGGTCGCTATACGCCGGTTGTCATGGTCGAGAGCATTGCACTCGATGTAATTTGGAATCATGTGATTCATCCGTTGATTGCGGTGCGGAACGGACTCGCGCTAGAAGAAGAGCAACATATTCGAGCTGATGAACTTGCGGAGGCAAGTTCGCATCAACCATTATCGACGCCCGCTCAGGTGAATGCCAGTGCAACTGCGCCATCTTCGTCTCCAGCCTCATCGCCGTCGGCCCCGCCATCGGCAAGCACCGAGAATCTATTGAAAAGAGAAGCAACGAGTCCGGTGACGGGAAGCATCACGCGTCCGAGCATTCCCGTCGGACCGCACGCTTCATCGATTCCTGCTGCATCACGGCTCAGTAGCGGATCGCAATCGAGCCAAGGCCAAGAAAGTGATTACAGAGACCCAAAAGGCGATGAGGCATCCGATCTGGAAGACGCGGATGCCGAAGACATGGTTGACGCGGATGCCGAAGACATGGTTGTTGAGGAAGACGACCTAATCTTAGCCAGCGTGACGTCAGATCCAGCTGAAACCAATGATGCGATGCAGCATTGGACGGATGATGGAGCGGTACCACAGAATTCTGCAAGCGTCGTTTCGTCAGCATCGGATGCAACGGGTGAGCATGACGAGAATGCGGTTGAGAGAGATGATCAACCACCGAAGGACTCGGAGCCGTCGAGCCCGGATATCTCGGTGCAGGTCGCGAAATCGTTTGCCCCGCAGCGAACGGCGTCCAGTACGCCACCCGCGGTTTCACCACCGATTCTACAGGTACCCCGTCCGAGATCGGATAAGCGTCTGCATCCGACCGGTGATGCAAACGTAGAGATGGCCGTCGAATTGGCGAGCTTGTCGGATCCGGATGTCCGAGCGGCATTGCGAGATGAGCCCACACTAGATCACGTGAGCATTCCATCCACCCGCGGCAGATCAAGCACGGGCGCATTTGTTCCGGATAGCGAACCCAGTCGAGCTGGCGGTGCCATTCGATCGGCCCCGCCAGCATCCTCGAGAATAAGTATGACGCCGATGAGCAGCAAGACCGCAGTGTGCGATCTATTAAGATCAGCTGACGGCGGCTTGAAGCTCACGAATATTGATCCGTCGACTTGTGGGATTCGCAATCTCATGATCGCAGCGCTTGAGGAAATTGATCCAAGCTCATACAGTGGTGCACAGCAGAGATATGGTGCGGCGGACCGGCTTGACCTTGGAAACATTCTCTGCAGTGAAGTCGATAAACGAAGTACAAGAATTTCCGCCCGTCTTCGTCAGATTCTGGGAGAAATTGGATGCGCCACGAAGACTGGCTCTTCACCGTCAAATTCTTCAGCAAGACCGCCGCCGCTCCCGTATTCCAAGGCTCCTCAATCGAATCCGGGTTCGTCGGAGCAAAGAGTCATTCGAGTTCCACAAGTCGAAAAGAAGGAATAGAAATCTGGGCCAATCGGGATGTGGCCTGATATGCGGTCGACCAAGTTTTTGCACTCTACGGGCCACCGAAACAAGATATCAACGCAAGTCGCTTCCAGATTGCTGCAGCGGCCTCTCACGCCGTTCGCTCTTATTCCAATATCCTTGTTCTCCGTAATGATCGTGTAACCGAGTCTCATAGTCGCGGTTGACGGTCACACTCGGGTCATACTCGGGACTGTCCTTGATCGCTTGTCGAGACATGTCGACGCAGACGTTTCTTTGCTCCCAGCTAATTCGATTCGCCCATTGTGGAGCAACTAATACCCTTTTGCCGAACCCCCAGTTGCTAGTGTCAATCACCAGATATCGAATTTCCCAGATATCATCTTCCACAATAAAGTCGTCGATGTGACCGATCGACTCATCGCTCGCCTGAATATTGTATCCGCGGACTTCTTTGGCACTACGCAAATGAATATCGCCCAATTCCGAGCCCGATGCTTCAGCGTGAATCCAGTAGTACGGATATCCGTAGTACTTGTGGAAATCTTCCTCTTGCTGACGAGAAACAGGCTTGTGCGTATCAACGGTCGGGCTGTTTTTGACGTTGTCTTTCGTCAAGTTCAGGTGGAACCGCTGTATCGGCCACTCCACTTCGCTAAAGGAGACGGGAGAGATGAGGACCTCATGCCTATTGAGGAAGGCGCCGGTATCTACGACCAGATAGCGAATGAACCAATACTCATCGTCCAGGAGAAAATTAACAACGTTTCCGACGTCGCCGTCCGTCGCACTTACCATGTACTGCTCGAGAAATTTCAGGCTTCGCAACATGAATACTTCCTTCCCGCATCGCAAAACGAAGTTTCCGTTTCCGGCTGAGAATTATGCAGGATCGGTGCCAGCGTGCCTACTTGGTACCGGCGCGCTCCAGCTCCCACCCGCAGGCCGTATGCTAGCCTGAATGTTGGGCAGAGTAGCTGGTCCTCCCTGCCAGATGGCGACTGCGTGGCCGTCTGGAGCGATAGCCACGGAGGGAGAGGTGCCCTGACCGATCGTGATCGGCCCAGACCAATTCACGCCGTCTTGGCTCGTGCAAGCCGAAACGCTAAAGCCTTCGAGGCCACTGCCGGTCTGAGCGAATGCAGCGATGACCCAAGCGCCCGTTGCATTCAAAGCAAGGCTCGGAGCCCCGGACGGCGTCGAGCGGCAGCCGTCAGGCGGCTGAACCGGCGTTGACCACTGGGACGCCTGCACGGGCGCCGCGATGACTCCGATGCCAAGCACAATCATTAGAGTGGTAACTGAAAAACCGTTTTTGTTCCAAAATCGATACATAAAGGCCTCCCTTTTGATCAATCCAGGGATTGACCAAGACACTAACTCCCTCCCGCAAAGACGGAAGAAATAGAAAGCCGGTAGCTGATGCATACTTCTGCATTGAGCGCCGGGTTCTGAGAGTAACGACATGGGACCGCACCTTCGCTCTCGCAAGGCCAATTGGTAACAACAGCCCCAATGCGCCGGAGCCCAGCGATCCTAAAGTGAGCCGTTTTGTTCAGATTTTGCAATTTGCCCAGCAGGCATCGCAAATTACGAATCTTCGAGCAGCGGCTGCGTTGCAGTCTCGGATGACTCAAGGTTGTCAATCGCGTTTCCGTGCCGGCGTGACATAATTGAAAGATACGAACTGGAACGGCCACCAACGGTGAGGTTGCCGAACACACTCAATCAGCCATTGTACAGCACAATGCAGTACTCAAATGCCCGAAAGGTTCGTTATGTCCGTGCTGGTTGACTGACTTGAACCATTCAAGCGTAAACTGCGGCGCCTGCGGCGTAGCCTGCCCGAGCGGCAAGCAATGCAACATGGGGCAGTGCACCTAATTGAATCGCGACGACTTATCGTAAAGGCTTTTCTTTCTGGCCACAGCGGCCCACTTTCCTCCGGTCTGCGTGGATTGTGGGCTGCCAAGGCATTCCGGTGACCGCTACGGCGTGTCGCGTGTCGTGCTGACTTTGTCGGTCGCTGCAGTGCTCGGCTTGCCCGCAAGCAAGCGGCAGTTTATTCGGCGTGCTCCAGGCAGTACTCTCACTGAGGGGCGCGTTTCATAGCTTGGCGGGCAAGCTGAACACTCTAGCGACTGGCTGACGGGCGTAAGTACGACAACAGTTCATGAGCTACCGCAGGTGTCATACAATTTCACTAATTCGACGCTGCGCAATGAAAAATCTCGCCGCTTGAGCCCGCGCCGGGGGTAAATCCAAACCTGACGTCGTAATTGGGAACACAGTCTGGAGTACCCGATGCACACCCGGCAGAGCCCAGCCCCACGGTAATTCCAGGCATCTGAGTATTTGGACATTCAAGTGCCGCGGCCAAGTCAATTGCGTAGGCTTTGCCGTCCGGGCCGACCATCAAGAAGTCCTTGGCGCCCACAGACAAGCGAACTTCACCTGATTGCGTCGTCAGCTGCGATTCAAGGCTGGCGTCGACATAGCTTGCGCACATCTGACCCCCGGTCGTGACAACAAAGCTCAGATGCAACCCCGCATCGGCTCCCAGCTGTGATGATACTGAAGTGCTGAATGTGACCAATGTCCCATCGCTAAACGTGCAAGTCATGCCATCCGCGCTCATAGTCCCGACGCTTGAATGGTTTACGCAAGATCTTGCTTCTGTTATTGCGGTATTCCAACAATTGCTTCCCGTGAACCACGCGCATCAACTCGAGCCACGCCGCTCGGACTTTCATTACCAGCGTCAGTGACCTGCGCTGTGACCCGTACACAGCGTGGCGTCACGGCAAAAATTCAGATTGTCCCGAATTGGAGAGCATACCGGACCGTGGCGACGTTCACGTCAATCTTGCGCTGGCCGCTGTCGTTGAAAGTCACCCTGCGCGGGGTGGTTCGGCGCGTCAATCCAATGCTGCGCGAGTCGTTGAAATGCGCGCTCGCGCCGGACGATGCGCGCGATTCCCGAGCAGGGCAACGTGCTGAACCGCTCGGGGCAACGTGTGCAGGCTGCGCGGTCCGGTCCGCGCAGGCGGTAGGCGACGACGCAACACGCGCCGAGCAGGAGCCCTGCAGCTAGCATGAGCAGCGCGCTGCGGTCACCCTCACAAGCTCGGTGAAACGACGCAGCTAGTGCAGTGCTACCGAACGCTGCCGGTAAGAAACGCGCGACGATTTTACCAAGAGGCAGACGCAGCGAAGCCAAGCCAAGCAATATGGCAAGCCCCCCAAGCATCAGTTCAGCTCGAGGATGTGACGGCAGATTCAAGCCGACACCCGAACCGATGACGAACCCAAGCGCTGCAGTCAGGCAACCTCGGCAGACACGCCGCTGCGCCCCGAGCGCAACGACCTCGCCCGCATAGTGGGTACACAAGGGATGGTGAGCAAAGCGATGAAAAGCGTGTGCATGCCGCGCCAGGCGGTCAATGCGAAGAGCCAACGCTCGCGAAGTTCGCCTCATGCGTGGGGCGCGGGTGTCAGCACTACGGCTGTCCCGTAAGCGACAATCTCGTTCGTGTTCTGCATCAATTCGCCCGAGTCGAAGCGCATCGCAAGCACGGCGTTAGCGCCTTGGTCGACGGCATGCTGTTCGAGCCGGTTCATCGCCACATTGCGAGAATCAGTCGCCAGCTGCGTGAGCGCGGCAATCTCGCCTCCGAACACCTGCTGGCACCCAGCACAGGCTGTACCCACGATACTGCGCGATCGCACGGTGATGCCCCAACAAGGCCCAATGACGCGCGCTATCGCGTAACCCGGAGGGGCGTCGAAAGTGGTTAGAATGGGAATCTTGTGCGCTTGCACTGGCTGCATGTGGCGACGATAGCACAAGCGCTGTCAGGCGCCCTGAATCTACCCGCAACTCGCTGAATCCCGAGCAACGTCACCTTGGCGAACTGTCCGCCAATTCGCCACCATTCGCCAGGTAAGTACGGCACGATGCAGTCAATCTATCGCCGGCCGCTGCCGTTGAAAGTCACCCTGGGTCGGTGTGGATTGATCTCACAATCGCTGAACCGAGGCATGAGACATTGCTGTAACGAGCCTTGCGATTGCATCGCGCGATTGCAACCACAGATTGTGTGCCGTCCCGGGGGCGCAGGGCCCGTCGACGTATCGGGATCTTCTCTTTATGTTCCAGCCCGCAACGGGGTAGCGATAGACGCTGACCGTTTAACCCTACAGGAGAACAAAGATGGCATACGGAATAGTACACCACTTTCCCGGTGGCACGAAAGAGCAGTACGAGGCGTCGATCAAGGCGGTGCATCCCGGCATAGACAGCCTCCCGAAAGGCCAAATCTACCACGCGGCTGGTCCGTCGTCCGATGGCTGGACAATAATTGCTGTGCACGACTCGAAAGAAAATTGGGAGAAGTTCCGCGACGACATTCTGATACCCAGAATGAAACAGGGCATTAAAGGCGGGTTTAGCGCGCCACCGCAGGAGACGGCCTTCGAGGTGCACAATTTGAAGCCATAATAGGCTGTTAAGGCTCGGTCGAGTTCGTCCGCAGCTTGCGGTCGGGGGGGCGACGCGCTTCATCAATGGCGATGCAGAGCCCACCGGGATTCAGCGAGGTGTGCACTTTGGTAATCAACCTCTAAGGTCTTCCATGTGCACGCCTTGCTTACCCTATAGGGAGCACAACACAAGTCCGGTGCTCGGGCCCGGTGAGGTCGCTTATCATTTAGGGTGGCGAGAGGTCCAGCTGCAGCTATCTTGCGCAAAATGTCCGTGAACTTTGCTAGTGAACTGCTTGCGCCGTACAATCGCTTAGGTGCGACCGGTGTCGCCGCTAGCCGTATGTCGAAGCGGCTAGGCCGAGCATCGACGTCGAGCCGCCTGCTGGTACTCGGGTCAATGCTAGCGCTTCTTGGATGTTCGACTGGATCAGGAAGTCCCAGGGACCATTTTGGACGAACGACGGGTACCGGTGGCGCGTCAAACGGCAGTGACCCGGCTATCAATGGTGATGCGGCTGCCGAAGCTCAGGCGGACTTATGTGTAGATCCGATCGCTGTCACTAAGCCCTACAGGGGCGCGAACTTGACCGGCATGGGAATGAAAGCTTACGGCTGGGACGTCGGCTACACTGAATCAGATTTTTCCTCGCTCCATGAACTGGGTTTCAATTGGGTACGCCTGCCCATTGACTATCTGAACTATACAGTCCCAGAGGATTGGTCACTGTACGACCCCGTTGGGCTGAACAAGATCGATCAGGCAGTGGCCCTTGGTTGCAAATATGGCGTTCATGTATGTCTCAATTTGTACCAGGCGCCCGGCTATAGCGTAGCGACTGCGATCGACCCAAGCGGTCTCGTTTTGTGGAAGGATGCCGCCGCCCAAGCGGCATTTGCAGCCCATTGGCAGATGTTTGCGCGTAGATATGCCCAGGTTCCGGCGGATAACCTCAGCTTCAATTTAGTCAATGAACCGCCGGCTCCACCGAGTACGTACAATCCGTCCGGTGTCGATGAAGGCACGTATCTGAACGTAATGCAGCAGGCAGTCAAACTCATCCGTGTCGCATCTCCGAGCCGACCCGTATTACTTGATGGTTTGAATTTTGGCAGGGTTCCACTCACGAGCTTAACTGACACCTCAATTATTCAGGCCGTTCATGACTACGATCCAATTCAGGTGACTCATTACAAAGCCTCTTGGGTCGATGGCTCGAGTTCGTGGCCCGTGCCCCAATGGCCACCGTTCATGGCGCCCCACTACTTATTTGGGCCGTTGCATTCAGATGCGGCAGCCGCGGGGCCAGGAAAGGACTATTGCCAGCTAACGGCTGACGGCAACTGTTCGGCCCTTACGCTCACGAGCAACTTCCCTTCGGGTACCACGATTTCCGTAACAATTCATCAGGTATCGTACGCGGATGACACCGTGGCGAATGCCGCGCCAACCCGCTTGACGATTCTCGAAAAAAATTCGCAGCAACCCCTTTTCGAGCAGGAGTATTCGGTCCAAAATTATCCTGCCGACCAGGCTCCATGTGACAATAGCTGCGCCAACTCAACGTATCACGTCTTGCAACCTGTCCTTGATCAAGTCTATTCGGTAACACTGCTGACTGATGTGCAAAGCCTTTCGATTCTAACCACTTCGGGTGATTGGGTCTATCTAAGCAATATTGACATTACACCGCCTTCGAGTTCCGCTGGCAGCTCGATACGCCTCGTCCCAGAAATTCAACGTTGGGACGTGCCTCAAGTCTCGTATCGTATCGACTCCGCAGGTGTCGCGCAGCTCATCGGCAGTCCACCAGAAGGATACGAACAAGATTTCAATCCAGTCGGTTGGCTCGACGCGTGGAAGCAACTGCGACAATCTGGTGTATCGGTGATGGTGGGCGAATTTGGGGTCTACAATCAAACATCGCAAGATGTCACGTTGGCGTGGTTCAAAGATCAGCTGACAGCCTTTCAGCAAGGCGGGTTCAGTGGGTGGGCAACCTGGGATATTTACAGTGAATTCGGCGTCCTAGGCCCCGTGCGCCCAGGCGAAACCTCGGAAACGTATTTAGGGCGTCCGCTCAATCGTCCAATGCTCAATCTTCTGATGCAGTATTGAACATCCGAACTGAGACGGGTACAAATGTTGTACCGTCTCATGGATTCACTCTCTTCCCAGTGGTGGGATTAGTAAGGGGTTGTGAGTTGCCGTTATTCGGGTTTTCTGGCGAGGCACTGGACGGTAGCGCTCGGACCGTTGTGATAACGGCCCTCTTGAATCTCGCGTTCAACTTCGGTCAGTTCGAGAAATTCGAGTCCCACCAATTCCCGTTGCAGGTCCCCTGCTCTCACCAAAAATTCGTGATTCTGCGGCCCGCCGGTTCTGAATTTAAGCTGCTCGGGTCGATATGCCTCGAGCACGAACAAGCCCCCCGGCGCTAAGGCCCGCACGACGGACGCATGACAGAGTGCGCGAAGCGGAGGCGGTAGGTGGCAAAAAATCGACACGATAGCTGCCCAATGATTCGTGCCAAATTCAAAGTTGGCGAGATCTGCGACTTCGGTCGTAATCGAAACGCCCAGGTCTCGCGCGAGCATTTGAGCCTTTTCCAAACCGACCGGCGAGGAGTCAACACCGTGGACTTTGTGCCCGCATTGCGCGAGGAATACCGCATTTCGACCTTCACCCTCGGCCATTGACAAGATGGGACCCGGCGCGAGCCTCGGTTCGACCGATACTAGATAGTCATTCGGTGACGTGCCGTAGGCAAAACCAGGTTCCGAGAAGCGATCATTCCACATGGCAGGCTCACGTATACCCCGAATCGTCCCATAATTCCTCCCTGAGCACCGTTGCATTTGTCTAGTCTCATTGAAAGTTACCCACGGTCAGGTTAACGCAGCAATTGTGACATCCGACGTATAAATCCACGATTGAACCCGATAACCTCGGCCAATTGACGCCTACGATTTGTCACGACCTATGCTAACTGAACCAATGAGCAACCTAACAGGCCGCGTACCAGAAGAGTTTCGCATCGTGTTAATGCCACCAACGTCAATCGAAACGCACCGAGTGCTACTGCGGAAGCCGGAGAGGGATGATGCTCAACACATCTACTCAACATATGCACATGACCCGGACGTAGTTCGATACTTGCCCTGGAAGCCGCATGCCACACCCACGGTGTCGGCCAGATTCGTGGGCCGCTGTTGGGCTTTGTGGAGTGATGGTTCGGCGTCAACATGGGTGTTGATACTCAAGGAGAATGGAGCGCTCTTGGGCATGTTAGAGGCGCGCATTCGCTCGCATGCCATCGAATTTGGCTACGTACTCGCGCAGCCGTTTTGGGGTTGCGGTCTCATGCAGGAATCTTTGCAGGCAGTTGTGGATTGGGCGTCAGCCCAGCCCGGAATTTTTCGTATGTGGGCAAGCTGCGATGTTGAAAACGTTCGTTCGACTCGACTGCTGGAACGTGTTGGGATGCAGCACGAGGGAGTTCTGCGGCGATGGATCGTTCATCCGAACGTGTCCCCAGAGCCCCGAGACTGCCACTGTTACTCGAAAGTCCGCTAGGCGTGCGGCGCGATGCAGTTAATCTATCGTACCGCCATAGATGGGGTCAAGTCCGCTCCAAGAGAGGCCCGACGGAACGGAGGGCAGCGCTGTCCACATAGACATTTAATGGTTCCACCTTTTTCATCACGTTTATCGCACTCCTTCAGGGGATCAGGGCTTGCTTGAGCTCTGGGATCCAGGTGTTTTCGTTTGGTTTGAGCAATTGGAAGCCGCCACCGTCGTCCCAGACGCACCAGGCGATGTTGCGTTTTTCGGATTCTTCGCGCACCGCTTTAAGGTAATTCGCGCGAGAGGCCATGTCGGCGTTATTGATGACGCCGAATTCACCGAGGTATACACGGTGGCCCGCTGATTGCGCGTAGCTACTGGCGCGATCGAATTCCTCCTTGATCGTCTTGTGCCCGCCGGGGTTCTGCGCGGCAGGCAGCGTGTTGTAGGACTTCAGCCAGTCTCGAACCCAGCTGATTTGCATCGCGTCCGGCACGGGTTGCACCGGTTTTGCGGGCGGACCGGGGAACACGACGCCGGTGGTTCCGTATTCGGGACCCATCCAGGGTGCGCCCTGGTGCGTGAAGAGAATCGGCTGATACATGTGAAAGTGCGCAACGATGTTGGGGTCGTCGGGTAACTCGAGTGCACGCAGGTAGTTCGTGTTCGCCCAGAAGTAACTATCAACCATGATGATGCGCGTCGGGTTCGAGGCGCGCACGACTGGGATTGTCTTCTTGTAGAGGGCGTTGAGCTTAACTGGGTTTAGGTTCTTGTTTGGCTCGTTGAGTAGCTCGAAGATCAAGGTTTCCGGCTGGTTCGCGTAGCGCTTGGCGATCTGCTGCCAGAGCCCGATGAACCGCGGTGTCTCCAGATCGGGATCGTTCTCCATCTCTTCGTAGTGGTGAATGTCGAGAATGACGGCCAGTCCCTGGCTCTTGGCTTGTTCGATGGCCCAATCCACGCGCTTGAAGAACGTCTCGTCAATCGTGTATGGGGCTTTCGCGTCGGCGTGTGTACTGAAACGCACGGGCAAACGCACGTGATCGAAGCCTGCCGTCTTGGCCACCTTGAAGTGGTTTTCCGACAATGTGACGCCCCACTCGCCTTCACCGGGTGCGTCGAGCGCGTTGCCTAGGTTTACGCAGCGTTTCAACCCCAATATGGGAGCGATGGGTGGAAACGCCGTTGCTGTACTCGCATTCGAACCCGTTTGATCGGCGGACGTCTTCGGGCGATGACGCGGTTGGCAGGCAATGGCTTCGACCAAACACAGTGCGACGGCTGTGATAACGATGGTTTTGCGCATGTTGCCCGCAAGCTTGGCCTTGAGCGGCGCGCTTGGCAACGGAAATGTCGGGAGCAGGCGACCGCCACTTTTGATAAACGCCGGTCCCAGAAGCATTGATACGCAGCAAGGGATAAACACCTTTCAAAGCGCGGGGTTTCGAGATTAGCGAGCAGCGACGGTTCCGTGCCGTCATGCCACAGAAGCGCCGAAAATGAGAAGACTGGAAACCCGCCAGGGTGCAATTCGCACTTTGCGAACACTTGTGAAATGCCTCCGGCTCGAGTATCTGAAGCAAACGAACCCATGCGCATCTTCGTTACGCAGTCATTGCTAGTGTCACTCGTTCTCCTGGGGTGCGGTTCAGGAAGCTCCAGTAACCATACAGGCACGACCGGGGGCAGTTCCAATGGTGCCCAGGGGGGGGCGAGTTCCGTAACCGGTGGAACGACGAACGGTGGCAGCGCGGGAACGTCGACCAACGATGCGAGTACTGGCATCGATTGCGCACTTCCGGCAGCCGGGAGTGCGGGTGTTGCCAAACCTTTGGGAGTACCCGGGAACCTGAAGGTGCTGAACTGGGCAGGTTACAAGGGCGCCGTCACGTACACGTTCGACGACGCAAACTCGTCCCAGCTTACAAACTACGCAGCGCTCAACGCGCTTGGCGTTCACATGACCTTTTATCTCATCACCAGCAACATCGACTCGACCAATCGTAGCAGCTGGGCTCAGGTCCTCGCAGACGGTCACGAGCTAGGGAATCACACGGTTACGCACCCGCAAACCGGAACGGCCCCCGAAGTTGACGGGGCGACCAACACCATCAAAAATACGTTTGGGGTACGCCCTTGGACGATGGCCGCCCCCTATGGTGACAGCAGTTACGTCGCGCTTGCACAAACTCGCTTTCTCATCAACCGCGGTGTCAATAATGCGCTGATCCTTCCCAATGACAGCTCCAACCCGTTCAATCTGCCCTGCTATATCCCACCTCAAGCTGGAACCGCAGCCGCGAATTTCAATCCGCAAATCGATTCTGCCGAAACGGGCGGTGGTTGGAGAGTCCTGTTGGTGCATGGCTTCACGGGCGGCACTGATTCCGCATACCAACCGGTTAGCATCGATGAATTCGTAGCCGGCGTGAATCATGCGAAAGATCTTAGCGACCTCTGGATCGACAGTATGGTCGACGTAGGCGCCTATTGGCGCGGTCAAAAGACGTTCTCAGGAATTACGCCTACGACATCGGGAGACAACACGACTTGGACGTGGACCCTTCCCGACAACTTCCCACCCGGTAAGTGCCTGCGTGTCACCGTCGACGGCGGCACGTTGACCCAAGCCGGCACGGCTCTCGACTGGGATAGCCACGGTTACTATGAAATCTCGTTGGATGCGGGCTCCTTGACGCTCTCACCGTAAGCTCAAGTAGGTTCGCCGAAATCTCATTATGTTCAAAACTTCACGATTGGGACCAAATTCTACACCGGTCGCCTAGATCTTTCTGAGCCGTTAGCCGAGGCCGGATCGTCTTAACTTTCCCGTGATGCGGCAGGCGCGCACGCCACCTTGGATAGCGGCTGATTCAGTCCTATTATGGCTAGTTCAGGTTGGCCGATTGCGGGAGCAGATATGAACCACTCAATTCGGGACAGGCGCAGTGCACAAAGATTCATAACGTACCTAAGCCTGTCAGTGCCGTTAGTAGGCTGCAGCGGCAGTCCGACGACTTCAAATGGTGTTGGTGGTAACGCTGGGAACGGCGGGTCGACAGCTACGGGTGGCGCACTATCTTCGGCCGGGGCCCAAGCAACGGGCGGTGCTGGGACCTTGGGCGGCACCAGTGGTTCCACCGGCGGCAATGCTACCGGTGGGAGCTCGACTACGGGGACCAATGTAACGGGCGGGTCGACCGCAGCCGGTGGCGCTTTGCCAACCGGCGGCGCATTGGCGACGGGCGGGGTCGCGGCAGCGGCTGGAGCCACCAGTACCAGCAGTACCTGTGGTGCAGGTGATACTAATTTACCCGCAGAACCGACGATTCCAACGGCTTGTGCCACTTTGCAAGCAAGCCTCAATGTGGCTGCCAACGGTGTGCCTAGTGAAAGTAGCCTAGACACCTCGAGAATTCAAACAGCCCTAAATTCATGTGGTTCCGGAATGGCCGTGAAGTTGACAACCGGCGACGGCAACAATTCGTTCATCACAGGCCCGATCACAATTCCAACAGGAGTTACGCTATGGGTGGACGCTGGCGCAACATTGTTTGGCACACGCGACCCCAATGTTTACGGCTCCGCGGCGGCCCTAATCGCAGTAAGAGGCGCCAATTCGGGAATTGTAGGCGATGGTGTAATCGATGGCCAAGGGGGTGAGCCAATTATTGGAGGCACTGGGTCATTTTGGGATCAAAACGGCGGCGGCGGTTCCAGTCCAGCGCTCATTCAAACATCGGGGGCCACCAACTTTACGTTGTATCGGATAACCCTGCACAATTCGCCCATGTTCCACGTCAAGCTCGGCGCGGCAGGCTTCGTTGTATGGGGCGTAACTATCAAGGCGCCGTCTAAATCGACCAATAGCGTCGGCACGGCACTAAACTACAGCAACGCGCACAACACAGACGGGATCGACCCGGGTCAAGCCGCTAGCAACGGTTTCATCGTCTGTAGTAAGATCAGCACCGGCGATGACCACATCGCCATCAAGGGCAATACCGGCGTAAAAACTCTAGTCATTGCGCACAACCGGTTCGGTGCGGGTCATGGCATGTCAATCGGCAGCGAATTTCCCGGCGGCGTATCCGATATCAATGTTTACGACCTGTCTATTGACGGCATGAACATGGGCACGAGCGGTGGCAGTTCGAACGGTATCCGAATTAAATCGGATTCAAGCCGCGGCGGGCTCGTGAATAACGTCACGTACAGCGACGTCTGCGTTCGAAACCTGTCGAACCCAATTTTCTTGACTCCATTCTATTCGACTGCCACCGGCACGGAAATCCCGCATTTCACGAACATCAAGATTCAAGACTTCCACGGCATCAGCGGTGGCTCAAACACGCCAAAGGTTACGCTTAACGGGTATAGCGCGTCGTACATCAATAGCGTGACGCTCGACAACGTTGTCATCGATGGCATCTCGGCATCGAACGTAGCGGCTTCCTACACGAACGTAACACTCGGCCCCGGCAACGTCAATTTTACGCCGTCGGGTACCGGTGTGACGGTGACCAACAACATCTCCGGCTCGAGCACGCCCAACCCGTGCACGAACAAATGGACCACGTTCTAGTCAAATCTATTTCGCCGATAAACCGAATATTGGTTCCGGGTATCACTGTGCCCCGCAGCCGCATGAGCAAAACTCACCGATTCCCAATCCGCTTCGACCGATGGTACGAGACTCTCTCGACAGCGTTGTTTCTGCCCCCTTCTGGCTCGTACGTAGAAGTGAACAATGAACATGTTAGTGTTCAGATGGGCTGGGCGTTTCGGTCTCGATTCCCAAGGGGAGCGGTGGCTTCAGTTGTCGAAATGCACGACGGCCCCTTGAGTCGCGGAGTGCATGGGTTCTCCGGACGCGTCGCCGAACCTGCCGCCGTGGCAGCAGCTCTCACGGACTATATCTAGCGCTAATGGGCACGGTGCAGAATCGAAATGCCTATTGGCGTGCTGCAGCGCAAGTCGGATGGTTACGGTTCTCGGCCTATACCAGGCCCCGGCAATAATCGGAATTGAGATGCCGTTAGAGCCCCGGCAATCAACCGTGCCGCAATGGCATTACGAGCTGGCGCTTGCATGCCAGGCGGGGTTGCTGGCAAATGCGGCGGCGCAGGTCAGTGAGCAGAACCAGTATTCGTTATTGCGGAATCGCAGGCGCCCGGCGGCTGCTCGCCTATCTACTGGGGCATTACACACGGGATCGAGCGGAGTCGCGTTGTCACCGATCATGAGCGCCAAAGAGAAAAGCTCGATGCAATTGCGCACGTTTTTGAGCGGGACGGGCCCCAGTTCAACGACAGGGATGTCTAACCGCCTGGCGGCTTCGGCAATAGTTTGGGTGCAGATGACCTCGCCGGCATAGGCTTCTGCTGCAACGCGAGCGGCCAGATTCACTGACGCGCCAAACAAGTCGTAGTCGCGTTGCAGCGCTTCGCCGAAGTGCAGACCGATCCTCAAAGCCGGGAAGGATTGCTGCGTGCTGGTTAGCGACAACAGTCGCTCGACAAGCTCAATGGCCGAGACCGGCGTGGGCGACATAACGAATACAGCATCGCCAATCGTTTTGATGAGACGGTCCCCAGGACCGAGCGCTTTGCGGGTAATGTCAGCAAATTGAGTGGCAACGTCGGCGGCGTCTTTGTCGCCCTGGGCTTCAGCCAAAGCAGTGAACCCTGCAAGATCGACGAAGCAAAACGTCGCTTGAATTCGATTGAGGGCGCCTGGATCGTAGGGTTGAGTCACGCGAGCCTAAGAGGATATCCTAAAGCACGGCTTGCTTGGCAATGCTTAGTCGTGTTTCGAGGTAGTTACATGTCGGAAATGCAGGTCCCATTGTGCGCATCATGGCGAGCAGCAACGGAACCCGATAATAGTCCAGACGGAGGCGGATACAATCCGTAGCGGATTTGCAGGGGCAGGGCGCCCCTTCTGCTACGTGTGCGACTCCAATGTGTTGTCCGACCCGTGCTTGGAGGCTGAGCTGCTGAGCGCCATCGGCTGAGATATCGCGTATTGAGGATTGATGCTGAAATGGTGCGCACGAATCTTCCGGAGGAGGTAATGGCGCGCATCCGGTTGGCTCTTAGGGACGCGGGTTAGGTTTTGGCCGCATCGGCGAATCGCTGTGCAGTCAATCTATCGTCGGGCGCTGCCATTGAAAGTCACCCCGGGTCGGGGTGATTGGCACGATGATTTGTGGTATAATATTAACCAATCAGAATCGACTTGTGAGGGGCCGAGAATGCAAAGCTTATCTCCAATGCCAAAAGTCAACGGTCAGCCACGGGTTCAATCATCCCTGAGCCACAAGCTTCACTCGCCATCGACTCTTGGCAATGGAGGTACATCATCTCTTGCAAGTATTACCTTGCTTACTCTTCTAACGGCTGCTTGTGGGGGCACGATTACCGACGGTGCCGTGGATACGACAAGTACTGGGGGACTGAGAACGATTGAACCCAGTGGCGGTTCAGGAGGACAGGCTATTTCGTATGCAACCGGTGGGATGCCACCTGCTTATACAGGAATTGGTGGCGGGTTTCCCGTCAATACAGGCGCCGGCGGTTCCACTAGTCATTCTACCGTACTGCCACCAGTCTGTCTGGGCGTGCCTATTGCAACAAGTTCGGTAGATGCGGGTGCCCAATGTGCGGGTTTTGGTGCAGAACTTGAGCCCTCTCCGTTGGACATGTACCTAATGATCGACCGTTCTATGTCGATGACGTACACGGTCCAGAACACTAGCCTTCAGCGTTGGGACGTGCTGGAACAAGGCATAACGGCATTCCTAAATGACCCTGGCGTGATCAAGAAGGCAACGCGAGTTGGGCTGGGCTTTTTCGGTGCAACCGGCAACCCGAATGATCCTGCCGAGTGCAGCCCCAACTCATATGCGCAGCCCAAGATCGAGATTCAGACTATTGCAACAGGTGGCCCCTTAATCTTGAAGGCTGTCACGGACGAGTATGCTCTCCTAGGCGGGCAAACCCCTACACGTGAGGCACTTTGGGGTGCATTGCAGCACGCGCAAGCTTGGCAAGTAGGCAACCCGCGCATGACGGTTGTGGTCCTCGTAACGGACGGCTACCCCACTGAATGCGGTAACCCTGTATACACCCCTTCGGACATGAGCCTCGTAACTCAAGTGGCAATGGAATACTTTACGGGTACGGTGGGGGTCTACAATAGTGTTGGCTCACCTTCCATTCGCAGCTACATCATTGGTATAGCCATTGACCCGTTCGATCTAAACGTCCTTGCACAGGCAGGTGGCACGGGCGCGGCTACGATTGTGGATAACGCTGGCGCCGTTGATGAATTCGTAACCGCAATGGTTAACATTACAAACGCCAACCTCCAATGTGTTTTCACACTGCCTACGCCGCCGCTAGGGCAGGTGTTCGACCCAAACCAGGTACAGCTCTTCTACAAGCCATTCCAAGGCACGCGCCAACAAATTCCCAATGCCGGCTCAACCGCTGGTTGCGGCGGGCCATACGGTGGATGGTACTTTGACAACCCCACTTCCCCCGCGACGATTACACTTTGCCCCTGTACCTGTGCCAATTTGGGTGCTGGGAGCATTGAACTTGAATTCGGCTGCCCTCCGTTTGGGATAGTAACTTAGTTAGTCACATCGTAGAGGGCTAGGAAATCCAAAACCGTTCAGCAATTGTGGCATCCCGGTAAAGCTCTCGGCCTTTCATCCCTATCCCAGGCCGTCACGGCCCTCGTCAATAGAAATTATACACCCACCAGTTATGCATCGCCGTCCCGTCAGATGCAGTCGCCATGTTGGCGTAGCCCGGCATGCTGGCAAATAGGTAGGCGTTCTCGGCACCGGAGCAATCGTAGAGTACGTTTCGGGTGTCCGCCCCCATGTTCTTGTCGTCTTGGATTGCCATGGCACTTTGATAAGGTGTTGTTAGGTCTTTGCCGTTCGTCGTGTTGTGTAGACCGTAATTTTCGCAGAAAGTCAGAACCTGAACGTCACCGGCAAACGTATATTGCGTGATCGCGTTGGGGTAAAAGTGCACGTTGCCGCAGCCGGCTGACATGTAGGCAAAGTCGAAAGCTTGTGATGCAGACACGCCCGAGACAGTGTGAATGTTGGATTGCCAGCTAATGCAAATCTGATTGTCGTAGGGGCACACGTCATAAATGCTCGTGAACGGCGCGCTAAATCGAGTCCTAAAGTCGAAATTGAAGAATGTGCTCGCGACTTTCGTGAACGCGAGCAAGGCGCTGGCAGTTACGTAGCGCTCCCAGCCGTGTCCCGCGGCGTGCAACTGACAGCCGGCACCGCGCATAGTCAACCTCACCCATGTTGTTGGCGCCTTTGGTCGGAAGTTTGGTGCTGGTCACCGCCGTTCCGCCATCACGAAGGTCAACGATTTTTACTAGCTCGTAATTGAAGAACGGCTTGGCGTTTGCGTCCATGTACCCGTGGTAACGAGTTGCCCATTGCCAGGCCGCAATGTGTTGATTGACGAGCGGTGTTACCCGAAGATTCCGTGCCGCTGCAACCCAACCAAAATGCAAATGGTAGAACATACCAAAGGTCGCTCGCTCGATATCCCATTGAGTTTCTCCGCGCAGTTAGTGGGGTGGTGTGGTGCATTCGGCGCCCCTGCCATCGTTTGCCTTGGTTGTCTGGGGTCCGACCCAAACAACATCCCATACCGTCCATTGCATGACATTAAAGACATAATGACAGCGCGCGCGCCCTTCTCTTCCCCGAGGAGCGCGCGTGTTACTATGTCGCCCAGTGTGAGGCGCCCCGGGGCACATCACCAGGGAGGACGGCGCACGCTATCGCGGGAATTTCGACCGCAACCACGCCACGATCTCTTTCACTTCGGCGTCGCTAACCTTGTCCTTGAATGACGGCATCAATCCCGGGCCTTTGGCAATGGCCTGGGCAATTCCGTCGTCAGTCAATTTGGGAACGCGCTTTGCGAGATTCGGTCCCCACAAGGTCCCGCTTCCGTCGCCATCGTGGCAATGAAAACAATTTATATCGGCCCTGACTTGGCCGTTGAAGAGGCTCTGCGCTGGTGAAGCGATCTGGGCCTTTGGGATCTGCGTCCCACCGCAAGCTACAAGTCCGCTGAGCAGAATCGCGACGGCAAGCATCCGCGACACGGATCCCGTTGTGACGCTTCGAGCACGGCCCTGATCTCGATTTTCCACATTACCGATATAGCGCGAAAGGAGCATTTCGGGAGCGCAATCGCAAATAAGAAGTTGCGGCTGGTAGGACCAACTCCCCAAACGAACGCGAACTCAACTTGAACGTGCCGTAATTGCATACAAATGATCGTCCTGACCACGAATTGACAGGGAATTCATCGCCGGCGCAATTGCACACTCATCAAGATAATGAATAGCTCATCGATTGAATTGGCAATTTGCCTTGCTTAGAGCCCTTTTCAATGGCTTGGACCGCTATCGTGGCGCGCCCTTCGTGCGCAAAAGGGCTCTACTCTTGTTTGTAAGGGCATTCGCCCCTCTCTCCTCACTTCGTTCGTCGATTCACCCCTGAATCCGCTTTCGCGGATTCTTTAGAGCGGTTTTCGGATTCGCGGTCCATTATTGTGAAAACCGCTCTTAGGGGACTCCCGCGCAACGGAAATACTACGAATCAAGCCACAAGCGTCGGAGCCACGCTGAACAATGAACCCCTCAGCATTGCGAAGACCCTTAGTACTTCACCTAGTGGAGTCGAGGACTGGCGCGGGCGTGCGTTGCAATAGGATCGCTGCTTTGTCTTCCAATACGCGAAATGTAAACGACTCAGTCAGATAAAGTTCGACCTCCGTGCGGTTGTGAGCCGTATAGCCGATCGATAGATCTTGCCCGACTGTGAGCTCAAAGTCTCCGCCGCGCATGGACACCAGCACGGCGCCCTGTTCCAAGGCTGGCGCCCATACGAGCGAGCCGTCGACCAGGCTTTCTTCGATGCGATGGCGGAGCGGGTAGCCGTCGTCGCCGTCGGCGGTGAGCTCGTTGTACGCCTCGACGCCCAACGCGAGCGCATAAGGTCCGTTGACACCCGCGAGACGGAGCACTTCCTTGGCGGAGCTGACCGCGCGCGGCCATTCGAGGCTCGATTTTACAATAATCGGCGCGTGTGGACTCGCCTCGATGATCCCGGTGATGTTTCCGTCCTTGAAGCCGTGGAAAATCGCAGAATCCTCGGCTCGCGCCACGCGCTCGGCCGTCGCAATCACCGCGTCGAGATCGAGATCGCAAGCGCCACGCGCTGCGTAGTCGAGCTCCAAGATAGATAGCACGATCGGCGATCTCAGCTCCACGAGCGGCCGCACGTCG
>Ga0075520_1000121_pt1 | contig 27348 bp, 18 predicted proteins | sample NGEPerB_FD_75100 | JGI IMG/M metagenome (GOLD analysis project Ga0075520, IMG submission 75100) | Arctic peat soil microbial communities from the Barrow Environmental Observatory site, Barrow, Alaska, USA - NGEE PermafrostAB12-B | ecosystem: Environmental > Terrestrial > Soil > Wetlands > Peat ... | reverse complement strand
GGCCTGTGCCCTTGCCTTTTTCCTTCGTTGTGAAAAACGGCTCGAAAATCCGCGGCAATGTTTCAGGCGCAATCCCCGACCCGGTATCCGTGACGCTGCACCAGGCGAACTCCTGGGCGGGGTTGATGCCGCTGCGCGCCGACTGTTCGGGAGTCAGTTTCCTCATCGCATTTTGCAGCGTGAGCCGGCCCCCTCCCGGCATTGCGTCCTGGGCGTTGACGCACAGATTCAACAAAGCCTGGCTGGCGCGGGTTGAGTCAACCTTCACGAACAAAGGCTCGGGCGACGGGACCAGGTCCAGGAGGATATTGGCTCGCAAGGTGCGCCGGGCCAGCTGGGTGGCTTCCTCAAGGACCTCATTCAAATCGAGCACAGTCCGTTTTTCCTTCGACTCCCGGCTGAACGAGAGCAATTGATGGGCGATGTCCGCCGCGCGGGAGGCCGCGACATTGATTTGCTCGGCCCAGTGCCGCAGGTTGGAGTCCTCCGAAGTCTGGAGCAATACCAGGCTCACATTGCCGCGAATTGCCTGCAATAAATTATTAAAATCGTGTGCCACACCGGCCGCCAGCGTGCCGATGATTTCCATCTTTTGCGATTGGAACAACTGATTCTGCAACTCGTGAAAATGGGTCTGGTCGGTAATGCTGCAGATCAAGCCTCGCACCTCTTGCGCATGAACCCAGGGAGAAATCTTCATCAGCCAATGCCGCCCGTCAGGCGACACAAAACTGTTTTCCTGCGCCTGGCCCTTGTCCAGGACCTCCCGGAAGGCAAATTCCAGCTCAGCCTGCCGGCCGACATCGGGCACACACGTCAGCAGTTGACGTCCGATCACGGGTGGCCCCTCGAAGTTGAGCCCGGCATGCTCGACCGGCATTCGCCGCCAGCCTTCATTGGCATGGGTCAGCCGAAATTCGCGGTCGACCGTGTAAATCGCGCCATCCAGCGACCACAGGATGCTCTGAATGAAATCGCGTTCGAGCCGAAGTTCATTCTGTAATTTTAATCGCGGAGTGATGTCCCGTTCACTGGTCACGTAACCCATGAAACGCCCCGCCAGGTCGAAAATGGGGGAAATATTGGTCTCGACCTGGTAATGGGCGCCGTCACGCCGCACGTTCGTCAGTTCCCCGATCCATTCGCGGCCCTGCGTCACTCCGTCCAGGTACATACGGACTTTTTCAATTTCAAAAGGAGCTCGCAGGAAAGCGTCCGTCCGGCCCAGCACTTCCTCAATCGGATAGCCTGTGGTGATCTGGAAAGCAGGATTGACAAACGCCAGCTTGAAGTCCGCGTCCGTGATGAAAAACACTTCGGGCGTTGCGTCGATCGCGGTGATCAGCCGGCGGACGTGAGACTCAAGACGGAGCCGGCGGCTGGTATCCTTGAAGACGATCAGCGTATGTCCCGCCAGCAAGGGTGTTACCTCCAAATCGACCGGACCGCGTGTTGTGCCCGGCAGGGCCACGGACACCGAATACAGCATGTCAGCCGTGACGGGTTGCCGGCCAAGCAGATTCCGCAATTTTGCGCCGGCGGGCTGCTGGACAAAATCAAAAACACACGGAGGCCCCGGCCGTTGCGCCAGCGCCGACTTCAGGAGATCAAAGGCCTTTGCATTGAGGTGCTCGACGACGCCGTCGGGACGGCAAATGATCTGGGCGTCAGCCGAGGCATCGAAAAGGCTTTTCCAAAGTGGATCCAGCGGATCTGGAGATGGGAGATCCGCTTGTATCGCTCGAGGAGCGGCGCTGGAGGCAGATGAGCCCATGAATTCAACAGTACACAACCAGTGTTCAACAGTACACCACTAGTGATTGTGTTATCGGTTGAATTCGATTGTGATTGAGTAATTTTTCGATGTAGGTGGCATTCAACTGCTGGCCCTCAGGAACCAGGAGCAGGCCATTAGTTGTGTGGATCCCGCGGGCAAGCACCATTCCGGGCCGCAGGTCGGCGAGCATCACCTCGCGTTCTTTGCGCAGGAGCGACGCTGTCAGCAATACCTTGATCAACGCCCGGACGGCTTCGGGATCGAAGACGGAGCCAGACTGATGTTTGATCTCTTCGACAGCGTCTTCGCGTGTCAATGTGCTGGAAGCATAATCGACGGCCACGCTCAGCAGCCGGGCCAGCCACGGGATGTTCTCGCCTGCCAACTGGTCCGGATACCCGGTCCCGTCGAGGCGTTCGTGATGGGCTCGGATCAGTTCGCCAACTTTCTCCATGCCCGGGCCGAACGCCGAAAGTTCCTGGCTTAAGATCGGGTGTTGTTCGATGAGCGCGCGCTCGGCTTCATCCAGGGAATGCGGGTTGTCCTGCCATTTGCGAATCAAGTGCCTGGGCACGCCCACCAGCCCAATATCATGAAGCAAGGCCGCGCTCTCCAACACACGGCGATCTTCCGAGGACAATTGCGAAGCTTCCCCCATCGAGCGGCACAGTTGCGCCACCCGGCGCGCCTGATTGCCAAGAGTCGGATAATACGTCTGCATCGTGCGCAGACAAAGTTCCATGGAGCGGAACAAATTCTGTTCCAGCGCCCGGTTCATTTCCCCAAGCTTGTCGTTCTGTTGGGCAACCAATTGCACTTGCTGTTCGAGCGAGCGATTCAAATCCACCAGTTGCTGGTTCATCGCGTGGGTCGATGCCTGCAACCGGTCGTTCTGACGAATCAATTCGTAGCGCTGGACAGCATTCTTGACGGTGACCAGCAGTTCCTCCCGCAGCCAGGGCTTGACCACAAACCGGTAAATCTCCCCCTTGTTGATCGCCTCAATAACCGTGTCCAGGCTCAGGACTGCCGTGATCAGAATCCGGGTCGCATTGGGCTGAATCTGTCGCGCTTGGGAAAGCAGTTCCAGACCCGTCACCGACGGCATCCGTTGATCGGTAATAATCACTGAGAATTGCGTTTTCTTCAGCTCGGCAATCGCTGTCGCCGGATCAGACGTCGTCACCACCTGGTAGTGCTCGCGGCGCAATGTTTCATAAAGCGCGACCAGCACAATTTCTTCGTCGTCGACGATCAGGATTGGATCAGATTTGGATTCGGCTGGTTCGGCGGGTTCTTTCATGGCAAAGCATTTACGACGGTTCGAGAATGGTTTTGATCCGGGAGAGCACTTCCTGGGAAGGCAAGTCCGAGGCGAATGTCGCATCGACACGCTGCAATATACTTGTATCGATGTCATCCTCGTTGCAGCCCAGCAAGCCCAGGAACAATTTGACCGGCAGGTTCTCGGCGTGAATGCGATTCAGCAGCGAAAACTCCTGGGCTTGAGCCTGCCGGCACAGCAACAGGACCCCACTGATGTTATAATCCGGAGAATACAATGCCCGCAGGGCGTCTGTTTGCCCATTTGCCGCCACCACGTAAAATCCATTGGTGCGAAGCATCTCCACCATCCGGTCGCATGCGTCGCCTGCAGGACCGGACACCAGAATCGTCTGTCGCGCCAGCGGCGTCACGAGTTCCGGCCTTGCCGGGGCTTCGGCCAGGTCGGACTGCGCGAACCATAAATGGAACGTCGTGCCGACCTGCTCCCGAGTTTCAATCGAAATACCAACCCCATGGTCGTCGGCGAACAGCTTGGTGTTGTAAAGCCCCAGTCCGGAGCCTTTGCCCAGCGGTTTTGTCGTAAAGAACGGATCAAAAATGGAACTGAGGTGGCCGGCAGGAATCCCTGTCCCGGTGTCCTGCACTGAAACCCGCACCAGGGGCGGTTGAGGAAGGGTCCCGTGCACTAATTGATCCACAGGGGGCCCCTGCGGCCGCGATGTCCGGAATAAGAGTGATCCTCCGTTGGGCATGGCATCCACGGCGTTGAGCGCCAGGTTAACCAGCACGCGGCGCAGTTCCACCGCATCCACGTACACCGGGAGTTGCCCGGACTCCAACTCCGTTTTCAGGCGCACACGGCGCGAGAGGACTTTTTGCAGCACTTCGGCCATGCCTGCGACAATCTCGTTCAGGTCATGATAATTCTTTTCGCCCGGAGTACCCTGGTGGAGTTGCCGGATGCGACGGGCGAGTTCGCTCGCCTCGTTGGCTGTGCTGCGGATCAACGAGACGCTGTTCCGAAGGGCTTCATTTCCGCGCAATTCATTTTCAAAGGTCTCGCTCAGGGCGACAATCCCCGCCATGATATTGCAGAAATCATGGGCGAGCCCCATCGTGATCGTTCCCAGGTTTTCCTTCCAGGACATCGTCAGCAGCCGTCGTTCGGCAATGGTCTGCCGCGTGATGTCCAGCCAGATGCCCTCATAACCCAGCAACAAGCCATTCGGGCTTAGCACAGCCTGGCGATGTTCCCAGAGGTAACTGACCCGCCCGGTCTGAACGTGCCGAATCCGATAGGTGCTCGTCAGCCCTTCGGGCCGGGAATTCGCCTGCTGGAGCCGCTTTAAGAACGCTTCGGAATCCGCCTCATGAATCACCTGCCAGAAAAAGTTGGACTGGCGCCGCCAATCCTGGGGCGGGACCCCCGTCAGTTCCTCGATGCGCGGACTGACAAACTCAAATGTAAAATCCGGTCTCTGGCTGAAAATGATTCCGGGCCAGCGATGCACGAGATTGTCCAGTTGGGCTTCGGCGCGGATTAACCGGTTGAAAACAGCATGGGTCGCCGCCCTTCCCCAGGTTTTTTCGGGAAAAGCATCCTCCAAATTTCCAACCGCTGGCAGCACCGATTCCATGCGAATGAATCGAACGTCTCCATGGGCGCAACACTCAACCGAAAGTTTGCGAGAGGGATTTTTGCCGTCTGAAACCAGTTCCATTCTGTCAAACCCGGAGCCATTCTGGATCAAAGCCGCCAGCGGCTTTTCCCATTCCGGAAATAATCCGGCCATGGAGCCCGGGAAAGACCGGCCGCGAAGCTTATCGGGAGGTTCCCCGAGCCAGGAGGAAAGCGTCTCGTTCGCCGAGATGAAATTGCCATGTCGATCCAGCACTGCGGCCCCTCCATTGAGCCATACCCCATCCACAGTGGCTCCGGCTGGCTTCAGAGCAGCCCCCGGCGGGCACAAAGATTCGGAATCGTGCTTCGCGAGGCTATGTGAAATGCTCATAACAACTGCCGCAATACCTGGGGTTTTCCGAGTCGCGCCACGGGCTCCGAAACGGGCAGCCAATTCAGTCCGGACAACCCTCTGCCTTATAGGATTAAGATTCCTGGCTAGCAAGTTTAAAGGCACATCTTGCGCAAAAGGTCTGAAATCCGGGCCATTGAAGAACTCTTTTTGCCGCGGGATCAGGGGAGCAACAACAGAAGGCTGCTTTCCCAGGCCTGCAGAAGCCGAATCTGGCTCAGGAATAGGAGGTCCAGGCAGCTGGACGTGAAGGAGCATAGAAGCGGTGCACCTGGCGCAGGACTCGTCCGGTTTGTTCCAATCGTTCGATTTGCGCCCGGGCCGCCTGACGGACGCTTTGAAGCAGGGCATTGTTGCGCGACTCAAGCCGGATTAATTCGGCAATCGCTTCACGAACCTGGTTTTCCTTTTCAGGGCGATTGGCTCCCGGCCGCTTCCATTCTGACTGGACTTCCTGCGTGTGGCGGAGGATCACGGGCTGGAGCTGCTGCAAGGCTTTTTGGCAAGCCTCCACCATCGGCCAATTGCCGCTGCGAATGGCTTCGCCTTCAGTCTCGGCCAGCCGGCGCCACTCTTTGTAGGCTTCCTGCAATGGATCGTTGACGCTCACTTGCGGTTCAATCAAGCCACGGCCTCGGCCAGGGCTGAAGCTGCCGTGCTGGGACGGGCGGGGTCGTTGGAGGTCAGCATCGTCGCCCAGGCGTCCCTCAGTATCGAGAGATGGTGAAGGACTTCATCGATGCCCTCGCGGCGCTTGGCGATGTTGCTTTCCTGGATGCGGCGTTCGAAATATTCATAGAGGTTGCGCAGCGTCTCGGCGCATTCTCCGCCTTGCTCCATGTTCAACGCATAGTTCAATTCACGGATGATATCCTGCGCCCGTTGAAGATTATTGTGGATCACCATGTTGGCCTCCGCGGGATCCTCGACGCCAAACCCGGGAAGAGCACGTTCGAGTGCCCGCAGCGCTCCGTCATAGAGCATCAGGATAATTTGCCCGGGAGGAGCGGTGAGAGTGGAGATTTGTCTATAGGACTTCCAGGGATTAGAGACGTGCATGGTAGGCTTGAGACAGTACTTCCGTCAGTGCTTTAAGTGGACCGCCAGCAGCGTTGCTATTCGATCCAGCAACTCCCCTGGAGGATAGGACGTGAAAGAAACCTGGGCTTTGCCAGCGGCCACTTTTTCGGGCCGCACAAGAGACATATCATTGATCTGGGCTGTCAGGAAAGCTGTGCTTGAAACGAGCTCGGAATCCACCGGGTCCGCAACGGCTGAGGTTGACCCGGTCCTTGCGATCGGCTGGGGCAATTCCGGTTTGGGAATTCGGCTTAAATTAAAATCTATTTCCATACACCACCCACCTTATCTTCTGTTTTCTCTTATATTCACCATGCTGCTTTTCAGTTCCATCCAGTCAATTGGCATATCGGTAGCTCTGCTCGCGGCTTTAACTTTTTTTCAGCGTTTCGGCAGAGTCCCCAGCACCTGGGCCGCAGCGTATTGGGCGAATTTCCGAGGCGAATTCCTTAACTCCCATTCATCACAACCCGGAACCGCAAGCCAATTGCCCAGCTCCTGAAGCGGACTGGCGCGCTTCAAAACCCCACAGTCGCCGGCATCAACAAGTTCATCCACCGCCCAAAGCGTCTGCCCCGTCCTGGCATTGACCAGCTTCATTCGCAACCCAATCGCCAGCGGCTCATAGGGACGGAACACCGTCAGTTGCGACAACAAAACGGCGTCACACCCGCATAATTCACGGACGGAATCGCAAAAATTTCTGGGCAGTATCTCGCAGCCGGTCAACGCCAAACTCCCCGTGCAGTCCCGCAGACTTTCGGGACTCACCGAAACCACCTCGAATTTCCGGGTCCTCTGCAGTTCAATCTGGAGAACAGATTGCAGCGTTGCGCAGCCATCCGCCAAATCGGGCCGTTGATCCTCGCAGGCGAGGGGAAGGACGGCGACACGCTTGATCTCGGGCGAAAGCGCGGGTGCGTACAGGAAGACGTTCTCTGGTTTGTAACACGGCTCTAGCCGGGCCATAGGATTCCGCGTCAGGGTGCAACCGGCGAGTGAGAGGCAAGCGACCACCAACCCCGCTGTCTGCGCGCACGGAATCCTTCTCATCCCAAACAAAAGAACGCGGCTCATGCTTTGCCCCAGTTCGTGACCTGCTGGGTCAGATAGCTCAGCTCCTGGTTCACCTGGGCCTGGGCCTGTTCCATAGCCTCAAACTCAGTTGTCCACTTTTTGCTGTCGGCCGTCACGACCTTCTCAAGGTTGGCGATCTGCGTATCAATCGCGGTGCTTTGATTTGTTAAGGTCGTCTGATGGTTGGTCAACGATCCGGAATCGCCAATGAAGCTGGTAATCACTGTGTCCAGTTGCGTTGCGATGCCATTTGTAGGATCTGAAAACAATGACTGGACAGTGTTAAGATTGTTTTGCAACGCGGTATCCAGGGCGCTGGAATCCGCCAGGGTGATCGTGTTGTCCTGCCCATTGGTCTGAATGCCAAGATCAGCCAGTTGATCTAGGGAGGAGGTCAATCCAGGAACTTGTGCAACACTCGTCGATCGGAGGGTCGAAACGATATTGGCGGCATCCATGTCCCCGGTGAGCAATCCGGCCGTGACTTTTCCCGTCGCGTCCGTGGAAGTCGCCGCCTGCGTTCCGATGAAGGACTGGACGGCATTGTAATCATTGATGAAATTTTCAATGGCTGTCTTGATGGACCCGGTGTCGCTGGCCACGGTGACGGTGACATCGGCTTGTTTCAAGAAGGTCACTGAAACGCCTGTAAGGCCCGAACTGGAGGGATCAATCGTGTTGGACTGGCTGACCAGGGGCGCCCCGCCGTTGATCGTGTAAGTCATATTCTGGCCGTGAGTGAAGGCGCCGCCCGCAAGGCCGGTTGCCGCAAGAAAGTTGCCTTGCCCCGGAGTGTCCTGGAGGACAATCCCGGTGTCCCCGCCGGATTTGTTGAAGAGAACAAACCGGTCCTGGAGCGTATCATAGGATGCTGTCACACCTGCACTCGAACTGTTTATGCGATCGAGGACGTTCTGGATGCTGTCCGCTGCGGCGTTGTAAGCAATGGGGATCCCGTTGATCGTGAACTGCCCGGTCCCGCTGCCGCCATCGGTCAGCGGGGTGGTCAGGTGGGAATTGGTCATGAGCGCGGAAACATTCACACTGCCCAACGAAGAGGCGCTCGATACCGGTCCCGCCTTGTCGATGTTATACAATTTCGCGACCTGCAGAAAATTGCTGGTGTCAGCCGCGCTTCCCAAAATGATCTCGCTGTTATCACTGCTGGTCAGCGTAATCTCATCGCTGCCGGGACTATAGCTCGCCGTCACCTTGTTATTGGTCGCCTTCGCAATATTATCGAAAACGGTTTGCAAAGAATCGGTCGCCGAAATCGTCACCTGGGCCCCATCCACGGTGAAAGTGCCTGACGTCACAGGGGTGGGAAAGCTGGCGGTGCCGATGGTGACGTTGTTTAAATTTCCATCCGGGCTGAGGGACTGGGCGATATTGGCCGCGCCGGTAATTCGGGAGGAGGCGGCAAATTGGGTTATGTGAAAGGCGAACGTGCCCATGGCTGCGCCGGATCCGGCGCTGGCGGTCGCCACGGTCGAATCCGAACTGGTCGCCGTGCGCCCGGCGTAAAGTGAAGGAACTTTGAGCGCCTGAACATCGGTTTGCAGCGAGGTCAGGAATGTCTGGATTTGGGTAAAAGCGGCGTTCTTCTGATTGATCGTCGACTGGGTCGCCTTCCATTGCGTCTCGGGTGCGCGCTCCGCATCCGCCAGTTCGGACACGACGGTTTTCCAATCCATGCCTGATGCAAGGCCTGATACCGAAAGATCCACACCAGTTGTGCTTGCCATAATCTCAATTCGTTACATTTTTATCCTGTTGCCCCTGCGTGCCGGCGCTCGCTTTTACACGGCGAAATCTCGGGCGGCGCTTTCACGCCGCCCGAGGATGTTCCGATCCGTCAAAACCGCTTACTGCAGAAGTTTCAGAGCGGTTTGAGGAAGGGCGTTCGCCTGGGCCAACATCGCCGTGCCGGTTTGGACGAGGATGTTGTACTTGGCGTATTGTGTACTCTCTTGCGCAACGTCCACATCCATGATCTGGCTGTTGGCGGCTGAGAGGTTGTTTTTCAGCGTTCCGAGCTGATCGTTGTAATACCCCAAACTCTCAATATTCGCGCCGATTGTGGCTCGGTCTGCGGACAACTGAGAGATGGCGTTTTTGACAGCGGTCAATGCTGATGTGGCGTCGGTGCTGATGTCAGCAGATGTGGCAGCTGTGTAGGTATTGCTGCCCAGGGTGACTCCCGACATCGCGAATGTATGCGCATCGCTGTCGGTGGTCACGTTCAGGGCGCCGCCGCTGAAAAGGCTGACGCCGTTGAAGTCCTTGTTGGCCACGTCCGAGATGTAGGTGGCCAGCGTGTGGAACTCCTGTTGGTACAGAGCCTTGTCGCTGGACGACTTGGTCACGTCCTGCGCGAGGACTGACAATTCACTCATGCGGCTCAACGCATCCGATACCTTCTGCAGATAACCGTCCTGCGTCTGGTTGAACGAAATGGCGTTTCCGACGTTGTTTGTGGCACCGTCGATTCGCGCCATCTGGGCGTTCAACTTCATGGACACTGCCAAACCCGCGCTGTCGTCGGCGGGCGAAGTGATCTTCGAACCCGAAGACAAACGCGCGAGAGACTTGCTTAACAGTGAGCTGGACTGGCTGAGCAGTTGTGCGCTCGTTTGTGCTGATATGTTTGTATTTATTACCATACTGACTCCTTCCTTGAGTCACCCCTTGCGGGGATTTGTTTTTACACGGCATCCCTGTCGTGAGCAGGCTTTGTCAAAGGCGCCTGCCATTACTCCTTCCGGCTGTTTGCGGCCGCCAGATGCCGTATTCCAACAGCCTTGTATCGACCCGTTAAGTTGACACTTGAGCATGGAAATCTTCAGAAAATTGGGGGTTTTTGACCCTGTTTTCACAACCTCAGAACCCACTGCAAAACACCAGGACTTTGTCCTTTCATCCCTAAAAGGCAAAATGGGGCCAAATAATCGATAAAGCCGCGGCTCCTGGACTGCTGAAGAATCCGGACGCACTTTCACCTTCGATGAGGCGGGATTGGAACGTCGAGAGATCTTCATTCAGCGGTTTGCGGTGAGAGTGAGAATCCTTGCCGGGTCAGGTGGTCAGATAAAATCCGGGCGGCCACGTGGGCCGCCCGGATATGCCCACCTGCGAGACTAATCAGTTTAAGCCAGAAGCTTCAGAACCGTTTGAGGCAATGCATTGGCCTGGGCCAACATCGCCGTGCCCGTCTGGACAAGGATGTTGTACTTGGCGTACTGCGTACTCTCCGCCGCCACGTCCACATCCATGATGCGGCTGTTGGCGGCCGAGAGATTGTTCCTCAGCGTTCCGAGCTGGTCATTGTAATAGGTAAGACTCTCGATATTCGCGCCAATCGTCGCACGATCGGAGGCGAGTTGAGAGATCGCGTTTTTCACCGCGGTAAGCGCGGCGGACGGATCGCCTGCGGCGCTGATATCCGCCGTCTGTGCGGCAGTGTAGGTGGCGCTGCCCAGGCCTACGCCGGTCATCGTGAACTTGTTGGCATCGCTGTCGACCGTCACGTTGAGGTTTGTGCCGCTGAACAAGCTGACTCCGTTGAAGTCCTTGTTCGACACGTCATTCATGTATTGACCAAGCGTATGAAATTCCTGTTGGTACAGGTTCCTGTCGCTGGGTGATTTGGTAACGTCTTGAGCCAGCAGCGCCAGTTCGCTCATGCGATTCAGCGCGTCGGCCACTTTCTGAAGGTAACCATCCTGTGTCTGGTTGAATGAAATGGCGTTGCCAACGTTGTTGGCGGCGCCATCAATTCGTGCCATTTGGGCGGTTAACTTCATGGATACTGCCAAACCCGCGCTGTCGTCGGCAGGCGAAGTAATCTTCGAACCCGAAGACAGTCGTGCCAGGGATTTGCTGAGCAGTGTGGAGGATTGGAGGAGCAGTTGGGCGCTGCTCTCAGCAGATAAGTTTGTATTAATTACCATAACTCTTTCCGTGAGTCGCCCCACCGAGGGGCCTTTCATTTTGCGCGGCGTCCTTGCCGCGGATGCTCCATTTCACGGGCGGAGCACCATTTCCCGGCCAGCTCTCATTGGCGGCTGACCGCCTGTCTTGCGACGGGGAGTTCATCGGCGGATCGCCGACGGACTTGAGGTCAATTGTTACGGCTTGAATTCCAGCAGAACGATCCTATGCTGGACTGGACGATTAAGAGATGAATCGGAACCGGCAAACATGGAACAGTCTTGATGAATTGCGCGCGGCAGCCCAGGAGGGAGACGCGCAGGCCCAGTGTTATTTGGGAGTTTGCTATCAGAATGGCCAGGGGGTGCAGCAGCAGTACCGGGAGGCCGTGAGATGGTTCCGCAAGGCGGCCGATCAGAATGATCCCGTGGCGCAGTGTTACCTGGGCGTTTGTTACCAATCGGGGCTGGGCGTTCCGCAGGAATTTGGACAGGCAGCCAAATGGTTTCGTGAAGCCGCCGAGCAGAATGACCCAGCCGCACAGTTCAACCTGGGCGTTCTTTACGAGACAGGCCAGGGCGTCACCCAGAATTACGCCGAAGCCGTCAAGTGGTACCAAGCAGCCGCCGATCGAGGAGAGCCCCAGGCCCAGTTCAACCTTGGCGTTTTCTACGAGCACGGCCACGTCGTCCCGCAGAACTTCGAAGAAGCCGCCAAATGGTACCGCCTGGCCGCCGCACAGGAGGTGGCGCCGGCCCAATGCAATCTTGGCCTGTGCTACCAAACCGGCCGCGGAGTGCCCCAGAACACAGAGGAAGCAGTGAAGTGGTTCATCCGCGCCGCCCGGCAAGGCGATAAAACTGCCCAACATAACCTGGGCGTCCATTACGCCACGTTCGAGGAAACCGAGTCCGAGCCTTCCGAGGAACTGGCCACAGAAGAAGCCCCGGATGAAGCTGTCTGACCGTCGCCCCACCCCGGCGCGACTTCATCGGCACGCTTATCCCCTGCAAATGTTCCCCAGTCCGCCCCGATAAAGCTCTCCCTCATGTTCCAACTCCTCAAAACCGATGAGCGGACAAAAGCTCGGCTCGGACGCCTGACCACGGCCCATGGCGTCGTCGAAACACCAGTGTTCATGCCCGTGGGCACCCAGGGTTCGGTCAAAACCATGGACCCTCGCGAACTGCGGGAAGCAGGCGCCCAAATCATCCTCTCAAATACCTACCATCTCAAAATCCGCCCCGGCATCGAGATCATCCAGGGCGCGGGCGGCCTTCATCGGTTCATGGGCTGGCAGGGGCCGATCCTGACGGACAGCGGCGGCTTCCAGGTTTTCAGCCTTTCGAAGATTCGAAAGATCAAAGCGCACGGGGTGGAATTCAGATCGCATGTGGATGGCACGTTATTGTTTCTTGGGCCTAAAGAGGCCATGGAGATCCAGGCCGTTCTCGGATCGGATATCGCAATGGTTTTTGATGATTGTCCCCCGCACACGAGCACGCCGCGGGAAATGCGCGCTGCCGTCGAGCGCACCATTCGCTGGGCTGGAGAATGCCGTGAGCAGCCGCGCGCCCCGGGGCAGCTCGTCTTCGGCATCGTGCAGGGCGGGTCCAGCCCGGATTTGCGCCAGGAATGCGCCAGCGCGCTGGTGCCCATGAATTTTGACGGGCTCGCGATTGGCGGCGTCAGCGTCGGAGAACCCGAACCGGAAATCATGAAAGCAGTCGAGATGACCGAACCGTTCCTGCCGGCGCATTTGCCACGGTACGTCATGGGGCTCGGCACGCCGGAGCAGTTACTGGAACTGGTCGCCCGGGGAATCGATATGTTTGATTGTGTCCTGCCGACGCGAGTTGCGCGAAACGGAACGGCTTTCACCCGGAAAGGCGCGATCAGCATCAAGGTCGCCGCCAACAAAAATGATTATCGGCCGATTGAAGAAGGGTGCGACTGTTTTGCGTGCCGGCATTTCACGCGGGCTTACCTGCGGCACCTGCTCAACGTCGAGGAGATTCTTGGGCTCCGAATGCTCAGCGTACACAATACGCACCTGTTCTTGACAGTGATGGCGGATGCAAGGCAGGCCATCGCTTCGGGACATTTTCCCGAATTCAGGCGCGAATTTGTGGCAAACTACCGGCCGTCGCAGAAAGTGCTCTTAGCCCGGGCTGCACGGCTCGAGCACTGAGGTTTGAGGACGGCGCCATTCTGCGATCCGCTCGTAGGCGTCGTTCCATACTGTCGCATGCGGGTTGATGGTTTCGGATTTGAATGAGTGCTCCGCGATTTTCCGAGCATGCTGTAGGGATTCCACATGGCCCAGGGCCACTGCCTGCACAAGCATGCTTCCCACGGCGGGAGCATCCTCCGTCACGATGACCACGGGAATCTGGAGCGCGTTGGCGATAAAATGATTCAGCAGGTCGTTGGAACTGCCGTCGAGCAGGAAAAGCCGGGTGAACTTTCGGCCGGTCAAGTCTTCGAGTTCATCGAGTGTTTTTCGGTACGAAAGAGCGATGCTCTCCAGGACGCAGCGAAGGACCGCCCCGGCTTTGCGCGGCACCGACTGGCCGGTCTTGCGGCAGAACGCCTGAATTTTGAGAGGCATGTCCCCAGGCGCCTGAAAGGACGGATCGGTCGGATCAACAAGCGATTCGAACGGGTCGGCCGCAATCGCCAGGTGAGTGAGGATGTGATCACCCAATCCACGGTCTTTCTCATTCCAAAACCGTTTGCATTCTTCCAAAATCCATAACCCAACCACGTTCTTGTGGAACAGGACGGAGTTTCCATAGCCCAGTTGGTTTGTGAAATGGCTATCCCGGCTGCGTTCGTCGATGATCGGGCCCACCAATTGTGTCCCCATGATCCCGCTGTTGCCGGTGCGCAGAAAAGCCCAGTTCTCTCCATCAATCACCGGCAATCCGGCAATCGCGCCTGCGATCTGCTGCGAACAGGACGTGAGAACCTGGAGTTCATCCAAAGCTATTTCCTTCAGAATTTCCGCCCGCAATGGGCCCAGCCGGGTCCCTGCGGCCAGCACCGGCGGAAACATTTCCGGCGAAAGGCGCAACGCCCCCAACAAGCGTTCCGACCAGGCCCGGGTCGCGGGATTGTACAGTTGCGTCGCGCTGGCTGAAGACATTTCAATGCCTTGCACTCCGCTCAGCAAAAAATTGAATCCATCTGCGATCGGGAGGAGCCGGTTTCGTTTCAGCCGCCGGGATCTTTCGGTTCCGAGCTGGAACAAAGTATTCCCAGGATCCTGTTGAATGCCGGTTTCCTGGTAAATCGCTTCCCAGGAAATTTTCGAGAAGACTTCCTTCATCCCTGCGTGGCCGCGCGGATCTCTCCGAGGGCAGGCCGGCAAAACAACGTCCCCGTTGGGTTCGAACAGAAGATAGTCTGAACCCTCGGAATAACAGCTCAAACCGTGGATCGGTTCTTCATAGTTGCTAATCTCGCGAAGGGATGCCAAAAGCTCTTCGTATAGGCGCGGAATATCCCTGAACCCCGACTTTTTGTCCGCAATCTCTGCATTTGAAATTCGGCGGGTTTCGCTGATCGTGAGCGTATCATTGTGGAGTGTGCCGAGCATCACTCGCGCGTTCTCGATCCCAAGATCGCAGGCAATGTAGAATCTATTCATAATCCTCCGCCGAACACTGCAGATGTCGTGCCCTCAACGGGCAAACCGCCTTGCCGCCGGAACAAAACTGAAAAACATTCCGGAACGGATCAGATCGCATCCGCCTGGGCGGTTCTGCAGGAGGGATTTGAAATCCTGTACCGAAATCGAGCAGGATGGGTACGGTTCTGAATCGGCCGCAAGAATGCGTGATCGATACCGGGTAATTTGCGTTAACGCATTGCTTGACGGGAACAACTGTGGTTAGCTCACTTCAGCCTGTTCCTGGAGTAACGCGGAGAAGCAACGGACCACCCTGTTTCGGCCAACACGTTTAGCTGGCGAGAAGATGAAAATCGCGATGTTCTCATGGGAGACGCTTCATTCCCTTGCTGTCGGGGGAATCGCCTCCCATGTCACCGAACTCGCCGCCTCACTGGAACGGCGCGGACACGAAGTCCACATCTTCACCCGCCCAGGCTACGGCACCGGCGGGATCAGCCGGATAGACGGCGTGTGGCATCATCATTGTCCGCACAACCTGAATAGAAGTTTTGTCGACGAGATCCAGGAGATGTGCCGGTCCTTTGTCTGGCATTTCCTTCAAACCGAGAACCACATTGGGGCTTTTGAAGTGGTGCATGGCCATGACTGGCTGACGGCAAACGCGATGGTCTGGATCAAGGACCAAAGGCCGCGGCAACGGACGATGCTGACAATGCATTCCACAGAGTACGGCCGGTGCGGCAATCATTTCTGGAACGGGACCTCGGCCCGCATTCGCGACCATGAACGGCATGGCACCTACTGCGCCGACCGGGTCATCGCCGTCAGTTGGGCGTTAAGGCAGGAGCTCATGTGGATGTACAACCTGCCCGAGGCCAAATGCTGGACGATCTACAACGGAGTGCCCGTCCATAAGTTTGAAGGCATTGTCGATGCCGGAGAAATCAAGCGCCGGCTGGGCATCGGCCCAATGGATCCCACGGTGTTGTTCAGCGGCCGCCTTGCGGTCCAGAAAGCGCCGGACGTCCTCCTGGAAACCGTCCCGGGCCTGCTCCGGTACCACCCGGCAGCCAAATTTATTTTTGCCGGTGATGGCCACATGCGCGGTGACCTCGAACGGCGCGCCCGACAACTGGGCGTGGCCCATGCCACCCGCTTTGTCGGCCATCGCACCGGCCGGGCTCTGATCGAATTATACAAGGCTTGCGATATCGTCTGCGTCCCAAGCCGCAATGAACCTTTCGGGATCACCATCCTGGAGGGCTGGTCGGCCTCCAAACCTGTCGTCGCGTCCCAAAATGGAGGGCCTAACGAATTCATCTGGCACAATGTCACCGGCTTGAAAGTTATTCCCACCCCGGAATCGGTAGGCTGGGGTGTCGGAAGCCTTCTTGCCAATCTTGAATGGGCCCGATGGATGGGAACCAATGGCCGGCATGCCGCCGAAACTGCGTTTACCTGGGATATTATCGCGGAAAAAACAGAGAAGTGTTATCTCTCGTGAAGCCCAAGGCAGGTCATCCGGTCGATTTGACTGAACAGATTCCAACGCGCAGCGGCCTGGCGTTGAATGTTGGGAAAGAAATCGCCCCCGACTCGGTCAGAGTCCAACTGCAAATCCAAAATCCAGGAAAACCGTGCGTGCTGCATTGGGGTCTGCGACAGAGCGGCCAATCACCATGGTTGCTGCCTCCGCCGGAAGTCTGGCCGGCGGATACCCGTGTCGTCAATGCCGCGGTCCAAACCCCTTTTGCCGCGCGCAATGGATACAGCGACATTCTGATACAATTGCCGGCATCCGCGCCGTTTTGCTTCATCGATTTCGCTTTGTTTTTTCCCGATCAACGCGCCTGGGACAATAATAACGGCCAAAACTATCGAATTTCCCTCCCGCTCGCCAATTCGCCGGGCGTGGATCTGATGGAAGCCGTCCGCCAGTTCGGCGCCGGCAGGAAAGTGCTGTTTCAGCGTGAGTTCGAGCTGGCATCCGAAGGGCGGCTGGTCGCGCTCCTGATCGAGGGGGAAAACGGGCGGAACCTGACGCTGTTGACGAACCTGTCCGGTCCGCTTCGCCTGCATTGGGGCATCGCGCGCTATTCCTCAAATGATTGGTTCCTGCCTCCCCCGCCCTTGCGCCCGCCGGGCACTCTCGTCAGCGAAGGGAACAGCGCCCAGACGCCATTCACGCCGGAGGACGGTCTCCTTTGTGTTCACATGGACATTCCTCGGAACGAAGAGCCGATGGGGATCCAATTCGTTCTTCAGCAGACAGAGTCAAATCGGTGGATTAAATACCAGGGCGGAAATTTCTTCGTGCCGTGCAGGCTCGACGACCATAACAAGGCTGCGGGTGATGCGCCGGTGTTGCCGGAGATGACCGGCCAGATCATCCAATCGGAAATGGGCCGGAATTCCTGGACGCTCATGCACCGGTTCAATTTATGCCATGATCTGCTGGACCGGGCCGAGGGCAAACCGGACGCGCTGGCGCTGCTTTTTGTCTGGCTTCGGTATTCGGCGTTGCGGCAGTTGACCTGGCAGCGCAATTACAACACAAAGCCGCGCGAGCTCAGTCATGCCGAGGATCGCCTGACGCAAAAACTTGCCGCTCTTTGGGGGCGCGAATCCAAAGGCCGGCCATTCGTCCGGTTGCTGCTGGCCTGTGTTGGGCCGGGGGGCGATGGCCAGCGGATCCGGGATGAGGTCCTCAACATCATGCACCGCCACCACATCAAGGAGTTGTCGGGACATTTTCTAGAGGAATGGCACCAGAAACTGCATAACAACACGACTCCCGACGACATCGTCATTTGCGAAGCCTACCTGGAATTTCTCTCGTCGAATGGCAGCCAGGAAAGATTCTACCAGAAACTCCAGGAGAAGGGTGTCAGCCGCCAGCGCCTGGAAACGTTCGAACGGCCTATTCGCAGCCAACCCGATTTTGTGCCGCACCTCAAGGATGCATTGCTCCATGATTTCCAGAATTTTCTTCGCATTCTCCGGGCGGTTCACGAAGGGACCGATCTGGAAACCGCGTCAAACGCGGCGCGGTCGCGGCTGGATGCGGACACTCAGAACCTTCTCTCCAGGATCCGGGAACACCGGCAGGGTAATATCGCGCTGCCCACCGTCGTTGGCGAGATCACTGAAGCCCGGCGGCGCATTCATTACGCGCTGGAGAAGGCGTCCTCCCGGGAACTGCTCTACCTGGACCTGGCGTTGGAACAATTTTTCAGGACCGCGGTGGAATACAACCTTCAGCAAGTGACCGAAACCGGCGCACTCTCCGAATTGATAGCGCGCGCGCTTGAAAACCGGCTGCTTTCCTCCGGCGACCCGGAGTTGGCCCTGTGCTTGCAGCATTGGCAGACCGTCACAAAGCAGATGCGGCCTGATGCGGATTGGGCGCTCCACGCAAAATCCGTGGTCGATCGCATTGCGCGGGTGCTCGGGCAATTGATGGATGGCATATACCGGATGCTTCAGCCCAAAGCCGAATTGCTGGGCCACGCTTTTCATGCCGACGCCTGGGTCATCACGTTGTTCAGCGAAGAAGTGGTGCGCGGCGGGAGCCTGGATTTTGCTCTTTCACTCCTGTTACGCCGCCTTGAACCGTTGCTTCGTAAAAATGCCCGGCTGGGAAGCTGGCAGGTGGTCAGCCGCGGCGGCGGGACAGGCATCGTCGAAGTCGTGGATGAACTCCGCGCGGTGCAGGGCAGGCAGTTTGACAGCCCGAGAGTGATTCTGGCCGATAAGGTCCGCGGGGATGAAGACATTCCCGATTCTGTCACCGCCGTGATCGCTCCCGACGTGACTGACATTGTTTCGCACGTCGCGGTCCGGGCGCGCAATGCCGGCCTGTTGTTTGCCTCCTGCTACGACGCCGAAATATTAAAGCGGATCAAGGCTCTCAAAGGCCGGACCGTCCGGGTCGGGGTGAACCCGGCCGGCGATGTCATCGTCGAGGAAGCAGCCGGGGACACCGCCCGCAGCGTGCGTCCTGCGAATCGGCCACGACAATTGAAGCGCCTGCCCGCGTTTAAGGCCTGGGCCCTCTCCGAAGCGGAGTTCGATTCGTCCGAAACAGGCGCCAAGGCGCTCAACCTTCGGGCTATTGCCCCCAAATTACCGGACTGGATTCATCGACCCGTTTCCATCGCGGTGCCTTTCGGGATTTTCGAGAAAACATTGGGCTCCGCAGCCAACCAGGAGATTGCGCGTGAGTATGAAAAAGGGGTGATGGCGGTCGAAGCCGCCCCCGAACGTGTGCTCCCGCAGTTGCGGGAAACCATTCTCAAGCTGAACGCTCCGCGCGAGCTCACGTCCGCATTACGACAAAAGTCCGAGCAAGCACGCCTGCCCTGGCCGAAGGACGACAGCGGACCCTGGGAATGCGTGAAGCGGGTCTGGGCCTCAAAATGGAACGACCGGGCCTATTTCAGCCGCAAGAGCCAGTCTATTGCCCACCAGGACCTGCTGATGTCCGTGCTGGTCCAGCAGGTCGTCGAAGCAGATTATGCCTTCGTAATCCATACCGTGAACCCGTTCACAAATAATCCGGGCGAATTGTATATCGAAATGGTGGCTGGCCTCGGGGAAACTCTCGTCGGCAATTATCCGGGTCGAGCCCTGAGCGCTGTTTGTGAGAAAGGCTCCAGCGATGTTCGATTGCTGTCTTACCCGGGCAAGAGCTTCGCTCTGCGCGGGGGCGGGCTGATTTACCGATCCGATTCCAATGGCGAAGACCTGGAGGCCTTCGCCGGCGCGGGGCTCTACGACAGCGTGATGTTGCCTCAAGCCAAAGAGGAACTGGTGGATTATTCCACCGACCGGCTTGTGTGGGATGACTCTTTCAGGAAACAAATCCTCGAACGCCTCACCGAACTTGGGAAACTGGTGGAAACGGCGGCAGGATCCCCCCAGGATATAGAAGGTGTCTTGCGAAAGGGACAATACTACGTCGTCCAGACCCGTCCCCAGGTCGGGATCAGGCATGAGTGACCTCACGAAACCAGAGGCGGCCGGGAAGCAAACCGCGATCCCGGCTCGCAATGTTTCCCGGCTTCGGCCCCTGATTGCCATTGGAAATCAGACCGCGTTCAGCGCCGCCACGATCCTCGAGCCGTTCGAATATGCCCTGGCAAACTGCTTTGATGCGTTTGAATTTTTCCCGGATAAAAAACCGAGTGGTGAAGGCTGGGATAGCGCGGACCTCAATGCCGAGGAGCGCGCCCGCATCCGCACGAGGGCCGCAATCCAGGGACTCCGGCTTTCGGTCCACGCGCATTGGGCGGCAAATCCATTGCTCCCGGAGTCATTTCCAATCCTTTGGCGTGATCTGGAACTGGCCGAGGCCATCGGTGGGAAGCTCTTGAACATTCATTTGTATCTCGAGGCCGGCATTGGGGCATTCGCGCGAGCGGTCGCGCCGCTGCTGGAAAAGAGCGCGGCAAAGGGAATTCAGATATCGATTGAGAATACGCCGGAGACGCACCCTGCCCATTTCAACGAACTATTCCGCGCAATCAAGGGGTTGGGCTTGCCTGGTTCGGTCCGGACCGGAATGTGTTTCGACATGGGCCATGCGAACCTTTGCTCCGGAACACAGAATGATTTCCTGGGTTACTTCGACCAACTCGAGCCGCACGTTCCGCTGGCGCATGTGCATGCTCATGAGAATTGGGGCGATGCCGACACGCATTTGCCGCTGTTTACCGGCCCTGCTGCGCAAAGCCCGAGCGGCATCGAGGGTTTGGTGCAGCGCATTGAGGCGCGCGGCTACTGCGGGGCACTCATCCTCGAGCAGTGGCCCCAACCCCCTTCCCTGCTGAACACAGCGCGCGACCGCCTCACAGCAATGCTCGATGGACACCGTTGCTGAAGCCCCTCAGCCGAAAAAATCATCGCCAGTCCGAAGCCGGGCGTGGTTTTGGGTTCCGACACTTTATTGGACCGAGGGACTGCCCTACGCCATGGTCGTGACAGTCTCGGTCATTCTCTACAAGCAACTCGGATTTTCCAACGCGCAGATCGCTTTTTCAACGAGCTGGCTCTACCTGCCATGGGTCCTCAAACCCCTGTGGTCCCCGGTGGTGGATCTATTAAAGACCCGACGGCTGTGGATCTGGACGACCGAACTGCTGTTCGGCGCCGGAATGGCCGGGATCGCGCTCACGTTGCCCACCACAAGAGCATTCCAGCTTTCCCTGGCGTTCTTCTGGCTCCTGGCGTTTAGTTCCGCGACACATGACATCGCCGCCGACGGCTTTTACATGCTGGCGCTGCCCGAAAGGGAACAGTCCTTTTTTATTGGCGTTCGCAATTTCTTCTACCGCGTCGCGATGATTTCCGCCCAGGGATTGCTGGTCATGGCGGCAGGTGAAATCCAACAACGGACGGGAAGCAAAGTCCTGGGCTGGAGTCTGGCGTGTGGAATCGGCTCGGCTTTATTTCTGGCCCTTGGCGCCTATCACGGCTTCATGCTGCCCCGACCTGTCTCCGATCATCGCGGCCCAAGCCGTTCATTGAATCAATTGTTCGAACAATTTTTCAGGACATTTGGCGAGTTTTTTCGAAAACCAAAAATCATCCTGCTGCTGGCATTCATCCTGTTTTACCGCTTCGGCGAAGCGCAACTGTTGAAAATCATTGCGCCATTCCTGCTGGATTCACGTTCGACCGGCGGGTTGGGGCTGGATGTGAAACAGGTTGGCTTCGTGTATGGAACCATCGGGGTGATTGCATTAATGCTCGGAGGCATCCTGGGAGGCATTCTGGTTTCGCGCTGGGGCCTGCGGGCATGGCTTTGGCCAATGGTCTGTGTCATGCACGTGCCGGACCTCTCCTTTGTGTTCCTGGCCTGGATCCAACCTCACAACCTCGGGGTGATCTCCGGCTGTGTTGCCGCCGAACAATTTGGATACGGATTCGGTCTGACGGCATACTTCCTCTACCTGATTCACATTGCCCGGGGAAACCATCCGACCGCCCACTACGCCATTTGCACGGGCTTCATTGCGCTCGGAATGATGATGCCGGGATTATGGAGCGGATGGCTCCAGGAGCGAATTGGTTACCTTCATTTTTTCGGCTGGGTCCTGGTCGCCACGATTCCAGGGTTTGTTCTGACAGGCTTGATTTCCTTTGAACCGGATTTCGGCAGGAAATCCGCGTAAGCCGGCAACTGGCGCGGACTATTTTCGCACGAACAGCGCGAGAGCTGCCGTGAAGCTGTGCAGGAAGTTTTTCTTGCCGATGGGCCCCAGTTCGCCATTGCAGAAGAACCCCGCCAGGCCCAATGGACCGAGGCGCTGCTGGATCATCCCCGCGTCATGATGTGGACTGCCAAAAAGACCGACCCCCCGGCCATTGCAACTGCATAAACACCCGCCATAAACGGTGGCCGACTCAAGCTCCTTCCCGGCACGACCGAGCAACTCATTCAAATCCTCCGTCGCTGCCGCCGCATCCCGGCGCTGAAACTGAACCGTCTGGCCCGCGCGGGGAAGAGCGGCGATTGCGATGCTCCCGGTGCGCGCATCGGCTCCCATCAAATTCCGGATCAGGAAATCTCCACGATGAAAGTCCTCCAGGTATTCATTGACGACGAGGCCGATGAAAAGATTGCCACGGGCCTGGCGCTGCTCTTCAGGAGACAGTTTGCCAAACGTCTCCGCCAACACTTCATAGGCAGGACGATTGCCGATCTCATGAATGATGTTTTGCTCCACCTTGGTAAGAGTCCACGTGTCCCCAATCGGGGTGCAACCCTGCGAAATCATCCCTACGATTTTCACGCCGCCACCGAATGAAATGGCGACTCCACCTTCTTCAAACACCTCCCCGTTGAGGTACACCTGCGTGCGCTGCTCGGCAAAATCGCCGCTCGCCAGCCCTCCAAGAACCGGCAGCGACGGGTAGGCTTTGTTCCATGTCCGCAGCCAGCTTTCGCTGTCCAGGTGAAAGGGATCGATGAATACGAGCCAGCCGTTCGTCTGCGGGGGTTTAATGCCGGACTTGAAATGCCAGTAATCGGATTTATCAGCTTGCTGGAGCTCGTCCTGCATGACATGAAATGCCTTCAAGTCGGCGCCGGGAAGCGAGTACAGTCCGAGGATGATCCCGTCGCCCGTCTCGAATTCCAGGTTCTCCGCAATCAAGCCCTGGCTTGAGCAGCCTGCCAGCAATGGAATACGGGCGTGGACACGCAGAATTTCCAGGATTTGCTTTGCGTTGGCGAAGTGCCGGGGGGAGAGAAACACCAGGCCAAGATCCACGCGCGAGGAACGCAACTGCGCCCGCAGCTCCTCGGCCCACCTCTGCAGACCCTCCTCATTGAAATCTCCACCCCAATGGGCGGCGACAGAAAAGTCATTGCTCACAACCCAACTTAGCGGTCAGGCAGGCAAAAGCAATCAGCTCGATCTTGAGCTCGACCTTCTCGCGGCAAGGAAAATCGTACCGGCCGCACGGGCGCTCAAGGCTTTTTCCGGTTTGTGAATCGGAATGTTCCTGCGAATATCACCTGCATGAAAGAGCGCCTCGGGATTCTGACAGGCGGCGGGGATTGTCCCGGACTGAACGCGGTCATTCGGGCGGTGGTAAAATCGGCCAGCAAACAAGGCTGGGAGACGATTGGTTTCATCAACGGCTTTGAAGGGTTGCTGGAGCCGGTGACGTATCGCCATTTGGATTACAAGGAGATGGACTCGCTGCTGTTCATGGGCGGCACGATTTTGGGAACCACCAACAAAGGCCGTTTCACGGCCAAAACCGGGCATGGAGAATCGCAAGCGGTGCCTGTGGAGATTCTCGACCGGGCAAAGGCGGCGTTCCAACAGCTCGGTTTGCGGGCGCTGGTGATTCTGGGCGGAGACGGGTCTCTCAGCATTGCCCAACAACTGTTCGAACGGGGAGTCCCGCTCGTGGGAGTGCCCAAAACGATCGACAACGATCTGGACGCGACCGCGTTCACCTTTGGATTTGACTCGGCCGTTGCGTGCGCGACCGATGCATTGGACCGGCTGCGGACGACGGCGCAGAGTCACGAGCGCGTGATGGTGCTGGAAGTGATGGGGCGTTATGCGGGGTGGATCGCCGCGCACTCGGGCATCTCCGGAGGCGGAGATGTGATCCTGATCCCGGAAATCCCATTTCACTATGAATCCATCTGCGCGAAGATTGCGGAACGGGAGCGGGAAGGAAAACGGTTCACGCTGGTGGTGGCGGCTGAAGGCGCGCGAGAGAGTGGAAAGGATTTTGTCACCAGCGCCAGTCCGGAGGAGAACCGTGAAGCGCACCTGGGCGGAGTGGGAGCTGTGATCGCCCGCGAGATTCAGCGGCGGTGCGGGAAGGAAACGCGGGTGTGCGTCCTGGGCCATCTTCAGCGCGGCGGGGCGCCGACGTCCTTTGATCGGCTGCTCTGCACCCGGTTCGGCGCCAAAGCAGTGCAGTTAATTGCCGAGGAACAATACGGCCAAATGGTCGCGTTCAGGCCTCCCGAAACGGCGGCGGTCAGCATTTCAGAGGCAATCGGCCGGCTCCGCACAGTGCCCCCTGACGGCGAACTGGTCCAGACAGCGCGGGTGCTGGGAATCACCTTCGGCGATTAGGCAAATGCAAAAAAAAGGCCGGCATTGAGCCGGCCTTGTGAAATGCAACAGGCGGTTATCCAGCGAGCGGATTTTCCACCGGAGCGGCTGCCGCCGGCTCCTCTTCCGCCTCGGGTTCGTCGGGCAGCTCCACCAGAGGTTTTAAGGAGACTTTCCGATGGTGATCGAATCCCGTTCCGGCGGGAATGATGTGCCCCATGATGACGTTTTCCTTGAAGCCGCGCAGGTAATCGACCTTGGCGCGCGTGGCGGCTTCGGTCAGCACGCGGGTTGTATCCTGGAAGGACGCGGCGCTCAGGAAACTTTCGGTTTCCAGCGAGGCCTTGGTGATGCCCAGCAGCACAGGCTGTGCTTCGGCGGGCTTGCCACCCATCTTTTCCACGCGCGAATTTTCTTCGTCGAAATCCAGCTTGTCCACCTGCTCGCCCCAGAGGAACGTGGTGTCGCCCGGTTCGGTGATGCGCACTTTGCGAAGCATCTGGCGGACGATGATTTCGATGTGTTTGTCGTTAATGGTAACGCCCTGGAGCCTGTAGACTTCCTGGACTTCGTTGACCAGGTGCTCTTCGAGTTCCTGCGGGCCGCAGATATCCAGGATCTCGTGGGGATCGATTGGTCCTTCGGTCAATTGCTGGCCTTTTTTGACGTAATCGCCCTTGAAGACAATCACGTGCTTGCCGATCCGGATGAGGTGTTCCTCTTCCACGCCGGTCTGCTGGTCCTTGATAATGATGCAGCGTTTGCCGCGCACGCTGGGACCGAAGTCCACAACGCCGTCGATCTTGGAGATTTCCGATGCGTCCTTGGGACGCCGGGCTTCGAACAGTTCGGCCACCCGGGGCAAACCGCCGGTGATGTCCTTGGTTTTCGCGGTTTTGCGCGGCGTCTTTGCCATCAATGTTCCGGCCACAATCTTGTCCGTTTCATTGACCACGATATGCGCCCCGGAAGGGATGGGATAATTCCCGGCGACTTCCCCGCTTTCATCGGTGATGATGATGGTTGGGTGCAGGTCTTCTTTGTGTTCGATGACGACCATGGCTTCCTGCTGGGTTTGCTCGTCCAGCTCCTGCTTCATGGTGACGCCTTCGATGATGTCGTGGAACTTCACGCGTCCGGCTTTCTCGGAGAGAATGGGGACATTGTACGGGTCCCATTGGACGAAGGTTACGCCCTTCTTGACCTTGGAGCCGTCCTGGACTGAGATGACGGCGCCGATGACGACGTTATGGTTTTCCAATTCCCGGCCGTCTTCGCCGAGGATGGAGACCGACCCGTTTTTATTCAGCACGATGTTATTGCCATCCTCGAGCCGGACCAGGCGCAGTTCGTTATAGCGGATCATGCCGTCGAACTTGGCTTTGATCTGCGGGATCTTGAACACCTGGGCTGCGGTTCCACCGATGTGGAATGTGCGCATCGTCAACTGCGTGCCGGGTTCGCCGATGGATTGGGCGGCGATGATGCCGACGGCTTCGCCCAGTTTGACGAGGGCGCCGGTGGCCAGGTTTCGGCCGTAGCAATACATGCAAACGCCGTGTTTGCTTTCGCAGGTCAGCACGGAGCGGATTTTGACCTTCTCAACGCCGGCCACGTCGATCTGGCGGGCCTTGATCTCGTCAGCTTCTTCGTTCGCCCGCACCAGGATTTCCTTTGGATTCTGGGGATTGACGACGTCATCGCAGGAATAGCGTCCCACGAGGCGTTCGCTGAGCTTGACGACTTCGTCTTCGCCCTCGTAAATCGCCTGCACCCAGATGCCGTTGGTGGTTCCGCAATCCTGCTCGCGGATGATGACGTCCTGGGCCACGTCGACGAGTTTGCGGGTCATATAACCCGAGTCGGCGGTCTTCAGGGCAGTATCGGCGAGACCTTTGCGCGCGCCGTGAGTCGAGATGAAATACTCGAGCACAGTGAGACCCTCGCGGAAGTTTGACAGAATCGGTTTTTCGATGATGTCGCCCGAGGGCTTGGCCATGAGGCCGCGCACGCCGGCGAGCTGGCGCACCTGTTGCCGATTTCCTCTCGCCCCGGAGTCCACCATCAGGAAGACGGGGTTGTATTCCTTCTTGCCCTGGTTCTTTTCCAGGGTGCGGAACATCACGTTGGAAATCTGGTCGGTGCAATGCGTCCAGATATCGATGACTTTGTTGTAACGTTCGCCCGGCGTAATAACGCCCTTGCGATACTGCTTCTCGACTTCGCGGATCTGCTTCTGGGCCACCTCGATTTCCTGGCCCTTCTCATCAGGAATAATCATGTCGTCGATCCCGATGGAGACGCCGGCCTTGGTGGCTTCGCGGAAGCCCAGTTCTTTGAGCTTGTCGAGCATGATCACGGTTTTCTCGTGACCGCAGACCTTGTAACAGCGCCAAATGAGGTCGCCCAGTTCGGATTTCTTCACCGGCTTGTTTGGGAAGCCCAGCTCAGGCGGCCAGATTTCGCTGAACAACACCCTTCCGACCGTCGTCTCGATGATCTTCTTATTGGCATCCCCGAGCACCGTCTGCTTTCCGAAATCCGGATTGGCGAGGCGGATGCGCTCGTGGGTTTTCATCGCGCCGTCGTCGTAGGCGAAAATGGCTTCGGTTTTTGAGCCGAAGAGTTTGAGAGTGCCGAGATCGGCCGGCGCGGGTGTGCGCGGTTCGGCCGTCAGGTAATAGCAACCCAGTGTGATGTCCTGCGTCGGCGTGATGATGGGCCTGCCGCTGGACGGGCTGAAAATGTTATTCTGCGCCATCATCAGCAAGCGCGCTTCCAATTGCGCTTCCACGGACAGCGGCACATGAACCGCCATCTGGTCGCCGTCGAAGTCCGCGTTGTAGGCGGTGCAGACCAGCGGATGGATCCGGATGGCTTCGCCTTCGATGAGCTGGGGTTCGAACGCCTGGACGGAGAGTCGGTGGAGGGTGGGGG
>Ga0075520_1000120_pt1 | contig 27398 bp, 22 predicted proteins | sample NGEPerB_FD_75100 | JGI IMG/M metagenome (GOLD analysis project Ga0075520, IMG submission 75100) | Arctic peat soil microbial communities from the Barrow Environmental Observatory site, Barrow, Alaska, USA - NGEE PermafrostAB12-B | ecosystem: Environmental > Terrestrial > Soil > Wetlands > Peat ... | reverse complement strand
GCGCGGAGCGCGGCTGTGTCGAAGACCAGCCGCAGCACGTCCGAACGCACTGGATGGATCGAGCCTGCTGCGGCTGGTTTCTCGTCGCTGCGCTCCTCCAAACACAGCCGCGCTCCTCCAAAACCGAGTGCCTTCACTTCTCACCCACTTTTAATTCGCTCCAAAAGTTTGTTTTCATCGGCCTGGTTCTGTGTTCCCCTGTGGTTTGATGAAATGCGTCATTCTCGCCGCGGGGAAGGGCACGCGCATGCGGGACCTGACCCAGGAAATGCCCAAACCCATGCTCAAGGTCCAAGGCAAACCCATCCTCGAACACATCCTTGAAGGCGTCCTCGCGGCAGGCATCGACTCGGTGTTCATCGTCACCGGCTTTCGAGCGGATATGGTCGAGGACCATTTTGGGGACGGGTCCAAATGGGGGGTTCAAATCACGTATGGCCGCCAGGCCGTGCAGGATGGAACCGGCAAAGCCCCCGAACTCGCGAAGGCATTCGTGGGCGCCTCTCCCTTCCTCCTCACGTACGGCGACATTCTCGTCAACCCGCAAACATACAGTCTCATGGCGCGCCGATTTGAGTCCGGCGATTTTTCCGGACTTGTGACGGTCACTCGCGGCGAAGATGTCACCAAGGGCGGGTTGAACTTTTTTGACGTGCAGTTCCGGTTGCAGCGGATCGTGGAAAAACCCGGCCCGGAACAACTGGAACAATTGCGACGCGAAGGGTGGATCAAGCCGAATGGCCCGGTCTGGTACAATGCCGGAATCTATATCTTCAAGCCGGCCCTGTTCGATTTCACAGCCCGGCTCGAAAGGTCACCCCGGGGCGAATATGAACTTACCCAGGCAATCAATGCGATGCTGGCCGCGAAACTTCCGATCGCAGGATTGGAGATCCAGGGCCGCTGGGTCGATGTGCGGGATCCGGAGACTCTGGCCAGGCTGGAACGAGAAGCAAGAAGGAAGACTTGAGAGGTCAGAGGGGAGAAGCGTCAGACTCTCGAGTTTCAGCACAGGACCTGCCGCTTGTCCTTCTCACTGGGCACTTCCACTGCTACGTCACAAACTTTGGCTCATGAACGGGCCCCAGGCCATGCTTGCGGAGCAACTCGATGAATTTGGATATCCCGCGTTTCTCATCGGCTCCGAGGTGGTAGTGAATGTGCCAGCCGAGATAATCCTTCCGGAAATTGAAATCATAGTCCGTGCGGGTCTGAATGATGTGATCCAGCGTATCCAGCCCGAAGTCGTGCGCTTCGCGCAGCAGCCGGCGCAACTCGGCATTCTGGACTCCGCGCCGCAATGCCCAGACCGCATAGACAAAGGGAAGCTGCGTCATATCGAACCAAATCTCGCCCAGGTCGCAGAGGTCATGCTCGTGAGGGCCCAGCAAGAAGTTCAATGCCGTGTCTCCTATTAACAGGGCGTAGTCGGGCAGCGCGGCGAAATCATAGCTGGGCAAGGGGCGGAACTCCGGTTTGAGGCCTTTCTCGGCCAGGATCACTTTGAGAAGGTTGACGCTGGTGATTGACGCGGGATCGCAGTAGATGGTCTGCGCCTGTTCGATCGGCTTGCGGTGCGCCAGCAAAATGCTTTGAACCTCGCCCAGCGAAGCAATCGCGATTTCGTCGAGCACGTCATAGCGATCGGTGAACAACACTTCCGCCACGCTGACGAGTGCGGCATCCAATTCGTCGCGGCGCAGCATCTCCGCCAATTGTGAGGGCACGGCGAAGGTGATTTCCCCCTCGAGCCCGCGTGTGAGCGGGACCGCGTTGAGGTAGGGGACCGAGCCGACACGGAACGGGGCGAGGGATTGTTCGAGGTGGCTTTCGCGCTGGGCATTGGCCGCGCGCTTCTCGTGTTCGATCCGGCGCGCCAGGTCCTCCGCGCTTTCACGCGGAGCCATGTGCAATTTGGACGGGCCGTTGGGCAGTTTCATCGAGCCTCCCCTGTTACAGCGGCGTGGTGGCAACATCCAGGCTTTTTGGCGGCATTCGATCTCATGCGGTTGCCAGGTTTCCTTCGAGCATTGCTGATGGCCCGGAGCCTGTCCGGGCTTCGGCTCCCTGCGCGGGCGCATCTTCCCACACCTTCACCGGTTCGTAAAACGTATTTCGCTGCACCGGCGTGCGGCCCGCTTCACGGATTGCTTTTACCATTTCGGCTTCGGTCTGCAGTTGCGGCGTGGCCGCACCGGCCATGTGAAAAATGTGCTCTTCCAGGACTGTCCCATGCAAATCGTCCGCGCCGTAATTCAAGGCCACTTGGGCCAGCTTCAGTCCCATGCCCACCCAGTAGGCTGTGATGTGCTCGAAATTGTCCAGGTAGATGCGGCTGACCGCAATCGTCCGCAGCGTGTCATATCCCGTCGGAGCATGTTCCACCGGGATTTGATTGTTCTCGGGATGATACGGAAGGGGCACAAAGCCCACAAAACCGCGCGTCTCATCCTGGAGCGCGCGCAACTGGCGCAAATGATCCACGCGGTCCGCGGCGGTTTCGACGTGCCCGAACAGCATCGTGCACGTGCTGCGTCCGCCCATGCGATGCCATGCGCGATGGACGCCCAGGTACTCCTCGGCCGATTCCTTGCCGCGGGCAATGGTCGACCGGATTTGGGGCCTGAAGATTTCCGCGCCGCCGCCGGTCAATGAATCCAAACCCGCGGCCTTGAGTTCGCGCAAAACCTCCTCGACGGGTTTTCGCGCAAGCCAGGCAAGGTGCAGAATTTCAATGGCGGTGAAGCATTTGAGCTGCAACCGCGGATCCAGCGCCCGCAGCGATGACATCATCTGGACGTAATAGCTGAACGGGAGCGAAGGGTGGAGTCCGCCGACAATATGGAGCTCCGTCACGCCGATCTTGAGGGCTTCGCGCGCCTTGTCCAAAATCTGGTCCAGCGTCAGCTCAAAGCCGTCCGCGTCGCGCTTCTTGCGGGCGAACGAGCAGAACTGGCAGGAGAGGATGCAATAATTGGAATAATTGATGTAGCGATTGATGATGTAACTCGCGCGATTGCCGGTGTCGCTGCGGCGCGAGCGGGCGAGATCGGCGATTGTTCCGACGGCATTGAGGTCCTTGCTTTCGAACAGTCGCAACGCATCCGTTTCTGAAATGCGCTCGCTCGCGGCGACTTTGTCATAAAGATCGCGCAGTTCGCTGCGGTGAATCAAGAGGTGCATCCGAAACAAAGGTTAGCAGAATCCGGCCGATTGGCAAAAGGACGAAAAAGACAGTCAGTGAATCAGTGAGTCAGTGAATTAATTGGTCGGGTAATGTCGGGAATTCTTTGACTCACTGACTCATTGACTCATTGACTTATTTTAAATCCGCCCTGAAAGATCACTTCGGCGAGGGTCACGAGGAGAAAGACGGTGCTCACGACCGCGTTGAGCCGGAAAAAGGCGACATTGATCCAATTGAGGCTGCGGCGGCGGGCGATCCAGTGTTCCAGCACGAGGCATCCCACGATGATAAACCAGCCGGTGATGTAGGCGATGCGGAATCGGCAGAGCAGGCCAAAGGCGAGCAGCAGGCCGCACATGATCATGTGGGACAGGAACGAGGCTTGCAGGGCGTTCTTCGGGCCCCAGGCCACCACGAGCGAATGGAGGCCATGGGCGCGATCAAAATCGTAATCCTGCAGCGCGTAGATGATGTCAAATCCCGCGAGCCAGAGAACGACGGCCGATGCGAGCGTCGTCATCTGGACAATTTCCATGGGCGAAACGTGGCTGCCTTTGACGGCGAGCCATGCGCCGACGGGGGCCAATGCCAGGGAGAGGCCCAGGAAAAAGTGAGAATACTGGGTAAACCGTTTGGTGAGGGAATAGAAACAAATGACGCACAGTGCGATCGGGGAGAGATAAAAGCAGAGCAGGTTCAGAAACCATGCGGCAATCACCAGGCCCGCGCAGGAGATGGCGCACAGTGCGGTCGCGCCGGCCATGGTGATGGTGCCTGCGGGCAGATGCCGGCCGGCGGTGCGGGGATTGAGCGCGTCGAGCTGGCGGTCAACGATCCGGTTAAAGCTCATCGCGGCCGTGCGGGCGCAGACCATGGCCGCGAGAATCAGAAGAAGAATACGCAACCCCGGCCAGCCCCGATTATCGCGCGCCGCAACTCCCATGGCCGCCAGGGCGAAGGGCAGGGCAAAGATGGTGTGGCTGAACCGGATGAAGGAAGACCACTTTTTGAGCGTCGCGAACATTTAGTCTCTACAATCCAAAATTTTTGAACATCCAACATCCAACATCCAACTCCCATCGTGGTGAACCAAGAATTGATCAGACCCTTTCATTGCGATGAGCATTCACGAGGCGGCCTTCTGTTTCGCTGTGCGAATGCTGGCGAAAAAAATGCGAATTAATTCGTCGCACTCAACGAGCACGCAGTCCAGCATCTTCTGGTTGCCGGCCCAGCCTTTTGCCTGAATTAGCCGAGCCCAGCGTCATGTTTCACGCAATTCTTTCAAACAGATCTTCAGTTTGTGGATAAAATCCTGCCGCGATTCAGCGTCTTCCGCCTCTGCATGATTTGGATACGGTGAAGTTCCAGACCTTAAGATCTGGGCAGCGACATGATTTCCCGATCGATTGGAAGGCAAGCTCTCCGACAGGTCAATCACTGCCGAGGCAAAGGCCATCAATCTGTCTTCCAAATCGTAAACCCTTTTTTGAGCGTCGCCCTCATTAAGCATGGATGCAGGAGATCCATTCTCCTCGCGGAGATTGTACACAGCCCTGCGAGTGATCACCTCCCGACATTTCACCCGACTTCGACATTGGATGTTGGATGTTGGTTGTCGGATGTTCGTTTTGGCTTTCCCCGTTTTCATTCCCGTTCCTCCCCCCAGCGCTTCACCAGGTTTTGGGGGATGCCCAGGTGATCCAGGACCCGGGCCACGACTGTGTCCGCCAGTTCCTCCAAGGTTGCTGGCCGGGTGTAAAAGCTGGGATTGGCCGGCAACACCGTAGCCCCGGCTTGCAGGAGCAGTTCCATGTTTTTAATGTGGACCAGGCTGAGCGGGGTTTCACGCGGAACGAGAATCAGTTTTTTTCTTTCCTTGAGCACCACGTCGGCGGCGCGCAGCAGCACGTCTTCGCTGTATCCATGCGCGATCCGGCCCAGGGTCCCCATCGTGCAAGGAATCACCACCATGGCATCGGGCGGGTTGGAGCCGCTGGCGAAGGGCGCGTTCATGCCTTTGACCGGGTGAACGACCGCGCCGGCCGGAGGCCTCAAACCGCCAGGCAGTTCTTCGGCGATGACCTGCCGGGCATAATTGCTGAGCACCACATGAATTTCCTCACGTTGAGGATCCAGGTTGTCGAGCAGGCGCTGGGCGTAAATCATGCCGCTGGCGCCCGTAATGGCCACGAGTATTTTCATGCGGTTCCCTTTCGGCTCGCATTATGACCTGCCTCCGATGAACCGACAAGCGCGCGCGCAGACTGAAACAACTTGAGTCAATCGCGTCCTTGCGCAGAATGAAGCGCGTGTTCATGCCCCGGCACATCCTGATATTCGCTTTGTTGTCTTTGCTGCCCGGATGCTCCACCGGCCCGCGCCCGCGACTGGACCCACGAATCCCTCGAACGGGTCCCGGAACCCCCCCGGCTGGCGCCGCCTCCGGGTTCACTCCCTGAATCGACCCCTCTGTTGCCGAGCCGGTATGCCGATACCTGGATTCCCCTGGGCCGCTGGGCGCGCCAGCATGGGTACGGAAATCTTCGTCTCCTCTCCAGGGCGGAGGACACAAAGTTTGCGCTGAACACGACCAACGGCACCTTCACGGCCCTGGCGGGGACATTGCTGGCAAACTGGGATGGGTTGGAATTGCATTTGGGATTTGAGCCTCAACTCATCGGCAACCAGATCTTCCTGCATACGCTCGATCTGAAAAAAAATCTTGAGCCCCTGATTCACAGCCCGGAACTGCAGTGGAGAGAGAGGCCGGTCATTGTTGTCGACCCCGGCCATGGAGGGCAGAACACGGGCGCGTCGAACATGGCGAGCGGGTTGTGCGAGAAGGAATTCACTTTGGATTGGGCCAGGCGGCTGGAACGCCTGCTCACGGACCGTGGCTGGCAGGTATATTTGACGCGCACCAACGACGTGGACGTGACGCTCTCAAACCGCGTGGCCTTTGCGCAGGAACACCGGGCCGACTTGTTCATCAGCCTGCACTTCAACTCAGCCGCTCCCAGCCAGGAGCAGGCCGGGCTCGAAACGTACTGCCTGACACCCGCCGGAATGCCCTCCACGCTGACGCGCGGTTACGAAGATGATCTGACCGCGATTTTTCCAAACAACTCCTTTGATGAGCAGAACCTCCAATGCGCGGTCCTTCTGCATCGCGCCTTGTTGCCGGTCGTCGGCTATGACAGGGGGGTGCGTCGTGCGCGCTTTCTGGGCGTTCTGCGCGGGCAATCCCGGGCCGCCGTCCTCATTGAAGCGGGTTTTCTTTCCAATCCACGCGAAGCGCGGCTGATTGCCGACCCCGAGTACCGCCAGAGGCTGGCGGAGGCCATGGCCCGGGCATTGGCGCCCGCCGCTTCAAGCCGCCAGTCGCAGGACTGAAACGCGGCAACCAAACCTGATGAAACCGTATATTCTGGTCACCGGCGGCGCGGGTTTTATTGGCTCGCACCTGGTGGAGCGGTTGCTGGCGGATAACCAGGCCGTCGTTGTGCTCGATGATCTTTCCACCGGCGCCCTCGACAATCTGCGCGCCGTCGCAGCCCATCCCCAACTGCGCATCGTGACATCCCGGATTTCCGAATGCCCCGATCTGGCCGGGCTCGTTTCCGAAGCGGCATCCATTTACCACCTGGCTGCCTCGGTGGGTGTGGAACTGGTTCTGCAGTCGCCGCTGCGAACATTGGAGACAAACGTGGGTGAAACGGAGCTGTTGCTCAAAGCCGCCGCCCAGGCCAAGGTCCCGATGCTGCTGGTGTCCAGTTCGGAAGTCTATGGGAAGAGCGAGAAGCACGAGCTGTCTGAGGAAGACGATTTGTTGATCGGTCCGCCTGGCAATGGCCGATGGGCCTACGCCTGTTCGAAGTTAATGAACGAGTTCATGGGATTGGCGTACGCCCGTGAGCGCGCGCTGCCCGTGATCATCGCCCGGCTCTTCAATACGGTGGGGCCGCGCCAGACCGGGAAATACGGGATGGTTTTGCCGCGCTTCATCAGCGCCGCCAGGCGGGGCGAGCCCCTGAGGGTCTTTGGCGATGGACTTCAGACCCGGTGCTTCTGTTACGTCCCGGATACCGTCGGAGCCCTGGTCCGGCTGCAGGGTTGTCCCGGTGCCCGGGGGCAGGTCTTTAATGTGGGTGGAGACTTCGAGGTAACCATACTCGACCTGGCAAAGAGTGTTGTTCAAATCATGGGCTCCAAATCGGCCATCGAATTGGTTCCATACCATCTCGCGTATGCGGCCCCGTGCGACGACATGCGCCGCCGCAAGCCTGCCCTGGACAAACTTGCCCGCGCGACCGGGTTTCGGCCCGCCACGCCCCTGCGCGAGATGATTCTCAGGACGGCCGCCTCGATCGGGTGATTTAAAAAAAGAAAGGCGTCCACCTGGACGCCTTTCCGCAATTATCAGGACCGGTTGGCTTACTTGAACTGTAACCGGTTGCTGCCGATACTCAGGTTTCCGACTGTGTCACTGTGCTGGATGTCGCCGCTGGCCTTAAAGGCGTCCTGCAGCGCCGAGCCGTTCAACGTTTCCACATGGCTGTCTGTGAAAGCGACGTTGCCGAGTTTGGAATGCTGGTTGTCACCCCATCCGACCCACATCGTGAGGTCAGCCACCGCAGTCGGTGGCTGGTCGTAATTGGTGCCGATGGCGGCAGTCGCGGGCAGGCCGTCGCCAAAGAGATGGCCGGCAATCGGGTTCACGTTCTTGTTCATGTAACCCAAGTTGTGATCGCCCGTCAAAAACATCTGCGGATAATTGTCGTCGGCGTCAACGCCGATGAAATAGCTCACGTTCTTCCAGTTCTTGTAGTAGATGGTTCCCGGAACAGGGGTGTTGTTGGGGGAAAGGCCCAGGAAGCTTGTGGCCTGTGAACGCTGATTGTCATATTCCGAGGGGCAGAAAAGAATCTTTGGCGTGCTCAACTCGTTGGACATGACAAAGAAGATCGAAAACACACCCAGGCAGGGCTGTCCGGTCCCGACCGCCGGTGAGTAGTTTTGAACCTGATCCGTGTTGACGGCGATCGTACCCAAAGCTTGCTTTGCCCCGCCGCGCGTGGCGTCCACCGACATCGGGTACAGTTCCTGGTTGTCGCCGCCCCAGAGCCGGATCGCGACGCAGACTTGTTTGAGGTTGTTGACGCATTGAATGCGTTGCGCCTTCTTCTTCGCAGCGGCCAGTGCCGGCAGCAGCAAAGCGGCCAGGATCGCGATGATCGCGATCACCACGAGCAGTTCGATCAGGGTGAACGCTCGGATTTTCTGACTGAATTTCTTCATATGCTTTAGTGAATTGATTTAGTTTTTCGGCAAACAGTTCGCGAACTCTAGGTAATTCGCCCTCGCTGTCAACCCGTTTCTGACAATCTCCAAGCACTGCCGGTGCCAGCATGCCTTTTAAGCGAAATACACGGAAATAATGCGTTGGAAACACTCGCGTGCTCGTCAATTTCACGCACTTCGCGTGAGGATGCCGCAGACGGTCTGCACGCGCTTTCGGCCGCCCGAATGTTGCGCCGCCAGCCGCTTTTGGTACTCTGACTTCATGGCCTTCAATTCCTTTTCGGATTTTCTCGATGCGCTCGACACGGCGGGGGAATTGAAGCGAGTCGCGCAGCCCGTCGCCACCGAGCTCGAAATCACCGAATTGTCCGATCGCGAGATGAAATCTCCCGGCGGAGGCAAAGCGCTGCTGTTCGAAAAGCCCACCGTCAACGGGAACCTGTCGCCATTCCCTGTTGCCATCAACACCATGGGTTCTCCAAAGCGGATGGCCATGAGCTTGGGAGTCGATTCCGTGGACGAGCTCGCCCGGGAAATGGGAGCCTTGTTGCAGGCGCGGCCGCCGACATCCGTCCGCGAAACCATCCAGCTTCTTTCGGCCGCCATTGAACTGAGGCATGCCCGGCCAAAACTGGTGAAGGGGGGACGGTGCAAGGAGATCATCCGGAAGTTCGACCCGGCCGATATGAGGAAGGAACCGTGGCCGCCGGCTCCGGATATCGTGCGCATGCCTGGCGGTGCATCGATGACGGGGCCATTTCCGACGCTCCTGGATCTGCCGATTCTGAAATGCTGGCCATTGGATGGCGGGCGATTTGTGACGTTGCCGTGCGTGGCCACAAAGGATCCGGAGACTGGCCAGCGCAATCTCGGCATGTACCGCATCCAGATTTACGACGAGCGGACCACGGGCATGCACTGGCAGTTGCAGAAGGTCGGGGCCCGGCACGGGCGTCGTTATTATCAAACCGGGGAGCGGATGCCGGTGGCAGTTTTCCTGGGAGGGGATCCGGTGTTCACGTTCTGCGCCACGGCGCCGCTGCCGGATGGACTCGATGAGTTTCTCCTGGCCGGATTCCTGCGCAAAAAATCGGTCGAGCTCGTCAAGTGTGAGACCGTTGACCTGGAAGTTCCCGCGAACGCCGACTGTGTGATTGAAGGCTACGTTGATCCTCGGGAACCCTTGCGCGAGGAGGGACCGTTCGGGGATCACACCGGCTATTACACGCTGCCCGAGCCCTATCCCGTCTTTCATGTCACCGCGATCACTCACAGCAAGGACGCTGTCTATCCCGCGACGATTGTGGGGATGCCCCCGATGGAGGATTTTCACATGGGCAGCGCTTCGGTGAAACTGTTCCTGCCGATATTGAAAATGAACTTCCCTGAACTGGTGAATCTGGCCCTGCCGGCAGAAGGGGTGTTTCACAACCTGGTTTTCGTCAGCATCAGGAAAACCTACCCGATGCAGGCGTACAAAATCATGCATGGCTTGTGGGGGATGGGCCAGATGATGTTCACGAAGTACATTGTCGTCGTCGACGATGATGTGGACGTGCACGACACTCGACAGGTGTTGTTCCGCGTTTGCGCCAACACTGATCCGCAGCGCGACAGCATTTTCACCCGGGGACCGGCCGACGTGCTCGACCACGCGACCACCGAAATCGCCGTCGGCAGCAAGCTTGGCATTGATGCGACGCGCAAGCTTCCGGAGGAAGGTTACAAACGCCGGTGGCCGCCGCTGATTCAAATGGATGAGGCCACGCGAAGGAAGATCGATGCTGCATTTTTTCCGAAAGCCTGATCCCCGCGCGCAGTTCATTGATGGATTGCTTCCGATGCTCCAGAGGAGTCGTCATTTGCCATTCGCTGCATGAGCGGTCGAAACAGACAAAATCGCCGCAAGCCGCCGAAGCAGTCGAAATCCGCGGTCGAGTCCGCCGAGACAGCTTTGGTTGAAGAGCCCAAATCCGCCAAAGGGCCGGGCACGATTTCGCTGGGCCTGGATCATCTTTCTGGTTTTGGCAACATCCGTGCCTTACCTGGTCAATTGGTTTTCCACACCCGCCGGATGCCACTACACTTGGATCCAGCCGCCCTATCCCGAAGATTCCTTCGCGTACATGGCATGGTCTCAACAGGCCGCCTACGGCAGCCTGCTCTTTCATGTCAAGTTCACAGCGGTCCCACACTCCGCGTTTTTGTTCAATCCTTTCTTCCTGGCATGTGGATGGATCAGCTCGTTGCCCGGCTGCAACGTCGCAGTGGTTCACTGGGCGGCCAAATCCCTCGGCGTGGTCTGCTTCTTTCTGGCTTTTTTCAAATACACCGATTACCTCGCGCTGAATCGATTTCAGTCCACCCTCGCCACCATCCTGGTGGGAGTATCGGGCGGGTTCGGCGGTCTTTTGGCCTTTGTGGGTTTAGGCAAGCCGATGCAAAAAATCCACCTGGTGCCGGCCGATGTCTGGGTCGTCGACGCGAATACTTACTGGTCGCTTTTGTGGAACCCGCTGTTTCCGTACTCCCTCACCTTGATGCTGTTGTCCATCTATTGGCTGGATCGAGGAACACGCAACGGACGCACGTCCGATCTGTGGCGTAGCGGGCTTTCGACGGGTGTGCTGGCGCTGGTGCATCCTTATTCCCAGCCCCTCTTGTTTGCTCTAGCCGTCGCGATTACCTGGGTTCGGAGACGGAAAGAGTCCGTGGCGTACCTGTGGCGCTTTTTTTGGCTGTGTTCCCGTTTGCGTTGTATGTGGTCCTCCTGGCCGAGTTCGATCCCATGGTGTCCAGTCACAATGCGCAGGGAGAAATGCCCAGCCCATCCCTGGTCAGCTACGCGCTCGGGTTCGGATTGCCTTTGCTGGCATGCCTCGCCGGCATCGCGGCCGCATGGAAGCTCTGGGTCCGCCAATATTGGCAGGTCCTCCTCTGGTTTCTGCTCTGTCTCGGGTTTTGTTACCTCCCTTTCTGGTTCCAAAGAAAATTCATCTTCGGCGCCCACATCCCGCTGTGCATCCTGGCGGCGATTTCCACGGACGCGCTTCTGCGAAAATGCTTGGACCCGCGCCTGCGCAAACGAGCCGTCATCACCTCAGCTATTGTCCTGCTTCCCTTGCTCATCTCCACACCCGTTTACCTGCTGCTGGACGCGCGCCATGCAGTTCAACTCAATCTCGAACGGTCCTATTTCATCAGCAACGACCTGGTGGAGGGGCTGAATTACCTGAAGTTGCACACGCGACCCGATGACGTTGTTTTCGCCAACGTGGCTTCCAGCCGATTAATACCCGCTTTTGCCGGGAACACCGTCCTGTGGGGGCATTGGGCCATGTCGGTGGATTACGAGCAACGCAAGGATTGGTTTGCGGATCTGTTTCACAAAAATGGCAACTGGGCCGACAAGAAACGGTGGAGCCAGTTCTGGGGGAATAATGTTCGATACATCTTTGCCGATGGCGCGATTCGCAAGTCGATGGACGAATATCCGTGGGCGTGGCGGATTATCCTTGCCGGGGCGGACCAGGTGTTCGCCAATGACTCGGTCGTCATCTACCGCAGGCCGGAGCGGCCGCCGGTTCCGTGACTGGATCGGCTTTTGGCGAGCTTGCCCGTCTGTAGCAGAGCCGCGTAGTATTTTCAAGTGCGGCGCACTCCATGAACAACGATTCAGCCTGGCAACAAAATGAAATCCATTAAACTCACCCTCATCCTCATCCTCATCGGCTGCCTCACGTCCGCCGTCACGTTTGCGCAAAAATTCGATCAGCTCGCCCAGACCCCGCCCATGGGATGGAACAGCTGGAACAAATTCGCTTGCGACGTCAGCGAGGAGCTGATCCGGCAAGTTGCCGATGCGATGGTTTCTTCCGGGATGAAGGATGCGGGCTACCTGTACATCAACATTGACGATTGCTGGCATGGCGAAAGAGACGGCCAGGGTTTCATTCATCCTGATGCGAAGAGATTTCCCTCGGGCATGAAGGCGTTGTCCGACTATATCCATTCCAAGGGGCTTAAGATGGGCATTTATTCGGATGCGGGCTGGAAGACCTGCGGTGGCAAGCCGGGAAGCAGGGGGCGCGAATATCAGGACGCGCAGATGTACGCGCAATGGGGAATTGATTATTTGAAATACGACTGGTGCAATGTGGAAGGTCTGAAGGCCGAGGGGGCGTACATGACGATGCGAGATGCGGTGCATGATGCGGGCCGCCCGATGGTGTTCAGCATTTGTGAGTGGGGCAACAGTCATCCCTGGACCTGGGCCACCAACGTCGGCCACTTGTGGCGCACCACCGGCGACATTTACAATTGTTTCGACTGCAAGAACGACCACGGCACGTGGTATTCGTGGGGAGTTTTGCAGATTCTGGACATGCAAAAGGAATTGCGTCAGTACGCCGGGCCGGGACATTGGAACGATCCGGATATGCTCGAAGTCGGAAACGGCATGCGCGCCAATGAGGATCGGGCGCATTTTTCGATGTGGTGCATGCTGGCCGCGCCGCTGATTGCCGGCAATGACCTGCGCCACATGTCCAGCGAAACGCTCAACATTCTGGCCAACAAGGAAGTCATCGCAGTCGACCAGGACGCGCTCGGCATCCAGGGGTTTGTCTATTCCTCCAAGGGCGATGTGGAAACGTGGTTCAAACCCCTTTCGGACGGCGCCTGGGCCATGTGCATTTTGAATCGCACCGCCCGGCCGCAGAAGATCGTGTTCGATTGGAAGAAGGAACCGGTCTCAGACGACATCTTCAAGCGCAAACCCGGGTTTGAGGACACCGGGTACCAGGTGCGCGATCTCTGGGCAAAGAAAGACCTCGGGACAACGGCCGCATCGCTGGACGTGGAAGTTCCCGGGCATGACGTTGTCATGCTGAGGCTGAACAAACAGTAGCCGCTTTTCGGCCGCGGGTTACGGGGCGATTGGCGCCGGCTTGCCCTCCCCGGGTTTCCAGGTGACTTCCATCAGCATTGTCCCTGGCCCATCGAAGGCGCTGTCAATTTCCGCGGCCGAGTTGGTGAAGGCCAGGTCGCCGCTGCCGGCTTCGGTCAATCCACCCTTCAGAAGGCGGTAATGCGCCGGTGGCGCGTCGTTGGACGCGTCTTTCAGATCCACCAGCCAGTGGACGGTATTCCCGGTTTGATACACTCCGTTGGTGTGGTCGGGATGAACAGTGATCTGCTGAGCGGGGCAAAGGTTGGGAGGCGCGAAAACGGCCGCCGCAATCAGGGCCGCCACGAAGGAGTTCAAACGCATGGCCGCACTATACGCAGACCGCTGCACCAGGTCAGACCCGAAAAAGCAACTTAATCCGACTCTTCCGATTCTGCCCGAGGCGCCGATCCGAAATGAAACCCGGTCTCGTCCTGGTAACCCTGGGGCGCGAGGTCCGACATACTTCTCCGCACCCTGCCAATGAGTCCTGCGAACCAACATTGCATTGAGTGGGAACCCACAGACAGTTGCGCCACCATCGAGTCCGGGCGCCTGAACGCAAGCCTCATCTTCCGGCTGTTGCTCATCATGCCCATGACCCTGAGCTCCCTGTGCCCAAAGCACTACCCATATCTTGTTATTTTATTAGCAATAGTTGATCGATCAAAACAAGGCGTCCCAGGATTTTGGATCGTGCAGCATGCGTTCGCGCAGCAGGCGAATGGGGGGCTCTCCATGCCGCAGCAATTCATCATGAAATTGTTGCAGCGTAAACCGGCTGCCCTCCTGATTTTTGTAATCGCTCCTGAGTTTCAAAAACTCCAGCTTGCCCAGTGTGTACAACAGGTACTGCGGGTCAAAGGTCCCGCGACGGGCCTCCTCGTACGCGGGTTGATGCTCGTAATAACAGTTCTCCTCAAAAAAACGCGTGGCGTCCTTCAAGGACAATCCCTGGCAATGTGTCTTGATCGAAACGCACAGCCGGCAAATCCTCAGCAGGGCTTCGTCTGATTGAGCCAGCCTGAATTTCGCCGCCCTGACAGCGGCGGCCTTGGCATCCACGCCCGGCCCCTTCCCAAAACCCTCATCCAACATCATTTGCTCGCAATAATGCGCCCAGCCTTCAATAAAGGCGTAGCTGCCAAAGATTTGAGATATCCTGGACGGGTTCGATGCCTTTAACCAAAGGTACTGCACAAAGTGCCCGGGATAGGCTTCGTGAATCGACACCACATCGGTCGTGTAATAGTTGAAGGCGGTCAGCCATTCGCTCTTCTGCTTCGGGCTCCAGTCAGGCTCGACCGGCGTCACATAATAATAGGCCTCGGTTGCCCTGGTCTCCAACGGCCCCGGCGTATCCATCGACGCAAAACTTGTGGCACGCAGGTAACGCGGGGTCTCTTCCACGTTCGCGCGCAGGTCGGAAGGCACGGTGACAATCTTGCGATCGATCACAAATTGCCGAATCCCCTCGAGATCCTTCCGGGTTTCCGGAATCAGGGTCTGCTCGCTGGGATGGTCGCCCTGGATTTCCTTAAAAACATCGATAGGCTTTTTTTGCGAATCGATAAGCCTTGCAGTGTCGGCAAAAACCTGTTGTTCGCGCTTCAGTTCCTTGAGTCCAATCGCCAGGAGCGACTCGGGCGATTCGGGAATCAACTCCGTTTGCACCAGCATCCGTCGAAAGGTTTCCCGGCCCAGCGCGTATTGGTCATTCGCGGCGGACAATTTGTCCGTTTCCAGCCAGGCCGCGAATTTCTCCAGCTCCGCGGCGGCCCTGCCATTCACAGCCCCAAACTCCTCGCGCAAGCCCCCGCTCCCCGTGTCCTTGAACGCTTCTGTTAAATCCCTCCTCAAAAATCCCGCGGCGCCTTTGGCCATTTCAATCGCAGTCTCGATGTAAGGCCGGGGCAGCGACGCCTCCAGATTGGTCCGGGCAGCGGCGAAAATCTTCGGGGCTTCCGATTCGATGGCGATGACCGAGCGCAGCCGCTGTTCCGCAGGGGCAAAATTTCGTTTCGCGTAAATATTCAAATCAAGCGCGTCGGCATACGTCATCGGATTGCGAGTGTACACCGCAAGATCACGGAACCGGAACAGTTCTGCGCGAATGCCCGCGAGAAGGATTTCCCGATCATGCCGAATGTCGCGGCTCAGCGCTTTCGGGTCCGCTGCCGCGACCGCTGCTTCGGCCCGCTTCAGCCGTTCCAGTTCGCCGCGAATCGACTCTCCGCTGTAATCTGTGATCTTCCCATCGCCTTCATGAATCCCCAGTTGGGTCGCGATCAAAGGCCGCCACTGCAAGTACCCGGCAAGAAATGAATCGGCAATCCGCGCGAACTCGCCGTCGGCGTTTTGTCCAGCCGGAGCGCCGATCACCGGGTGCAATGTCGAGAGCAGGAAGGAAGCAAACGTCAAAAAAGCGATTTTGGATTTCATGGCTTTTGGTAAAACACACTGAATATTCCCTCTCGGCGGTCTGTCGAGCACAAATTATTCTCCAGCCCTGCCGGACGAAACGCGCCTCTGGCGTTGACCACAGCCACCGGGGCGGTTCTGGGCGGCCTGGGCTCACTGCCCGGGAGCGCTCTCCAAAAACCGCAACGGGCAATATGAAATTGGCGGACTCTCGGCCACCGGGCGGGGTGGAAGCGACGGGAATGACTGCAACTTGATCGCCGCGGGCTGGGGTTGAATGACATGACAGTCGTGTCCGCGATGTGGACACGGCTTTTTTTTTGCGCCTGGCGCGGGAAGAGTTTCTTTGCGTCGACGTTTCAAACGCCGGATTGTGCGGTGATTCTGGCCCCGGCTTTTTTCTGTGACAGCAAGGTGGCTACGTACAACTTCGGATTTCGGCAAAGGGGGCATGGTTTCTGCGCATGAGCGGCGCATATGGGCTCATCCGATTCTTTCCCCGTGGATTTTGAAGTCAAACTGGACGGCGCACCCGTTGAACTCCCGCCGGAGCGACGCTCATTTCGAGCGGTGCGATCCTACCTCGAGTGCCTCGCGTTGCAGCAGCAGAGGCTTCTTTGCTGGATTACCGTCGATGGCGAGCCCATCAACCTGACCCAGCCCGGCGTGATGATCGAGGAATTCAGTCGCGTTGAGGCCGAGACCATGAGCCTGGAGGAGGTGCCGGCGCAATTGATCAAGGGGGCCCTTCATCAAACCGCCGCGCTGCGCGCTCGCATGCAGTCGGCAGTGGACTTGATGCTGATCAATGAAGGAATCGCCGGGCGCGAACTGTGGTGGACCCTCACGACAGCTTTAAAAGAACCGTTGCTCACCCTGAGCCTTGTGCCCGACACCATCTGCGGTCCTGAGAACGGCCGCGCCTCGCTGATCCAGTTGCGGAAATGGCAGCTCCAACAGCTCGGCAGTGTGATTGAAGATGTCGACCAGGCATGCAGCATCGGCGATGCGGCCGTGCTTTCCGAGGCGCTTGAATCCCGGGCGCTCCCATGGATCGACCAGTTGCATGCATCCCTGGAGCTATGGTCCGAGACGGTGTCCTGCCATTCCGAAAGCCCGGTGTGCCGCGACAGCCACAGCTAGCAGCCGGCAGAGGTCCGCTCAAATAGCCTGCAGTCATTCTCCGTCGGGGAATCAGCGTCTGGCCATTAATGCCGAGATGTAACCGAAGACGACTCCGAGCACCAGTCCACCCGCGTGTGCGCCATTTGCTATCGGCCCCACCATGCCGGTGAAACACGCAACAAACCAAATCATCATCAGAATGACATTTTGCCGATCGATGAAGAGGCCCGATGCGGGATCGAATTTGCCTCTGAGCCAGATGAAACCGAACAATCCGTACACGACCCCGGACATGCCGCCGAATATAGGGCCACCCCAGGCATACTGCGCGAGGTTGGAACCGACTGCCAGGCCGAGCGTCAACAACGCGAAGGACAAATGCCCGAGCCTGCCTTCGATCATGCTTCCCAGTTGAAAGAGCCAAAGCATATTGAATAACAGATGGGCCGGTCCGAAATGCAATAGAACAGGCGTGAACAAACGCCAAACCTGCCCCTCCCGCACCTCAGGCAAAAAACCAGAGCTTCCAATATCTGTGACGCTCATGAGCAACGCGTGAAGCCATCTCTCGTCGTTGCCGAGCTTGGAAAAGATCCCTACCAGCACGCACGCCGCCACGAGGGAGTAAGTGAGGAATCCAGGACCAAAGCCCCGCCGGCCAGGAAATACCTGGCTGCCGGTGAAATAGCGCCGCCGATGATCTTTCAAATCCTCCTGCTCCTCGGCGCGCAGCCGCTCCGCTCCGGCCGCCCCGCGCGCAAACTCCGGCGCGGCAGGATCACTGCGGAATTTATCGAGGAGCTCCCGCGAAGGTCCCACCTGTTCTTCAGCCTCCACCCAAATCATCCACGAACCCTCGGTCTCCTTTTCGACCTGGCTGCGGATTCCCTGCGCGTACAAGTAGTCGCGGAACAATTCCGCTTGCGCGGCACTGGGAAGATTGCCGATATGACGCATTCAATTTCGCCGGGCGTTCGAACATTCGACCGTCCCGATTGGCCGGTAGAGTAATCCAGTTGGAGCCCATTTCAATGCCGGATACAGATGCCGGGTTCAGGGTCTCCTGCCGGCGGTTCCTGGACGGGCGAGCTTTCCGGGTTTGCGCGCGAGGTCCTCTGGCGCGCCCGGGCTTTTGGCGGGTTGCGTCCCGGCCAGCGCGCGTTTGAGCTCGCGGACCTGGTCGCGCAGCAGCGCGGCTTTTTCAAATTCCAGGTTGTTCGCCGCCGTCAGCATTTCCTCTTCAAGTTCCTGGATCGTGGACGTCAGGTCGAGATCCTGCACGGTTTCCTGGAGTAATGAATGCGCCCGGTCCCGCTGGCTTTCATAACTGGCAAGGCTTTCCTCGACAGCCCGGCTGACGCTGCGCGGGGTGATGTTGTGTTCGCGGTTATACTAGAGCTGCCGGGTGCGGCGATATTCCGAGATCGCCAGGAATTTCTGGATGCTCTGCGTCATCACGTCGGCGTAAAGGATCACCTCGCCATTCAAATGACGCGCCGCCCGGCCCGCCGTCTGGATGAGACTGGTCGTGCTGCGCAAATACCCCTCCTTGTCCGCATCGAGAATGGCCACCAGGGAGACTTCCGGCAGATCCAGACCTTCACGAAGCAGGTTGATTCCCACCAGCACGTCGAACTCGCCTTTGCGCAGGGACCTCAAAATCTCCACCCGCTCAATCGCGTCTATCTCACTATGGAGGTACTGCACCTTGATGCCGATCTCCCGAAGATAATCGGTGAGTTCCTCGGCGGTGCGCTTGGTCAGCGTTGTGACCAGCACGCGCTCCTTGAGCTCGGCCCGCTTGCGACATTCATCGATGAGATCGTCAATCTGGCCGGAAAGCGGTTTGACGGTCGTCCTGGGATCGACCAGGCCGGTTGGCCTCACGATCTGCTCCGCCACCCCGTCATAAGTGTCCTCCGGAACGGCCCGCCGCCGGGCCGCCCCTGCCTGTCGCGACCATTCCAGTTCCCTCGGGCTGGGCGTTGCGCTGGCGTAGATGGTCTGGTTCTGCATGGACTGGAATTCCTCAAAGGCCAGCGGGCGGTTGTCCAGCGCGCTGGGCAGCCGGAATCCATGCTCGACAAGAACGGTTTTCCGCGAGCGATCCCCCTCGTGCATCCCGCCGATCTGCGGCACCGTCGCATGCGATTCGTCGATCACCAGCAAATAGTCTTTTGGATAAAAATCAAAAAGAGTGTAAGGCCGCGACCCGGGCGCCCTCCCAGCCAGGTGCCGCGAGTAATTCTCGATCCCGGAGCAAAACCCCATCTCCTCCATCATCTCCAGATCGTACTCCGTCCGCATCTTGATGCGCTGGGCTTCCAGCAGCTTGCCCTGTTTCTCAAACCACGCAATGCGCTCGCTCAACTCCTCGCGAATCGCCAGCAGCGCCGGACGCAGCTTCTCCGCCGGAGTCACGAACTGCTTCGCCGGGTAAATCCACACGGTCTGAAGCGATTCGGTCTTTTCCCCGGTGAGCGTCTCGAACCGGGTGAGGCGTTCAATGTCATCACCGAAAAACTCGACACGCAATGCATCTTCACGACCCGCCGGGCAAAGCTCCACCGTGTCGCCGCGCACCCGGAATTGGCCGCGGGTAAATTCAATGTCGTTGCGGGTATACTGAAGGTCCACCAGGCGTCTCAGGAAATGGTCCCGCGTCAGTTCCTGGCCCACCCGCACCGGAATGACCATGGCCTCGTAATCCTCCTTGCTGCCGATGCCGTAAATGCACGAAACACTGGCCACCACCAACACGTCGCGCCGCGAAAACAGCGAGCTCATCGTCGACAACCGCAGCCGCTCGATTTCCTCGTTGATGCTGGAATCCTTCTCGATAAACGTGTCGGTGCGCGGGATGTACGCCTCGGGCTGGTAGTAATCGAAGTAACTTACAAAGTACTCGACGGCGTTGTTTGGAAAAAAACTTTTGAACTCCGCGTAAAGCTGCGCTGCGAGGGTTTTGTTGTGAGAAATCACCAACGTCGGCCTGTCGACGTTCCTCACCACGCTGGCAATGGAGAATGTCTTGCCGGACCCGGTCACGCCAAGCAGCGTCTGGTGCTTAAATCCATTTAAAAGCCCTTGCGTTAGTTTCGCGATGGCTTGCGGCTGATCTCCTGCGGGTTCATAAGGCGAAACGAGCTCAAACATGCAGATCGAAGGTAAAGGCGGACGCACCCGCCGTCAACGAAGGCCGCCTTCGTCAGGGCTGCAGTGGACATGCCGGCCACCCTCTCCCACTTCCACTCCCAGACCCTCACCCGGCCTCCGGCCACCCTCTCCCATCCGACCTGTCCTCCGAAGCATCCGAGCGAAGGATGGATGGGAGAGGGACGGGGTGAGGGCTGCTGTCGAATGTTACCGGAGGATTTCCCTATGACTAGGGTTGTGCCGCGCTGTTGCCTTGCGTTCGCGTGTTCTTTTCTTGAAACTGCTGCCATGTCGCCCATCACTCTGCCGCGTGACAGCTCCAACCCGTGGAATTTCTTATGATCCAATCCTTCAACCGCCGTGACTTCATGAAACGGACTGCCCTGGCCGGAATCGGCCTCAGCCTCCAATCCGGCCTTGGCGCCCTGGCCCAGCAGCCCGCGCCCTCCCGTCCTGCCGCCAGTCCCAATGAAAAAATAAGGGTCGCCGTCATCGGCACCAATGGCCGCGGCATCGCTCATATCCAATGCCTGGCCGGCATCCGCGGGGTTGAAATCTCACATATCTGTGATGTGGACGATCGCGCGATCGCCAAAGGCATCCAGGAAACGGCGAAGGGCCAGAAGAGCGAACCCAAAGGCCTGAAGGATTTCCGAAAAGCGCTGGAGGATAAATCTCTGGACGCGGTGACGGTGGCGACGCCCGACCACTGGCACGCGCCGATGGCGATACTGTGCCTTGCTGCCGGCAAACATGTTTACCTGGAAAAACCGTGCAGCCACAATCCGCATGAAGGGGAGCTGCTGATCGGTGCCGTGGCCGGGAGTCATCGCGTTCTGCAGATGGGCAACCAGCGCCGGTCCTTCCCGAATTTGCAGCAGGCGATCCGGGAAATTCATGGGGGGATCATTGGCAAAACCTGCTTTGCGCGGACCTGGTACGTCAATGATCGCGTGTCCATTGGCCGGGGCACAGCCGCGGCGGTCCCGGGCTGGCTGGATTACGATTTGTGGCAGGGACCGGCGCCCCGCCGGCCTTATCGCAGCAATCTCATTCATTACAACTGGCATTGGTTCTGGCATTGGGGCACTGGCGAAGCCCTCAACAACGGCACGCACGAAGTCGATGTGGCGCGCTGGGCCCTGGGCGTCGACTGGCCCACCCGCGTCAGTTCAAACGGCGGCCGATACCATTACCAGGACGATTGGGAAACGCCGGACACCCAGACGATTTCCTGGGATTACGCCGAAGGCAAAACCATCAGTTGGGAAGGCAGAAGCTGCAACAACTATCCGGCCGAGCGCCTCCCGCGAGGTGTTGTGGTTTATGGCACGGAAGGCTCGGCCTTGCTGGACGGCAACAGTTACGCGCTGTTTGACAAGAAGAACAAGATTTTGAAAGAAGTCAAAGAACGCACCGAGGCTGATCCGACCAATACTGTCAGTGCCAGCGGTGTTAAACTGGATCGGATGCACTTCCAAAATTTTGTCGACGCCATCCGGTCCGGAGCCAATCTCAATTCGCCAATCACCGAAGGCCACAAGAGTGTGGCCATGCTGCACCTTGGAAACATTGCCTGGCGTGTGGGGCGTGAACTGCAATGCAATCCTGCGGATGGCCATATTCAAAACGATCCGGAAGCCATGAAACTCTGGCGCCGGGAATATGAACCGGGTTGGGAACCCGTGGTTTGATCGGAGTAGGGACGGCTCGTCCCCATCCTATCATTTCAAAGCTCGGCATTCGACGCCGCTCGTGTGATTTACGCCTCCCATTGCGCCGCTGATGCGCGGCGCTAACGGCGCAACAGCGCCGTTGCTGCCTGCCCAAACTCACGTTTCCAGCGGCAGCTTGATCGTGAACGTTGCGCCAGCGCCGGGTTGGCTCGTGACTTCCAGCCGGCCGCCATGCGCCTCGACGATCGATTTGCTGATTGCCAATCCCAGGCCAGTGTGTCCCTGCGTTCCGGACCGCGATTTGTCTCCGCGATAGAACCGTTCGAAAATGTGGGGGATGTCTTCCGAGGCGATTCCGATGCCGGTATCGGCGACTGTCAGGCAGACCAGGCCCTCGCTGGCAGCTCCGGTGATCCGGACCTCTCCGCCGGTGGAATTGAACTGGATGGCATTCGTCAGCAGGTTGGTCACGACCTGTCCGAGCCGCTCCGCGTCACCGGAACAAGGCAGGCTCGGCGCGTCCCACTCGATCTGCACGCGCTTTTCGGCCGCAAGCGGCCGGAGAAGATCGGCGCATTCTTTGGCGATCTGGGCGAGGTCGATTTTTTTGCAGTTGGGCGGTTGCAGGCCGCGATCCAGCCGCGCCAATTCGAGGAGCGATTCAGTCAGCTTGCGCATGCGCTGAGCTGCCCGCTGACATGCCTCGAGGGCTTCCCGGTACTCCGCGCCGGGCCGCTCCCGGGCCAGGGTGGTTTGGGTTTGGGAAAGGATGACTGTCACCGGAGTGCGAAGCTCGTGGGATGCGTCGGAAACGAAACGGGCCTGTTGCGCGAAGGCCGCCTCAAGGCGATTGAACGTCGAGTTTAACACATGGACAAGACGCCCGAGTTCGCTCTCAGTGTCCGCCGCGCTGATGCGTTGCGACAGATCGCCGGCGGCAATCTTCATTGCCGTGTCGCTGATGTCATCAATCGGACGAATGGCGCGCGTCGCAAGCCACCATCCTCCGGCCAGGCCCAGGACGAGAATTGCGGTTCCGGCCGAGCATAATTCCAGCGCCAGCCGGCGCAAGGCCGCCAGCTCAGATGCCATCGAGCGGCCGACGAGCGCACATCCGCCCTGCGGCGTGAATCGCCACAACTCGCGAAATTCACCCCGAGTCCTGATCTCACGCGGCATCCGCCGGGTTGGAGGAAGGCCATCGATATTTGGCTGAGCCGGTCGCTGCAAAGGACGTCCACCCAAACCGTCGCGTTGGGGTCGCGGAGGAATATCGGCCGGCGCTCCCTGAGAACGGGCCGTGACCGTGCCGTCCGCCTGCCACAGGATGTAGTAGAAAGGGTTTCGCTCATCCATGGCGCCGGCCTCTGGATCCATGGCCAGCCTCCGGTTCAGACGAAATTCCGACGGTTCTCCCGGTTCGCTCCCGCGGCTCATGTCCCGTTCAGGTCCCGACGGCGGACGTCCCGGCGGCCCTGGCCGAAATGCAAATACCCATTCCCTCTCCAGCTCCTGATCGACCCGCCTGAACTGATTGTCGCGACTGGCCTGGTAAGCGGCAAAACCAAATCCCGCCAAAACAAGCACCAGGATGAATCCGTGCCAGGCCTGCAGCCGCCATCGAATGGAATGAATCATCATTTGCCGGTCTCGATACAGTACCCATGCCCGCGCCGGGTTGTGATGAAGTCGTGCCCCAGTTTCTTGCGGATATTGGAGACATGCACGTCGAGCAGGTTGGAAAGCGTGCTGTCGTTTTCATCAAACAGGTGTTCGTAGAGCATGGTCCGTGTCACCACTTTGCCCCGATGCAGCGCGAGGAATTCCAGCAATGCGTATTCGCGCGCTGTCAATATGACCGGATTGCCCCGGAGAGAAACTGTCCGTGCGACGGTATCAATAATAAGCGGGCCTATCTCAATGGCGGGTTGACCCTGGCTTGCCGCCCGCCGGATCAAAGCGCGCAGCCGGGCCAGAAGTTCATCGAGGTCGAATGGTTTGACCAGGTAATCGTCCGCGCCCGTGTCCAGGCCGCGGACCCGGTCCTGAATTGCATCACGGGCCGTGAGCATGAGGACGGGAGTCTTCCTGGACGCGCGCAGTTTGCGCAGAACGTCCCAGCCATTCATCCGAGGGAGCATGACATCCAGGAGAATGGCGTCGTATTCGCTGCTCTCCGCTTTAAAGAGTCCTTCTTCGCCGTCGGCCGCCCCATCGGCGGCATAGCCATCTTCGCGGACAGCTTTGAGCAGGCTCGCCAGCAGGTCGGGTTCATCTTCAACAACGAGGACTCTCATTTCAGAAAAAGGTTCCTGGTTGAACGTTGAGAGTTGAGGGCCATGAAATCAATTCCAATTTGCCATGAGCAACCTTAAGAAGGGATGAAGACGCAGCAGAAGTTGAGGTAAGAGCAAAGAACCCTCACCCAGCCTGCGGGCACCCTCTCCCACACCCACTCCCGAACCCTCACCCGGCCTCCGGCCACCCTCTCCCATCGGATGGGAGAGGGACGGGATGAGGGCGCTTTGGCTTTTATCATAGACCAAGGGAGGCTCAAAATGCCCACAGCCCCTTCACGTTCTCTTAAGGCTGAGTGCGATAATTGTGGCGCGCGAACACCGACTGGCCTGAATTAAAAACCAGCGAGTTCCGCGGCATACCCTTCCCGGAAGGTCGGATATTGAAACTCATACCCAAGTTCGGCCTTCAGCTTTCGATTGGAGACTTTCTTGTTAGTGCCACCGCGTTTCCTTTCTCCGGACGGTGCAGTATCCATTGGCGGCATGGGTCTTCCCAACCTGTCCGCAAGCCACTCGAAGAACCGCAATTGGCTGACCGGTTCGTCATCGACCGCGTTGTAGATTTCGCCAGGCCGGGCCTTTTCAAACGCCGCAAGAATGCACCCGACGACATCGTCGCGGTGAATCATATTCAATATTCGATCGCCCCCGGCCTCGAGTTTCGCTTCGCCGCGCAGGAAATGTTTGAACCAATGGCCGCGGTCCGGCCCGTAAATTCCGGCTAACCGAAGAACCGCCCCCGCAACACTATTTGTCCGGGCGAGCACGAGCTGCTCGGCTTCGATCAGGATTCGAGCCGTATCGGAGCCGGGTTCCGCGGGGTTGCGTTCATCGACCCAGGACCCGTCATTCTGCCCATAGACACTCGTGCTGCTAGTGTAGATGATTTGGCCTGACGGAGGCCCGCACCCGAGCCAGCGGAGCAGGTTCCGCGTGCCATCCACATAGAGGCGCCTGTAATCCTCAGCGTTGCCGCCGCCCGTGGCCACGCAATGAACCACCTTGTCGTACCCTCGCGGCAGGGCCGCCAGCGTTTCAGGGCGCGTGATGTCGGCCAGCAACGGTGTCACTCCTTCGTGACCTGTCGCCAAGCCCGAACCGCTCCGCCGCAGACCAAAAACCTCATGTCCCTGACGCGCCAACGCCGCCCCCAGCGGCAGCCCAATGTATCCGCAGCCGACAATCAACACGCGCATGCATTCAGTTTAACTCTCGCAGGGGCGAAGTGAGAAGGCCGAAGTCGAAAGAGGTCGGCGGGGAGAAGGTTCACAATTCTGAGTTCAAGACTCGACGGGGTCAGGATTCGGTGGTTCTTCTGTGTCCTGGGTATTGGATTTCGATGTTCGCTCTTCATCAACCCGCAGGGTTGAAAGAAAGTAGCCGGGGGTCGCAGCGCAGCGAAGACCCCCGGTAATGATTCCAAAGAGCGCGCATCCTGGAGGGATGCCAGACCTCTGCGACCCCTCCTGGGTCGACGAACTCCAAAATCCGTTCCGGGGGTGTCGCTTCGCTTCGCTACGCTAACCCCCGGCTGCTCTCTGGCAAGCCTCCGGCTTACGGGACTCGAGCCCTTCGTGAGTGAAAATCACTACTGGTCCTATCAATTCCTGATGCATATGCATCGGGAATTGATAGGACCCGATTCGACGCGGCTTGCGACTGGGCGGGGCTATGGTACGTTACACCTCTCAAATGGGCACCGCTCTCCACGTTGCTGGCGTTGCAGCCGACGTTTCCGCCGGATCGCAATTGCTCCCCGAATTGCTAGCGCCGGCAGGCGACTGGGAATGCGCGCGGGCGGCAGTCGAGAACGGCGCCGATGCGATTTACTTCGGGCTCAGCAAATTCAACGCCCGGCTGCGCGCATCCAATTTCACCGAAGCGGATTTGGGTTCCCTGATGGCTTTTCTTCACGTCCGGGCCGTCAAGGGCTACGTCACGCTTAACACGCTCGTGTTTGAAGATGAACTCGCGGATGCCGAACAATATCTCCGCACCATGATCGCGGCTGGCGTGGACGCCGTGATCGTGCAGGATGCAGGGATCTGCCGCCTGATCCGGAGTTTGTCCCCCGATTTTCCAATCCACGCTTCGACGCAAATGACCGTGACCAGCGCGGAAGGCGTGGCATTTGCCCGCGAGTTGGGCTGCAACCTTGTCGTGCTCGCGCGGGAATGTTCCATTCAGGACATTGAAAAAATCCAGGCGCGGTTCGTCGAGGCCCCGCCGCGGCTGCCTCTGGAGGTTTTCATTCACGGCGCGCTGTGCGTTGCGTACTCCGGCCAGTGTCTGACGAGTGAATCCCTGGGCGGGCGATCGGCCAATCGCGGAGAATGTGCGCAGGCGTGCCGAATGCCGTATGAATTGATTTCCGACGGCTGCAAAGTCCCGCTTGGCGACAGGAAGTATTTGCTGAGCCCGCGGGACCTGGCGGGCCTGGAGGTGTTGCCCGAGCTGGTCCGCGCGGGAGTGGCTTCATTCAAAATTGAAGGCCGGCTCAAAACGCCGGAATACGTGGCGAACATCACTCGGGTTTACCGCAAGGCCCTGGATGAACTGGCCGAAGGACGAAAACCAGTCCCGGCCGCGCCCGGCGATCCGCGGTGGTATGAGATGGAAATGGCATTTTCCCGCGGCCTTCACACCGGCTGGCTCGGCGGCACCAACAACCAGCAAATGGTCCACGCCCGGTTCGGCAAAAAAAGAGGCGTGTACCTGGGCGACGTCGTTCGCGTCAGCAAGGACGGGGTCCTTGTCCAACTCCAGGGTCCATTGAAGCGCGGCGATGGCATTGTCTTCGACGCCGGCCGGCCTGAGGAGCAGGAGGAAGGCGGCCGGATATACGATGTGCGAAGCGGCCATTCGCAACCCGGGGGCGCGACGGAGTTGGTTTTCGGTCGTGGCGACATTGATACCGCGCGAGTTCATGTGGGGGACAAGGTTTGGAAGACGAGCGATCCTGAGCTGGACCGGGAATTGCGCCGCAGCTTTGCAGGGGAGACGCCGAAGTATCAGCGCTCGATTTCGATGGAGGTGCACGGCCGGGCGCATGAGCCTTTGACGTTGCTGGCGCGGGACGAGGAGGGGCACCTGGCGCGCGTGGAATCAAAAATCCCGCTTTCCGAAGCGGAGCGGCAGCCGCTGACAATGGAGCGCCTGCGAGAGCAGTTGGGCAGGCTCGGAGGCACGCCTTTCAAGCTCGGCGAGCTCAAGAACTTCTTGCCCGAACGGGCGCTGTTGCCTGTCAGCGAATTGAACCGGCTGCGCCGCCAGGCAGTCGC